>Ga0213875_10001034_pt1 | contig 19639 bp, 6 predicted proteins | sample BarmaccomBMRX_R8_FD_160105 | JGI IMG/M metagenome (GOLD analysis project Ga0213875, IMG submission 160105) | Root-associated microbial communities from Barbacenia macrantha in rupestrian grasslands, the National Park of Serra do Cipo, Brazil - RX_R8 | ecosystem: Host-associated > Plants > Roots... | reverse complement strand
GCCGGGAAGCAGGCGGACCAGGGCGGACAAGATCGCTCGGTCCGGCCAGGTCAGGCGAGGCCGGGTCACCTGACGACGCAGCACCATCACTTCCTGGCGCAGGATAAGGATCTCGACATTCTTAGCCGTGGCGCCGCGGGTGAGTAGCCCGAGCCAGCCGAACAGCCTGATCGTGGTCAGATACAGCAGTCGGAACCACACGGCAGCTGATCATGCCATGATCACGTAGAGTCGATCGAACCGCAGCTCATCACGCCTGTGGCAAGTTTTGGCACGTCACAGGATAGTGCAGCCGTTTGCCACTGGAACTGGTGATTGTCCGGCCGTGTCGCCAACGTTTCCCCGTTCTCCGGTTCACCCCGACGATCCGGCACGCTTGCGAGTTACTAACACCCTGAGCAATCAGCCGAGCGAACTGCTCACGCTTTTCACTGTCAAATTCCGTTGAGGGTTAGCAATGTTTGTCAAGATGGTCGGCCAGTATGCGGCCGATCTCAGCTATAGGCTCTGGCTGCGTCATTGCTTGATGGTCACAATCGATGCCGTGAATCTCGACATCTCCCGTGATTGAGGACTGCCATGCATTAGCATGACCATTGGCTAGTTTTTCACGTGTCGCGTGAAAATATAGTACGTCGCCTTCAAAACATCCCACCGGGGAAGTGGCCGTGGCTATGAGCATGGTGTTATGGGCGATGACTGCCATGAACGCTTCAATATGGTGCTCGTCGAAACCGGCCAGCAGTTCAACCTCATCGCGGAGAATGGCCGCAACCTCCGACCGGCCCAGTGCAGGGGTTACCTTGCCCATAGGATAACCCGCGACATTAAGCAAAAAAGCCAAGAGCTCCTGTTCCGCAGGAAGCGAGCTAGGCTCCTGGAGAACCTGCATCATATCGAGCGGAGCGGAATCGAACATGACCAGCAGCTCTACCCGTTCCCCTAGCTGCTGCAAGCGGATGGCGATCGCGTGAGCGACGGTTCCACCGAAAGACCAACCCAGTAGACGATAGGGTCCAGTTAGTTGCACGGTGCGGATGTGGTTGAGGTATAGTTCAACCAGCTCTTCGAATGTGGTCGGTAGGGGCCCACATGGATCGGTCATGCCCGGTGATTGGAGTGCGTAAATCGGATATTCAGCGCCGATATGGGGTAACAACCCGGAATAACACCAGCCCAGACCCCCCAGGGGAGAAATGCAGAATAGAGGTGGTCGCACTCCGTGCACACGAAGAGGAAGCAGGACATCGAAGGCGCCCTGTTCCTGACCGGCCCCTTCCAGCCGAGTGGCCAACCCCGCCACGGTCGGGGCCTCAAACAGTGCCCGAATAGATAGCTCCATCCCTAAGGTGGCCCGGATACGGGCGATCAGCCGAGTGGCCAGCAGCGAATGCCCACCCAAGGCGAAAAAGTCGTCCTCGGCACCCACCACCGGCAGGCCCAGCACCTCCGCGAACAACTCACACAACAGCTGTTCCTGCGGCGTCCGCGGCGCCCGACCCCCCTGTACCAGCGCGAACTGTGGTGCCGGTAACGCCGCCCGGTCCAGTTTCCCATTCGGCGTCAGCGGCAACCCATCGAGCACTACCACCGCCGCGGGCACCATGTACTCCGGCAACCGGGAACGCGCAAACTCCCGCAGAACGTTGATCAGCGCACCGGTGTCCCGGGTGGTGGTGGTGGGGTTATTGGTCCAGCAGGACAGGGGTTGGTGGCCGGTGGTGTCAGCTGGGGTGTAGGTATCGACGGGGACGGCTGAGGTGGGGTGGGTGAAGATGACGTCCATGGCATGGGCGGTGGTGGGCGACCAGGTGATGGCCACCCGGTAACCACACTGCTCACCCAGGGCATGGAATGCTTCGGGGTCGATGGCCGCAGACCGGTCGGCGGCAGGGTCGAGCGGGTCGGTGAGCGGGTGGTTGGCCTGTACTTGCTCGGCTAGGGCGCTCTCGTGGGTGATGCGGGCGTTGGGCACCCCGCTAATCCGCAGCACCGGTGGGTGTTCGGTGCGCAGGTAGTCGCTGACGGCGCCCAGGTTGCTGATCTGGTGGCACCATTCCAGTTGCGGGGCGTGACCCAGGGGCAGGGCGGTGATGGGGTGTTTGTGCAGCATCACGTCGTAGCGGTAGCGGGTCAGCTCGTTGTGGTAGCGGCCGCGTTTGATCCGAATGTCCACTCCGGCGATGTCGGGGTGGGTGGCCGCGAGCGCGGGGAAGAACTCCGGGTCGATCAACAGTTCTTTTTCCACTCGGAGGGCTTGGTCTACCCGGCGGCGCAGTGTGGGGGTGTCGATGGCGCCCTGGGCCCGCTGCAGCTGCACCGCGGTGGCCAAGGCGCGCAGGAGGCGCAGGTTGCGCACATCCCCGAGGAACACCGTCCCGCCCGGGGCAAGCACACTCAGTACCTGGGTGAGTACGTCAAGCAGGTAGTCGCTGTTCGGGAAGTATTGGACGATGGAGTTGAGGATCACCGTGTCGAAGAACCCGGCCGGCAATCCATGGGTGTCGTGCGCGGGCTGGGTGCGCAGCACCACCCGCTGCGCCAGCTCGGGATCCTGATCAACCTGTTGGGCCAGGGTGTCGATCACCGGGGCGGAAAAATCGGTCGCCCAATAGGCTTGGCAGCCCGGCGCGAGCTGCGACAGCAACAGCCCGGTGCCCACCCCGATCTCTAACACCCGCCGAGGTTTCAGTGACAGGATTCGGTCGATGGTCTGCTTTCGCCATTCCAGCATTTGTTCCAGCGGGATCGGCTGGTCATCATAGCTACTGGCCCATCCGGTGAAATCCTCCCCGAACATCTGCGAGCCCGATGTCGCATACAGCGAGTCATAAATCTGTTGCCACTCACCAACCTGGTCTCGTGCCGCTTGGTCACCACCGGACCGGTCCGCGGTGTCTGCTACCACATAGGCCACCAGCCGGGTGTCCTCGGGCTGGTCCTGGCGGGCGATGACCGCTGCCTGCGTCACCTCAGGATGTTCGGTTAGCACGGTTTCGATTTCCCCGGGCTCGATCCGGAATCCCCGGACCTTGACCTGATCATCGGTTCGGCCCACAAACACCAAATTCCCGTCGGTGTTCCACCGGACGACATCCCCGGTCCGATACATCCGCTGTCCCGGGCCACCAAAGGGACAGGCCACAAACCGCGCCGCCGTCAAACCAGCCCGACCCAAATACCCCCGCGCCAACCCCGCACCCGCGATATACAACTCACCGGTCACACCCGGCGCCACCACCTGAAGACTCGCGTCGAGCACAAACACCCGCGTATTCGCAATCGGCCGACCAATCGGCGGAGGTAACGGCGACCCAGCCGCCAGTGAGTTGGTCATGGTGGCGCAAACTGTGGTCTCTGTTGGACCGTAGGCGTTGATCATCCGTCGGCCCGGTGACCAGGTCGTGACCAACTCCGCCGAGCAGGCTTCACCGGCCACGACCACCGTGACCGACGGCGATAACCGGTCCTCACGAGGTAAGGCAGCCAGCACCGAGGGCGGCAATGTCACGTGTGTTACGTGCTGGTCACAGAGCAGCGCGACCAGTGGTGCTCCCGGCAGCAGCTGTTCTGCCGGGGCGACGACCAGCGCCGCTCCCGACAACAGCGCCATGCACAACTCCCAGAACGAGGCATCAAAGCTTGGTGAGGCAAATTGCAACACCCGACTACCGGCACTCAGGTCTAACCGGTCGATTTGTGCTGCCACCAGACTGGAGACACCCGCGTGGGAGATGATCACGGCTTTGGGGGTGCCGGTGGAGCCGGAGGTGAAGATGAGGTAGGCGGGGTGTGGGGGTAGCAGGGGGGTGGTGCGGTGGGTGTTGGTGGGGTTGGTGTCTGGGTATTCCGCCAGCAGCGTGGTGGTATCGGGATGGTCGAGGATGAGTTGGGTGGGGGTGGTCGTGGCGGGGAGTGTGGTGGTGTGGGTGGTGGTCAGTAGCAGGGTGGGGCGGGCGTCGTGGAGCATGAGCTGGATGCGGGCTTCTGGGTAGTTGGGGTCCAGGGGCAGGTAGGCGGCACCGGTTTTGAGGACTGCCAGGATGGCCACGATCAGCTCGGGTGAGCGGGGCAGGACCAGCGCCACGGTCTGCTCAGGCCCGATACCCATGCTGATGAGGGTGTGGGCGAGTTGGTTGGCGTGGGTGTTGAGTTGGGTGTAGGTCAGTGTGGTGTCACCGTAGATCACTGCGACCGCGTCCGGGGTGGCCGTCACTTGGGCTTCGAATAGTTCGGGTAGGCAGGCGGTGGGGATGGGGGTGGTGGTGTTGTTGTATTCGGTCAGCAGTTGATGTCGCTCGTCCGCGGTGAGCAGATCGATCCGACTGATCGGGACATCGGGGTCGGTGGCTACCGTCTCCAGTAAACGGACCCACCGTGTGAAGATCGTCTCAACGGTGGCGGGGTCGAACAGGTCGCTGGAGTACTCGATCAGGCCGTCGAGGCCTTGGGGGGTGCCGTCGGGTGCGTGGTGTTCCCACAGGTGAATGGACAGGTCGAATTTCGCGGTTCCCGTGGAAGTGAACATCAGGCTGGTGTCGAGCCCGGGGAGGGCGAAGCCGGCTTCGGGGGTGTTTTGCAGGGCGAGTGCGATTTGGAAGAGGGGGTGGTGGGCGAGGGAGCGGGTGGGGTTGAGGACCTCAACGAGGTATTCGAAGGGCACGTCTTGGTGGGCGTAGGCGGCCAGCGCGGTCTCGCGGACCTGAGAGATCAGGCTCCGGAAGCTGGGGTGGCCGGAGGTGTTGGTGCGTAGGACCAGGGTGTTGACGAAAAACCCGACCAGGTCATCGAGAGCGTGGTCGGTGCGCCCGGCGATGGGGGATCCGATGGGGATGTCCTCACCGGCACCGAGTTTGGAGAGCAGGGCGGCTAGCCCGGCTTGGAAGACCATGAACAGGCTGGCCCCACTACGGCGGGCTAGGTCTCGTAATTGCTGATGTAGCTCTGTGTCTAGTCGGATGGGTAGGTAGTCGCCGTGGTAGGTGGCCACCGGGGGGCGGGGCCGGTCGGTGGGCAGCGACAGTTGGTCGGGCAAACCCGACAGGGTGTCGGTCCAATAGGCCAGCTGGGTGGCGAACAGGCTGTCCAGGTCGGTGTGCTCACCCAAGAGCTGGTGTTGCCACAGTGTGTAATCGGCGTATTGCACGGGCAGCGGCGCCCAGTCTGGTTGGTGGCCATGGCAGCGGGCGGCATACGCGCTGGCCAAATCCCGGGCCAGCGGGCGCAGCGACCAGCCATCTGCGGCGATGTGGTGTACCAGGATCAGCAGCACCTGCTCAGCCGGGCTCACCACGAACACCTGCGCCCGGATGGGTATCTCGTTGCTGAGGTCGAGTGGGTATCGGGCCGCGGTGGTTAATGCCTGGTCCAGCTGCGCCTCGCTGGTGTCGGTGATCTGCAGCACCGGGCGGGCCGCGTCGGAATCAACGACGTGCTGGCAGGGCAATCCCTCATGGTCAGGAAAGACGGTGCGCAAACTTTCATGGCGAGCCACGATGTCGGTCAGCGCCGCCTGCAACGCCTCACGATCGAGTGGGCCAGACAGGCGCAACGCGAGGGGAATGTTGTAGGTCGCGCTCGGACCTTCCATTTGATGCAAAAACCACAACCGGCGCTGGGCGAACGACAACGGCACCGGATCCGGACGCAGCTGGGGCGTCAAGGCCAACCGGGCCCGATCTGCCCCGGCCAGTTGCTGGGCTAGCCGGGCCGGGGTCGGGTTCTCGAACAGGGCCCGCAATTCCAGTTCGGCATCAAGACTGGTCCGGATCCGGGCGATCAGGCGGGTGGCGAGCAGGGAATGCCCACCCAAGTCGAAAAAGTTGTCCTCGACACCCACGGCGGGCAGCCCCAACACCTCGCCAAACAATTCAGTGAGCAGCTGTTCCTGGGGTGTCCGTGGCGCCCGGCTCCTGCCCGGAGTCCATGTCGGAGCAGGTAACGCTGCCCGATCCAGTTTCCCGTTGGGGGTTAACGGCAACGCCTCGAGCACCACGAACGCCGCGGGCACCATGTACTCCGGCAGCTTGGTGCGCGCAAACTCCCGCAACACCTCTGCTCGGCACCCGTCCTCACCAGCTGCCACGACGTAAGCCACCAGCTGGGTATCTTCCGACCGGTCCTGCCGGGCGATCACCGCGGCTTGGGTCACCTGCGGATGCTGTCGAAGCACGGTTTCGATTTCCCCGGGCTCGATCCGGAATCCCCGAATCTTCACCTGATCATCGGCTCGGCCGACAAACTCCAGATTCCCCTCGGTGTTCCAGCGGACCAGATCCCCGGTGCGATACATCCGCTCACCCGGTGAACCAAACGGACACGCCACAAACCGCCCCGCCGTCAACCCCGGGCGCTGCAGATATCCCCGCGCCAGTCCCGCTCCCGCGATGTAGAGCTCACCGACGACACCCGGAGGCACCAACTGCAAACCCGCATCCAGCACAAACACCTGGGTATTGGCAATGGGGCGGCCAATCGGAGCCGACAGCGGCCAGTTATCTATCTCAATAGGGAGCGGGCATGCGGTGGCCACATGGGTCTCGGTGGGGCCGTAGTGATTGTGTAACCGCCGACCGGGCCGACGGCGATAAAACTGTTGAACCTGATGCCCCAGGGTCAATGCCTCACCCGCCTGGGCAATAGCCCGCAACCACGCAAGGTCACGCTCCTGCTCCACAGCAGCCTCGGCGACCGCTTCCACCACCAGATTCGGCGCGAACAATTCCTCCACTTGACACCGATCCAGCCAGTCCACGAACTGCTGGGCATCACGGCGAATCTCGTCAGACGGAATCACCAATATCTTACCAAAAGCCAGCGTGGATAAAATCTCCTGCGCCGAGACATCAAAACTGATCGCGGTAAACTGAGCGATTCTAGCTCCCGGGTCACCTCCGAGGGCACTGTGATGCCACAGCAACAAATTCACCAACGCCCCACCCGGCATCACCACTGCTTTCGGCCTACCGGTGGACCCCGAGGTGTAGATCACGTAGGCGGGATGCTGGGGGTGAAGGGCGGTCGTGCGCTCGGTGTCAGAGGGATCGATGTCCCGGTGACCGGCCAGCAGCGTGACGGTGGCGGGGTCATCGAGCACCAGCTGCGGGATCGTGGCATCGCGGGGGACCCGCTGTGGGATGTGGCTGTGCGTGATCAGCAGCGCCGGGTGTGCATCGCGCAGCATGAACTCAATTCGCGCCGGGGGGTAGTCCGGGTCCACGGGCAGGTAAGCGGCGCCGCTTTTGACCACGGCAAGTATTGCGATCACCAAGTCCACGCCCCGCGGCAACGCCAACGCCACTGTCTGTTCTGGACCCACACCCCGGGCGATCAACACGTGGGCCAGCCGGTTAGCCCGAGAATTGAGCTCGGCGTAGGTCAGGGTGACATCACCGCAGACCACCGCGATCGCCCCGGGGGTGGCCGCCACCTGGGATTCGAACAATGCCGGCAGACACGTCGCTGGGATAGCGGTGGTGGTGTTGTTGTACTCAGTAAGCAGTTGGTGGCGCTCAGCGGCGGTGAGCAGATCAACACGGCTGATCGGGGTGTCCGGATCAGTGGTGACGACTTCAAGCAGGCGCATCCACCGCGCGAAGATCGCCTTGATGGTGGTGGGGTCGAACAGGTCGCTGGAGTACTCGATCATCCCGTGCATGCCGTCGGGGTTACCGCTGGTGTCGTGGTGTTCCCACAGGTGAATGGACAGGTCGAATTTGGCGGTGTCGGTCGGTGCTGGGATGAACGTGGTGTCCAGACCGGGGAGTGGGAACTGGGCTGGGGTGGTGTTTTGTAGCGCGAGCAGGATTTGGAACAGGGGGTGATGGGCCAGCGAGCGGGTGGGGTTGAGGGCTTCCACTAAATATTCGAAGGGGATGTCTTGGTGGGCGTAGGCGGCCAGCGCCGTCTCCCGCACCTGGGACACCAGCTTCCGGAAGCTGGGGTGGCCGGAGGTGTTGGTGCGTAGGACCAGGGTGTTGACGAAAAACCCGACCAGGTCATCCAGGGCCTGGTCGGTGCGCCCGGCGATCGGGGATCCGATCGGAATGTCTTCACCCGCGCCGAGCTTGCTTAATAGGGCGGCCAACCCGGCTTGCAAGACCATAAACAGGCTCGCCCCACTACGGTGGCCCAGTTGCCGCAACCCCTGATGCAGAGCAGGCTCGATCTCCACGGCGAGAGACTCGCCGCGGTAGGAGGCCACCGGGGGGCGGGGCCGGTCGGTGGGCAACGCCAGCTGTTCGGGCAACCCAACTAGAGTTTGGGTCCAATACTTGACTTGAGTGGCGAACGGGCTGTCCGGATCACTCTGGTCACCCAACAACTGGTATTGCCACAGAGTGTAATCAACGTAGTGCACCGGCAGCGGCGCCCAGTCCGGTTCCTGGCCGTGGCAGCGGGCGGCATACGCGGTAGCCAAATCTTGCCCGAGTGGACCCAGTGACCAGCCATCCCCCGCGATGTGATGCACCAGCACCAGCAGCACCTGCTCCTGGGGTCCCAGCACAAATAACTCCGCCCGCAACGGCATTTCCCTGACTAAATCGAACTCATAGCGGGCCGCTGTCGCCAATACCTGGGGCAACTTGGTCGTGGTGGTGTGAGTGATATGCAGCGCCGGGCAAGCCGTCTGAACATCCAGGACTTGTTGATAAGCCACGCCGTCATACTCGGGAAAAATGGTGCGCAGGCTTTCATGCCGGGCCACCACATCCCCCAACGCAGCCTGTAATGCTTGCTGGTTGACCACTCCGGACAAGCGCAGCGCCAAGGGAATATTATAGGTGGCACTCGGACCCTCCAACTGATGTAAAAACCACAACCGACGCTGAGCAAACGACAACGGCACCCGATCCGGACGCTCACACCGCATCAACGCCAACCGGGCCTGACCCGCCCCCACCAAACACCCAGCTACTCCCGCCGGCGTCGAATTCTCAAATAGGCCACGCAACTCCACCTCCACCCCAAAGGTGGCCCGAATCCGCGCGATCAGACGGGTAGCCAGCAGGGAATGCCCACCCAAATCAAAAAAGTCATCCTCGACACCCACCGTGGGCAAACCCAACACCTCAGCAAACAACTCAACAAGCAGCTGTTCTTGCGGTGTCCGCGGGGCCCGACCACTTCCCACCGACCCAAACTCCGGGGCCGGCAACGCCCCCCGATCCAACTTCCCATTCGGGCTCAACGGCAACGCATCCAGGACGACGAACGCTGCGGGCACCATGTACTCCGGCACCCGAGAACGCACAAACTCCCGCAACGCTTCCAGGGAGCAGCCGTCCTGACCGGCGGGCACGACGTAGGCGACGAGCCGGCTGTCGGTGGGCTGGTCGTGGCGGGCGATCACCGCAGCTTGGGCCACCTGCGGGTGTTGGCCCAGCACGGTTTCGATTTCGCCGGGTTCGATCCGGAATCCTCGGATCTTGACCTGATCATCAGCCCGCCCGAGGTATTCCAGATTCCCCTGCGCATTCCAGCGGACCAGGTCCCCGGTCTGATACATCCGCGCTCCGGGTGGGCCGAACGGACACGCCACAAACCGTGCCGCGGTCAACCCAGCTCGGCGCCAATACCCCCGCGCCAGGCCTGTCCCAGCAATGTAGAGCTCGCCGACCACCCCTGGTAGCACCAACTGCAGATTCGTATCCAGCACATACACCTGAGTATTGGTGATGGGCCGGCCAATCGGAGCCGACAGTGGCCAGTCGTCTACCTCGATGGGGAGCCGGTAGGCGGTCGCTACATGGGTCTCGGTGGGCCCATAGTGATTATGCAACCGCCGACCAGGCCGACAGCGATAAAACCGGTGAAGCTGATGGCCCAGGGCCAATGCCTCACCAGCCTGGGCAATACCCCGCAACCGCTCCAGATCACACCCGCCCTTGACAGCAGCCTCAGCAACCGCCTCCACCACCAGGTTCGGCGCGAACAATTCCTCCACCTGAGACCGATCCAGCCAGTCCACGAACTGCTGGGCATCACGGCGAATCTCATCAGAAGGAATCACCAATGTCTTACCAAAAACCAGCGTGGATAAAATCTCCTGCGCTGAAACATCAAAACTGATCGCCGTAAACTGGGCGATCCTTGATCCCGGATCACCCCCCAGCACACCCTGATGCCACCACAACAAATTCACCAACGCCCCACCCGGCATCACCACCGCCTTCGGCGTACCAGTGGAACCCGAGGTGTAAATCACATACACCGGATGGCTGGGCAACAAAACACTAGTACGCTCGATATCACCAGGATCAGTGTCTGGGAAACTCGACAGTGTGGTGATGGTGTCGGCGTCGTCGACCACCAGCTGCGGCGTGGTGATATCACCAGGAATCGAGTCCGTCATCAGGCTGGTCGTGAGCAGCAATGCCGGGTCAGCATCACGCAACATGAACTTAATGCGTGCTGGGGGGTAGTCCGGGTCGAGGGGGAGGTAGGCCGCGCCGGCCTTGAGCACCCCGAGAATGGCCACCACCAAATCCACACCCCGCGGCAGTGCGAGGCCGACGATGTGCTCAGGACCCACACCCCGGGCCATGAGCGCGTGGGCGAGGCGGTTCGCGCGGGTGTTGAGCGCGGCGTAGGTCACGGTGGCATCGCCGCAGATCACCGCGGGTGCATCCGGTGTGGACGCGACTTGAGTTTCGAACAATGCGGGCAAGCACGCCACCGGCAAAGACGCGGTGGTGTTGTTGTAGTCGACCAGCAGCTGGCAGCGTTCCTCAGCGCTGAGCAGATCAATCCCACTGATCGGCGTATCCGGATCAGCAACCACAGTCTCCAACAAACGCACCCACCGCGCGAAGATCACCTCAATGCTGGGCCGATCAAACAGGTCGGTGGCGTATTCGATGACGCCGTGCAAACCCTGGGGGTCGCCGTCGGTGGTGTGGCGTTCCCATAAGTGCAGGGATAGATCGAATTTGGCGGTTCCGGTGGGGACGGGGAGAGCCTGGACCCGGAGCTCGGGCAAGTCGAAGTCGGCTTGGGGAGTGTTTTGCCAGCCGAACATCACCTGGAACAAGGGGTGGTGGGCCAGGGAGCGGGTGGGGTTGAGGATTTCGACGAGGTATTCGAAGGGGACGTCTTGGTGGGCGTAGGCGGCCAGGGCGGTGTCGCGGACTTGGGAGATGAGCTGGCGGAAGGTGGGGTTGCCGCTGGTGTTGGTGCGCAGGACCAGGTTGTTGACGAAAAACCCAATGAGATCATCCAGGGCGTGGTCGGTGCGCCCGGCGATCGGGGACCCGATCGGAATATCCTCGCCCGCGCCGAGCTGGGATAACAGGGCGGCCAGTCCGGCTTGGAAGACCATGAATATGCTGGCCCCGTTTTGCCGGGCCAGGTCCCGCAACTTGCGATGTAAGGCGGGTTCGACCCGGACAGTGAGGTAGTCGCCCCGGTAGGAGGCCACCGGTGGGCGGGGCCGGTCGGTAGGCAGCACCAGTTGCTCGGGCAGCCCGGCCAGCGCCTGGATCCAATACGTCAGCTGGGTGGCGAACAGACTATCCGGGTCGGTCTGGTCACCTAACAACTGATGCTGCCAGAGGGTGTAATCGATATATTGGACCGGCAACGGTGCCCAGTCTGGCGCGTCCCCGTGGCAGCGGGCGGCATACGCGGTAGCCAAATCACGAGACAATGGACCGAGTGACCAGCCATCCCCAGCAATGTGATGCACCAAAATGAGTAGCACGTGCTCCTGGGGTGCCACCACAAACAATTCAGCCCGTAGTGGTATCTCGGTAGCAATGCCGAACGCGTAGCGCGCCGCCGTGGTTAAGGCCTCGGGCAGCTCGGCGTCAGTCATAGAGGTGATCTTCAGCGTCGGACAGGCCGCTTCCTGATTGAGGATCTGCTGATAAGGGACGCCTTCTGCCTGAGGAAAGATAGTGCGCAGACTTTCATGCCGCGCCACCACATCCCCGAGCGCAGCCTGCAGCGCGTCACGGTTCAAAGTCCCGGATAGGCGCAACGCAAGAGGAATGTTGTAGGTCGGGCTGGGACCTTCCAGTTGATGCAAAAGCCAGAGCCGGCGCTGGGCAAACGACAACGGCCCCCGGTCCGGACGCGCCTGGGGCACCAACGCCAACCGGGCTTGTTCACCATCGTGGAGACGAGTGGCTAACTCGGCCGCGGTGGGGGTGTCAAACAAGACGCGCACTGCCAGCTCCACGCCGAAGGTGGCGCGGATGCGGGCGATCAGGCGGGTGGCCAACAGGGAATGCCCGCCCAGGGCGAAAAAGTCGTCCTCGGCGCCGACCACAGGTAGGCCCAGCACCTCGGCGAACAACTCGCACAACAGTTGTTCTTGTGGGGTGCGCGGCGCCCTTCCCCCGCTTGCCGAGCCGAATTCCGGCGCGGGTAATGCTGCCTTGTCCAGTTTCCCGTTCGGGGTCAACGGCAGTGACTCCAGCACCACCACCGCTGCGGGCACCATGTACTCCGGCAACCGTTGCCGGACAAACTCCCGCGACAGCTCCGGCTGGCACTCCTGTCCCTCAGCCGCCACCACGTAGGCGACGAGCCGTTTACCTCCCGGCTGGTCTTCCCGGGCTATCACCGCGGCCTGGACCACCTGGGGATGGTCCCTGAGCACGGTTTCGATCTCACCGGGTTCGATCCGGAATCCCCGGATCTTGACCTGATCATCGGCCCGGCCCACGAATTCCAAATTCCCGTCAGGGTTCCAGCGGACCAGATCCCCGGTCCTGTACATGCGCTCACCCAGGCCACCAAAGGGGCAGGCGACAAACCGCGCCGCCGTCAACCCCGACCGACCCAAATATCCCCGGGCCAGCCCCGCACCCGCCACATACAACTCACCAGCCACACCCATCGGCACCGGCTGCAGCCCGGCATTCAGCACGTATACCTGGGTGTTGGCCATCGGTCGGCCAATCGGCGGTGGCACCGGGGTTACATTCGAGAGAGGGTCGCTCATCGTGGCGCACACCGTGGTTTCGGTGGGGCCATAGGCGTTGATCATCCGCCGGCCCAATGACCAGATCGTGACCAATTCCGCCGAGCAGGCTTCCCCTGCCACTACCAAGTTGGCGACCGAAGGTAGATCGTCTTTGGCGGGTAAGGCAGCCAGCACAGACGGCGGCAATGTCACGTGTGTCACCTGCTGGGTGCGGAGCAGCGCGATCAGCGGTGCTCCCGGCAGTAGCTGCTGTACCGGGGCAACGACGAGCGCTGCTCCCGACAGCACGGCCATGCACAACTCCCAAAACGACGCATCAAAACTCGGGGAGGCGAACTGCAACACCCGATTACCAGCGCCTAGGCCCAACCGACCTATTTGGGTCGCCACCAAACTGGAGGCACCAGCATGGCTGACCACTACACCTTTGGGGGTGCCGGTGGACCCGGAGGTGTAGATCACATACGCCGGATGTGCTGTGGTGAGGGGGGTCGTGCGGTCGGTGTCGGTTGGGTCGGTGTCTGCACAGGCGCCCAGCAGCGCCACAGTGTCGGGGCAGTCGAGCACCATCTGCGATTTGGTGGCATGACCAGGGATACGGTGCTGGGTCTGGGTATGCGTCAACAGCAGTGCTGGGCGGGCGTCGGTGAGCATGAACTCAATGCGCGTCCTGGGATAGTCCGGATCGATCGGCAAATAAGCCGCACCGGACTTCAGCACTCCCAGGATGGCGATAATCAGCTCCGGACAGCGGGGCAGGGCCAGCGCGACGATGTCTTCCGGACCGATCCCTTGGCTGATGAGCGCGTGGGCGAGCTGGTTGGCGCGGGTGTTGAGCTGGGCATACGTCACGGTAGTGTCACCGCTGATCACCGCGTATGCATCCGGTGTGGCCGCCACCTGGGCCTGGAACAGGGCGGGCAGGCAGGCCTGAGGGGTGGGCGTTGTGGTGGTGTTGTAATCGATCAGCAGCTGACGTCGCTCTTGCAAGAAAAGGATTTCGATGTTGCGGATGATCTGATTGGGGTCAGTGTCTGCCAAGTTAGTAAGCAGCTTCATAAAACGGCAGTGGTGTGCCGCCACATCCTCGCCGGAGGGGTATAGGGCTGGATTGGCGTTAAAGTCGATTCGTAATGCCCCATCACCGGATCGGTCGTAGACGTTGATCGTGAGATCATCCACTGGACCGTTTGCCAGATTATGTAGCGTAACCGGGTGCTGACCAAAACTCAGTGTCGGATCATAACGCATGATATTGATCGATGGGCCGAACAGGTGCTCGCCTGCGCCCACGATTCTCAAATCCCGCGCGATGTACTCATATGGATAACGCTGATGGCGCAACAGATTCCCGGCTCGTTCAGCAGTGTGGCGCACGAGTTCGCTGAGTCTCATATGAGGATGCAGCCGAAGCCGTAACGGCAGCTGGTTAGCCACCATTCCCGGCGCACTGGGGGGGATGGCTCCGGTGCGGTTGGTTACCGGCAGCCCCAGCATCAGGTCGGTAGCACTGGTCAGACGGTAAACATAGATTGCCAGCGCTGTCATCATCAGTGCTGGCAGGCTGGTTCCGAGTCGCAAAGCCAGCGCCCGTAGCCGATCGGCGACCGGCGCGGGAACGTGCCCAGTTTGCCGCAAAAAGGTATGCGAAGTGGCCGCGAGCCGGTCCGCCATACCCATCACATGAGGCCGATCGGCCAACTGCTGCGCCCAGTACTTTTGGTCCCGGGTAAACTGTTCGGAATCGAGGTAGCTGGCCTCGTCGGCGAGTAGCAGGTCAAGAGAGCTGAGACTGCTCGGTGGGCATTTCAGCCCGGCCTCTAGTGCGGTGTAGACCTCGGCGATTCGTTGGTAGAATAGCGACAACCCGAAGCCGTCCATCGCCAGGTGATGTACACTGACATAGAGTAGGGACCGATCGGCGGCCAGCTGTAGCACCGCAAATTTGAACACCGGAGCGCGCCTGGGATCAAATGGCTGACTTAGGTCAGTGAGCATCCACTTCTCAGCTTGTGCCCACGGATTGGCCGCATCTCGAAGATCGATCACCGGTAGCGGCCAGTTCATGCCTCGGTCGACCACCTGCCACAACGTGCCGTCATTGTCCACTTCGATCCGCACCAAGAACGCTTCTGTGTCGGTTACCGCCTGACGCACGGCGACCTCGATCCCGGTCAGATCGACCGGGCCATGGATGTCCAGGTATTCACTGACCTTGTAGATCGGGTTTTGCGGGTCGATTTCTTGAGCAAACCATATCCCGGTTTGCGCGACCGTTACCGGCAAACGACGATTCTGATTGTCAGACATCCCATCTATCCTTAATCGGTCGCCCAACCGAGGTCCGCTGACGCTGCCTGTGTTTTCGTCGGTACTGGCACCGCGCATTCGTAAGTTGGTGCCGCCGGTTGGAGCAGCGTGTGAAGTAAACGGTGACAGTCATGCCGGCCAACACGAGGTCGAGGTTGGCGAGGTCAATGTTTGGGAGGCCGCCGAAAGCGACTTCGACAGCGCCGGTGACTTGGGCGACTTTAGCGCATTGGCCCCGGACGTTGGTTCTATCGATTTGTTTATCAACGCAACCAGCGACATAGACTGGGTTGAGACGGTATGCGACGACCCGAGCTGGACGCTTATAGTGGGCATAGATGCCATTGACGCCTTCATTAAGAGCGACCGTGGTACGGCGGAGACATATCGGCACGAAGGTAACGCCAATAGGGCACTGTCACTGACACTGCGCACGTTTAGCTCCGCAAAATGCCAATGCCCCGGTGATGAACCCGACGCCGTTGAAATGATGGCGCACTAGAACGGTTCCCTCCGCCAGTTCCGCGCCGTTCGAGGACGCTACCTATCGCGTCACCAATTCACAGGCGGGCGCTGCATCAAAGCCAGTACTACAACTGCACCAACGTTAATCTTTTACGGAAGAAACGTGGATGATACCCACGCGCGCCGCCTCAGTCGAATAACCTCTCTAGGGAAGGATGAATAGGCCGCCAGGGCTCCTCGGCGGTAGATCGATGTCTGACCCTCAAGGCTTGCCGACGATATGACCCCCTTCTCCGCTTTAGTCAGCGGTCTGACCATACAGGTGGGCTCATCGAGCTCGAAATTACCCACCCAGGTTTTGAAGTCGGTCCGACGTCGTTACAGACCGTGCCGCCCGTGACTGTATCTTCACCCAGATGGAGCATGATCATCTGCTTTGGCGTGGAGTTTTCCGGCGATGATCAGCCAGCCGCTCAGTCTTCGTGAGCCGCAGATACGTCTTATGTCTCGCGTTTTTGCATTGGTACAGCACGTGTCCCTGGCGTTATGCAGCTTAACGCTTGACGCGGCCAAGAGTGGAGATCATGATGCTCGCTGAGCCGGTCACTACATTGGGGGCATAATGGTCCATCTTTCCCAAATTGGGCGATATCGGATGTTCCACCGATCCTTCGCTGCCCAAGTAGCCATGCTATCTCACCATTTGGGACGGCGGAAGCGGTGCTTGCGACTCGTGATAGCTATCCCCGGCAACATTGCCACGTCAACATGCCGGTGGCCTAGGCACCAACTGCTCACCCGCTGAGTGTCGCGGTGCTATTGGACGTCTGCCATGAATAGGTCCAACCAGGTGGCCAGCGTGGCGCTGACCGCGTGCGCAGGGTCGGCGAACTGATGAGCGGCCCACCCCAGTCCGCCGACACACGAGCGGCTAGACCGAAAATCACTGCCGGTGCTGAGCACATGAAGTGGCCGCAGTTGCTCAACAATCTGCGCGGAGACGTCACCCTTCAACTGTGGCGGACGGCCGCGCGGCGGCTGCTAAAGGAGCCCGAGGCTCGCTTAATGCATGGCCGTCGGCAGGTGCGGCTGGGGTTGCTCACCACACATACCACCGACTTCCTGGCTGAACTGCTGCCGGTTGCGGCGCTGTCTTGCGGGATTGATCTGACCGTGCTGCATACGTTTCACGGGCGGCTCGAAACAGAACTTCTCGATCCGGTGGGCCCCTTACGGACAAAACGCCCTGACTACGTGTTACTGTGTGGCACGGAGGAAGATCTCCAGCTCCGGACTGCTCCCCCGGACGAGGTAGTCGCCGCGGCGGTCGAGCGCTGGTGCGGCCTCTGGCACCGGATCACAGGCGTCCTCGGAGCCCGCACCGTCCAGTGTCTGTTTACCCTTCCCGCCGACGAGGTGTACGGCAATGCCGCCGTGGCTACCGGGGACAGCGACACTGCAGTGGTCTCCAGGGTCAATACCGAACTAGTACGCCGCGGTGGCGACGGGATCCTCTTCGTAGACTGCGACAGACTAGCTGCCGAAGTCGGCCGCGGCGCCTGGTGTGACCTGCGGTATTGGGATGTCCTCCGGCAGCCGGTATCCCTGGATGCCTTACCGCTGTTGGCCCGGGCGGTGGCCGCAGTGCTCGGTGCCGATCTCGGCTTGAGTCGTCGCTGCGTGGTCGTGGACCTTGACAACACGCTGTGGGATGGCGTGCTGGGGGAAGAAGGACCCGCTGGGGTCCGTGTAGGCCATGGTCCCATCGGGGGGCCCTTCGCTCGCTTCCAGCAGTACCTGTTGGGCCTGCGCCGTCGGGGTATCGTTCTTGCTGTCGCCAGCAAGAACGATGGAGACCTTGTCCACCGGGCGCTAGACGAAGTCCCTGGGATGCAACTGCGCCGAGATGACTTCGCTGTGGTGGTCGCGGACTGGCGGCCCAAGTCCGAACAGCTGCGACAGATCGCCGCCCAGTTGAATTTGGGTTTAGACAGCCTGGCCTTTGTGGATGACAACCCCGCTGAATGTGCGCAGGTATCCAATTGCCTTCCCGAGGTGGATGTCATCCTGCTGCCCGCGCACCCAGCCTGCTACGTGCGAGCCCTGGCCGGCCGCCCCACCCTGGAGGGCGGCCGGCCCACAGCGGACGATCAGCTCCGATTGGGATCCTACGCGGCGCTGGGCAAAGCCGAAGCGCTGCGTGTGGCGACGGACTCATTGGAGGAGTTCCTGGATAGCCTGCGGATGCAGGTCCAGGTGCGTCTGCTCGCTCCGCGCGATCTGGAGCGGGCGGAGCAACTTCTCCACAAGACAAACCAATTCAACCTCACTACTCGCCGCCATCGCCGGGAACAGCTGGCCAAGTTCATTGCGGATCCCCAGTGGCGGTGCTTCACGCTTTTGCTAAGGGACCGCTTCGCCGACCACGGCATGGTCGGTCTGCTCTTGCTGCGGCTGGCCGGCAACACTGCCGAAATCGACACCCTGCTGCTGAGTTGCCGCATGATCGGTCGCACCGTCGAACGCCGGCTAGTGGCCGTGGCCGCTGCCGAGGCCCGAGCTGCTGGATGTTCTCGGTTGCTGGGCGTCTACGTGCCCAGCGAGCGCAACACCTTGGTCGCCTCGCTCTACCCTGATCTTGGATTCCACACCGTTGTGAACGGCGACCGATCACCCGATGGCACGTGTTGGTATTGCTACCCGCTAGCTGTACAAGGCCCCGCCGATACCCCGCACCTGCTCGAGGAGTACTCGTGACCGCCAGTCCACTTGCTACCGTACTCGACGCCTTCACCGAGGTCATGGGAGAGCCCGCCCCCCAGGGCGCGGACACCATGCCGGACGATGTGGCGATGTGGACCTCGGTGACTCATGTCCATTTAATCTATGAAATTGAATCACGCCTGGGTGTTACGCTGCCAGGAAACTTCCTAATTTACAGTGGGTCCCTGGGTGACCTTGCAGAGGCTATAAAAATTTGTGTTCCGCGACCCAGCGCATCCTCTGCAACTGACGCCGCTGATGCGCCAGGACCACTCCACCCACGCCTCCCAACCTAGCCCAGCCTGACGAACGAATCGTTCATCGGATGGAAAACGTGATGCTGATCGTCACGAGACAAGTAGTCGATGAAACGTTTACGAAGCTGCGCAGACCCTTCGTAGTACGCACGAAAGGGGTCGCTTACCATTTCAGCCTCAGCGGCTGTAGGCGGTATGGGAATCAGGATATCAAGATATCTGGTGCCTGTGTCCTCTCTATTTGTTTGCATGAACACGATGCGCGACCATTGCTCGCGAACAGCTTTGAGGCTCATGGCCCAGGCTAAATAAAAGCTGTCGAAACAAGCTTCTCCACGAGGGCGCATAACTAGAATTTCTTTAGTAAGAACCACTTGCTCTTGCCCCGGTATGATCAAAGAGAAGTCGCCAATGTTCTTGCTGGCTCGAAGCGGCGTCACAAGGTCGTAGGGCTGCAATCCCGAGGATGGGCCATGCCAAATGCTCAGCAACAACTCTGGACACGAGGTTTGTAGGATTAATATTCAGCTGTCCAGCTCGCAGATCGGAGACCTTAATGTAAGGGATGTCTCCACCTCGCATATCTGCCGGTGGGCTACCATGTCCACTCCTAAAGGAGATCACGCCCGAAGCGGCAAGTTCTCCGAGTCTCATCGACACGAATTCTAGCTTAGAATCGGCTATAAATTTATCTAACGCTCTGATTGCCCGATCGTCGTAGTATAATGGCACAGAGCTAGCTTCTAGTCACGGGAGCACGTCAGATTCGGTTGTTCGGGTTGTGGGGTCCGGCCCCTAGAGCGATGGCCAACGCGACAGCTCAACTGGCGACCGGCTGGGCCAGGTAGGCCGGTGGGTGAGCGCGGCGTACGCGTGGTCTTCGTCCCGAATCCAGAAGTTTTGTTAGTTAACA
>Ga0213875_10001033_pt1 | contig 19652 bp, 17 predicted proteins | sample BarmaccomBMRX_R8_FD_160105 | JGI IMG/M metagenome (GOLD analysis project Ga0213875, IMG submission 160105) | Root-associated microbial communities from Barbacenia macrantha in rupestrian grasslands, the National Park of Serra do Cipo, Brazil - RX_R8 | ecosystem: Host-associated > Plants > Roots... | reverse complement strand
TGATGAAGTGGTGGCCGACCTCCACCGACGGCGCGGTGTCGCAGCGCCCGACGCAGGGCACGCGCACGACACGCACTTCGCTGCCGAGGCGCGCGGCCAGATCCTCGGCGAGGGCGACGGCGCCCGCCAGCGCACAGGGCAGCCCGTCGCAGACGCGCACGGTGAGCGGCGGCAGCGGCGCCTCGTCCTCGCGCACGATGTCAAAATGCGCGTAGAAGGAGGCCACCTCGAAGACTTCGGCAAACGGCAGCCGCATTTCCTCGGCGAGTGCCGCGAGCAGGGCGGCGGGGATCTGGCCGTGCGCGTCCTGGATCAGATGCAGGTGCTCGATCAGCAGATCGCGCCGCCGCGGCCTATCGCCCAGCAACGCCGCGACGGAGGCACGCGCCTGCGGATCGACTTGCCTGCCCTTCGGCACCGTTCGCGCGGCGCGCATCGTTTCCCCCGGTTGCTCGCGGCTCAGTGTAGCACAGGAAGAAAGGCGAGGGGCTTCGCCCCCTCGACCCCCACGAAGGGCAATGCCCTTCGAACCCGTTACTTAAGTAAATGGGGTCTGGGGCCGATGGGCCCCAGCGGGGTCCCATGCTTCAGCGTTTGGGGGCAGAGCCCCTCGCCTTTCTTGAGGATGCGCTCAGCCAGCACCAGATGCGGCCGGTCGATCATCTTGCCATCGATGCCGATGGTCCCGGCGCCGGGGTTTGCCGCGAATGCCTCAACCACGCGATGCGCCCAGGCCAGCTCCTCCGCGCTCGGCGAGAAAGCGGTGTTGATGGCGCTGACCTGGCCGGGATGGATCGCGAGCTTGCCGGCGAAGCCCGCGCGGCTCGCCGCGCGGCACTCCTCCTCGAGTCCGGGAACGTCGCGAAAGTCGGTATAGACGGTATCCAGCGCCGGCACCCCGGCCGCCCGCGCCGCCAGCACGCAGAGCGCGCGCGCCAGGCGGAAGGTGTCGTCGTACACCCCGTCCGGCCGCCGGTTCACCGCGCCGAGCAGGGCCGCGAGATCCTCAGCGCCCCAGGTCAGCGCCTCCAGCCGCGGCGTCACGCCGGGGTATTCCCCGAGCGAAAACACCGCAGCCGGGGTTTCCGTCGCGATCGCCACGATGCGGGTCGCCCCGGCCCGGATGCCGTTCGCCGCTTCCAGCGCCGCGAGATAGTGATCGAGGCGACGCAACTCCGCCGGGGTCGCCTTCGGCAGCATGACGGCGTCGGGCCGGCTCGGCATGGTTGCGGCGAGGTCCTGCAGCGCGTCCTCGCTCTCGAGCGGGTTGATCCGCACCAGCAGGCGCTGCCCGGTTCGCTCGCCCGAGAGAAAGCCGCGCGCCAGCTGCCGCGCTTCCGGGCGGCGCGCGGCGGCGACGGAATCCTCGAGATCGAGGATCAGCGCATCCGCTTCCGAGGCGCGCCCCTTGGCGAATTTCCGCTCGCTGTCGGCCGGTATGAAGAGCAGGGAGCGCATGGCGCGAACTCAGCTGTTCGGTCCGCGCAGCATCGACTCCGGCTGCCAGCGCAGCAGGCTCGTGCTCTCCAGCACCGTCGGGTTGACGCAGCTCATCGGCCAGCGTCCGCCGAGCACCAGAGCCAGCTCCTGTCCGACGCGACGCTTGCGCGCCGGATCGAAGCGCGAGGAGGCGGAGGCGACGTGCGCGGTCAACGTGACGTTCTCCATCTTCAGCAGCGGGTTGTTGTGCCCCGGCGGCTCGGTTTCCAGCACATCCAGGGCGGCTCCGGCGATCCATTTCTCTTCGAGCGCGCGGATCAGCGCAGCTTCCTGCACCGTCGGGCCGCGGCCGGTGTTGATGAACAGCGCCGTCGGCTTCATCTGCCGGAAATGCTCCTCGCCGAGCATGCCGGCCACCTCCGGGCGCGCGGGCGCATGCATGGAGACGAAATCGGCGTTCTGTAGCACTTCCGAGAGTGTCGCCGGCTCGACGCCGTAGGGCGGCATCACCGTCTCCTCGACGAACGGATCATAGGCCAGCATGCGCAGCCCGAAGGCCCGGGCGCGGATGGCAACGGCGCGGGGCACGTGGCCGAAGCTGATGAAGCCGAGGCTCTGACCCATCAGGCGCGGCAGCTTCAGCAGCGCCGGACGCCCTTCGCGCCAGCGTCCTTCCCGCACCATGCGGTCCTGCTCGATGAGCCGGCGGAAGCCGGCCAGCAGCAGCGTCATCGCATGATCCGCCACCTCCTCGATGAAGGTGTCGGGCACGTTGGTCACCGGGATGCCGCGCGCCGTCGCCGCCTGCACGTCGACGGAATCCACGCCGACGCTGCCCAGCGCGATCAGCTTGCAGCGCTCCAGGCTGTCGATGATGCGCGATGTGATCCGGATGCCCTTGCCATAGATCGCGTCGGCAGTCTTCGCCTCGGCGATGAAGGCCGCCTCTTCGGCCGGCGCTTCGACGATCTCGGCGTCCGTCCCGGACAGCGCCTCCATCTCCAGATCGTAGCCGCCGCCCGCCGTCGAGAAGCTCGCCGCCGCCGGGGTGACGATCCTGAATTTCGCCATTCCGCTCTCCCTCAACCTTTGGGCGAACGCGCCCGTATCGCCGCCTCGTTCACCTCGACGCCCCAGCCCGGCCCGGTCGGCAACACGAACGCGCCGTTCTCGATGACGGGAGGCGCGGTCACGAACTCATCGCGCCACGACACGCTGTCGATGTCGATCTCCATGATGCGGAAATTCGGCACGACGGCGCAGAAATGCGCGCTGATGACGCTGCAGAGATGGCCGTAGAAATTGTGCGGCGCCACGTTCACCTCATAGGCCTCCGCCATGGCGGCGATCTTCAGGCTTTCCGCCAGTCCGTTCCAGATCACGTCGATGATCGCCACGTCAGTGGCGTAGTGCTCGAAGAACGGCTTGAAGTCCCGGCGGCCGCAGAGCGTCTCGCAGCTGGCGATCGGGCAGGGAGCGCCGCGGCGGATCAGCGCGAGCGATGCCGGATCGTGGGTGTCGATCTCGAGCCAGGTGAGGTCGAACGGCGCGACGGTGTCGGCGACGCGGCGGAATCCCTCCGTCTTGAAGTGGAAATTCACGTCGAGCATCAGCCCCATCTCCGGCCCGGCGCCGGCGCGGAAGGCGCCCAGCACGTCGCGGATCACCTGCAGCGTGCGCGCATCCCAGTTCAGCTCGGGGTGACCCGGGGTGCGGCCGAAGCCGGGGGAGAACGGGTGGAAGCGGCTGCCGTCGGAGGGGAGAACGTTGGTCTTCAGCGCGCGAAAGCCGCGGTCCCGCACCTCCTCGCCGAGCCTTGCCAGGTCGTCGTAGCTCCTGATCGGCGGCACGCCGACCAGCTCGGGGTTGCGCGCGCGGTAGGTGCCGCAATGCGACCAGTAGACGGGAATGCGTTCGCGCAAGGGGCCGCCGAACAGCGCGTAGACCGGCACGCCGAGCGCCTTTCCCGTGATGTCGAGCAGCGCGTTCTCGATGGCGGCGATCGCCTGCTGGTTCAGCCCGCCGCGGGACTGGCGCGTCATCACCTGCAGGTGGGAGGTGATGCGCTCGAAGGCCTGCGCGTCGCGGCCGATGACCAGAGGAGCGAGCGCCTGGATGACGGCGGACAGCCCGGTGCTGCCGAAATCCTCGTTGTATTCCGACCAGCCGGCGAGGCCATCGTCGGTGGTGATCTTGAGGAAGGAGAAGGTGCGCCATCCGGCGTCGCAGCGAAGCGTCTCCACCTGCGCTATCTTCATCCCGCTCTCCCCGACGTTCCCCGGCATTCCAAGCACGGGCGGCGCAGGGGGACAAGCCGAGCCACTTGGCCGCTCCCGCCGCCCCTGCCTAAAGTGGTGGACCATTCCGGGGGGCAGGATGATGCGCAGACTCGAAAACAAGGTCGCCTGGGTCACCGGCGCGGGGAGCGGCATCGGCGAGGCGGCGGCTCTGGCGCTGGCCGAGGAGGGCGCCTCGGTCGTGCTCACCGGCCGGCGGGAGGCGCCGCTCGAGAGCGTGGCGGAGCGCATCCGGGCGAAGGGCGGCACGGCGCATGTGCAGGCCGGCGATCTGATGCGGGGCGACACGGCTGGCCGCATCGCCGCCTTCATCGAGAGCACGCTCGGCCGCTGCGATATCCTGGTCAACAACGCCGGGCTGAACATCGTCGAGCGCGACTGGAAGCGCCTGACGCCGCAGGGTGCGCAGGAGGTCATCGAGGGCAATCTCTCGAGCGCCTTTTACTGCAGCGTCGCCGTGCTGCCGATGATGCGCGCGCAGCAGGATGGTGTGCTGATCCACACCGCGTCCTTCGCCGGCCGGTTCGTCAGCCCGATGAGCGGCCCGAGCTATACCGCCGCCAAGCACGGGGCGGTGGCGATGAGCCACAGCCTGAACATGGAGGAGTGCGTCAACGGCATCCGCTCCTGCGCCGTCTGTCCGGGCGAGGTGGCGACGCCCATCCTGGACAAGCGCCCGCAGCCGGTGAGTGCCGAGGATCGGGCGAAGATGGTGCAGGCGGAGGATGTCGGCGACCTGATCCGCTACATAGCGTGCCTGCCCAAGCACGTCTGCATCAACGAGGTGCTGATCAGCCCCACCTGGAACCGCGGCTATGTCGCGGCTTTGCGGAGATAGACGTATGGGGTCTGGGGCCGAGGGTTCCCAACCGCTTCAACAGGGGGCGAGGGCAGGGCCCGTCGAACGGTAACGGCCACTATCCGTCATTCCCGCGCAAGCGGGAATCCATCTGCTGCTGCCGCCCGGTCATCTCGCCGTAGAGGTCCCGCCATTCCAGGTTTTCGCACTGGATCAGGGCGACTTTCCATTCACGCCGCCATTTCTTGATCTGCTTCTCTCGCACGATCGCCTCGGGCATGCTCATGTGCACTTCCGCGTAGACCAAAAGCTTGATCCCATACTTTTTCGTGAAGCCCGCGATGTCGCTGCTCTTGTGTTCCCAAACCCGCCGTACGAGATCGCTGGTCACTCCGACATAGAGCGTGCCGTTGCGCTTGCTGGCGAGGATGTAGACACGGGGAGCGCGCATGCCGCCGGTCTAATCAAACATGTCCAGGCAACCTAGCACATGGAGGGCGCTGCTGGATTCCCGCTTTCGCGGGAATGACGAACCGAGGGTGCTGCTGGATTCCCGCTTTCGCGGGAATGACGGACGGTGCATGGGCGGAGACCTTCGCCCTGGTTATTCCTTCACCGCCCCGGTCATGCTCGAAACATAGTATTCGACGAAGAACGAATAGAAGATCGCCACCGGCAGCGACCCCAACAGCGAGCCCGCCATCAGCGAGCCCCATTGATAGACGTCGCCTTGCACCAGCTCGGTGAGGATGGCGACCGGCACCGTCTTCTTCTCCTCGGACGAGATGAAGGCGAGCGCGTAGATGAACTCGTTCCACGACAGGGTGAAGGCGAAGATGCCGGCCGAGATCAGTCCCGGGACGGCGAGCGGTAGGGTAATGCGGCGGAGGATCTGCAGCCGGCTGGCGCCGTCGATCAGCGCGCATTCCTCGAGCTCGTAGGGGATCGACTTGAAGTAGCCGATCAGCAGCCAGGTGCAGAACGGGATCAGGAAGGTCGGGTAGGTCAGGATCAGCGCCAGCGGGCTGTCGTAGAGCCCGAACTGGAACACCAGTTCGGCGAGCGGCAGGAACAGGATGGTCGGCGGCACCAGATAGGCCAGATAGATCGCCAGCCCCACATAGTTCGAGCCGCGGAAGCGCAGCCGCTGGATGGCGTAAGCGGCCAGCACGCTGGCGAAGATCGAGATGATGGTGGCGCAGATCGCGACGGTCATCGTGGTCAGCAGCCAGCGCGGATAGTCCGTCTCGAACAGCAGCTTCTTGATGTTCGCGAGCGTCGGATGGGCGATCCAGAACGGGTTGCTCTGGTGGTAGTCGAGCAGCTCCTCGTTCGGCTTGAAGGCGGTGATGGTCATCCAATAGAACGGAAACAGCAGCACCAGCAGGAAGCAGGCGAGCGGCACGTAGATCGTCACCACCCGGCGGATGCGGCTCTCCGAAGAGAGGATCGTCGGACCGTCGGAGGCGGCGACCGCCTCACTCATTGGCTTCGCCCTGCTGCCACTTGCGGCGCGACAGCGCGAAATAGCTGAACAGGGTGGACGCCACCAGGAACGGGATCATGGCGACGGCAATGGCCGCGCCCTCGCCGAGCTGGCCCCCGGGAATGCCGCGCTGAAAGGCGAGGGTGGCCATCAGCTGCGTCGTGTCGAACGGTCCGCCGCGGGTGATGGCGTAGACCAGCTGAAAGTCGCTGAAGGTGAAGAGCACCGAGAAGGTCAGCACGACGGCGAGGATCGGCATCAGCATCGGCGCGGTGACGAAGCGGAAGCGCTGCCAGGGCGAGGCGCCGTCCAGCATCGCCGCCTCGTAGAGCGAGGGCGAGATGGTCTGCAGCCCGGCGAGCAGGCTGATCGCGACGAAGGGGATGCCACGCCAGATATTGGCGGCGATCAGCGAAAACCGCGCGTGCCACGGCGTGCCGAGGAAGTCGATGTTGTGCGCCAGCAGGTGCAGGCGATCGACCAGCACATAGGAGATGATGGAGAACTGCGGATCGTAGATCCACCAGAAGGCGATGGCGGAGAGCACCGTCGGCACGATCCAGGGCAGCAGGATGATCGCCCGGATTATCGAGCTGAACGGCAGCGCGTGGTTGAGCAGCAGCGCCAGCCACAGGCCGAGGGCGAATTTCCCGGCCGTGGCAACGGCGGTGTAGAAGATCGTCTGGAACACCGTCTTCAAGAACACCGGGTCGTGCGCCAGCGAGACGAAATTCTCGATGCCGACATACTCCCCGCCGCCGCCGATCTGCGTGTCGGTGAAGGCGAGCCACACGCCCAGCCCGAGCGGATAGGCCAGGAATACGACGAGCAGACCGATCGCCGGCGTCAGGCAGGCGCAGATCAGGAAGGTCTTGTTGTCGAACAGGCGCGCCAGCCGCCCCGCTTCCGGGCGGCGCCGCAGGATCAAAGCGGGTGCGGCGACGTCCATGGATCAGCTTTTGTAGTAGCGCTGCGCCCGCTTCTCGGCTTCCGCCGCGGCGTCCTCCGGGGTCGCCGAGCCGCTGGCGACGGCGGCGAACATGTGGACGTTGACGTAGTCGGCGGTGGCCGCGCCGGAGGCGGCGGTGATCGGCCCCTTGTAGCCGTTCCAGAACTCGTTGGCGCAGGAATCCTTGTACACCGCGATCTTCGGATCGGACGTCCACACCGCGGCCTGCGCATAGGCCTTCAGCGGCTGCGCCCAGTAGCCGATGCAGCCGGTCAGCCAGGGTTCATATTGTTCCTGCTCCATCATGAAGCGCAGGTATTGCTGCGCGGCATTCGGGAACTTGGTGTGCTTGAACACCATCGCATTGAGGATCAGCGCGGATTCCGGCGGCTTGCCGACCAACCCCGCCGGCATGTGCGCGTGGTTGGTGTCGGCGGCGACCTCGGCCATCTTCGGGTCGTTCTTCAGGGCGTAGTAGATCGAGACGCCGTTCGAGGTCAGCGAAATGTCGCCGGCGATGAACGCCTTGTTGTTGCTCGGGTCGCCCCAGCCGAGGGTGCCCGAGATCATCGTCGGGTACATCTCCTTGGCGTATTTCAGCGCGTCGATCGTCTGCTTGCGATTGAGCGTCACCTTCCCGTCGTCGTCGACCATGTAGCCGCCATGCGCCCAAAGCAGCCAGTTGCAGTAGGCGTTGGCGTCGCCGACGGCGTTGCCGAGCGCGAAGCCGACGGGATGGTTGATTTTCTGCAGCGCCTGGCAGAGCTTGAGGAACTGCTCGAGATCGTTGGGGATCTTGTCGAAGCCGGCGGCCTTCACCCAGGATTCGCGATAGACGCAGGGGCCGCTGGAGCCGCCCATCGGAATGGCGATCCAAGTCTTGGTGCCCCATTTCTGGGCGTATTTCTCGGCCAGAAAATACCAGCCGCCGTATTTGCGGCCGAGATAGTCGGCGAGTTCGCTGAGGTCGAGGATCTTGTCGGTGTAGAGGTGCGGGTCGTCCGGCCAGCCGACGACGATATCCGGGCCGGCGCCGGTGCGGGCGGCGACCGCGGTCTGCGGGCGCAGATCTTCCCAGCCGATGAAATCGACGCGCACCGGCACGCCGGTCGCCTTGACGAACTTGTCGGTGCTCTGCCGCCAGATCGTCTCGTCGGGATCGACGAACTTGGTCGGCCGCAGCACGCGCAAGGTGGCCCCCTTCTCGAAATCCATCTTCGGCGGCTCGACATTGGCGACCGGAATGGCCGAGTGGCCGGCGCCCGGCAGCGCCGCCGCCGCCAGCGCGCCGGCACCGAGCGCCAGGGTATTGCGTCGCGTGATGATGTTCATGGCCGTTCCTTGTGCGTCAGCATTCAGTTCAGGTGCGTGTTCAGTTCAGCCGGTTGCCGGTCTGCTCGTCGAAGAGATGCGCGAGTGCGGGGTTCGGCAGCACCTCGATGGTCTCGCCGGGCCTGGCGGCCACCCGCTCACGGAAGGCGCAGACCAGCGAGGCGCTGCCGACGCGCGCAATGACGTGCGTCTCCGAACCGGTCGGCTCGATGACCTGCACGGTGGCGCGCAGGCCGCCGGGCGAGAGCATCATGTGTTCGGGGCGGATGCCGTACACCACCGCCGCCCCGTTGACGCCGCCCGCCGCATTCGGCAGCGGCCAGGCCGCCCCGCCGGCATGGAACGCACCGTCGGCGATCCGCCCGGCCAGGAAGTTCATCGCGGGCGAGCCGATGAAGCCGGCGACGAAGCGGTTCGCCGGACGGTCGTAGAGCTCGAGCGGGGCGCCCACCTGCTCGACGCGGCCGGCCTGCATGACGACGATCTTGTCGGCCATCGTCATCGCTTCGATCTGGTCATGGGTGACGTAGATGATCGTGCTCTGCAGCCGCTGGTGCAGCTCCTTGATCTCGGCGCGCATCTGCACCCGCAGCTTGGCGTCGAGATTGGAGAGCGGTTCGTCGAACAGGAAGACCTGCGGGTCGCGGACGATCGCCCGCCCCATGGCGACGCGCTGGCGCTGCCCGCCGGAGAGCTGGCGGGGATAGCGCGCGAGCAGCGGCGCCAAGTCGAGGATGCGGGCGGCGCGCTGCACGTGCTCCTCGATCTCGACGCGGGTGGCGCCCGCCAGCTTCAGCGAGAACGCCATGTTGTCGCGCACCGTCATGTGCGGATAGAGCGCGTAGTTCTGAAACACCATGGCGATGTCGCGCTGCTTGGGCGGCACGTCGTTGACCACGCGGCCGCCGATGGCGATCTCGCCGCCGCTGATATTCTCGAGCCCGGCGATCATGCGCAGCAGCGTCGATTTGCCGCAGCCGGACGGGCCGACCAGGATGACGAACTCGCCGTCCTCGACCTCGACCGACACGCCGTGCAGGATCTGCGTCGCGCCGAAGGACTTCCGCGCCTGCCGGATGCTGACATGCGCCATGCTCAGAACCGCGAGACCGAGGTTTCCTTCGACGTGATGCAGAGCTTGTCTGGCCGCGCCAGCTTGGCGTCCATGGCGAGGCCGAGTCCGTAGCCGAGCTGCGTGGTCTTGCCCCAGCCGAGATAGGTGAGCGGCTCGGTCGACACCCAGAACGGCGAAAGCTGGTCGGGCGGGCTGCCGGCGTCGTGGCCGATCCGCTCCTGGCGCACGATCACCGGGCGGATGTCGCGCGCGGCGGCGAATTCCAGCAGATGGTTGACGGGGTAGCCCGCGAGGATCGCGATGCCCTCCCGCTTGAGGATCTCGGCGATTGCCTCGCCCACCTTCATGTCGGCCCCGCCGGTTTTCTTGGACGGCTTCAGCCTAGCCCGCTCGCTTCGGCGACCGCAACTGTGCCGCCCGATCCGGCAATGCCGCGCCCCTGATACTTTCTTGAGTCATGGGGTCTGGGGCCGACGGGCCCCAGCGGGGTCCCATGCTTGAAGGGAGGGGGGCGGAGCCCTCGCCTTACTTGCTTCTCAGCAGGTCCCGGATCCGGCTCGCGACGATGCGCTCCTCCCCGTCGCGCAGCGAGTCCGGGGCGAGGATGATGACGTCGCGCCCGACGGTGCGCACGGATATCGCGGGCGAGCCGGTGGCGAGCTCGCTCACCAGGGTGGCGCACCGGGCGGGATCGCGCACATCGATCCAGACGCGGGGGATCGGCACGGGATGCATCTCCTGATCCTCCGGTGCGTCGAAGACGCGGCGCGAGCCGATCCCCGGGACGTCGCGGAGGATCTCGAGCATGGTCTGCACGCGGCCCTCCCAGAGCTCCAGATCGGCGGCGAAATCGTGCTCCAGCACGCGCTCGACGGCGGTGACCAAGCCGGCGATCTCCTCCTTGCCGACCTTCATCGAGCGGCCGATGCAATTCTGGTTGGGAAAGGCGTTGAGCGCGCAGGCCTCGACCATGTCGCGGCGTCCGAGGACCAGGCCGGAGGATTGCGGGCCGCCGATCCCCTTTCCGCCGCTGAAGATGACGAGGTCCGCGCCGGCCTCGACGAAGCGGCGCAGGTTGCTCACCGGCGGCAGCTCGGAGGCGGCATCGACGATCACCGGTATTCCGCGCCCGTGGGCGATGTCGAGGACCTTCGGCAAGGGCAGGCTGTTGCGCCCCTCGTGGGAGATGAAATAGACGACCGCCGCGGTGCGCTCGCCGATCGCCGCCTCGAGTTCCCAGGCGAAGGTGTCGCGCGCCGAACCGATCTCCACCAGGCGCACGCCGGCCTGACGCACGCAGCAATCGTAGTGGTTGCGCTGATGCCGATGGACGATGACCTCGTCCTTCATGCCCCGCGTGTCCGGCAGTCGGTAGATGCGGTCCGGCGCCCGCCCGGCGACGCAGGCGGCGGTGGTGACGGTCAGCCCGGCGGCGGCGCTGTTGACGATGAGCACGGCCGGGACGCCGATCAGGTGCGCCAGGTGCTCGCCGGACTTGCGCAGCAGCTCGGCGATGTCGACGAAGGCGCCGGACGCCTCGTTCATGGCGCGCAGCACGTCCTCGTGCATCAGCGAGCCGCCGATCTTGCTGGCGCGGGCCTGGGCGTTGATGACCTTGGCGACGCCGAGCCGGTCATAGAGGTCCATGTTCCGGCGGATCGGTTCCATCGCGCGCGCTCCTATTCCACCGGCAGTTCGGTGGTTACGTGGACGAGGGTGACGCCGCGTGCTGCCGCCCGGCCGCGTGCGCCGGCGTAGATCCAGATGGCGACCGCCGCGGCGACGAGGCCCTGGAACAGCGGCTGCAGGAACCACGGCGTGCCCGGCACGATGAGGCCGCCCCACAGCAGCACCGCCGAAATGACGATGGCGAGGACAGCCATCAGCACGAGAAGCGGCGTCCCCTGGCGCATGCGCTCGGCCCAGTCGACGCCGCGGAAGCGCCGGTTGAAGCTGACGTTGAGCGCGCCCAGCGCGATGAAGGCGACCATCAGCAGCACGGAGAAGGAGCGAATGACGATGCCGATGGCCCATCCGCCGAAGCAGGACTGCACCAGGAACATTGAGGCAAAGACGGTGGTGAGCAGCAGCGCCCGGTCCGGCGTCTTGCGCCGCGACGTATGGGTGAAGGAGGCCGGCATGACGTGGTCCTGGGCGAAACCGAAGATCAGCCGGGAGCAGACCATCATCTGCGGAATGATGGTCTTGCCGACGATGATGGCGACCAGGAAGTTCAGCAGGGTGCCGACGAATTTCGGCGCCACGACGCTGATCAGCCCGGGCACCGTGGCCAGCCCGGCGGCCTTGCCGCGGATCAGACCGAGGGTCGCCCACCAGGGCACGGCGTGAAACAGCGCGGCGGTGACCGCGGTATAGAGGATGAGGGCGGAGAACCAGCCGAGGAACAGGCCGCGCGGCACGGTGCGGGACGGGTCGCGCGCCTCGCCGCCGAGCGCCGGCGCGCCGGTCAGCCCGCCATAGGCGGCGATGAAGACGAAGGTGACGGCGAGGAAGGCGGCGGCGCTCGGCGCCTGCGCGGTGCCGGGCGGCGCCAGGGAGACGCCAGACTGCGCCTGGGCGAGCCGGACGAAGGTCGCGGGGTCGGTGGCGAAGCCGTAGCCGACGACGACGATGACGACGGCGATGATCAGCGCGGCCAGGCCGATGACCAGGCGTCCGTAGATGTGCACGCCGGCGATGTGGGCGGCGAAGAACGCCCAGAGCAGGACCAGTCCGAGCAGGAGGTGACCGATCGGGTTGAGCAGCACGGCGCCCGCCGGCACGCCGGCGCCGACGAAGGCCTGGGCGAGGAAGGTGCTGAAGACGAAGGCGATGAAGCCCATCGCCGCTGTGAGGCCCACCCAGTCGAGAAAGCAGAGCACGAAACTGACGGGCAGGCTGAGCGCCCGGCTCATCCAGACATAGACCGAGCCGGCGCGCGACATCACCGCGGAGAAGCGCATGTAGAGGAAGACTTTGGGGATCAGCATGAGCCCGGCGGTGAGCATCGCCCAGGGCACGAGGTCCTGGATGCCGGGATAGACGCCGAGGCTGTTGGTCGAGGCGTAATTGATGGTCGCGCCGTATTCGTGGGCGAGCGCGGAGGCGCCGATCGCGGTGATGCCGAGGGTTTTCGCCAGGCGGAAGCGGTCCGGACCCTGGGCGCTCTCCGGTCCGCTCATGCGCTGCAGCGTTTCGGCGGGCATTGTGTCGCGTCTCCCTGACGGCCACGGTAGCACCAGCTTGGACCGGATTCGTTCCGACGAATACCAGTTCTCGGGCGCGCCGACTCATAACAGTCATTCCCGCGAAAGCGGGAATCCCTGTGGCGCGTGGACCCCGCTTTCGGCGGGGGTGGCGATAATCGGTGGCGCTCTGTGGGACCTCGTAGGACAGGTGCTTTAGCCGGGAGGACAAGGAATGGACGGGTTTTCCACCTTCGCCGGACTCGAATGCTCGCGAACCGGCGAACGGGTGGGCGGGGAGCGGCTGGTCAATCTCAGCCCCGCCGGGGCCCCGCTGCTGGCGGTGTACGATGTCGGGCGCGCCGCGGCGACGATGCGCCGGGACGCGATGGCCGGCCGGCCGCCGACGATGTGGCGCTACCACGAAATGCTGCCCGCCCCGGCGCCCGACCGCATCGTCAGCCTGGGCGAGGGCATGACCCCGCTCCTGCCGGTGCCGCGGCTCGGGCAGAGGCTCGGCCTGACGCGGCTGGCGATCAAGGACGAGGGCGGCAATCCGACCGGCAGCTTCAAGGCGCGCGGCCTGTCGGCGGCGGTGACCATGGCGCGGCTGCTGGGAGCGGAAAGCCTGGCGATGCCCTCAGCCGGCAATGCCGGCGGCGCGCTGGCCGCCTACGCCGCCCGTGCGGGGCTGGCGGCGCATATCTTCATCCCCGCCGACGCGCCGCTCTCCAACCGTGCCGAGGCGCTGCTCGCCGGGGCGGAGGTGACGCTGGTGCGCGGCTTCCTCGACGATTGCGGCGTCGTCGCGGGGCAGCGGGCGCGCCAGGCCGGCTGGTTCGACGTGTCCACCTTCAAGGAGCCGTATCGGGTCGAAGGCAAGAAGACCATGGCCTACGAACTCGTCGAGCAGATGGGCGGGGAGGTGCCCGACGTGATCGTCTATCCCACGGGCGGGGGAACCGGGCTGGTCGGCATGTGGCGGGCGTTCGGCGAGATGCAGGCGCTCGGCTGGATCGGCGAGCGCCGGCCGCGGCTGATCAGCGTGCAGGCGGAGGGATGCGCGCCCCTGGTTCGCGCCTTCGCCGCCGGCGCCGCGGAAAGCCTGCCGTGGTCGCAGCCGACCACCCGCGTGGGCGGCCTGCGGGCGCCGCGGGTGCTGGCGGATTTCCTGTGCCTGCAGGCGATCCGCGCGAGCGGCGGCACCGCGATCGCGGTGCCTGACGAAGCGATGTTCGCGGCGCAGCGTGAGGCCGGTCGCGCGGAGGGGATCGGTCTATGCCCGGAGGGCGGCGCCTGCGTCGCGGCGCTGCGCCTGCTCGTCGAGCGTGGAGAAGTGGGCCGGGACGAGCGGATCGTCGTCTTCAACACGGCTTCTGCCGCGAAATACGTCGAGATGCTGGCGACCGAGGCCCCGGTGATCGATCCGCCGCCGCGGTGAGCCGGCCGTGGTGCGGCGGGAACCTTGGCTTAATCCCATGCCGCTAGAGTGCCGCAGGAAGCGCCCCAGGCGCGAAGGCGTGGCTAGAAGGGAAGTCGATGGTCGGGCATTGGAACGAGCTCACGGAGGAGCTGCAGCTGCTGCTGTCGCGAGAGGCGCTGCGCTGGGCCGCCGAGACGATCGCCAATCAGGCGGAGAGCCTGGCCAAGGAGATGGAACTGGGCGGGCTGAGGGACCGCGGCGGGCCGGATGCGCTGCGGCTGCTGGCAGGTGTCGTGCGGGTGACCGGCCGGGAGCCGTCGATCGCCCGGCTCCGGTCGGCCTGACCGCACGTCCGTCCTTCGCCGAGCCGGGTGAAGGGGGCCGCGCGGCCCCCTTTCCCTGAGAAACCAGCCCGGGGAGAAATCAGCCCCGGCTGTCGTCCTGGCTGTTGTCCGGCGCGGCGTGGCCGACATTGAGTGCCACGAAACCGGTGTGGCCGTTGTGCATGACGCGCAACGCGACCTCGTGACCGGAGCTGGCGGCGCCGCGGATCGCCGAGACCGCTTCCTGCGGCGAGCCGACGCTCTTGCTGCCGACCCCCATCACCACATCGCCGGGACGCAGGCCGGCCTGATCGGCGGGCGAGCCGGGCTCGACCTGCGCGATCACCGCGCCCTGGGTGTGGGCCGGGAGATCGAGCTGCTCGCGGGTCTGCCGATCGAGCGGGGCAAGGGCGAGGCCGACGGCGGGGCGGCCCGCCTCCTCATCCTGGCCGGAGCCGCGGCCGAGATCGGCGGTCTGCTCGCTCGGCATGCTCGCCACCGTGGCGGTGACGGTCTGCTCGTTGCCCTCGCGCAACACGGCGAGGCTGGCTTGGCCGCCGGGCTGGATGCCGGCGATATCCACCGCGAGGTCGCGCGGGTTGGCGACGGCCTGGCCGTTCACCCGCTGGATGACGTCACCGGGCTGCAAGCCGGCGCGCAGCGCGGGGGAGTCCGGCTGCACGGTGGCGACCAGCGCGCCCTGCGGATTGCCGGCCCTGCTCGGCAGATGCAGGGCGGTGGCGACGCTCGGGCTGATCTCCTGCGCCTCGACGCCGAGATAGCCGCGGGTGACGTGCCCGGATTTTTCGAGCTGGGCGACGACGGTCCGCACGGTATCCGAGGGGATGGCGAAGCCGATCCCGATGCTGCCGCCGGAGGGCGAGAGGATCGCCGTGTTCACGCCGACCACCTTGCCGTCCTGGGTGAACAGCGGGCCGCCGGAGTTGCCCTGGTTGATCGGCGCATCGACCTGGATGAAGTTGTCGTACGGGCCCTCGCCGATGTCGCGGCCGCGTGCCGAGACGATGCCGGCGGTGACGGTGCCGCCCAGGCCGAACGGGTTGCCCACGGCGATCACCCACTGGCCGGGCTGCACGTCCGCGGAGTTGCCGAGCCCGATATAGGCCAGGGGGTGGCCGGCATCGACCTTCAGCACCGCCAAGTCGGTGCGCGCGTCACGGCCGATCACGCGAGCGGGGAGCTGGGTGCCGTCGGCGAGGGTGACGCTGACCGAGCGGGCGTCCTTGACCACGTGGTTGTTGGTCACGACCGTGCCGTCGGCGTTGATGATGAAGCCGGAGCCGCGGGCTTCGATAGCGCGCGGGCGCTGCATCTGCATGCCGTTCGGGCCCATCATGCCGAAGGGGAACGGCAACGGCATGCCCTCGGCCTCGGCCGGGGTGGCGCGCAGCTTGGTGGTTATCGAGACCACCGCGGGCGTCACGCGGGCGACGAGCGCCGAGAAATCCGGCAGCGCCGCGGCCGGCGCCGCCGGGGCGATCGGCGCACCGGAGTTGACGGCGCTCGCGGTGGCGGCGTCGGCCGCCATGCCGGCGTGACCGGCGGCATAGCCGCCGAGGGCCGTGCCGGCCAGCAGGACGGCAACCAGCGACAGGCGGGTGCGGCGGCGGCCGTTCGGGTCGCGGCCGTTCGGATCGATCCCGGGCATCATGATCTCCTTGTGCATTCTTGTGCCGCGGTCGGTCGGCCCGCCGCGTTTCGGGTTGCGCGGGAGATAGGGGTGCGAACATGACCGTTCCTCTGGCGCGACGATGAAAGCTCGGTCATGCGCGCCGTTGACAACCCCGGCGCGCCCGCAGAAACAGGCCGCCGGCCGGGTTAGCACAGGGGTAGTGCAGCGGTTTTGTAAACCGAAGGCCGGGGGTTCAAATCCCTCACCCGGCATTATGCTGATCAACGAAGCCGGTGGCTTGGGGGCAGCCAGCTTGCTGGCCGGCTGCGTCGGGCTCGGCCGCGATACCGGGTAGATGCCGAGGCCGGCGCCCCGCCTTCTGACTTTTATCAGCAGCCTGTCAGGGCAAGCCGCTATGCTGTCGTCATGGAAACGAACCCTGCGCCCGGCCCGACGCCATCGGCCGCCCGGACGCCGGACGAGCGCCGTCGCGCCGGGGCGGCGCTGCGGCGCCACGTGCCGCGCAGCGCGCAGGGCGCTTGGAAGCCGGCTGCCGATCGGGCCGACCCCATCGCGATCCTCATCGAGCAGGGCAGGAACCGCATCCCGGAGCTGCTGCCGATCCGCTACGGGCGGATGCGTACCGATCCCTTCGCTTTCCTGCGCGGCGCTGCCGCCGTGATGGCGGCCGACCTGGCACCCACGCCGTCGACCGGCATCAGCCTGCAGTCCTGCGGCGACGCGCATCTCGCCAATTTCGGTGCCTACGCCTCGCCCGAGGGCGTGCCGGTGTTCGACGTCAACGATTTCGACGAGACGCTGCCGGCGCCCTTCGAGTGGGACCTCAAGCGGCTGGCCGCCAGCCTCGTGGTGGCCGCGCGCGTCGCCGGCCAGGGCGAGAAGGCGGCGCGCCGGCTCGCTCATGCCGCTGCCCGGTCCTACCGCGAGCACATGACGGAGCTGGCGGCGCTCTCGCCGATCGACGCCTGGAACCGGCGCGTCGACCTCGCCCGCGCCGTCGCCGCCATCGACCGGCCGAAGCTGCGCGATACGGTGGAGAAGCATCTCGCCGCGGTGCTGCGGAGCGGGGCCGGGCATTTCGGCCTTGTCGAGGAGGCGCACGGCCGGGCGCAGATCCGGCTGAACCCGCCGCTGATCTATCACCTCGGCGAGCACGCCCTGCCGGCGCGCCAGGCCTTCGCTTCCTACGCGCAGACCTTGCAGGAGGACCGCCGGGTGCTGCTGGCCCGCCACACGCTGCGCGACGTGGCGTTCAAGGCGGTCGGGGTCGGCAGCGTGGGGACGTTCTGCGCCATCGGGCTGCTGACCGCCGGTGACGGCGCGCCGCTGCTGCTGCAGATCAAGGAGGCGCAGGCATCGGTGCTGGCGCCGTGCGCCGGCGCGTCGGCATACGCCAATCACGGCGAGCGGGTGGTGGTCGGCCAGCGCATGATGCAGGCGGCGAGCGATGTCTTCCTCGGGTGGACGCTGACGCCGATCGACGGGCGGCACTTCTATGTCAGGCGCTTGAAGGATGCCCGGCTGGCGGATATCGGCGTCCAGATCGAGGCGGCGCTGCCGTTCTATGCCGGGCTCTGCGGCCGCACCCTGGCCCGCGCGCACGCCCGCGCCGGCGACCCCGCCCTGGTTGCCGGCTATGCCGGAAAGGGCGACGCCCTGGACGAGGCGATCAGCGCCTTCGCCGTCGCCTATGCCGACCAGACCGAGAAGGACTGGAAGGCTTTTCTCGCCGCCATCAAGGCCGGCCGCATCACCGCCGCCGAGCCGCAGCCCGCCAGCCACTGATCACCCGCTGGAGAGCCTGCCCTGTCCCTTGGAGGGTGTCATCGCGAGCCGCCTTTTGGCGGCGTGGCGATCCAGGACACTTGGCCCAGGAACACTTCCGCGGCGCGGCGGCCCTGGATTGCTTCGCCTCCGGCTCGCAATGACCAAGAGGGGACGATGAGCCTCCGAGTGCGGCAACCGACCATCTACATCATGGCGAGCGGACGCAACGGCACGATCTATGTCGGCGTCACCTCCGACCTCGTCAGGCGCGTGCATTCGCACCGTACTGCTGCCGTACCCGGATTCACCTCCCGCTATGGCTGTAAACAACTCGTCTATTTCGAGCTGCACGCCGACATGGCCGCCGCGATCACCCGGGAGAAGCAGCTCAAGGGCGGATCGCGTGCGAAAAAGCTGGCCCTCATCGAGCGGGACAACCCCACGTGGCGGGACCTCTGGGATGACATCCTTTGAAGCGCATCAATTCGTCATTGCGAGCCGAAGGCGAAGCAATCCAGCGGGTCAGGATCGTGAGGTGAGGGGGCTTGCTGCTTCCTCGGCTGACGCTTGACGCCTCAGGTCTCCTTGCTCTCTGCCCGATGCTGCGCCGGGCCGTAGGAGCGGCTCAGATTGTGCGCGGTGTTGATCAGCGCGACGTGCGAGAAGGCCTGCGGGAAATTGCCGACCTGGCGCTTCGCCCGCACGTCGTATTCCTCGGCGAGCAGGCCGAGATCGTTGCGCAATGACAGAAGTCGTTCGAACAGCGCCCGCGCATCATCGTAGCGCTCCTGCAGGATGTAGTTGTCGGCGAGCCAGAAACTGCAGGCGAGGAACGCGCCCTCGTCGCCGGGCAGGCCGTCCACCGTGCTCGCCGTGTCGTAGCGGGCGACGAAGCCGTCCTTCAAAAGGTGCTTCTCCACCGCCGCCACGGTGCCGCGGATGCGCGGGTCGTCGGCCGGCAGGAAGCCGACCAGCGGCAGCAGCAACAGGCTGGCATCCATCTCGCGCGCGCCATAGGACTGGCCGAAGGCGTTGGTGTCGGCGTTGAACGCGCGCTCGCACACCTCGTCATGGATGCGCTCGCGCAGGCCGCGCCAGCGCTCGAGCGGACCCGGCAGCCCGAACTCCTCGATGCTGCGCACCGCGCGGTCGAAGGCGACCCAGGTCATCACCTTGGAGTGGGTGAAGTGGCGCCGTCCGCCGCGCACCTCCCACACACCCTCGTCCGGCTGGTCCCAGATCGTCTCGAGATGCTCGACGAGGGCACGCTCCAGGCTCCAGGCCGCCTCGCTCGATTTCAGGCCCATGCGCCGCGCCTGGTAGAGCGCGTCCATCACCTCGCCATAGACGTCGAGCTGCAGCTGGTCGGAGGCGGCGTTGCCGATCCGCACCGGTGCGGCCCCCTCGTAGCCGGTGAGCCACGGGATTTCGTATTCGGTGAGCCGCCGCTCCCCGGCGATGCCGTACATGATCTGCATCTGCGGCGGCGCCCCGGCGATCGCCCGGAGCAGCCACTCCCGCCAGTCGTCCGCCTCCTCGATGAAGCCGGAATTCAGCAGCGCATAGAGCGTGATCGTGGCGTCGCGCAGCCAGCAGAACCGGTAGTCCCAGTTGCGCGGCCCATTCAGCTGCTCGGGCAGCGACGTGGTGATCGCGGCGATGATGCCGCCGGTCTCGCGATGGGTGAGCGCCTTCAGCGTGATGAGCGAGCGCAGCACCGCCTCCGACCACTCGCCGCTGCCCTCCACCCGGTAGGCGCGGGCCCAATCGCGCCACCCCGCGGTCGCCGTCTCGACGGTGCTGGCGGCATCGGCGGGCTCGGGGATTGCCCGGAACGAGGGCGACCAGGTCAGCACGAACGGCACCTCCTCGCCGGCGGCGACGGTGAACTCGGCGACCGTCTTCATGTCTTCGCCACGCGG
>Ga0213875_10001032_pt1 | contig 19661 bp, 15 predicted proteins | sample BarmaccomBMRX_R8_FD_160105 | JGI IMG/M metagenome (GOLD analysis project Ga0213875, IMG submission 160105) | Root-associated microbial communities from Barbacenia macrantha in rupestrian grasslands, the National Park of Serra do Cipo, Brazil - RX_R8 | ecosystem: Host-associated > Plants > Roots... | reverse complement strand
GAGCCGTCGGGCAGGCCGATCATCTGACCCAGCCGGGCTTCGACCGATGCCATCTCGCCGAGCGACGCCAGCGCATCGCCCGAGCGCGCGCACCGCATCAGATAATCGACCGCTCCGCCCTCACCCAGCCGAAGACTGAGGCAGCGCACGTCAGATAGCAGCTGCTCGTTGCCCTGCGCCTCTGCATCGGCAAGCAGGCTGGCCAGGGTCGAGCGAGCCAGCTCCTGCTCCGCCCGCCCCTCAATCGGCTGAAATCCCGGCGTGATCCCCGCTTCCGCCGGGAAGGACGCAAGAAGGGTCTGCGCGAAGCTGTGAATGGTCTGGATGCGCAATCCGCCAGGCGCGTCGAGAACCCGCGCGAACAGCCGCCGCGCGGCCTGCAGCGTCAGCGGGTCGTCGCTCTCGCCGAGGGCGAACAGGTCCTTGCGCAGCTTCGCGTCGGGCATCCGCACCCAGGCCGCGAGCCGGTCGCCGATGCGGTTCGCCATCTCGGCCGCGCCGGCCTTGGTGAAGGTCACGCAGAGGATCGTCTCCGGCGCGACCCCGCTCAGCAGCAGGCGGAGAACGCGTCCTGTCAGCACCTGCGTCTTGCCTGTGCCGGCCGATGCCGACAGCGAGGCATTGATTGCCGGGTCGACAGCGCTCGCCTGCTCGCCCTCGAGCACCGGCAGCGGCTTGAAGCGGCGGGTCATGTCCGCGACGCTTTCAAAGCGCTCCGGGAACCCATAGACATGGCACCCGGAAACACGATCAGGACAGGGCGATGAGCGACAGCAACCAACGGGACGAGGACAGCGACGGCCGCCGCGCGAAGCTGGTCAAGGCCGGAGTCGCGGTCGGCATCGGCTCGGCCGCCATTGTTGCCGCCCTGCTTTACGCATCGACCGTCAAGAAGTCGCCGCGCAAGCGCTAGCCGCCTCCCCCAGGCCCTCATCCGCGGCCGTACCATTCTTCAAGCCGCATCAGCTGGTCATACTCGCCATACGGCGCGAAGGCCGGGTGCAGCTTCGCCGTGAAGGCCTCGTCGCCGGTCAGCCACCGTCCCGCCGCCTCCTCGAAATTGCGGGCCGCATGGGCGAGGAACTCGTCCGGCCCCATGCCCTTGTCGGGACAGACGCGACGCCCGAACTTGTCGGCATATTTGGTCAGGGACCAGTATTCGAAAAGCCTCGGAAGACCGCTGACCGCGTCGAACCCGCCAGCTTCTGCGATCAGCCCAAGAAGCCCTAGCTGAAGTGCGAACCCGGCGTTCACCGCGTTGGGCGCAGGCGCCTTGCCCGTCTTGTAGTCGACGATCCCGAGCCCGCCATCCGCAAGCTTGTCGATCCGGTCGGCCTTGCCGTGGAGCGTCACGCCCGCGATCACCGCCTCGCCGCGTTTCTCGGCGACCAGCGGTCGCCGGCCCTGCTCGCGGTTCGCCTTTTCCTGCTCCTCGACCCAGCGGATCGCCTCGATCAGGCGCGGCGACCACAAGGCGCGAAGCATCGGATGGATGATGTCCCGGCCCAGCAGCTCCTGCGCCCTCGGCAGAAGCCGGTCGGGCGTGCAGTCGTCGCTCTCCTGCCATTCCTGCAGGACCAGGTGGACCGCCGTTCCCTTCCAGGCCGCGGTGTGATCAGCATCGACGGCGTCGAGGCTCGGCAGCTTCAGCACCTCGCGCGCGTAGAACGCGAACGGATCGGCCTTCAGTCGATCGACGGAGGTGACGGAAATCTTGCGCGGCCGAGCGTCGCCGGGCGGACTCGGCGCCGGACGATCGGCAGGCTTCACGGAATCGGGCACGTCGATCGCCTCGACCAGCCGTTCCAAACGAACGTCACGAGTGATCCCGCCCGTCATCGCTTCCAGTCGCAGCCACAGCCGCGACGCCACGGTCGGCGACCTGCTGTCCCGCCGCGCTCGCGTGATCAGCACGCTCGGCGCCCCAAGCGCGCTTGCGAAATCGTGCGCCGACAGGCCGATCCGAAACTCCAGCCCGGGTAGGCCAAGGTTCGACCGGATCTTCGGGGCGAGCCACGGATTGGGTTGCGGAGCGGCCGGCCAGACTCCCTCGTTCAACCCGCCAAGCACCATGAGGTCGGCATGTTGCAGCCGCGCTTCGAGCAGGCCCCATATGAAGATCCTGGGATGCCCTCCATAGGGCGGCCGGACGCTTTCGCCGTCAAGAAGCTGCCGAAGCAGCGGCACCGCGTCGGTCGCGGCAACCGTGAGCCGTTTCGACCCCTCTTTTGCTTGCAGTTCGGACACCAGTTCGGCGGCCATTCGGCCATCCTGGCCGCGCCATGCCGCGTCGCCGGCAAGACGCTCCGCCGCCTCCGAAAGCGCGGACGCGAGATCGCCGAGGGTGAGCGGACTGGCGAAAATCCCTTCCAAGCCTGCCAGACGGGCGCGAATGGCCTTCCAGACAGCCGCGACCTCCGTGCCCTTAGCCTTGAAATACCCGTCCAGTCCGAGAACGCCGGCGGCAGGTCGCGGACCCCGCAATGCAAGGTCGAGCGTCCGCACCTGCTCCAGCCAGCCGAGCCGCTCGGGCCCCTCGCCGCCAACCAACGGATGCTTCAACAGCGCAAGCAGCGGCACCGGCGCGAAATCTTCCGCCACGGCCCCTGTGACCGCAAGAAGAAGCGTGCCTGGAGCCGTCTCGGACAGCGATCGGCCGGCACTGTCGTCGGCATCCACGCCCCAGCGTCTGAGGAGGGCCGACACCCGCCGGGCGAGGGTGCGGTCGGGAGTCACGAGCGCCGCCGTCCGCCCGGGCGTCTCGAGCGCCTCGCGCAGCGCCAGCGCGATCCCCTGCGCCTCGGCCGCAGGGTCCGCGAACTCGGCCGCACGAACGCCCGTCAGGCGGCGCTCGGCCGGGTTCAGCGAGCTCCATTTGTCCGTGAACGCCGCGAGGGTCATGGCGTTGTCGACGGCACGCCCTCGAGCCGCGGGCGAGGCCGCGCGCCCTCCCGCCGGCCAGGTCTTCACGTCCCCGCGCGCAACGTCCATCCTGTCGAGCAATTGCTTGAGATGAAACTGCGGGTGAGTTTGCCCGCGCTTGCCGTTGTCAGCGTCGAGGGCGTCCCATTCCTCGCTCGGCATGCTGCGTTCAAGGGCGAGCGCCGGCAGGACGACCATCCCGTCCGGCATGCGCGAGACGCACCGAAGCAGCCTTGCGACCGCCGGCGCGGCAGTGGTGATTCCGGCGGCGATCGTGAATCCTTGCGGCGGAGTCTCGCGCCAGCGCCCGGCGAGGCGACGAAGCAGCCGATTGTGCCGGTCCGCGAGATCGATCCGGCCAAGGAGCGCAAGCCGTGCCGGCCATTGCTCGATGATCGCCCGAAGCCGGTCGAGCGAAACCTGCCAGTGAACCGCGAGATCGGGTGCATCGGCCGCGGCTTCGGCAAGCTCCCTCGGCTCGATCTCCTGGACGAGCAGCGCATCGAGCGTTCGGCCAAGCTCCTGCGCGAGACGGAAGGCTTCGGCACTGCTCGTCACCTCGCCCGCAACGATCTCGGCCAGGGCCAGCAGACGGTCGAGCGGATCGATCGCCGGCGGGATTGCCGCGGCGGCGTCGATGGGGCCGAGCGCACCACCGATGCGCTCGTCGATCTCAGGATCGCCGATCGGGATCAGCCGCGGCAATAGCAGGCCGCTGCCGCTCGCCCGCACGAAGGCGTCCGTAACCGCGCGCACGCCTCGGTTGTTGGGCAGAAGGATGCGCCCGCGGGCGAGCTCGAGCGGATCGCCGCCGAATCGCTGGATCAGTCCGTCCGCAAGTGCGTCCGCGAACGACCGATGGGCGGGAATGGTGTAGACGGACGGGTCGCCGGGGCGCTCCGCCGCTGCGTCAGACATTCTGGAGCGCCGCTTCGGTCATCTGGATGGCGGCCGGCGTGCCGACGTCGAACCACAGGCCCTGGTGAACGACTCCGAAGCACCGTCCTTCGGCGATCGCCCGGTCCCAGAAGATGTTGGTCGAGAACGGCCCCTCCGGCGCATCGCGCAACAGGCGCTTTGAAAGCATCTGGATGCCGGTAAAGACGAACGGCGCAACGCGGCTGCGCGCCCGCCGCCGAAGCCGACCCTCCCGGTCCATGTGGAAATCACCCATCCCGCCATGGTTCTCGGCCCGGGCGAGCGGTACCAGCAGAAGCAAGGCGTCCATCCTGCGGTCGTCCCAGTGCGACGCCAGCAGCCGCAGCGTATCGGCGGGCCCGTCGACCCACAAATTGTCGCTGTTGACCGACAGGAACGGGTCACAGTCGATCAGCGGCGCTGCCTTCACGAGGCCGCCGCCGGTCTCCAGCAGAAGCGAGCGCTCGTCGGATATGGCAACGTCGAGCCCGTGGCGGCGGCTGGCGAGATGCGCCTCCACCGCATCGGCCAGATAGTGGACGTTGACCACCACCTTGCGGACACCCGCGGCCTTCAGCCGATCGAGCACGTGGTCGAGAAGCGCCTGCCCGGCAACCGTGACCAGCGGCTTCGGCCGAGTCGCGGTCAGCGGTCGCATCCGCTTGCCAAGCCCGGCGGCCATCACCATCGCGGTGTGCGGCACCTCGGCCGGCACTTCCGCGCGCAGGCGCAGAGCCCGCTGCGCGACGCTCATTGGGCGTCCTGCCAGGGCGCGCGGCGGTACGCCGGAGGAACATTGGCATCGAACCAATCGCGCACCGGCTCAAGCCCCGGCCTCTCCAGGTCACGCTCGAGGAGTCCCCACATACGTGGTTGGAAACGCCGGTATCCGGGTTTGCCGTCCCGCTTCCAAAGCCGCGTGAAGACGCCGAGGATTCGCGTGTTGCGCTGGGCTGCCAATGCCCAGTAGGCACGCTCGAAGCGATCGCCACCGGCCGTCGCCTCGACGTAACGCTCGATCATTTCGCGCTCGATGTCCGGCGACACGTCGCGGCGCGCATCCTCGAGCACCGAGGCGAGATCGTACGCCGGGTGGCCTCTCAACGCGTCCTGGAAATCGAGCAGGCCGAAATGGGCGACGCCGCTTCGGCCTTCGACCAGCATCACGTTCTCGGCATGGTAATCGCGAAGAACCGTGACCGGACCGAGCCCGTCCGCCGCCACCGGCGCGAGCACCTCCTGCCAGGCCGACTGGTACGCCGCTGGGTCCACCTCTATCCCGACGGCCGGGCAATACCAGTCGGTGAACAGCTTCAGCTCCTCCAGCCACTGCTCGAGCCCGTGAGGACGCAGGCCGTCCATCGGCGGGTGGCTGTGGAGATGGACGAGCACGTCGGTCGCGCGCTCGTAAAGCTCCCTTTCCCGTTCAGGCGCGGTATCGAGCGTCTCCCGCAGCCGGGTGTCGCCGAAGTCGCCGAGCAGGAGCAGGCCACGGTCCAGGTCCCGTGCAAGAATCTCGGGAGCGTTGAGGCCGTGGCCGACCAGCCATTCGGCTACGGCGATGAAGGGTCGCGGATCCTCGTGCGGTGGCGGCGCGTCCATCAACACCGCCTGGCCGTCATTGCCGATCACCCTGAAATAGCGCCGGAACGACGCATCGCCGGCGAGCGGCTCGATGCGCGCACCACCCCACCCTGCCCGCTGAAGGAAGTCTGCCGCATGGTCGGGCGGAGTCATCGGGTTGGCCATCGGCTCTCCCATGGCGGCGGCACCTTCGCTGTCAAGCGCCGTCCGCCCTCGGGCATGACCTCGAGCGACAGGGCGAGCGCCCCCGGCCATCGGTCGGCGCCGCCCCGCTCCGGCCATTCGATCAGGAGAACGCCGCCGGCGCTCGCGTCCAGGCCTAGCTCGTCGAGCTCCGACGGGTCCTGCAGCCGGTATAGATCGACGTGCCAGACGGGCAGGACCAGGTCCTCATATGGCTGGACGATGGCAAAGCTGGGGCTCGGCACTTCCCCATCGTGCCCGAGCGCGGCAATCAACCCGCGGGCGAAGGCCGTCTTGCCGGCGCCGAGCGGCCCGGACAGGGTAATCACGTCGCCGGCGCGAACGCGCTTCGCGAGCGCGGCGCCGGCAGCCGCCGTCTCGTGCTCGCTGCCTAGGATCATTGGGGCTTTCGCGGGATCGTCAGGACGACCGTCGTGCCCTTGCCCTTCTCGGATTCAAGTTCGACGGTGCCCCCGTGCGCCTCGATGAACTGCCGCGTCAACGGTAGTCCGAGGCCGAGCGCCGCCTCTCCTCTCACGCCCGCCTCGACGATTCGGTCGAAGCGGTCGAACACGCGCGGCAGGTCCTCGGCGGCAATGCCCGGTCCGTTGTCGCTGATCCGGACCACGGCCTGGCCGTCGTCGCCGCCGGCCTCTAGGCGGATGCGGCCCTTGCGATCGGTATAGGCCATCGCGTTGTTGAGCACGTGCTCGATTGATTCCCGCAGCCGCCGGGCGTCGCCAAACACGATGCCGGCAGTGGTCGAGATGTCGGTCTCAAGCCGCTGGGCCTTCTCGGCCGCTCGCGTCCGCGCCGCCTCCGCTGCCGTCCGGCACAGGCCTGCAAGGTCGATCCGCTCACGCTCGAGGACGACACCGCGCGTGTTTCCTGTCGTGAGGTCTAGGACGTCGTTGATAAGTTTCGACAATCGCTCGACGGATTCGAGAATCGCGCTCACATAGTCGCGGCCCTTGACCGTCAGGTCGCCCGCATATCCACCCGCGAGAAGCTCGGCGAAGCCCCCGATCGAGGTCAGTGGGGTGCGCAGCTCATAGCTCATGTTGGCGACGAAATCGGTCTTGACCCGGTCCGCCTCCTCGAGCGCCTTCGCCCGCTCCCGCAGCGCCTCCTCGATCCGAGCGGAATCGGTGACGTCGACCATCGTGAACAGAGCATTCCCATCCGGCAGGGGTACCGCCGCGAATTGGAAGTGCCGCCCGTCGGTCATGGAGATGCGGCCGTTCGCCGACTGCCGCTCGTTGGTCGTCTGCCGGACCATCTCCCGGATCTGAGCCGCCGCCGTCGGGTTGACGAGCTTGCGCGCCATTGCCGGAACCAGTTCGTCGACACGCGGGTGGCCATTCAGCCAGTCCTCGTCCAGTTCCCAATGCTCGATGAAACGGCGGTTCCACAGGTAGAGGCGACCGTCGCTGGCGAAAACGCTGATCGCCTCGAACAGATTGTCGAACGTCGCCGCCCGGACGCGAAGCAGAGTATCTCGCGCGGAAGCGAGACGCAGCTGCTCCGTCCGGTCCTCGGCGAACAGCCGCAACCCGCCGTCGGGCAGCGGCTGGGCGACGACACGGACGTGGTCGCCGTTCGGCAGCATCCATTCTTCCTCGACCGCCTCGTCGGGGCTGCTGAACCAGGCCCGCCGCTCAGCCTTCCACGCCGGGAAGTCGCGCACTTCAGGCAGGCGGTGGTTTTCGCGCATGCGCTCCAGAACGCGGTCGAACTCCGGCGATTCGGCTAGCCATTCGGGATCGACCTGAGCCATCGCCGCGAACGGTTGGTTGAAGAAGCTCAGCGTCCGGTCGGCGTCGAACTGGGCGACGCCGGCAGTCATCCGGTCGGCGAGCTCACGCTGCGACTCCATGTGCCGCCCGAGCTCGCTGCGCGCCTCCTCGAGATCCTGGACGTCGATCGCGAAGCCCGCGACGGCGCCGGTCGGAAGCGGAACATTGACGACCCGGAGCATTCTCCGCTCGCCGCCCAGGATCGCCGGCTGCATCCGCGATTGCGCGTTACCGCTTTCGAGCGCCTGCATGGCCGCCGCGACGGCGCTGTCCTCGCCCTCGCCGTCGATCAGCTCCGCGGAGCGAGCAATTACGTCTGCGGCGTCGCGGCCTTCGACAGCTTCGACGAAGGCGTGATTGACCAGCCCAAGCCGAAGGTCAGGCCCACGATACCACATCGGAAAGGGCGCGGCCTCGATCAGGTGCGCGAGGGAGTCGAGCGCAGCCTCGGTCTGCCGCAGCCGAAGCGTCAAGCCGGCCCGTTCCTCCTCGCCCGCGCTGGTATCGAGGAACCAGAGCAGCAGCGTTCCCGGCGGTTCGTCAGCTGGCGCCGGGCCGCCGCGAACCTCGAACGAGCGGCCGGAGCCGCCGGCGCGCACCTTCAGGAACAGGCGGCCGGCAGAGAGGCGGGCGGACTCGATCACCGCGCGCAATTGCTCGAAATCGCCGCTCGCAAGGCCTGCTCCGTCGACCACAAGATCCTCGAGGCGCGCCGGCATCGAAGCGAGGCCAAGCTCGCGAGCGAGACGGGGATCGATGTCGAGGCTGCCGTCCGGTCGGACCAGGAGCGGACGCGCCGGGGCCGCGTCGAGGAGTGCCGCCGTCGACTTGGCGCTTGCGAGCACCGTCTCGGCAATCCGAAACCGGCGTGCGGCGAGGAACGACAGCGCAGCGGCGACAAGAATCCAGAAAAGCACGAGCGCGGCTGCGATAACGCTAACCGTCGCACCCCCCTCCATCATGCAGCTCCCGTCGCAGATTTCATTTCATATGCGGGAGCAACGGCAAAACAAAGGGTCGAAGACGCGCTTAGCGGCGGGCTGGACGGAGCTATCGTTATCATGGCACCGCCACGCGGCTGCTCCTTCGCGCTTCGGCTTGGTCGAACCACCGGGGCCGGGCTCCTCGAGCCGAGCCTATGGATCAGGCAAAGCTCCGGTTTTCCTTCCGTGACTCGCATGGGCAAAAAAAGGGCGGGATTTCTCCCGCCCTTTGAAGGATCGATGGTCGATTGGCTTACTTGAACGAACGCGTCACGTTCACGAAGGCCGACCGGCCGCGGTAATCGTAGGCACCGCCGCCGAAGAAGTTCCCGAACCGAGAGTAGCCCACCTTATAGGCGCTGCTGATCACAGGCGGCTTGGCATTGAAGATGTTATTCATGCCGAAGGTGATCTGTCCGACGTTCGGCCACTCGAACTGGACCGACGCGCCATGCTCCCAATAAGCCTCGGCAGTGAGATCGTAGTGGATCTTGGTCGGGCACGGCGTCGGATCGCCCTCACACGTATTGATCGTGAGATGCGGGTCCTGATCCTGCGAGTTGGACGGACCGATATACTTCACGCCCCAACGCAAGGTGATGTTGCTGGCCGTCTTGAACCGCGCGTCGAGTGTTCCGACCCACTTCGGTCCACCGTTCTGTCCGGGGTAGCCGAGCGTACCGTTATACTCGGTCAGGCCCTGACCCGGGAAGATCTCGAGCTTCTGGGACAGGTTGCGCGTTGCCTGCAACTGAGCCTGGAAGTTGCCCCCAAAGAGCGGCGTTGCAAAGCGCGCGTCGAAGTCGATGCCAGATGCGATTTGCTTCGAGATGTTGACGTACGGGTTGCGGAACGAGCCAATCACGCCCGCCTGATCCGGCTGCACAACCTGGTCGACCGTCAGCCGCGGCCCGATCAACGCGCAATAGGGATTAGTCGCAAAATCGGTCGCCTCGTAGCAGTAGGTCAGGATCAGGTTGCCGAGCTGGCCCACCTCGCCCTTCACCTTGACGTGCCAATAATCGGCCGAGAGCGAGATGTCCGCAATCCGCCGCGGTACCGTCACGACTGCACCAAAGCCGTACGTCCTTGCCTTCTCGGCCTTGAGGACACCTCGCCCACCCGACGTTGTGACCGGAATGGAACCACCCGGCGGGTCGAACTTGGTCGCATTGTTGCCAAGGATCGGCGTCAAAGCCGCGAGACAGTTCTTATAGACCGTATCGGTGGGCTGATACTGGGCTGCGAAATTCACGCACGGATCGACCGACACGCCGTAATAGCCGACCTCATCAGCGATGAACTGCTCGTAGAGGTTCGGTGCGCGGAAGTTCGTACCGTAGTTGCCGCGGAACCGGAGGGCCGGGATCGGCGACCACTGAGCACTGGCGTGATAAGTGAAGCCGTTACCGTACGACTGGTAGTGGGTATAGCGCCCCGACCCTTCGATCTCGAGCAGGTTGAAGAACGGACGATCCTTCAGGATCGGTGCGTCGAACTCAGCATAGGCTTCGTTGACCGTATCGCTGCCGATCGTGTTGCCGGCCGTGCCGTAATAGAGGAGATCGCCAGCGGCACGCTCTGCGCCTGGCCGATCCTCGATGTGGCTGTGGCGACGCTCGACGCCGACGGCGGCCTTCACCGCACCGCCCGGGAGCTGGAACAGCGTTCCATCGAGCGCCAGGCTGTAGGTTTCGTCTTTGAACTTCGTCCTGGTGTAATTTACCATCGGGTACAGATAATCGTACGCCGCCTGCGGCAAGTTGCCGTTGATGAGGACGTTCGGATCGAAGAAATTGATCGGAACGCACTTGCCGCCGTTGTAGGCGCCGTCGGTCAGGTTGCTGGCGCACGTATAGACATTGCCGGCACCGACCTGACCCGGAAGGGCCGTGACGGTGTATTGTCCAGGAACTCCCGACGGCGCAAGCGCGGTGATCGCAGTGTTGCCGAGGTTGTAGCCCAGCGGCGTCTGCACGTCTTCACGCGATTTCGTGCGCGAGAGCTGGACGTTGGCATCGTAACGCCAGTCGCCGAAGCCGAGGTTGCCGCGCAAGCCGCCATTCGCGCGCCAGAAGTCGACCTTCTGCTTCTGCTCGAACAGGCGGTTCGGCATGATGAACGGGCCGAAGTAGTTATATCCGGCATTGGCCCACGCCACCGGGAAGAACGGCGTGACGGGAAAGCCATACTGCTCGAGCGGGGTGCCGGCGTAGTTACCGCCGTACAGCTGTGCCTGATCGTAGTTCGGCACGCTCTGGTAGTCGATCCGGTCGGTGCTCCACTGATGCGACAGACGGCGCGTGAAGAGCCCCTCGCCATACAGTTCCGCATCGCCGAGGATGCCCAGGTCGTAGGCACCGTTCAAGTAACCCGTAAACGTCTTGATCGGGCTCTGCACGGTGTTGTCCAGGAAGAGCTTACGCGTTTCCGGAAGGTAGCTGTAATTGCCGGGAGCCGCGCCGGGACGGACGTTGGCGGGCGGTCCGAACAGGGTCGGATTGCCCGTATCATAGCCCTGGAGGCTCAGACGGACGCCCGGCGCACCGTTGAAGCTGGCGCCAACGCCGTAACCTTGCGGAGAACCCAGAACGTCACGCTCGAACGGGAAGCAGCGAAGCGCGGTGCCGCCCGGGACCATCTGCCCGACTTCCTGGTTGTTATCGTCCCGATAGGCGAGCTCACGAACGCAGCTCGTGTCCTTACGATCGCCGAGGCGCAGCCCCTGGTCGTTGCGGAACTCGAACGCGCCGGTGATGTGGCCACGGCTGAAGGTCTTGCCCGCCGTGATCGACGCACGCATCGTGTCACCATATTTGGCGTACAGCGGATGATCGGAATAGCCATCGAGGGTCACGCCGTTGATCGACGTGTCCGTGATGATGTTGATGACGCCCGCGATGGCGTCCGAACCGTAGATCGAAGACGCGCCTTCGCGAAGGACCTCGATGCGCTGCACGAGCGACGTCGGCAGAACGTTGAGGTCGGCGGCAACCAGCTGCGGGCCGACGCCGGCCGGCGCCAGGCGACGGCCGTTGAGCAGGACCAGGGTGCGCTGCGAGCCAAGACCGCGAAGACCGACGGTGCTGGCGGCCTGACCGTTATCGGACAGGTAGCCCAGGAAGGATCCGTTGATCTGCGACGTGCCCGACGTGACGGTCGCGGACTGCAGCACTTCCGAGGTCGACCGCGTACCAGCGAGGATCTGGTCGTCGCGAGTGATGATGTCGACGTTCTGCGGAGTGTTGAAATTGTTGCGGCGAATGCGCGACCCGGTCACGACAATGGCCGGTCCCTGCTCGCTCGCCACCGGCTGACCCTGCGCGTTGGTCGCGCTGGTGGTGGCCCGCGGCTTTTCGCTGTCCTGGGTCTTCTGCGGCGTCGTGTCCACCGGAGCCGCGGGAGTGGCCTGCCCATAAGCCGGGCTGGCCGTCAGGGCGATCAGCGAAATGGATGAAAGAATGACCGCATTTGAGGCGCGCATACGCTAGGTTCCCCCTCGAGAGATAAATATCGTGGGAACCCGTAAGCAGCTTGATTGCAAAACAAAATGACGGACGACGTGACCATGGGCAAATAGCCCGACCGTGTCACATTAATGCCACATACAGAAATGGGCCCCCGCCAGGCTAGGCTCGCCAGTCGTCCAGCAGATCGCCCAGGGAGCTTTTGAGCTCGCCGAGCCACGGTTCGTAATTCCGCCAGATGCCGAATCCGCTGCGGTTTATAGGCTGCCGAACCTGCTCCGCGCTCGGCGTGAAGATCGCGCGCTTCGTTTCGAAGAACCGCAGGCACGATTCCTCGAACTCAACTCCGACATACTGTAGCAGCCGTCTCACCTGGCCCTCGAAATCGTCGACGAGGTCGTCGTGGATGAGCCGGTACACGCGGCCGGGCAGCACGTCGTCGAAATGCCGCATGATCCCGACGTAATCGCGATAGTGGCGGCCGAGCTCTCCTTGATCATAGCTGAAGTCCAGGCCCGCATGGAAATGCTGCCGGTAATTGGCGAAGCAGCAATCCATCGGGTTGCGCCGCACATCGATGATCTTCGCGTTCGGAAGGATGCAATGGATGAGCCCGGTGTAGCGCCAGTTGGCCGGGTTCTTGTCCGTGAACAGTGGACGGTTCGAGTGCCTCGATCTGCTCGCAAGATCGAGGTAGCGGCCTCCGAGACGAACGCAGTCCTTCTCGCTCAGCCCGCGAACAAGGTCGGCCGGCGGCATGCCAGGGCGCATCGTTCCCAGCTCGGTCTCGAGCTGGTGAAGGACGAAGAGCTCCTCCGTTCCCTCGATCCGCGAATGGCTGGCGAGGATCTGCTCGACCAGGGTCGAGCCGGCCCGCGGCATTCCGACGATGAAGATGGGCTCCGGCCTTGGATCTCCCCAACCCTCGCGGTCCTCGAAGAATCGCCGCGTAAAGACGTTCCGTGTGAATTCGACGCCCGATCCGACGACGTCATTGTGACGGGTCGGTGACTTCGCGCGAATACGGTTTCCCTGCTCCAGTCGCCGAGCGGCGGCTTCATACTGCTTGCGTTCGTCGAGCGCCTTTGCGAGCGCGAACGAAATGTCCACGCGCGTCGGATCCGGCAGGTCCGGATCGTCAAGGACCGTCTCCATCGCCTCCACGTCATGATCGAAAAGGCTTGCGACCTTGAGATTGGCCAATCCCCACCAGGCCGCTCCATTGGTCGGATCGAGAGCCGTCGCCGTTCGATAGGCAGCGACGCCCCTGCCGAACTCGCCCATCGTTTTCAGGACATATCCGAAGTTGAGCCAGTGCATCGACCCCTGGGGCCGCATCTCCAGCAGGCGCTCGAAGGCGGCGTAGCCAAGCTCCAGCCCCCGCGTCTGGATGAAAATCGACGCCTTGTAGGCCTGCGCCGGTTCAAAATCCGGATTGCAGCGGAGCGCCTCGTCCAGCGCTTTGATCGCCTGAGGCAGGAAATCCGGATAGTCCTTCTCGCATGCAATGCGGTGCAAGGTCATTCCCAGGCTGGTCCAAGCCTCGTGGGAATGCGCATGAATCCTTGCGGACTCGCGCAGGATTCGCTCGGCATCCTCCCGCAGGTCGCACTTGGCGGCGATCTCGGCCATCAGGTGCATGGCCGTGGGATCATGCCGGATCCTCCTCAGGTGGGCCCTGACGAGGATTTCGGCTTCTTCCAGTCGGCCGAGCGCGATCAGCTGGCGAGCGTCGAGAACCGCTTGCGGCGCATCGAGGCCGTCTGGATTGTACGGGAAGGCACGCGCGAAGCGCTCGACCACGTCGCGAAGAACCAGCGTCGCCGCTTCGTCCTGAGGATTTTCCGCAACAACCGCGCGCGCATCGTCGCACGCGCGCAGAAGCCTCGCGCGCGCGGAGTCTTCGATCGCGCCCTTATTGGTCAATTTGCCCGCGACAAGTCATCAATAGCGGTAGTGATCCGGCTTGAACGGGCCTTCGGCTGAAACCCCGATGTACGATGCCTGCTTGTCGCTGAGGGTGGTGAGCTTCACGCCAAGCTTGTCGAGGTGCAGCCGCGCGACCTTCTCGTCGAGGTGCTTGGGCAGGACGTAGACATCGTTCTTGTAGTCGGCCGACTTGGTCCACAGCTCGATCTGCGCCAGCACCTGGTTGGTGAAGCTGGAGCTCATCACGAAGCTCGGGTGGCCGGTCGCGTTGCCGAGGTTCACGAGGCGGCCCTTCGACAACACGATGATCCGCTTGCCGTCGGGAAACTCGACCTCGTCGACCTGGGGCTTGATCTCGGTCCACTTCATGTTGGCGAGGCCGCCGATCTGGATCTCGCTGTCGAAGTGGCCGATGTTGCAGACGATCGCCATGTTCTTCATCGCGCGCATGTGGTCGACGGTGATGACGTCCATGTTGCCGGTCGCGGTGACGAAGATGTCGGCGCGCTTGGTCGCCTCTTCCATCGTCACGACCTCATAACCTTCCATCGCCGCCTGCAGGGCGCAGATCGGGTCGATCTCGGTGACCAGCACGCGGGCACCGCCGTTACGAAGCGATGCGGCCGAGCCCTTGCCGACGTCGCCATAGCCGGCGACGCAGGCGACTTTGCCGGCCAGCATGACGTCGGTCGCCCGGCGGATCGCGTCGACCAGGCTCTCCTTGCAGCCATAGAGATTGTCGAACTTCGACTTGGTGACGCTGTCGTTGACGTTGATCGCCGGGAACGGAAGCTTGCCCTGCTTGGCGAGCTCGTACAGGCGGTGGACGCCGGTCGTCGTCTCTTCCGACACGCCGTTGATCGCCTGCACCGTCTTGGTGAGATAGCCCGGACGCTCCTTGATGAAGCGCTGCAGCGTCGCGACGAACACTTCCTCTTCCTCGTTGGATGGGGTGAACAGCTGCTCCCCCGCCTCGACCCGAGCTCCCCACAACGCGAACATGGTGGCGTCGCCGCCGTCGTCGAGGATCATGTTGCAAGTCGTGTCGTGGCCCCAGTCGAAGATGCGGACGACATATTGCCAATAGTCTTCAAGGGTCTCGCCCTTGATCGCGAACACCGGGATGTTGTGCGCTGCGATTGCGGCGGCGGCGTGGTCCTGGGTCGAGAAGATATTGCACGACGCCCAGCGAACCTCGGCGCCCAACTCGATGAGCGTTTCGATCAGCACCGCGGTCTGGATCGTCATGTGCAGCGAGCCCGTGATCCGCGCGCCCTTGAGCGGCTTCGAAGCGCCGAACTCCTGGCGCAGGGACATCAGGCCCGGCATTTCCGTCTCGGCGATCTCGATTTCCTTGCGGCCGAAGTCGGCGAGGCCGAGGTCCTTGACGACATAGTCGTTGAAACGGGTTTCAGCCTGCGTCGCCACGTTGGAATCTCCGGACAAGAAAGGATGGTGCGCGGCGCTCGCCGCGGGTCGCACGGCCCCTAGCCGCCCGAGCGCCCAAAGGCAAATATAAAGAATTCTTTATATGTTGAAATCAGTCGTCGTCGGACTTCATTTCGCTCCGGAGCAGGAGTCCGCCCGGGATCAACGGAAGCCACAAGGTGAAGCCGCGGAACAGCAGGGTGGCGGACACCGCCGCCTCGAATGGCACGCCGAACAGGCGCAGCATGGCGACGCTGACCGCCTCAAAAGACCCAAGTCCCATCGGCACCGGGCCGAGAATGACGGCGATCGATGCCATCATGAAGGCGACATAGCCGGCGCTGAGCGGCGCTTCGACGCCCAATGCCTTGATGCACGCCTGCATGGTCGCTGCGTCGGCGATGAACACGGCGAGGTTGAGCACCGTCAGCATCCCGATCAGCTGGGGATCGCGAATGAGCTTTGCCGGCGCCTCGCCGACAAGCTCGAAGAAATCGCGCGCCTTGCTCCACCTCCGGACCAGCTTCGGCAGCTTGCCCTGCCCCCGCTTGTGCAGCCACAGGATCAGCGCCGGGATCGCGGTGGCGACGACCAGGAAGGCCAGGACCGCACCGGCGAGCAGCCAGCTCATCCGGTCCTTCCACCAGAGATCGACCAGCACCCAGAGCGCGCCGAGCGAGTAGGACAAGTAATATGCGATGATCTGCAACAGCAGCGCAGCGACCGCATTGCCGCGCGGAACGTCGTTCTTCACCAGATTGTCGACGACAAGGACGTTCCCGCTGACTCCACCGGTCGGCACGACTTGGTCGGCGAAATGCTTGGCGAAGGTCAGGCGGAACAGGGCCGCGTGCGGACGCGGCGTCCTCGCTCGATGCAGCGCCAGCCACCATTGCGCCGACAGCCCGAAATAGGTTGCGATCTGGAGCGCCGCGGCGATCGCCAGCCACATCGGTTTCGCCGTCGAGATAAGCTTGGCGAAATTCTTGACCTCGCCCCAGTGGAGCACGGCAACGACAAGGCCGCCGACGAGCAGGGCGCCGATCAGCCAGCCGCGCCAGCTTGAGACCAGCCCGGCATCGTCGCCTTTGGGTTGTGTTACAGTAGCCATCCGCGCCCAACGCCGGGACAGGCGAACCTATCCCTCAGGCGGCGCCAGTCTCCGTCGCCAGAAGCCGCGGGTCGATGCCTTCCGCCTTGAACGCGGCGGCCCAGCGCTCGTCGGTCGGGGTGTCGAACACGATCTCGGGATCACCACGTGCCGCGAACCAGCCGTGGCGGGTCATCTCCTCGTCGAGCTGGCCCTCGCCCCAGCCGGCATAGCCCAGCGCCGCAATCCATTTGGACGGCCCTCGCCCCTCGGCGATCGCCTTGAGTACGTCCATCGTGCCGGTCATCGCGAATAGCTGCCCGCTTGGCCCGGCGACGTGGAGCGTGTCCTGCCCGCCCCAGTCGATGGAATGGAGCACGAAGCCGCGACCTGGCTCGACGGGACCACCGTGGTGGATCGCGCAATCGGGCGCTTGCCCGGGCTCGATGTCGAGTTGCTTGAGGAGCCCGCGGAAGCTGATCCCGGCGCGCTTGTGACCGATGCCGACTCCGATCGCTCCATTGCCGTCATGCGCGCACAAGGCGATCACCGCGCGTTCGAATCGTGGATCGGCCATTCCGGGCATCGCCAGCAAAAGCTTGCCGGACAGGAAAGGCGGGGCATCGCTCACGCCTTGGACAATGGTCGCCGTCGGGCGCACGGGCAAGCCGGTTCGGAACGGCTCGCCGCAGCCTTGAGGGGACGTGCCGCCAGTCCTATCTCGCACCGCATCGATCCCAAAGGAGAGCTTCCCATGACCATCCAAGTCGGCGACCGCCTGCCTGACGTTCCGCTCACCATTGCCGGCGCGGACGGCCCGCAGCCGACCACCAGCGGCGACTTCTTCTCGGGCAAGCGCACTGCGCTGTTCGCCGTGCCGGGCGCCTTCACGCCGACCTGCTCGGCGCGCCACCTGCCCTCCTTCGTCGACAAGGCCAGCGAGCTGAAGGGCCAGGGCATCGATCAGATCGCCTGCATCTCGGTCAACGATCCCTTCGTGATGGCCGCCTGGGGCGAGCGTGACGGATCGTCCGACATCACGATGCTCGCCGACGGCAACGGTGCCTTCGCCGACGCGGTCGGGCTGACCATGGACGGCAGCAAGTTTGGCCTCGGCAACCGCTCGCAGCGCTATTCGATGATCGTCAACGACGGTGTCGTCGAGCAGCTCAACGTCGAAGGTCCGGGCGAATATCGCGCGTCGAGCGCCGAGCACATGCTGGAGCAGTTGCAGCCCGCCTGACCCGCTCGGCCTGTTGGTCGCTGCCGCGCCACTCCTCGCCGCTCCGGAAGCAGCCGTTGGAAACGCCGCCACCGCTTGTTCGTTAGGCGCGCAACGATCAACAGAACCCGCAAAAGAGGAGACGATCATGGCACGCAATAATCAGGGAAACCGCGGCCGAGGCGGCAACGGCAATGGCAACAGCCGGGGCGGCGGCGGCAATCGCGGCGGGCGCAACAACAATCCGTCGGGAAACAATCAGTACAGCGGTTCGGGTGTCACTGATCTCGTTCGCGACCGCCCGATCGCTGCTGCCGCAGTCGCCGCCGGAGCCGCCGCGGCGGGTCTGTTCCTGTGGTCGAAGCGGTCCCAGATCAGCGAGCAGCTGAGCAGCCTGAGCGACCAGATCGGCGAATGGACCGAAAACATGCGTTCCGGCGACAGCGCCATCGGCTGGAGCGAAGACGACGACACCAGCGGGCTCACCACTGCCAGCGGCATGAGCGAGACGGGCGGCGGCAATGCCAGCCTCGGATCCAGCAGTGGCGGCGCCGGAATCAGTTCGACCGCCAGCGGCCGCGGACGCGCGAAGCAGGCGCCGACCGTCGGCTAAGCGACCGCAAGGCAACAAAGTCGAAGGGGCGCCCTCACCGGCGCCCCTTTTGCTATGCGGCGAGGAAGCGCGCGATCGTTTCGCCGAGCTCCCGCCGCGTGACCGAGCTCATATGCGTTCCCGGCACCTCGGCGAACATCGCGTTGGGCATTGCGGCGGCAAGCTCCTCGGCAGAACCGTTGTCGTCGTCCTCGCTGCCGCAGACGACGAGCGTTGGCATGATGAAGGCCTTCAGCCAGTCCATGAACGTGTCCTCGAAGCTTTCGAGCAGATGGGCCGCCGCGACGCGGTCGACATTCTGACTCTTCATGAACTGGATGGAGAGCCAGTGCGGGCCGCCCCGGTGGACCGTGTCGAACATCGCGATTGCGTCGAGGAAGAAGGTCTTGCGTCGCTTCCACTCGCGCAGTCCCTCGAGGCCGGCTCCGCCGAGGATCGCGCGCCGCGGCTTCAGTCCCTCGCCGACCGCTTCGACGGTTGTCCGGGCGCCGAGCGAGAATCCTCCGAGATCGAACTCGCCGAGTTCCAGATGCTCAATGAGCTCGCGCAAGTCCCGGGCCAGGATGCCGCGCGGATAGTATTGTTCGCCATGCGGCTTTCCGCTCAGCCCATGCGCGCGAAGGTCGGGCATGATCACCCGGAATCCCTCGGCGGCGATCCGGTCGGCATGGCCGAACTTGATCCAGTTCATGCGAGCATCGGAAAACAGCCCGTGCAGCAGGATCACCGGGCGCCCCTGCCCGACCTCGTGATAGGCAAGCTGGACGCCGTCCGACGCCGTCCAGAACACCGTCGATGCTTCGTTCACCCCGGAAAGCTTCCGGTCGCCTGGGTCCATTTGTCGACCAGCTTCTGATAGTCCTCGGTGCGCATCTCGGGCAGGCCCTCGGTATTGAGCCAGGCGCGATGCATGCTCTCGGAGCCGAAATGATGCTTGGGCACGAACCGTGATGGATCATCGAAGGACGCGACGGTCAGGTCCATGTTCTCGCTGCCCTCCTTGAAACGAAAGCCGAGCGAAGTGCCACATTCCCGACAATAGGACCGTTCCGCGATCGGCGAGCTGTCGAACCAGTCCGGTTCGTGCTCCCAGGCCACGCTGGCCTGCTTCACGCTCTTGAAGGCGATCGATAGCGATCCGGTGGCGCGCTGGCACATCCGGCAATGGCACAGATAAGCCTCGTCATCGTCGATCGCGACCGAGTAGCGCACTCGTCCGCACGCGCAGCCCCCCGTCAGCGTGTCGCTCACTGGCCGGCAGGCGCCGTGGTCGGCGGCATCGACACATGTTCGGTGACGATCTTCCAGCTGCCATCCTTCTGCCGCTGGAAGACGTCGGTGAAGCGCGCGCTCACAGCCGGCCGGGCAGCACCCGCCGCTACCGTGAACGTCTCGGTACCGGAGCTGACGAAAGCGTCCGGACCGACGATCTGTATCTGGCGATCGGCGACAGTATAGTCCGCGGGCTTCATGCTGACGAAGCTCTGCGCCCAACCGTTCTGGACCTTGCGATCGGTGGTCAGGCC
>Ga0213875_10001031_pt1 | contig 19777 bp, 18 predicted proteins | sample BarmaccomBMRX_R8_FD_160105 | JGI IMG/M metagenome (GOLD analysis project Ga0213875, IMG submission 160105) | Root-associated microbial communities from Barbacenia macrantha in rupestrian grasslands, the National Park of Serra do Cipo, Brazil - RX_R8 | ecosystem: Host-associated > Plants > Roots... | reverse complement strand
TTTCCTCGAGCAAGACACCGTCATGAACGTAATGCGCCAGCACCAGGCAGCGATCACCCTTCAGATCGACATCGACGACCTGCACATCCGGCTCGCGGCGGGACAGGTCGTATTGCCGGGACAGGGCTGAACGGACACGGCGATAGCCGAGATCGTCGTGAATGGCTTCGACGCGCAGCGACGGCTTGCTGCTGTCGTCACCAATGTGGAATAGGCGGAACCGCCGAATGATTTCCGGGCTCAGATACTGCAGAACAAAGCTCTCGTCGCGGTAATTCGCCCAGGCATCGCGCAACACCCCGAACGGGTCACCATTGCCGGCGATGTCGGGAAACCATTCCCGGTCTTCTTCTTTCGGCTCGGTGCAGATGCGTTGGATGTCCGACATCATCGCAAAGCCGAGCGCATACGGATTGATTCCGCCGAAGCGTGGGTCGTCGAAACCGGGTTGGAACACGACGCTCGAATGCGAATGCAGGAATTCGAGCATCGATCCTTCGGTGATCAGTCCACGATCATGCAGCCGCTGCATGATTTCGTAATGGACGAAGGTGGCGCAGCCTTCGTTCATCATCTGCAGCTGCTTCTGCGGGTAGAAGTATTGCGACACGTGGCGGACGATGCGGATCAACTCGGCCTGCCAATCTTCCAGGCGGGGCGCGCGCTTCTCGATGAAATACAGCAGGTTCTCTTCCGGCAATCCGAGCTTGCGCCGGATTTCCTGACGCTCCAGAACAGCGTCGCCCGGCTCTTCCTTTTCCTTGCCGAGCATCGGCACCGTGCGCCACAAATCATTGTAGGTGGCGTGGGCGTGCTCGCGCCGTTCCTCGGCGCGGCGCCGCTCCTCCGCGAGGTTCGGCTTGGAGCGGTGGGCGTAGCGGTTGACCCCGTGCTCCTTCAGGGCGTGCGCGGCATCCAGCACCCGCTCGACCGCCTCGGCGCCGTAGCGCTCCTCGCATTTTGTGACGTAGTCGCGCGCGAAACTCAGATAATCGAGAATGCCATCGGCATCGGTCCACTGCCGAAACAGGTAATTGTTCTTGAAAAAATGATTGTGGCCGAAAGCCGCATGCGCGATTACCAGCGTCTGCATTGTCATGGAGTTCTCTTCCATGATGTAGCAGATGCACGGATTGGAATTGATGACGATCTCGTAGGCGAGCCCCTGCAGCCCTTTGCGATAGAGCGTCTCGTGATACGCAAAACGCTTGCCGAAGCTCCAGTGCCGGTACATCAGGGGCAGGCCGACCGAGGCATAGGCGTCGAGCATCTGCTCCGAGGTGATGACCTCGATCTGCACGGGGTAGATGTCGAGCCCGAGTTCATCGAATGCGATGCGCTCGATCGCGTCATAGACCTGACGCAGCCCGGTGAAGTCCCAATTCGGTCCGCTGAACAGCGGCGTCGCCGCCTTAAGCAGCGGCGCCTCTCCGGTGATCGTCTTAAGCACGTACCCCGCCCTTTGCGAAAAGCTCGTGAAACACCGAGAAGATCTGCGCCGGATCTCCGACCCGCCGCATCGCAAAATGCGGGTGCGCCGGCGCCACTTCGCCATAGGCGCGCCACAGATCGCTGTCGCGCGACAGGCCGGTCAGGCTGCCGCCCATGCCGTCGCCAACTTCGACATACGCGAAATACTGGCAAAGCGGCAGCACCTCGTTGCCGAGCAGCGCGACGCAACGCCCGCTGTCCGCACCGTAATTGTCGCCGTCCGAGGCCTGCGCACCATAGATGTTCCAGCGATCGGTCGGATAGCGTGCCCGGGCGATTTCGAGCATCTTTTCGAGCGCCGTCGAGACCACGGTGCCGCCGGTTTCCCGGCTATAGAAAAAGGTCTCCTCATCGACCTCCTCGGCGGTGCTGGTGTGGCGAATGAAGACGACGTCGACATGCCGGTAGCGACGCGTCAGGAACACGTGCAGCAGCATGAAGAACCGCTTTGCGAGATCCTTCATCGCCTCGGTCATCGAGCCCGACACATCCATCAGGCAGAACATGACGGCTTCCGTATTGGGCCGCGGCACCCGCTCGAAACGCCGATAGCGCACGTCGATCGGGTCGATGTAGGGGATGATCTTGGCGCGGCGCTCATTGCGCTCGAGCTCGACGGCGAGCCGCTCCGCGTCCTCGTCGCAGCCCGCCCGCCGCGCTTCCTCGACAGCCTCGCGCAACGCCTCGACATCGGCCGTCTTGGGGCGCTTCAGCGAGATCCTTCGCGCCATGCTGTTGCGCATCGTGCGCGGCACGCTGAGATTGGCCGGGGTGCCGACCACGGTGTAGCCGGCCCGTTGCAGATCGACGGCGACAGTTTCCTTCAGGCTCTTCTTGACCAGATCGGGAAGTTCGAGGTCCTCGAAAAACATGTCGAGGAACTCTTCTTTCGACAGCGTGAACTCGAACGCATCCTCGCCGCTGCCGTCCGGGCTTCCTTCGGAGCCGCCGCGCCCCTCGCCGCCCTGCGGCCTCGGGATCTCGTCGCCGCGCACGTATTCCTTGTTGCCGGGCACCACGTGGTCGTTGCGGCCGGTGCGGCGGTTGTGATGAAAGATCGGCTCGGCGATGCCGCGGGTCGGAATCGCGACCTTCTCGCCGTGCCCGACATCGGCCACCTTGCGCTTGCGCAAGGCGTCCTGCACCGCGGATTTGACCTCGGCGCGGGCGCGCGACAGGAACCGCTGCCGGTTGCTGAGGCTTTTGCCTTTCGGGTTGGGACGGCGGTCGACGATGTTCATCGGCTTTTCCTTGCCACCGCCTATCCAGCCTTGTTCACCCGCATGTACCATTCGACAAGGCGCCTGACCTGCCGCTCGGTGTAGCCGCGGGCCACCATGCGCTCGAGAAAATCCGCATGCTTCTTTTCGGTCTCCGAATCCTTCTTCGAGCCAAAGCTGATGACCGGCAACAGATCCTCGACCTGCGAGAACATCCGCCGCTCGATCACCTCGCGCAGTTTTTCGTAGGACGTCCAGGACGGGTTGTGCCCGGCATTGGCGGCGCGCGCCCGTAGCGCGAACTTGACGACCTCGTTACGGAAATCCTTCGGGTTGGCGATGCCGGCCGGCTTCTCGATCTTCGACAATTCCTGGTTCAGCAGTTCGCGGTTCATCAGCTGGCCGGTATCGGGGTCCTTGTAGTCCGAATCCTCGATCCACGCATCGGCGTAGGCCACGTACCGGTCGAACAGGTTTTGCCCGTAGTCGGAATAGGATTCGAGATAGGCCTTCTGGATTTCGTGGCCGATAAACTCGGCATAGCGCGGCGCCAGCTCCGCCTTGATGAAATTCAGGTACTTCTTTTCGGATTCATCCGGGAACTGCTCGCGCCAGATCGCCTGTTCGAGCACATACATCAGGTGCACCGGATCGGCCGCGACCTCCTGGGTATCGAAGTTGAAGGTGCTCGACAGCACTTTGAACGCAAAGCGTGTCGAAATGCCCTCCATGGCTTCGTCGACGCCGGCGGCGTCGCGGTATTCCTGTACCGACTTGGCGCGAGGGTCGGTGTCCTTCAGGCTTTCGCCGTCGTAAACCCGCATCTTCGAGTACAGGTTGGAGTTCTCGTGCGGCTTCAGCCGCGACAGCACGCAGAAGCGCGCCAGCATATCGAGCGTCGAGGGCGCACAGGCCGCCTCCGCCAGCTCGCTGTTTTGCAGAAGCTTCTCGTAGATCTTGCGTTCCTCGGTTGCGCGCAGGCAGTACGGCACCTTGATCACAGAAATCCGGTCGATGAACGCTTCATTGTTCTTGTTGTTCTTGAAAGTCTGCCATTCGGCCTCGTTCGAATGCGCCAGGATGATGCCCTGATAGGGAATACCCCCGATGTTCTCGGTGCCGACGTAGTTGCCCTCCTGCGTCGCCGTCAGCAGCGGGTGCAGCATCTTGATCGGGGCCTTGAACATCTCGACGAATTCCATCAGGCCCTGGGTCGTGCGGTTGAGCCCGCCCGAGAAGGAATAAGCGTCGGGGTCGTTCTGGCTGAAAAATTCGAGCTTGCGGATGTCGACCTTGCCAACGAGACTCGAGACATCCTGGTTGTTTTCGTCGCCCGGTTCGGTCTTGGCGACGCAGATCTGCTTCAGCCGCGAGGGTTGCAACCGCACGACGGTGAACTTGGCAATGTCGCCGCCGAACTCCTCGAGCCGCTTGACCGCCCAGGGCGATATCGTGCCGGTCAGGCGCCGTTTGGGAATCCCGTAACGCTTTTCGATCTCGTCGCCGAGCGTTACCGGGTCGAACAGGCCTAGCGGGCTTTCAAAGACCGGGCTGACCTCCTTCCCCGCTTTCAACACGTAAACGGGCTCGTTCTCCATCAATTGCTTCAGCCGCTCGGCCAGCGAGGACTTGCCGCCGCCGACCGGACCCAGCAGGTACAGGACCTGCTTGCGTTCCTCGAGGCCCTGCGCGGCATGGCGGAAGAAACCGACGATCCGCTCGATCGTCTCTTCCATGCCGAAGAAATCCTCGAACGCGGGATAGATCTTGATTGTCCGGTTCATAAAGATCCGCCCGAGGCGCGGATCCTGGCTGGTATCGACCATCACCGGTTCGCCGATCGCGCGCAGCATACGTTCGGCCGCGCTGGCGTAAAACCGCGAATCGTCCGAACAGGCGCGCAGGTAGTCGTCCAGCGAGTACTCGACCTCGCGGCGGTTCTCGTAGAGCCGCGAATAAAGTCCGAAAATTCCGTCGTCAAATCGCATTTGATCACCTCAACTGACGACATCGTCCATGCTTGCCGGGCGCGTCGTTCCAGGTAAACGGCTCGCGGCAGAGAAAATTCGATAGCCGCGAGAATTCGCGAACGCGCCGATCCCCCGGAACCGAGCAAGGGTGGCCGATGCACTCCGACCCCCGGCTGACCGGACGTCCTCCCCCGACGAAGCAACGAGTATGCCAGACATTTGTGGCAACACTACGGAGCCGTTGCGTACCCCCGTCCGCCCGACTCAACCACCGTTACGGAAGCGTCCTAGGCTTAGGCCCATACCGGATCGCCCTACAAGATCTTGTGTCTGCTCGGCCCGAATCTCAAGCTTATATGAATGTCCCGCAAATCCCAAACCTATTCCGCCAGGGCTGTTCGGTACGCGGCGGCTCGACACCGAATCGGCTCGGCCGCGCATCGTCTTCGGTTCGGGCATCGGCTCCCGCCGCAGGGAAAGTCCTGCCGAGCGGCACGATCTTCCGGCGATCGCGCCGGCAGGCGTCCAACTTCATGCTCGCCGGGGCTGCTCCGCGCCTCGCGAACCCGCACCTGGCTTTGCTATGCCGGGGCCGATTCCGAATGATGCGCCGGCATCACGGGGAAGCGGGGGCGGCAGTCCGGTCCAGTCCCGCGACCGTGTGGCTCGAGCGCCGCGCCGCCGGACCCTGGACCAGACGCCACGACCGCCAGTTGCCGTCGAGCGCCTGCGCCAGATCGATCGCCAGGCAGGCGTAACTGGCATCGGTCATATGCAGCCCGTCATCGCCGATCATCGCGGAAGGGTCCCTCGGGGCAGGGTCGAACTGGCGCCTTTCCGACCAGTCCCGCATGATCTCGAAACGGCGGAAAAACCCGACATGCTCCTGGCGCGCGACGTCGCCGATGACCCGCTCCATCTCCGGATAGCTCGGCCGCTCCAGCACCCGCGGCGCGAATTGCAGGTCCATCAGCAGGACGTCGACATCGCTGCGTTTGAGGAACTGCACGCCGTCTTCGATGATACGGTGGTCGGCCGCGAGATCATCGCGCCGCAACACGGCGTTGGTGCCGACCTGCCAGATCACCAGATCGGGTTGGTCGGCGGCAATCACCTGGCCGAGCCGGGCGAGCTCCTCGGGCGCGTCCTCGCCACCGACGCCGCGATTGATGACGCGAATGGTGCGACCGGGAAAGCGAGCCTTCAGCTCCGCCTCGAGTCGGCTCGGATAGCTAGCCTGCGGCGACGTGGCGCCGACGCCCTGGGTCGAGGACGAGCCGATAGCAAGGATTGTCAGCGCCTCGCCACGCTCGACGCGCGCCGCCGCCCGGCCGAGCGCCGGCCCAAGGCTCATCAATGCCCGCGGCGCCTCGCATTGTGCGATCGCCGCGGCCGGGGCGAACGCCGCCGCGAGACAGAGGAAAACGCCGGCAACCCGTTCGGAAATCATCAGATGGCCGCTCACTGGACCGCGAGGCGGATCGCATCGCCGAGATGCTGGGCGATGCAGTCGTAGACCCGCGCAGCCAGCCTGGCGCGCTCGTCCTTGGCGACCTCGTCGAAATTGAACATGTTCTGCTCGCTCCAATAGCGCATCATCGCGAAACGCGGGAACACGTACACCCCGTTCATGTCCCCGACCCGATGCAACGCATTCAGATAGCGCTCGAAATCGATCACGGTCGCGGTGCTTCGGGAGAATTGCATATCGACCAGAATGGTGTCGATTCCGTGATTTTTCAGATCGTCGATCCCATTCTGCAAAGCACCCGCTAAATCGTCGACCTCGATCCCCTGCACCGCGTCGGTAATCCCGGCCTCCCATATCACCAGGATTGGATCTTCGGCGATCACGTCGGTCGGAAAGCGTTCCAGCATCTGTTGCGCGGTCTGTCGTGGCACGCCCTTGTTGACGACGGTGATCGGGACCGCCGGATACGACGCCGTCAGCACTTCCTGCAAGCGATGCGGGTAGGCCAGATCGGGAGAGCCTGCCGCAGCCCCGGTCGTGGACGCGCCGCCGATCGCGACGATCGTGACCGGTCCGCCGGCCTGCAGTTTTTCGCCGAGATGCGGCAATTTGGCCGCGACCTGCACCAGCTCTTCAGGAACCGCGCATTCATTCCCGCGGGCGGAGACGGAGGCCAGCACGGCCCCGGTCAGGGCCATCAGGGTGCCAGCCAAAAACCGCCAGGGCGAGCGGTCTCGCGCGATCAAGCGGCGGCTCATCGCGCCACGCGCTCCCGCTCGGACAAGCCCGGCAAGACCTGCTGCGATGCCGGCGCGCGATCCATGGCCTTGTACCAGGCAATCATCTCGGCAGTAAGGCACATCGCAAGGATACCGGCCAGATCGACCAGCAGTTGAGAGCCGACACTCGGATCATATTCCGACAGCACGAAATGGCCGAGTGCGGACAAAACGATGCCGAGGCAGAAGACTTCCAGCGATTGTTGACCGCAAAGCAGCATCGGGCGCGCCGCGGCAGAGCGCAGAAAACCGGCCTGCGGCGACACCACGCGTGCGACCAGCACAACGAGCGCGAAAAAGGGAACCAGCCGAATCGGCGAAAGATTGTTCTTGTTGACCGGCCATAATTCCTTGAGGAATAGCCCGGGAAAGGGCTCCCACAAGCCATGGATGGTCCAGCTCAGCTTGATCACCAGCGCAATCGCGACGATGGCGGCCGCTGCCCGAAACAGCCGTACCGGCGGCTGCGGCGCCGGTCTCCGGCGCGCGACCGCCTGCTGGATCGCCGCCCCGGCGATGAACAGAAACTGCCAGGCGAGCGGGTTGAAATACCAGACATGGCCTTGCGGATAGGCAGGCACCGACACCCCGAACAGCTGAACCGCGAGATAGAGCAGAAAGGACGGCGCGAGCACCAGCAGCGGCTGCCGTCGCAGGCCGAGCAGCACCAGCGGAAAAAACGTCAGCAGGATGATGTAGAGCGGCAGGATGTCGAGAAAGGTCGGCTGGAACTCCAGCAGCAGCGCCTTGACGACCGCGACGTGCGGCTCTTGCAGGAAATCCCCGACCCGCATTTCCTCGTTGTACATCGGGTTGTTGAAGGTCACGACGGTATAGGACACTTCGGCGATGAAGATGACGAACAGAAAGATGTGAGCGACATAGAGCTGCCAGGCGCGCCGCAGCACCTGCGCGGTGGCGTAAAGCGCGCCCTTGGTGGCGAGCGCGCGGCCATAAACCAGCGCCGCGGTGAAACCGGAGATGAAGATGAAGACCTCGGCCGCGTCGTAAAAGCTGATCGCCTGCAACGTGAAATAGCTGAGGATGTTTTCGGGAATGTGGTCGATGAAGATGAACATCAGCGCGACGCCGCGAAAGAAATCGAGACGCAGATCGCGCTGCTGGGGGGGATCGATCAGGCCCGATAAGACTGCCATAAGGGTCGGGGAAAAAGGGCGGCGCCGGGAAGGCGGTCCTATCTAGCAAAGCGCGGCCGCCGCCGTCGATGCACAGAAAGGAGCAGGCATGGCAGACCGCCCGCAGCACCCCGCAATTCGCCGCGTCGCGGTCATCGGAGCCGGCACGATCGGTGCGAGCTGGGCCGCATTTTTCCTGTCCCGCGGGCTGGAGGTCGCGGCGAGCGATCCGGCGCCGCAGGCCGAAACTTTCCTGCGCCATTTTGTCGCCGCGGCCTGGCCGAGCCTGGCGCAACTCGCGCCGATCGATGCGGCACCGCGGCAACACGCGCTGACTTTCCATGCCGAGCCCGAGGCGGCGCTGGCCGGGGCCGAGTTCGTGCAGGAGAACGCCCCCGAGCGCGAAGAATTGAAGCGCGCCGTGCTGCGCCGCCTCGATGCCGCGCTCGACCCGGCAGTGGTCATCGCGTCCAGCTCGTCCGGGCTGATCATGAGCCGGCTGCAAAGCGATTGCCGCCATCCCGAGCGCTGCGTCATCGGGCATCCGTTCAATCCGCCGCATCTGGTGCCGCTGGTCGAGGTCGTCGGCGGCGAGCACACCTCGGCATCGACCATCGAGCGCGCGCTCGAGTTTTACGCGTCCATCGGAAAGCGGCCGATCCAGATCCGCCGCGAGGTCGCCGGACATGTCGCGAACCGGCTGCAGGCGGCGCTGTGGCGCGAGGCCGTGCATCTGGTGGCGGAAGGAAGGGGTGGCGAGCGTCGCCGACGTGGATACGGCGATCAGCCACGGCCCCGGGTTGCGCTGGGCTTTGATGGGGCCGCACCTGACCTTTCACCTGGCCGGCGGCGCGGGCGGGATCGCGCATTTCTTCGAGCAATTCGCGGCGCCGATGGAAAGCTGGTGGGCCACCCTCGGCGCCCCGCAGCTGACCGCCCCGGTGCAGGATGCCGTTGCCCGCGGCATTGCAGAGGAAGCTGCCGGGCGGAGCATCGACGAGCTGGCGGCCGAGCGCGACCGCCTTCTCGTCCGGCTGCTCGCCTTGAAGCGGGACCACGATCGGAGGTAATGTACAAATAGTGAACATATGCCCTTGACCGGAGTCCTCCCTTGACTATCTGAAAGGTGCTCGAAACGAGGTTCCCCGATGCGTGCGACACCCTTTCTGGCGCGTTACACCTCCGCCTCCGGCACCCGCAAAGTGCCGATCCAGTTCTTTGCGGCGTCTCGCAAGGAAGCGGTAAGACTTGCCAAGGCCAAAGCGGGCAAGGGCCTCCTGCTCGGTCTGGCCTTGACCGCGGTAGAGCCGCTCGGAAGCGATCGCGAACCCGATCGCAAGGCGGCCTGAGGCGCCGCCGCGGCAGCGCGAGTTCGGCGCGCTTGCGGTGTCGCTCAACCCGGCTTATGAAACCATCGGTTTCACGGCGGGCAAGAACCTTCTCGTAATGCAATCCGGCCAAGGTCGGAATTGAAGCCGATATGATGGAGGTTGGCACCGGATGCTCCGGGCGAGGGTCGTCAGAGTCTGACCCAAAATGGATCGAGCAGTTCAGTAATCCCCCTTGCCGGACTTGGGCCGGGCATCCATGGCACCTCACGACGCGCAAGCCGCTCGTTGACGGGCGCCGATGTTCTAGGCCAAGCCCGGCCAAGGGGATTGGGGTAGGGGCCGGATCTCCGCCTTGAACGGAAACCGCACTCCAACCGGCCTGAAATCATTTTATTGTTTCGCGTCGGACTCTCCGGACCGATTCGAGTTGCAGTCACCGCGGCGCTTGCTCGCGTTGGCGTCGCGGCCGCAAAAGATGGTGATGGTCGGCCGCGTAAAGGCGACTTTCGGGCGCCTCGGCATTGCCGGCGAGCGCCGGGCCGACCAGGATCAGCGCGCTGCGGGTGATGCCCGCTTCTTTCACCCGGTCGCGCAACTCGCCCAGCCGGCCGCGGATCAGGCGCTCCTCCGGCCAACCGACGCGGTAGGCCACCGCCGCCGGACAGTCATCGCCATAATAGGGCAGCAGCTGCCGCACGATCCGCGCGAGGTTGGCGATCGACAGGTGAATCGCCAGGGTCGCGCCGGTGCCCGCCAGCCGCTCCAGGCTCTCGCCTTCCGGCATCGGCGACGACCGGGTGGCGGTGCGCGTCAGGATCACGGTCTGCGCCACTTCGGGCAAGGTCAGCTCGCTCCCGAGCGCCGCCGCGGCGGCGGCGAATGACGGCACGCCGGGGGTGATGTCGTAGCCGATGCCGAGCGCATCGAGCCGGCGCATCTGCTCGGCGATCGCCCCATAGAGCGACGGATCCCCCGAATGTACCCGTGCCACATCGAGACCGTCGCGCGCGGCCGCCACCAGGTGGGCGATAATCTCGTCGAGGCTCAGCGGCGCCGTGTCGATCACCTGCGCGCCCGCCGGTGCGGCGGCGATGATCTCGGGCGGCACCAGCGACCCGGCATAGAGGCACACCGGACAGCGCTTGATCAGACGCAGTCCGCGCACGGTGATCAGGTCCGGTGCGCCCGGCCCGGCGCCGATGAAGTGAACCGTCACCGCCCTTCCCGGTCGAAATAGCCGCGCGGCGTATACAGGTACCGGGCGTCGCCCGGAATTATCCGGGTGCGGCGGCTGCCGACAAGCACCAGGCTCAGCATGTCGACTTCGGCATCGGCCAGCCGGCTGAGCGGCAGGACATTGCGGCATTCGCCGATCCTGCCGAGATTGCGCGCGACCAGAACTGGGGTGTCGGGCGGGCGGTGCGCCAGCAGGATTGCCGCGGCTTCGGCAAACCGGGCAGCGCGGCGGGTCGAACGGGGGTTGTAGAGCGCAATGACGAAATCGGCGGCGGCGGCAGCTTCGAGGCGGGTGCGGATGATCTCCCATGGCGTCATCAGGTCGGAGAGCGAGATCGCGCAGAAATCATGCCCGAGCGGCGCGCCGGCACGCGCCGCGGCGGCCTGCATGGCGGTGATCCCGGGAGTGACGGCAAGCTCCACGCTGCGCCACTCCGGCCGCGCTTCCCGGTCGAGCAGTTCGAGAACCAGTGCGGCCAATCCATAGATCCCGGCGTCTCCGGACGAGACCAGCGCCACGCGCCGCCCCAGAGCGGCCAAATCGAGGGCGAGCCTCGCGCGATCCTCCTCTGCGCCGATCGCACTGTCGTGCCGGATCTTGCCGCCGATCGCCCGGCCGAGCAGGTCGAGGTAGAGGCTGTAACCGACGACGTCGGTCGCCCGTTCGAGCGCGGCGCTCGCCTCCGGGGTACGCCAGGCCGGGTCTCCCGGGCCGATGCCGATCACGGCCAGATTGCCCCGCGCCCGGCCGATCGCGGAGGCGTCGATCGGAGCCGGGGCGCGAGCGATGGCGCAGGTCGCCCGCCGCGAGCGACTCTTTTTTGCCACGAGTGCGCCCGCCGGCCCGACCGCCGCAAGGGCGGCGCCTTCGGCAACCCCCCAGCAACCGGTGGCGCGGAATACCGCCTCCGAGCGGGTGGTGAGCCGCGGCGTCTCGGCGAGCAGCCGAGCGGCCGGGAAAAATCTGGCCGGCACGCCGAGAGCCTCGGCGACGGCGTGAACCGCGGGTTCGGCGAGCTTCAGCTCGATCGAGGCGATTGCAGCGACGGCGGCCGGCGCCAGCGCGGCCCCGCTCAGGGCGGACCACACCAGCTCGATAATCTCGGCCGGCGCGCAGCCGCGCTCGCACCCGACTCCGATGGCCAGCACCGGCGGATGAAGGATCAGGTCGCCCCCGGCGGCCAGGCTCGCGCGATCGGTAACCACCACCCGCGGCGCCGCGGATGGAATGCCCGGAACACTCGGATCCGCCCAGCGGACCGAGCCGGCGCGGAGCCACTCGCCGCCGCCTGCCTCTTCGACGAGCGCGACCGGCCGCCCGGCCAGCAGCGCCGCCGCAACCGGCTTGACGCAGTCGGGGTTGGCGATCCGCCATCCGGAGGGAGGCTCGTCGAGCGAGAGGCCGAGCCGCAGGTCGCCGGCGGTGGTGATCGCGGCGATCCCGCCGGTGATCCCGGCGATCGCCCGGGCAAGCGCGTTGCCGCCGTGATGACCGCCGAGCAGCGGCACGGCGACCGAGCCGTCCTCCGCGACGGCCACCACCGGCGGCTCGGCGCGCTTGTCGTCGAGCAACGGTGCCAGGGCGCGGATCAGGATTCCGCTGGCGCACAACCCGACGATCGGCCGGCCGGCCGCGAACAGCGCCGCCAGCCGATCGACCGCCCGTTCGTACCCCTCGTCCCAGTCGCCGGAGTGGCTGCGGGGCCCATGCAGCCGCGCGCCGGGCAGCAATTCGCACAAGCGCCGACCAAGGCTCGCGCCGCCCGAACCCAGCACCACGATCGCGGCGCCGGCCGGCAGCGCCGGCTTCACGCCGGAGGACCGATGCGGCGCACCAGCGCCATCGAGAAATAAGGCACCTCGGCGGGATCGACCGCGGTCAGCCGGGCAAGCCGCTGAACCGGCAAGGTGGCGCGCTCGACATAGAGAGCGCCGTCGAGCAGCCCCAAATTCCCAAGGACCCGGCGCAGTTTGCCGAAATGCCGCCCGAGCTTGATGACCGCGGCGTTTTCAGCACGCGCCAATTGGGCCGCAAGCTCACTCTCGTCGAGGGTCGCCGGGATCACCGCAAGGCTCTCCTCCCGGCTCGCCAGGGGCCACGCAGCGGCGGCGGCGCAGGCCGTGAGAGATGATATCCCGGGCACGATCTCGGTTCGCCAGCGCGGCGCCAGCCGGCTCAGCAATGGAATGAAGCTGCCGTAAAGCAGCGGGTCGCCCTGGCACAGGAAAACGACATCTCGGCCGCGGCCGAGTTCTGCCGCCAGAACAGCGGCGGCTTCGTCGTAAAGCTTCGCCGGGAGCGGCCCCGGCTGCATCGGAAAGCGGACCGCGATCTCGTGCTGGTCCGGGCGCAGCCACGCGGCAACGATCGTGCGCGCGAAGCTGTCGCCCCGGTCCGGTGCGGGGTAGGCAACGACCGGTGCGGCCCGCAGCAGCCGAAGCGCCTTCAAGGTGACCAGTTCGGGGTCGCCCGGGCCGACCCCGACGCCGTAAAGGCAGCCCTCCCTGGCCGGCATCTCAATTCGGCTCCACGTCATACAGCGTCAGCACCATGCGCTGGCCGTTCGAATAATCCAGCCCGGGCACGCGGTCCAGCACCCGCGCCGCGAGACCCCTGGCCGATATCGCCTGCCGGAACATCGCGTCCTCGCGTCCGCTGACCAGGGCTTCGCCGCCCCGTTCCAGGGCCTCGGCGGCGGACGGGGCGGTGGCCAATTGCACATTGCCGCCGAGCAGGAACACCAGACTCGGCTCGCTGTAGCCGACGGCGACGATCGGCTGCCCGGGCCTGGGCGGATGCTGCATCACCAGGACCGACGCCGAACGGCTAAGCCATAGCCGGTTGAGTTGCGGCAGGACCGCCGTCGCGGCAATGACGATGAAAACCGCGGATTGAACCGCCATCAGAGCGGCTGCTGCCCGGGGACCCGGCCAGCCGGCCAGCAGCGTCCCTCCGGCGGCGATCAGCAGCATCCCGCCCGCCACCGCGGATGCCGGTACATAATCGCCAAAGCGGATCGGGAGATAGACGAGCGCTGCTGCCAGCAGCAGCGTGACGGCTCCCCACAATCCGCGCACGAACATATCGAGCAGGCCCAAGCCGCGCTCGCGCTCGCGTGTCAAACCATCGGCGAGAGCGCTGCCAACCAGCAGCGCCAGCGCAGGATAGAGGGGCAGGATGTAATGCGGCAGCTTGGTCGGGACCAGTTCGAGGAACACCCAGGCCGGGAGGACCCAGGCCAGCAGGAAGCGCTGCGCCGGCCGATCATGGTGGCGCCAGCCGCGCGCCAGCCCCGGGACGAGCAGCAGCGAGCCCGGCCAAAAGCTCGCGACCGACAGCAGCAGGTAATAGAATGGCGGCGCACCGTGGGATTCCTGGGCCCCGATCAGCTTTGCCATCAGGTCCTGCCCCAGCGAGTCGGCGAGGAAGCGATCACCGGTGGCGTGTTGCATGGCAATCACCCAAGGAGCGACGATCAGCGCTGCGAGCAGCATCCCGGCAACCGGACGCAACTGCCGCAACCATCGGGCATCCCGATCGGCGGTCGCCAGCACTGCCGCGGTAGTGATCGCGAGCGCCGGGGCGATCGGACCTTTCAGCAGCACCCCAGCGGCTTCGGCCATCCAAAACGCGCCGGCGAGAACGACGGGCAAATTGCGTCCGCTGCGAGCCCGCACATAGGCGATCCCGAGCACGCCCTGCCCGGCGACCACCGCGGCAAGCAGGGCCGCATCGGTCTTCGCGATATGTGCTTCCACGGCCAGCCCCAGGGCACTGGCCAACAGCACTGCCCCGAGCAGCGCGCTGCGCCGGGGCGGGTTCGGCCCCGCTTCCGCGTCGAACAGCGCGCGGCCCAACGCGAAGGTCAACACCACCGCGGCACCGGCGCCCAAGACCGAGGGCAGCCGATAAGGCCAGATGGTCGTTGCTGCGGGCGTGCTGAACGCGGCTACCGCGGCGGCCTGCAGCCAGTAGATCGCGGCCGGCTTCTTATTGCGCGCCTCGTCCTGAAACCGGATATGCAAGAAATCGTCGGTTTCCAGCATCTGCCGCGTGGCCTGCGCAAACCGCGCCTCGTCGCGATCGAGCGGCGGCACGCTGTTGAGCCCGGGGGCATACAACCCCAGGCACAACAGGCAGAGCAGCAACACGGCAGGGATGCCGCCCCGCCATTTGGCAACCCGCATCTCAGCCAGGTTTTCCGGCGGCAAGCTGGGTCACCGGCATCAGCGGGCGCCAACCGTGAAGCCCGCCAAGCGGCTCGGCTCGGCTGACCGCGATCCGGGTCACGGCGCCGCCGAAGCGCGCCTGCCAATCGAGCAAGGCCCGCTCGCCCGCGATGCTGACCGTGTTGGCTACGAGCCGGCCGCCAGGGCGCAGCACCCTCCATGCTGCGGGCAACAGCTCTCCGCCGCCGACGCCGCCGCCGATGAAGACGGCATCGGGCCGAGGCAGGCCCGCAAAGGCGCCCGGCGCCGCCGCGTTCACGATTCGCAGCCCGGGCACGCCGAGGCCGGCGGCATTGCGCGCGATAATCGCGGTACGCAGCGGATCGCGCTCGATCGCAATTGCGCTTCCGCCGTCGCCGCGCAGCCACTCGATGGCAATGGAGCCGCAACCGGCGCCGACATCCCACAAGGTCTCGCCGGGCAGCGGCGCCAGCGCCGCCAGCGTGACAGCGCGCACCTCGCGCTTGGTCAGCTGGCCGTCATGCTCGAAGGCGTCGTCCGGCAGGCCGGCCAGCCGCGACCAGGGGCGCGCGCCCGGGCCGGGCCGGCATTCGATCGCGATCGTGTTGAGGTCGGCGGTTCGCCGCTCGCCCCACTCGCGCGCCTCGGCGCAGCTGACCGCCTCGCGCGCGCCGCCGAGATGCTCGAAGACGGTCATCCGGCTCGGTCCCCAGCCCGTCGCAGTCAGCAGCTCCGCCGCGGCGCGCGGAGTGCTGCCATCGGCTGAAAGGGCCAGTACATGGCGCCCGGGCGCCAGATGCAGCCGCAAAACGTCGAGCGGCCGGCCGTGCAGCGACAGGGTAGCGCATTCCGCCAATGGCCAAGCAAGCCGAGCGGCGGCCAGATTGAATGCGCTCGGTTGCGGCAGGATGGTCATTTCCTCGGGCGCGAAATGGCGGCAAAGCAGAGCGCCGACGCCGTACCACAGCGGGTCGCCGCTCGCCAGCACCGTGACCCGCCGGCCGCGATTTGCCGCGAGGCGTGGAATCGTCGCGGTCAGCGGAGTGTCCCAGACCAGCCGTTCCGCGGAGCCGGCAGGTATCATCGCGAGATGGCGGGCCCCGCCGACCAGCAGTTCCGCGGTGTCGATCAGGGCGGCTGCCATTTCGGAAAGGCCGCTCGGGCCGTCGTCACCGATGCCGACGATGGACAGCCAACGCGTCACGCCCCAACCTCGATCGCCCCGGCCCCGACTGCCCCGGCCCCGGCTGCCCCGGCCCCGATCGCCAGCGCATTCACCGCCGCCGCGGCCAGCGCGCTGCCGCCGCGACGGCCTTGCAGAGTGATGTAGGCGATCTTGCGGCCGAACCCGGCCAGTGCCGTCTTGGCCTCCGCGGCACCGACGAAGCCGACCGGGAAACCGAGAATGACGGCCGGCCGGGGTGCGCCGCCGGCGAGCATTTCGAGCAGATGGAACAGCGCCGTCGGAGCGCTGCCGATCGCCACAACCGCGCCGTCGAGAGCCGGCGGCCACAGCTCCACCGCGGCGGCCGAGCGTGTCGTCCCGAGCCTGGCCGCGATTGCGGGAACGGCCGGGTCACGCAATTTGCAGACGATCCCGTTTCCGGCCGGCAAGCGGGTACCGATGATGCCGGCCGCCACCATCATGCTGTCGACCAGGACCGGCGCGCCGGTCGCGAGGGCGGCTCGACCCGCCGCCACCGCACCTCGCGACCAGGCGAGATCGGCAAGGATCGAGACATCCCCTGCCGCATGCGCCAGGCGCAAAACCATCGGGTGCAGCGGCTTCGGAAACCGCGTCAGATCGGCCTCGGTCCGGATCGCGGCAAACGAGCGCCGATAGATTTCGGCCGGATCACGCAGGTACTCCATCACGCAGCCGCATTGCCGGCATCAATCGCAAGCCGGCTGCGGCTTCGCGGGGCCATGACGCCCAAGGTCCAGGCCTCTTCGTTCTCGATCACCTGGCGCTGCGCATCGCTGAGACCGTGCGGCCCGGCGAACAGGGCTGCCAACTCGCCGCTTTCGCCATGCGCTGCGAACAGCCGGGCGATTTCGCGGACCTGGGCCGCGTCTTTCGGTTCGCCGGGAGCCGGGGAAATCGGCCACCATGAGGGGTAGACTTCGGAAAACACCAGCCGCACGCCCACGGGATCGGCCAGCCCGGTCTCGAACGGCCAGATCCGGGCAGCTTCGCGCCAGCGCGGGTCATCGCGCAAGGCCCGCACCACCGGGATGCCGGTCAATGCCTGGCCCCCGACCGAGCCGATGCCGAGCAGTTTCCAGCAGGGTTGTGCGCCGGTCATGAACCGGTCGATCAGCCGGCGCTCCGCGAGCGTGTCGCGGTCGTGCCGACGGTGATGTTTCGGCCCGAGGAAGGGCCGGGTGGGCCCGATCGGACAGCCCCAGAACGGAAATGGGCCGCCGGAAACGCGGCGGTTGAAGTCGGCGGCGACCTCGAAGCGGTTGTTGCGGTTGCGATCGTTATCGCGCAGCAGCGCCGCGATCTCGTCCCATACCGCGCGCCATGGTGGTCCCGGAAGCCCGAGCCGAGCGGCAAAACCGGCCGGGTAGCCGAACGGGAAATCGAACCCGGCAAGCACCCGTTCGCCGTTTGCCATCGCGGTCGCCAGCATTTCGCGCAGCCGCGCCAGAGCCTCGTGCCGAGTCGGCGGATTGACGAGATTTTCGCCGTCAGGACCCCGCCGGCAGATCCAAATGCTGTCGCACCCGGTCTTCGGCTGGTTTGCCGCACTCCAGTCGACAATGACATAGGTGTCGAACAGATCGGGCTCCGTTCAGCAATGCTGGGAATGGCGATCTTGGGGGTCATCGCCGTGATGGCGATGGTCGTGGTGGCGGTGGTCGTCAAGGTCGCCGTCGCGATGGTGATGGTCGGCCCCGAGGCCGCCGCCGCGGACATGATGATGGTGGCCCTGTTGCGGCGCCCCGACATCGCCCTCATAGCCGACGATCTGCGCGCGATACTTGCAGAGCTGACAGTTCATTGCGGGTTCCCGCTTTCCAGCTCGCCTACGCGATCGACGAAGGTGTCGAGCACCGATTCATGGTCGCGCAAATAGCCCGCCTTGGCGAAGAGGAGGTCCGGGAAGCGCTCGGCGACGGCATCGGTCTGCGCGTAGATGCGCTTCACGAGAACGCCGGTGAAAAGGAAATACGGAAACACGACGATACGGCGAAAGCCGAGCCGGGTGGCTCGCGTCAGCGCCGCATCCACCCTGGGATGGGCGACGCCGCTGAAGGCGATTTCGGCCCAGCCGAGACCCAGCCCCTCCCATAGCATGCGCGCGATCTTGGCAATGTTGGAGTTGGCGTCGGGATCGTTGGTTCCCCGCCCGACCACCACCAGCAACGTGTCTTCGCGCCCTTCCGGTACGACCGCGGCAATGCGGTCGGCGGCGGCGCGGAGCAGCTTCGGGTCAATCGCGAGATCGCGGGCGAGCCGCACATCCGCGCCGGGGCACTCGGCAGAGAAGCTGTTGATTTCCCAAGGAAGGTCATTCTTGACGTGGCTCGCCGCGAACAGCATGCCCGGCACCGCCAGAATTCGCTGCGCGCCGGCCGCCGCGAGGCCGGCTAGCGCGTCGCGGATGGTCGGGCGGGCGAATTCGAGATAACCGGTGGCGAACGCATATTGCGGCAGGCGCGGACGCAGCGCCTTGGCGAGCAGCTCGAATTCGCGGACCGCCTCCGGATCGCGGCTGCCATGCCCGCAGATCAATACGCCGGTCTTTTCGGTCGGCATGGTTGCCGCTAATGCCATCGGTTGACCCTTGTCTGGTTGACTTTTGTCTGGTTGACCCTTGTCCCGGAGGTCCCGAGACTGACCGCCCCATGCTGGCGGTCGATGCTCCTGACCCGTTGCTGCCGCTGATCGCCGGCCTCGTCATCGACGCGGTATTCGGCGACATGCCGGCGGTATTTGCCTGGATACCGCACCCGGTCGTGCTCGCCGGCCGCGCCGTCGCGCTGTTCGATCGCAAGCTCAACCGCCCGAACCGCGGGGAACGGGCACGCCGCGCCCGCGGCATCGTGACGGTCACCATCCTGGTCGGCGGTGCGGCCGCGCTTGGCTGGGGCATCGACCGCCTGTGCCGTGCCAGCCTGGCAGGGGCGGCGATCGAGGCCGTGCTGATCGGGGTTCTGGTGGCGCAGCGCAGCCTCTTCGAGCACGTCGCCGCGGTCGGCGCGGCGCTCGCCGCCAAGGGCCTGCCGGCCGGACGCGAGGCGGTGCGGCACATCGTCGGGCGCGATCCTGCCAGCCTCGATGTGTACGGGGTTGCCCGTGCCGCGATCGAGAGCCTGGCCGAGAATTTCAGCGACGGTGTCGTGGCACCGGTGTTCTGGTACCTGCTGCTCGGGTTGCCGGGGCTGTTTGCCTACAAGATGGTCAATACCCTCGACAGCATGATCGGGCATCGCTCGCCGCAATACCGCAGCTTTGGCTGGGCTGCGGCGCGCCTCGATGATCTGGCGAATTTGCTCCCGGCACCGATCAGCGGGCTGCTGCTGAGCGCCGCGGCGTGCTTCGCACCCGAGGCGCGGGCCTTGCGCGCGCTTGCGGTGATGCTGCGCGACGGCCGCAAGCACCGCTCCCCGAATGCGGGCTGGCCGGAAGGGGCGATGGCCGGTGCGCTCGATCTCGCATTGGCCGGTCCGCGCGTCTATCGCGGAGGGGCGGTCGAGGACCCCTGGCTGGGCGATGGCCGGGCGCGTGCCACGCCGGCCGACATCGCCCGGGCGCTGCGGCTCTATCTGCTGGCCTGCCTGATCCAGGGCGGGCTGGTGGTCGGGGGCTGGCTCGCCGCGCACCATTTTATGCTGCCTTTCTGATCCGCGGCGGGCGCGCGGCGGCGAGCAGCGCCGGAACATTCAGGCTGGCTTCGAGATGGTCCGCAAGCGCGTCGAGAGTCGCCTCGATCGCCGCCTCG
>Ga0213875_10001030_pt1 | contig 19784 bp, 13 predicted proteins | sample BarmaccomBMRX_R8_FD_160105 | JGI IMG/M metagenome (GOLD analysis project Ga0213875, IMG submission 160105) | Root-associated microbial communities from Barbacenia macrantha in rupestrian grasslands, the National Park of Serra do Cipo, Brazil - RX_R8 | ecosystem: Host-associated > Plants > Roots... | reverse complement strand
TTGGGGTGGAACACCGGCAGCCCGCTGCCGATCTCGGTCGGGAACGAGAACAGGTCCAGCTCGGCGCCGAGCTTGCGGTGGTCGCGGCGCTCGGCCTCGGCCAGCATGGCCAGGTACTCGTCCTGCAGCGGGCGGGACTCCCAGGCGGTGCCGTAGATCCGCTGCAGCTGCGGGTTCTTCTCGCTGCCGCGCCAGTAGGCGCCGCCGCTGCGCATCAGCTTGAACGCGGGGATGAAGCGGGTGGTGGGCAGGTGCGGGCCGCGGCACAGGTCCTTCCAGATGACCTCGCCGGTGCCCGGGTTGAGGTTGTCGTAGATGGTCAGCTCGGACCCGCCGACCTCGACCGACTCGTCGTCGTCGGCCGACACGGTACCGCCCTTGAGACCGATCAGCTCCAGCTTGTAGGGCTCGCCGGCCAGCTCGGACCGGGCCTCGCCCTCGCTGACCACGCGGCGGGAGAACCGCTGGCCCTGCTTGACGATCTGCCGCATCCGCGCCTCGATGGCCTTGAGGGCGTCCGGCTCGAACGGCTGGTCGACGTCGAAGTCGTAGTAGAAGCCCGCCTCGACGGGCGGGCCGATGCCCAGCTTGGCCTGCGGGTTGATGTCCTGCACGGCCTGGGCCAGCACGTGGGCGGTGGAGTGGCGCAGGATCGCGCGGCCGTCGGCCGAGCCGATCTCGACCGGCTCGACCACGTCGCCCGCCTCGACCGGGCAGGCCAGGTCGCGCAGCTGGCCGTTGACCCGGGCGGCGATGACCGCGTGCTCGCCGGGCTGCTGCTCACCGAGCCCGGCCTCGGCCAGGGCGGCGCCGGCGGTCGTGCCCGCCTCAACCACAAGCTCGCGTCCGGCGAGAGTGATACGAGGCTGCTGGGTCGACACGGCGGTACTCCTTGGCACGAAACGGATGGGTGGGGGCTACCCCCGCCTCGATGCTATCGGTGCCGCGCCACGCCTGGGTCAGCTCTCGAGGCCGGCCATGTCCAGCAGGTCGCCGAGGATCGCGTCGTAGTGGTTGAGTTCGAGGCTGATGTGGCCTTCGCCCGGCAGCAGGTGGACCCGGGCGCCGGGCAGGTGCCGGGCCAGCCACTGCCCGTGGCTGAACGGCACCATCCGGTCCTGGTCGCCCTGCCAGACGGCGATCGGGGCGGGCGGGGCCCCGAGGCCGGGCACGCCGGTGACCCTCGCGTGGTCCGGGCCCAGCTCGAAGCCCCAGTCGCTGACGAACGCCATGTCATCCTCGTACCAGCCGGCGATGCCGCGGGCCACCGCGGCCCGCAGCGCGGCCGCCTGGTAGTCGGCGTACTCGCCGGTCAGGACGGCCTTGTCGGCGTCGTCGATGAGATCGCCGAGCCCGGCGATGATGTCGCCGCCGGTGACCGCGCCCAGCGCCCCGGCGGTCTTGTCCAGGAACGCGGTGAGGTCGGCCGGGCTGCTCTCGGCCGCCCCGAACTCCTCGAGGTTCTCCTCCCCCATCCCGGCCGGCCAGTCCAGGCCGTCGGCGTTGCGCGGTGCCACCCCGGAGATCGAGGTGGCCGCCAGGCAGCGCCCGGGCAGCAGGTAGGCGCAGGCCAGCGCGTGCGGGCCGCCCCCCGAGGTGCCGTGGGTGAGGAACGTTTCCGCGCCCAGCGCGTCGAGGATCTCGGCCACGTCGCCGGCCACGTTGGCCACCCGGCGGCCGGGCCGGGGGCTGGACCGGCTGTAGCCGGGGCGGGCGAAGTGGATCACCCGCAGGCCGCGGCGGATCGCGTCCTCGACCTTGGGCTCGTACGGCACCAGGCCGCCGCCGGGCGTGCCGTGGTGCACCACCAGCGGCAGGCCGCCGGGGGGACCGAGAGCCAGGACTTCGACGGTGCGGCCGTCGGTCAGCGCGATCGTCAGGCGCTCGGTCTGCATGCTGTCGATCCTCCTACCGGACCGGGTTGGAGTAAACCCGATCGGGGCTGACGAGGACGGCGGCCCGCCGTTCGGCCGCCATCACCTGGTCGTATGCGTCCCAGTCGTCGTGGGTGCCGCCGGCCGCGGTGAAGATCTCGCGCAGCAGCCGCCGCAGCCGGTCGGCGTCGATCCCGGGCAAGGCGTCGTCGGGCCCGGCCAGCTCGGCCGGCCCCTCGGCGGTGGCCCAGTCCCAGCCGGCCCGGATCGTCACCGTCGCCCGCGGCCGGGCCCGCAGGTAGTCCAGCTTGCGGGTGCCGCCGCGGATCACGAAGCCGACGACCGGCGCGCCGGTCAGCGGGTGGTCGAGCACGCCCGCGTTGACCACGGTGGACTGGACGGTCTGGTCCGGCCGCAGCAGCGACACCGACACCAGCCCGTGCTCGGGCGGGACCAGACGGCGGAAGTGGGAGAGGTCGGTCACCGGCCCAGTATCTCCCGGACCTGCCGGGCGATCTCAAGGTCCTCCCGGGCGGCGATGACGAACGTGCGGACGGCGGCGCCCGGATCGGTGATGTCGGTGTCGCCGTCGGCCTCGGCGTTGCGGGCCGGGTCGACCCGGACGCCGAGGAAACCGAGCCCGGCCGCGGCCGAACCGCGGATGGCGGGCGCGTTCTCCCCCACCCCGCCGGTGAACACCAGCGTGTCGAGCCCGCCGAGGGCGGCCGCCATCGAGCCGGCCAGGCCGCCCAATCGGTGCAGGTAGACGTCCAGCGCCAGCCGGGCGCGTTCCTGGCCCGCATCGGCGCCGCTCAGCACCTGCCGCATGTCGCTGGTCCCGGCCAGCCCTTTAAGGCCGGAATCATGCTCCAGCCGGGCGCTCAGCTCGGACGGCGCGATCCGCGCGTGCTCGGTCAGCCACAGCACCAGCCCCGGGTCCACGGTGCCGGACCGGGTGCCCATGACCAGGCCCTCGAGCGGGGTGAAGCCCATCGTGGTGTCGACCGAGCGGCCGTCGCGGACCGCCGCCAGCGAGGCGCCGGAGCCCAGGTGGCAGACCACCAGCCGGGCCGGGGTGCGGCCGAGCAGCTGGCCGACCCGGCGTGTGGCGTAGGCGTGCGAGAGGCCGTGGAAGCCGTAGCGGCGGACGTCCCAGCGCTGCCGCCACTCCAGCGGCAGCGCGTAGGTCGAGGCGGCCGCGGGCATCCTCGCGTGGAACGCGGTGTCGAAGCAGGCCACCGCGGGCACGTCCGGCAGCACCTTGCTGACCGCGTCGATGCCCGCCAGCGACTTGGGCTGGTGCAGCGGGGCCAGGTCGGTCAGCGCGTCGAGCTTGGCCCGGACGGCCGGGTCCAGCCGCACCGGCCCGGTGAACTCGCTGCCCCCGTGCACGACCCGGTGGCCGACCGCCTCCGGCCGGCCCGCGTCCCAGCGGGCGAACTCCCGCTCCACTTCCTGCGCGTCGAACTCACCACCGTGGGCGGTCAGCTCGCTGGAGGCCAGCAGCTGGTCACCGTCAGCCAGCAGGCTGAGCTTGAGCGAGCTGGACCCGGCGTTGACGACCAGGATGCGCATCAGTACGGCCAGGCCCAGTTGCGGATCTCCGGGGTGTCCTCGCCGTACTGCCGGGTGTAGGCGACCGCGTTGAGCCGCTGGTCGGTCATCTGCTGACGGACGTGCCCGGCCCGGGTGGCCAGCCCCGGGACCCGGTCGATGACGTCGATGACCAGGTGGAACCGGTCAAGGTCATTCAGCCGGACCATGTCGAAGGGCGTCGTGGTCGTCCCCCGCTCCTTGTACCCGCGCACGTGCAGGTTGTCGTGGCCGTGCCGCCGGTAGGCCAGCCGGTGGATCAGCCACGGGTAGCCGTGGAACGCGAAGATCACCGGCTTGTCCACCGTGAACAGGGCGTCGTACTCGGCGTCGGGCATGCCGTGCGGGTGCTCGGTCTCCGGCAGCAGCCGCATCAGGTCGACCACGTTGACCACCCGGACCCTGAGCTCCGGCAGGTGCTGGCGGATCAGGTCGACGGCGGCCAGCGTCTCCAGGGTGGGGATGTCGCCGCAGCAGGCCATCACCACGTCCGGCTCGCCGGTGTCGTCGTTGGACGCGAAGTCCCAGATCCCGACGCCCCGGGTGCAGTGGATGATCGCGTCGTCCATCGACAGCCAGGCGGGCTGCGGCTGCTTGCCGGCCACGATCACGTTCACGTAGTTCTGCGACCGCAGGCAATGGTCGGCGGTGGACAGCAGCGTGTTGGTGTCGGGCGGCAGGTACACCCGCACGATCTCCGGCCGCTTGTTCAGTACCACGTCCAGGAAGCCGGGGTCCTGGTGGGAGAACCCGTTGTGGTCCTGCCGCCACACCAGCGAGGACAGCAGGTAGTTCAGCGACGCCAGCGGCCGCCGCCACTCGATCCGGTTGCAGGCCTCCAGCCACTTGGCGTGCTGGTTGAACATCGAGTCGATGATGTGGATGAAGGCTTCGTAGCAGTTGAAAAGGCCGTGCCGCCCGGTCAGCAGGTAACCCTCGAGCCAGCCCTCGCACTGGTGCTCGGACAGCACCTCCATCACCCGGCCGGTCGGCGCCAGGTGGTTGTCACCGGGCACGATCACGCCTTCGAACACCTTGCTGGTGGCCTGATAGACGTCGGTCAGCCGGTTGGATTCGGTCTCGTCCGGGCCGAACAGCCGGAACGTGGACCCGTTACGGCGGATCACGTCGCGCAGCCAGTCGCCCAGCACCCGGGTCCCCTCGGCCCCATTGGTGTCGCGGGCGACCGCGACCGCGTAGTCGCGGAAGTCGGGCAGGTCGAGGTCGCGGCGGAGCAGGCCGCCGTTGGTGTGCGGGTTGGCCCCCATCCGGCGGTTGCCGGCCGGCGCGAGCGCGGCCAGTTCGGGGATCAGCGTGCCGTCCGGCCCGAACAGCTCCTCCGGCCGGTAGCTGCGCATCCACTCCTCGAGCTGGCGCAGGTGCTCGGGGTTGGTCCGCACGTTGGGCAGCGGCACCTGGTGGGCGCGCCAGGTGCCCTCGACCGGCTCGCCGTCCACGACCTTGGGGCCCGTCCACCCCTTCGGCGTTTTCAAAATGATCATCGGCCACCGCGGCCGGGTCTCGTCACCGTCCTCGCGGGCCCGGCGCTGGATCGCCGCGATCTCGTCGGCGACCGCGTCCAGGGTGGCCGCCAGCTGCTGGTGCACCAGATCGGGCTGGTCACCGGTCACCCGGAAGACCTGGTAGCCGTACCCCGCCAGCAGTGCGTCGAGCTCGGCGTCGGGGATGCGGGCGAGCACGGTCGGGTTGGCGATCTTGTAGCCGTTCAGGTGCAGGATCGGCAGCACCGCGCCGTCCTGGGCGGCGTTGAGGAACTTGTTGGAGTGCCACCCGGTGGCCAGCGGCCCGGTCTCGGCCTCGCCGTCACCGATCACGCAGACCGCGGTCAGGTCCGGGTTGTCGAACACCGCCCCGTAGGCGTGGGCCAGCGAGTAACCCAGCTCACCGCCCTCGTGGATGGAGCCGGGAGTCTCGGGGGCGGCGTGGGACGGGATGCCGCCGGGGAAGGAGAACTGGCGGAACAGCCGGCCCATCCCGGTCTCGTCCCGGGCGATGTTCGGGTACAGCTCGCTGTAGGTGCCCTCGAGGTAGGTGTTGGCCACGATGCCGGGACCGCCGTGACCGGGGCCGGTCACGTAGATCATGTTCAGGTCGCGCGCCTTGATCAGCCGGTTGACGTGCGCGTAGATCAGGTTCAGGCCGGGGGTGGTGCCCCAGTGGCCCAGCAGCCGGGGCTTGATCTGCCCGGCCTGGAGCGGCTCGCGCAGCAGCGGGTTGTCCCCCAGCAGGTAGATCTGTCCCACCGAAAGGTAATTGGCGGCACGCCAGTAGGCGTCCAGGTGCTTCAGCTCAGAATCAGTCAGCGGGCTCTGCTCGGTCACGGTCACGGCGTCTCCTCGGGGTCCCGGCCGTCCCGGCGAGCCTATTACCGGTAGTTGCTCCAGAGCGGGCCGGTGGCACGCCATTCGGCGTCCCAGGCGGCCATCCTCCGCCGCTGCAGTATCCGCCGGATGGCCAACGACGTAACGCCGAGCAACAACGAGAAGCCGAGCACCGCCAGCAGGCCGGCGAAGAAGGCCTGATGCGCGATCTGGGACCGGCCGAGCGGGGCGTTGGTGAGCTCACCCGACGCCTTGGTCCAGATGCTGACCTTCGCCCCGGTCTTGACGCCGGCCGCGGTCGTGACCCGGCCGGTGTGCGCGGTCCCGGCCGTGATCCAGCGGACCGGGACCGTGGTCAGGTAGACCGCGCCGTAGGGGTCGTTCTGGGGCCGCGCCGCGCCCTCCAGGACCACGGCGCTGACCTGGTGCCAGGCCGCCCGTTCGGCTTGGGCGGTGGCGGCCCCGCCGTCCCAGGCCCAGCGGCCGACCCCGAACGCGATCAGCGGGGTGGCGATCAGGAACACCGCCACCATGGCCAGCACGGCCAGCGACTCGAGCCGGTCAACCGAGCGGCGGAGCGGATTATGGTCGGGCCGCAGCCCGTTGAACAGCCGGGTCCAGCCGCGCACGCGCGGCATCCGTCGGCCCCCCGGCGCTGTCGTCCTTCGCCACCTGCGCATCGCTGGCCAGCCTTTGCCGTCGATATCTTTCGCCTTCTCCTTACCCACAGTTGCGGAAGATAACTGGCCGAACCCGTACGGACGGCGTTAACGTGGCCCAGTGGACAGGGGACCGCAGGTCATCGCCGGTTCGCTGGCGGATGAGAATGCGCGGCTGTACGAGGAGGCTCAGCGCCAGCACCGGTGGCTGCAAGCCAGCGGCGAGGTCACCACCAGCCTGCTGTCGGGCACCGACCCGCGCCAGGTGCTGGCGGCGGTGACGGCCCAGGTACACGAGCTGTCCGGCGCCGACCTGGTGGTGGTGGCGCTGCCCGAAAAGGGCGGCCGCCGGATCACGATCACCTCGGCCGTCGGCGACGGCGCCGACGGCGTGGTCGGGCTGGTGCTGCCGGCCGATCGGTCGCTGCCCGGCCAGGTGCTGGCCACCGGCCAGCCGGTGACGATCACGGACTACTCGGCCGACCCGCGGTCGGCCGAGGCGGCCCGGGACCTGATGGGTCACATCGGGCCGAAAATGATCTTCCCGCTCGGCGTGCCCGGCAACGTGCTCGGGGTGCTGAGCGTCGGCCGCCGCCGGGGCGGCCCGCCCTTCGCGGCGGCCGCCGCCGACGTCATCGCCTCGTTCGCGGCCCAGGCGGGGGTGGCGCTGGAGCTGGCCGCGCGCCGGTCGGACGCCGAGCGGCTGTCGCTGTATGAGGACCGCGACCGGATCGCCCGTGACTTGCACGACCTGGTCATCCAGCGGCTGTACGCGACCGGGATGGCGCTGGAGGGCACGGTCTCGATGATCGTGGTGCCCGAGGTGGCCAGCCGGGTCCGCAACGCGGTCGACGCGATGGACGAGACGATCAAGGACATCCGGGCGACGATCTTCGCGCTGCAGGCGCGGGCCGAGGACCCGGCCGCCCGGCTGCGGAGCGAGATCGTCGACATCGTGGACGAGATGGCGGTGATGCTGGGGTTCGCCCCGGCCCTGCGGCTCGGGCAGGGGCTGGACGGCCGGGTCAGCCCGGAGGCGGCCGAGTACCTGCTGACCGCGCTGCGGGAGGCGCTGTCGAACGCCGCCCGCCACGCCCAGGCGACCGCGGTCGAGGTCAGCATCGAGGTGGACACGGCCGGCCTGCTCACCCTGCGGGTCACCGACGACGGGACCGGGATCCCGGCCGGGGTACACCGCAGCGGGCTGCGCAACCTGGCCCAGCGGGCGGGCAGCCTGGGCGGGGTGCTGGAGCTGGGGCCGGCCGGCGGTCCCGGCGGCCACGGCACCGCGCTGGTGTGGCGGGTGCTCGCGTCAGCCTGACGGGGGCGCTCAGCCGGAGGGGGGCGTGGCCGCCGGCGGGAAGCCGGTCCAGCGCAGCCGGGGCGGCAGGTGGGCGGCGTCGTTGAAGCTGAGCAGCCGGGGCGGCAGGGTGGCGGAGTAGGCGATCACGCTGAGCGCGGCGTTCATCTGGTTCACGCCCAGCCAGCGCCAGGGCGGTCCCGCCATCGCCTGGCCGACCAGCCAGCCGATCAGGAAGTTGTGGGTGACCAGGAGCTCGTGCTGGTCGTCGTCGGCCGGGCCGGGGCGGGCGAACCGGTCGAGGGCGGCCGCCGCCAGCTCACTCCCCCGGGCCCGCTCGGCGGCGGTGAAGCGGGCCAGGAAGCTCGCGTAGGGGGCGGGCAGCTCGGCCTCGCCGACCGGGGGAACGTAGTCGCCGGCCAGTTCCGAGACCGACACCGGGACGGCCGGGAACTGCGCGGCGATGATCGCGGCGGTCTGCGCGGCCCGGGGCAGCGGGCCGTGGCTGATGGCGGTCAGCGGCACCGGCCGCAGCCGCCGCGCCACCAGCTCGGCCTGCTCGCGGCCGACGGCGCTGAGCGGCCCGTCGTGAGGGGCCGCGTCGCCGTGCCGGACCAGGTAGAGGAACCGGGTCACGAGCGGGCGCCGCCGCTACTCGCGGGGGCGGTCGCGGTCGCCGAAGACGCGGGCGGCGTAGGCGGCGGCCTGGGTGCGGCGCTCCATACCGAGCTTGGCGAACAGGGCCGACACGTAGTTCTTGACGGTCTTTTCGGCCAGGAACAGCTGCTCGCCGATCTGCCGGTTGGTCAGGCCGTTGCCGATCAGCTCGAGGATGCGGCGCTCCTGCCCGGTCAGGCCCTCGAGCGGGTCCTGCTTGCGGGAGCTGTCCCGCAGCCGGGCCATCAGCTGGCTGGCGGCGCCGGCGTCGAGCATCGACTGGCCGGAGGCCACCGTCCGCACCGCGCCGACCAGGTCGGTGCCGCGGATCTGCTTGAGCACGTAACCCGACGCACCGGCCATGACCGCGTTGAACAGCGCCTCGTCGTCCCCGAAGGAGGTCAGCATCAGGCACGCGACCTGCGGCAACCGGGACCGGATCTCCCGGCAGACGGTGACGCCGTCGCCGTCCGGCAGCCGCACGTCGAGGATGGCCACGTCGGGCCGCAGGGCCGGGATCCGGGCCAGCGCCGACGCCGCGGTGCCGGCCTCCCCGATCACCCGGATGTCGGGCTGCGATTCCAGCAGCTCCCGTACGCCGAGCCGGACGATCTCGTGGTCGTCCAGCAGGAAAACCCCGATCGTCTTGCCGGGCCCCACATCGCTCATTCGAGACACCCTAGCCGCCCGGGTCGGCCAGGGTGTATAGCGATCGGTAATTGAATACGAACCGCCGGTTATTTCGGGCGGCGGCGCTGGTTACGGTCCCGGTTCGTGTCGTCGCCGGTCAGGCCGGCCCGGCGCAGCGCGTCGGCCATCGCGCCGCTGGCCGGCTGGCTGGTGCGCGGCTGGCTGGTGCGCGGCTGGCCGCCCCGGGACTGGCCGCCGCGGGACTGGTCCCGGCGTGGCTGATCGCGGCGGCCCTGATCGCGGCGCGGCTGGTCCGGCCGCGCCTGGCCGCCGGGGCGCTTGGCCGGGGCCTCGTTGTCGTCGTCGAGCCGGAGCGTGAGCGAGATCCGCTTGCGGGCGATGTCCACGCCGAGCACCTTGACCCGGACCACGTCACCCGGCTTGACCACCTCGCGCGGGTCGGACACGAAGTTCGCCGACATCGCCGACACGTGCACCAGCCCGTCCTGGTGGACGCCGATGTCGACGAACGCCCCGAACGCGGCCACGTTGGTGACCGTGCCCTCCAGGACCAGGCCGGGGGTCAGGTCTTCGAGCGTCTCGACCCCGTCGGCGAAGGTGGCGGTCTTGAACGCCGGCCGCGGGTCACGGCCGGGCTTTTCCAGCTCGCGCAGGATGTCGGTGACGGTCGGGACGCCGAACCGGTCGTCGGCGAAGCTGGCCGGCTTGAGCGTGTGCAGCAGCGCGGTGTTGCCGATCAGGCCGGGCAGCGGGGTGGCGGCCGCGGTCAGGATGCGGCGCACCACCGGGTAGGCCTCGGGATGCACGCTGGAGGCGTCGAGCGGGTCGTCGCCGCCGGTGATGCGCAGGAAGCCGGCCGACTGCTCGAACGCCTTGGGCCCGAGCCGGGGCACGGTGGTCAGCTGCTGGCGGCTGCGGAACGGCCCGGTGCTGTCCCGGTGGGCCACGATCCCGTCGGCCAGCCCGGCGCTGATCCCCGACACCCGGGCCAGCAGCGGGGCCGAGGCGGTGTTGACGTCCACCCCGACCGCGTTCACGCAGTCCTCGACGACCGCGTCCAGCGACCGGGAGAGCTTGCCCTCGGCGATGTCGTGCTGGTACTGGCCGACCCCGATCGACTTGGGGTCGATCTTGACCAGCTCGGCCAGCGGGTCCTGGAGCCGCCGGGCGATCGACACCGCGCCCCGCAGCGACACGTCCATGCCGGGCAGCTCGCGGGAGGCGTAGGCGGAGGCCGAGTAGACCGACGCGCCCGCCTCGGACACCACCACCTTGGTCAGGGGCAGCTCGGGGTGAGTCTTGATCAGGTCGGCCGCCAGCCGGTCGGTCTCCCGGGAGGCGGTGCCGTTGCCGATCGCGATCAGCTCGACGCCGTGGGCGGCGGCCAGCCGGGCCAGGACCGCGATCGACTCGTCCCAGCGGCGGCGCGGTTCGTGCGGGTAGATGGTCTCGGTCGCGACCGACTTGCCGGTGCCGTCGACCACCGCCACCTTGACCCCGGTGCGAAAACCGGGATCCAGGCCCATGGTCGGGCGGGCGCCGGCCGGGGCGGCTAGCAGCAGGTCGCGCAGGTTGGCGGCGAACACCCGGACCGCCTCGTCCTCGGCGTGCTGCCACAGCCGCATCCGCAGGTCGACGCCGAGGTGGACCAGGATCCGGGTGCGCCAGGCCCAGCGGACGGCCTCGGCCAGCCAGCGGTCGGCCGGGCGGCCCCGGTCCTCGACGCCGAACCGGCGGGCGATGGCCTCCTCGTAAAGGCTCGGCCCGGCCCCGGGGTCGTCGTCGGCCCCGGAGTCCATGGTGAGGTCGAGGATCTCTTCTTTTTCGCCGCGGAACACGGCCAGGATGCGGTGCGAGGGCAGCCGGGTGAAGGCCTCGGCGAAGTCGAAGTAGTCGCTGAACTTGGCCCCGGCCTCTTCCTGGCCCTCCCGCACCCGGGCCACCAGCCGGCCCGCGGACCACATCCGCTCCCGCAGCTCACCGATCAGGTCGGCGTCCTCGGCGAACTGCTCGACCAGGATCGCGCGGGCCCCCTCGAGGGCGGCGGCCGGGTCGGCCACCCCGCGCTCGGCGTCCACGTAGCCGGCGGCGGCCTGCTGGGGGTCGTGGCCGGGCTCGGCCAGCAGCAGGGTGGCCAGCGGCTCCAGCCCCGCTTCGCGGGCGATCTGCGCCTTGGTGCGCCGCTTGGGCTTGTAGGGCAGGTAGATGTCCTCCAGCCGGGCCTTGGAGTCGGCTGCCATGATCCGCTCGGTCAGGTCGGCGTCGAGCTTGCCCTGGGCGCCGATCGACTCCAGGATCGCGGCCCGCCGTTCGTCCAGTTCGCGCAGGTAGCGGAGGCGTTCCTCGAGCGTACGGAGCTGGGCGTCGTCGAGCCCGCCGGTCGCCTCCTTGCGGTAGCGGGCCACGAACGGGACCGTGGCCCCGCCGTCGAGCAGGTCGACCGCCGCACTCACCTGGTTCACCCGGACGCCGAGCTCACCGGCGATGCGCTCGCTGACCGGGGCGGGCTGGGAGGGGGCGGCGGTGGGTGAGGTCACGTGGTTTCGCTTTCTCGCGGATGGACGGGACAGGGCCGCTCGAGCGGGGCCAGCAGAGCGGGGCCAGCAGCGCCGGGCGCGGATCGAGAGCCTAATTGCTCGGCGCCCGCGACGCGGTCGCACTGGCCCGCGTCTTCTTTTCTGATTGCTTGAGTGTTACTTTGCGGCTATTTGGAGGTGGCGTTATGTCGGGGTTCTTAACTCATCGTCCCATCCGGGTGGTCGCGGTGGTAGCGGCCGCGGCCGGGGCCGCACTGCTGGCGATACCGGCCGGAGCGGCCACCACCAGTCCCGCCCGAGTCAGTAAGCCCACGGCCGCCGCGGCCAGCTGCCCGTGGGTCAGCTCACACGCGCCCGTCGCCCAGCGGGTGGCGCAGCTCATGGGCCAGATGAGCGTGGCAGACGAGATCATCCTGGTCGAGGGGCACGGCACCAGCAATCCCTACGTGTTCTACATGCCGGGCATCGCATCCTTGTGCATCCCCCAACTGGGTGAGGAGGACGGCCCGAACGGCGTGGCCGACGGCCTGACCGGGGTCACCGAGCTGCCCGCCGGAGTGGCGCTGGCGGCGACCTTCGACCCGGCCCTGGCCAGCCAGTACGGCAAGGTCGTGGGGACCGAGGAGATCGGCAAGGGGGCCGCGGTCAACCTCGGCCCGACCGTCAACATCGACCGGGACCCGCGCTGGGGCCGGTCGTTCGAGACCTACACCGAGGACCCGTACCTGAACCAGTCGCTGGCCGTCAGCGAGATCGGCGCCCTGCAGAGCACCGGCGAGATGGACCAGGTCAAGCACTTCGACGCCTACAACCAGGAGACCTACCGCAACACGCCCGCCGACGACGTCATCGTCAGCGACCGCGTGCTGCAGGAGATCTACATGCCGGCCTTCCAGGCCGCGGTGCAGGACGCCGGCGCCGCCTCGGTGATGTGCTCGTACTCCTACATCAACGGCAACGCCGCCTGCAACAACGCCTACACCGAGACCAACGTGCTCCGGCAGCAGTGGGGCTTCCCCGGCTTCGTCACCTCGGACTACGGGGCGCTGCACGGCCTGGACGGGGCGACCGACGGCACCGACCAGGAGCAGCCGGAAAACACCTACTACGGCACTCCGCTGGAGACCGCCGTGGAGAACGGCACGATCCCCCGCTCCACGCTGAACACGATGGTGCAGCGGATCCTCACGGAGATGTTCCGTTTTAATCTGATCTCCAAGCCGCTGACCGGATCGACGTCGGCCACCGTGACCACCCCCGCCCACCAGGCGGTCGGCACCGACGTGGCCGAGACCAGCACCACCCTGCTCAAGAACGCCGGCTCGGTGCTGCCCCTTTCGGCCACCGGCGGCGGAGGCGTGGCGGTGATCGGGCCGGCCGCGTCGGCCCAGGTGACCTACGGCGGGGGCGGCAGCGCCGCGGTGCTGCCGTCGGCCACGGTCAGCCCGCTGCAGGGCCTGCAGGCCGCGGCCGGGGCCGGCACCTCGGTGAGCTACACCCAGGGCCTGCCCACCGACACCTCGCTGCCGGCCATCCCCGCGGCCGACCTGTCCCCGGCCTACGCGCCGACGCCGTTCGGCGGCAGCTACTCCGGGACGCTGACCGCGCCGGAAACCGGCACCTACGTGCTGGCCATCACCAACGACTGCGGCTGTTACACGCCCACCTACCTGAGCCTGAACGGCAAGCAGTTGCTGGACGACCCGAGCACGCCGCCGGTGCACACCTACTCGGTGGCGGTCAGCCTCACCGCCGGCCAGACCTACCCGCTGGCCATCTCCGGCGACTCGGACGCGCTGACCTGGGCCACCCCGTCGGCGCTGGCCCCGGGCCTGGCCCAGGCGGCGGCCGCGGCCAAGGCGGCGAAGACGGCCGTGGTGGTGGTCTCCGACGACACCGAGTCCGAGGCCACCGACCGGCTCAGCCTGGCCCTGCCGTCGGCGCAGGACGAGCTGATCGAGGCGGTGGCGGCGGCCAACCCGCACACGGTGGTGGTGATCGACGCGGGCGCGCCGGTGACCATGCCGTGGCTCAGCCAGGTGGCCGGCGTGGTCGACGCCTGGTACCCGGGCCAGTCCAGCGGCACCGCGCTGGCCAGCGTGCTGTTCGGCCGGACCAACCCGAGCGGGCACCTGCCGGTCACGTTCCCGCAGAGCCTGGCCCAGGTGCCGGCCTCGACCACGGCCCAGTTCCCCGGCAACGGCACCACCGTGCAGTACTCCGAGGGCCTGGACGTCGGGTACCGGTGGTACAACGCCCAGGACCTGGCGCCGTTGTTCCCGTTCGGGTACGGGCTGTCCTACACCTCGTTCCGGTACAGCGGCCTGCGGGTCACCGGGGCGGTCCAGGGCACCCAGGACGTGCGGGTCAGCGCGACCGTGACCAACACCGGGAGCCGGGCCGGGGCGGACGTGGCCCAGCTGTACGTGACGTTCCCGGCGTCGGCCGGTGAGCCGCCCCGGCAGCTCAAGGGCTTCCAGCGGGTCGATCTGGCCCCTGGGCGGTCCGAGCGCGTTCGGTTCACGCTGACCCCGTCCGACCTGCAGTGGTTCGACACCTCGGCCCCGGGGGCGAGCGCCACCGGCGGCGGCTGGAGCCAGTCGGCGGGCGCCTACCAGGTGTACGTGGGCGACTCCTCGGCGCTGGCCGGGCTGCCGCTGCGCGGCGGGTTCGCGGTCACCTCGACCCCGGGCGCCCGCCAGGTGACGGTCAGCGCGCCCAGCACGGTGACGGCCGGCCAGCCGTTCACGGTCAAGGTGACGCTGACCGCGGCCGGGGACCAGACCCTGTACGGGCCGCGGATCACGCTGCAGCTGCCGCAAGGCTGGACCGCGCGTCCGGCCGAAGCCAGGCTCGGGGTGGTGCGGCCCGGGCAGGCGCCGGTGGCGACGTTCACGGTGACGCCGCCGTCCTACGCGCCCAACAGCAGCCAGGTGGTGCACGCCACCGCCGACCTGGGCGGGTCCGACACCCGCGAGGCCGGGGTGAGCGTGACCGTCGGCGGCTGACCACGCCGGAGCCCGGCCCCTGGTGAACGGGGGCCGGGCTCCTGGTTGGGCGCGGTCTAGGTGGTGACCGGGGTGGGAGCGGCGCCGGCGCCGCCCAGCGGGCCCTGCTTGGCGGCCTTGTCGAAGAGCCCGATGACGTCTTCGACCGGCAGCCCCTTGGTCTCGGGCAGGAACTTCCAGATGAACACGATGGCCAGCGCGCACAACCCGGCGAACACGACCAGGACTCCGGCCAGGCTGATGGCGTTCTGGGACACCGGGAAGATCTCGATCAGGAGGAAGTTGGCCAGCCAGTCGAACATGGCCGCGATGGCCGCGGCCTGACCGCGGACCGCGGTCGGGAACACCTCGCCCTGCAGGGTCCAGCCGGTGCCGCCGACGCCGATGGCGAACGAGGCGATGAAGCCGTCCAGGCCGATCATGATGACCGCCAGCCGCCAGTTGCCGGCCGGGACGATGACCAGGCCCGCGGCGGCGACCAGGGCAAACGCGATCATGCCGGCGTAGCCGCCCATGGAGAGCTTGCGCCGGCCGAACTTGTCGATCCAGCGGAACCCGAGATAGGTGGAGGCGACGTTCACCGCGGTCATGATCGCGGTCACTTCCACGCCGGCCACGGTCGTCTTGACCAGGGTGGCGTGGGCGCCGGAGAAGATCGGCCCGAGCAGGTGGGGCCCGTAGTAGAGCGGCACGTTGATGCCGGTGATCTGCTGGAAGATGAAGAAAACGCAGACCACGATCAGGGCCCGGCGGACGCCCGGGGTCCAGTTCTTGCGGCGCTGCTCCCGGCTCTGGCCGCCCTCGATGCTCTCGATGGTCTGGGCCGCGGACCGGATGTCCTCGTCGCTGACGTCGTGCACCCCGAGGATGCCCAGGGCGTCACGGGCCTTGTCGTACTTACCGTGCCGCAGCAGCCAGCGCGGCGACTCCGGCATCGAGGTGCGCAGGGCCAGGCCGAGCAGAGCGGGGACAGCGCCGAGGCCGAGGATCAGCCGCCAGCCGACCGAGGCGGCCGAGTTGGGCCAGACCCCGAAGATGAGGATGGCGATGAGGTAGGCGACCAGGATGCCGACCGTGATCATCCACTGCTGCAGCAGCGACAGCGAGCCGCGCTTGTCCTTGGGGGCGTACTCGGCGATGTAGGCGGTGGCGATGGCCGAGTCGGCCCCGATGGCCAGGCCGATCAGCGTGCGCGCGGCCAGCAGGACGGCGGCGTCCGGGGTGATCGCGGACAGGATCGAGCCCAGGGCGTAGATGCCAGCGTCGGCGATCAGCAGGCCCTTGCGGCCGAACCGGTCGGCGATGGGCCCGGCCGCGATCGCGCCGGCCGCCGCGCCCAGCGAGGCGCCGGACACCAGGTAGCCCTCGGCCAGCCCCTTGAGGTTGTAGGGCACGAAGTTCAGGGCCGACCCGATGTTGGAGGTGTCATAGCCGAACAGGAACCCGCCCAGCGTGGCCAGCAGTGTCAGCCGGAACAGGAAGGCGGTGGATTTCTGACCGTCCAGCGCGCTGAGCACGCTGTTCCCGGTGCCTCTACCGGCACCTGGGGCAGGTTGTGCCATACCAAAAGCTCCCTTGCTGTCAGTCACGGCGGCTAACCCCTCCTTCCCGCCCAGAAGCGCTATGAACATGACAGTGAGCACCACTTCCCCCGCAGGTCGCAGCGGTCACAGGGGTGGCGGGAGGCCAGGGAGTCTGGGCTGGCGGGCTCAGGCGGCGGTGAACGACAGCACCAGGCGGTCGGAGACCGGGCGGTAGCCGAGGCGCTGGTAGAGGGCGTTGCTGGTGGGGTTGGCGAGGTCGGTGAACAGCACCACCTCACGGGCGCCGGCCACCCGGGCCGCCTGGCTGACCGCGACCGTGACCGCGCCCCCGTAGCCCTTACCGCGCTGGCCTAGCGGAGTGTAGACCGGGGCGACGCGGGCCATCGCGCCGAGCACCCGGGTGCGGGCGGCGGTGGCGACCAGCTCGCCGCCGATCTCCCAGACCAGCTGACCGCCGTAAGCCAGGCGGGCGTCGACGGCCGGGCCGCCCGACCCGCGGGCGGCCGTGTCCGCTTCGCGCTCGAAGGCTTCGTACCAGTCGATCAGCTGGTCGCGGTCGGCGGCGGCGGCCACCCGGGCCCGGCCCGGCGGCGCGGCGGGCGGGGTCAGTTCGGCCAGCCGGAACAGGCGCTGGCGCTGGTACACCTGGGCGGTGGCGGCCGGGCGCCACTGGGCGGCGAACGTCTGGGCGGCTTCCGGGGCGCCGTTGACGCCGGTCAGCGGGCGGTCCTGACTCAGCAGGTGGACGGCCAGGCCGACGGCGGTGGCCTCGCTCATCGGGCTGAGCACGACCGGCCAGCCGGGGCTGTGCACGAAGGCGGCGACCGGGCTGGCCGAGCCGGCCGTGCGGGTGGCCGAGTCGGCGGCGGCGGAGGGCGGGCCGGCGGCGGCGGTGGGCGGGCCGGCGGCGGGCAGCCAGCCGAACAGCGGGGTCTTCTCCGGCGGGGGCGCGGCCCTGCTCACACTGTCGGCGATCGACAGCAGCACGGTGTTCTCGACCGGGTCGGCCGTCAGGTAATCGCCCGCCGCGGCCACGAACTCGGCCGCGTCGGTGGTGGTGCGCCAGCTCATCAGCCGGTACTGGGCCGGGCGACCTGGCCGAGGAACAGCGGCAGGCCGGTGCTGGTGTCGGTGATCGCGAACAGGAACGGCCGGTCGACGGTGAACGGGATCGGGTCGGGGCCGCGGCGGATCGCCATCGCCCGCATCCCGATCGCGGTCGCGGCGGCCGCTTCGGTGCCCTGCTCGTCGACGTCGATGTAGGCCTGGTGAACGACCTCGTTGATCAGCAGCCGTTCGGCGCGGGTGATGCCGGTGAAGTCGGCGGCGTCGGTGAAGGCGTCGCGCACACCGAGCTGGCGCAGCACCGGGATCAGCGGGGCCCGGGTCCGCTGGCGGAACTTGGGCAGCGCCAGCGCCACGCTCTGCCGCTCGGCGGCCAGCAGCGGGTCCAGCCCGGGCGGGGCCAGCTCGGTGAGCGGCCCGTCGGGGAGCACGATCGCCATCGCCAGCGCGGTGCTGCCCGGCTGATCCTTGTACGGCAGCAGCACCGCCTGGTAGCCGTCCCCGCGCAGGTAGGGCAGGCTGGCGGTGCGGTGCATGGTCGGGACCCGGATCGGGTCGCCGTCGGCTGGATGGAACGGGGCGTCGCGGGTGTCGCTGGCGGCGAACGGGAACGCCCACCGGGCCTTGAGGTAGACCGCGTTGGCGAGCACCAGCCGGGTGTCGGCGGTGACCGCGTCGGCCCCCAGCAGGTTGGTGATCTTGCCCGCCGTCTGGTCGGCGATCAGGTCGTTGATCTCGGCCCGGGCCTGCTGGGGGGCGCCGCGGAAGTCGGTCTCGCGCACGATGGCCGCCCCCGCATCCCGCACCTGGTCGCGGTAGGCGGCCTCGAGGGGCAGCCCGGCCTGCAGCCAGAGGCTGTTGGGGGCGCGGAAGGTGGCCGGGGTGCCGCTGTCGGCCGGAGTGGGGCGGCCGGGCCGGCTGGCCGGATCGCCGGCGCCCCCGTCGGCCGGAGCGGCGCCCCCGGCCGACTGGACCACGCCGGACAGCAGCCGCAGGCCGTCCTCGGCGGCCGTCGCCGGGTCGCCCCCGCCATCGAGGTGAAGGGCGGCCACCAGCTGGTCGGCGGTGCTCCCACGGGCCCCGAGCAGCGCCAGCTCGAGGGCGGCGGCGACGCTGGACGGCGAGAACACCAGGTCCTGGCCGGCCGCGGCCAGCTGCCGGTACAGGTCGACCCCGAACGCGTCAGCCGCAGCGGCCGCCTGCGGACGCTGCGCAATCCCCTTTTCGGTCATGGCACTCTCCTCCGGCGCTCAGCTCCATCACACCACGCCCTGGCCGGCAGACGCCCCGTCAGGGCCGGGCGCGCGCGGCCGGGGGAAGGCCATGGTGCACTATCGGCGGCAGACGTATTTTTCCAGGCTGAAATGGCTGCGTGCCGCACTCGGCGTTCCCGTTTTCCGTCCCGTACACACCACTCGTAATAACGATTAACACGGCGATTAACATTCAGCTTTCGCGATTCACATAAATCGCCCTCCCTGATCGGCGGCTTTATGGGATTGCAGGGGAGTTGTCGCTTCAATCAATGCTCACGGCTAAGCGGCGATCACACCGAGTGGGCAAAGAGGTAAAGAAGGGCGCCGAGTTCTGGCGGTCAAGGACTTCTTCTGGGGCGAAAAGCTCTGATGGGACCGGAGTTTCTCGAGGGCTGAGGCTAGGCGGGAGCTTGGGGCGGCCGGGGCCGCGGTGCACTGTGGGAGTCCGGGGCCGGCAGGTGCAGGGGATTGGAGTTCGGGAGCGGGGCGGATCCGAGCGGGCTACGGATGCGCGCAGGACGGAGCCAGGGGTAAACGAGGTCCCGGCAAGCTCTGGAGACGGACCGTTGCGTATTGCGGGGCGCGGGAGACGCGCCGGTGCCGATCGCGCGGCCCTGGGCGCGGGCTGGTGTGGATTGCGTTTCTCGCCAGACGCAACGTTGCGTATTGCTGAGCGTCGGAGAGCCGGGTTTCACGGGGGGCCGGCTCGGGGCCCGCGAGGCCGGAGCGTGCGGCGTCGGAGACTACGGGCAGCGAGAGGCCCGGGACTTGCGACCTCGCGCCGGGCCGGGCGTGGCGGGCTGGGGACGGTGGCCCGGGACGCCGTGGCGGGATACGGGGCCGCCGAGCAGGTGGGGGGCCAGTGGGGCGGCCTGGCCGGGGTGAGCGGGGCGGCCGGCGTGCCGGCCTGACGAGATGGCCTCGGCGTCGTGGCTCAGGATGGAGGCGTAGCGCCCCGGACCTGGCGAAGGGTCGCTGAGGTGGGGCTTTGCTGGACTCGGGGCCGGGTCTGGTGCGGTGAGCTGGGCGCGAGTCACCCGGTGGCGGGAGGGCCGAGCGGGCTTCGGGGCGGGTGGGCCACGGGTTCAGCGGGGGGGGCGGCGGCCGGGTTCGAGGCCGGGGCCGGTGCGGGGGGGCCCGAGCGGAGTGGGGGCCGACGCGAGGTAGGGCCGACGCGAGGTAGGGGCCCGAGCGTGGCGGGGCCCGAGCGTGGCGGGGCCCGAGCGTGGCGGGGCCCGAGCGTGGCGGGGCCCGAGCGTGGCGGGGGCGAGCGGGGCGGGGGCGAGCGGGGCGGGGCC
>Ga0213875_10001029_pt1 | contig 19798 bp, 18 predicted proteins | sample BarmaccomBMRX_R8_FD_160105 | JGI IMG/M metagenome (GOLD analysis project Ga0213875, IMG submission 160105) | Root-associated microbial communities from Barbacenia macrantha in rupestrian grasslands, the National Park of Serra do Cipo, Brazil - RX_R8 | ecosystem: Host-associated > Plants > Roots... | reverse complement strand
CGAACTGAACGCCGGCAATCGCCTCAAGGGCAACGGCGTGCTCGACAACACGATCGGCAACCCGCTCGAAACCACGATCGCGCTGTCGCATCTGATCTTCGAAGGGACGCTCGACCGCTTCCCGGGGCTGAAGATCCTGGGCGCGCATGGCGGCGGGTATCTGCCGTCCTATGCGGCGCGTTCCGACCAGGCCTGCGTGACCTTCCCCGAGCGCTGCAACCCGGCCGAGCCGCTGAAGAAGAAGCCGTCCGAATACCTGAAGCAGCTCTACTACGATTCAATGGTATTCACCTCGGAAGGCTTGCGTCACCTGATCGCGGAAGTCGGGGTGAGCCAGCTCGTCCTCGGGACCGACTATCCGTTCCCGTGGACCTCAACCTCGGTCGAACACGTGCTGAACACACCCGGCCTCAGCGACTCCGACCGCGCCTCCATCCTCGGGGACACCGCCGCCAAATTGCTGCGGATCAATGCGTAGCGGCACGAGAGCAGAATCTGCTCCCGGTGTGAGCGCCCCTCTGCATCGTCATTGCTGGGCTTGACCCGGCAATCAGTTGTGTGCGTCCCGAGACCCGCGGATCAAGTCCGCGGGCGACGGATGAGGAGGCGCCGATGTGACCGGAATCTGCGTTTAGATGACCCGCTTGTCGCGTAATGCCTCGACCTCAGCGGGACTGTATCCGGCGAGGTCGCGCAACACCTCCTCAGTGTGCTCGCCATAGAGCGGAGCGCGGGTCGGAGCGACCGGGGAGGCGGACAGCCGCACCGGACTGCCGATCATCGAGAAGCGGCCGCGGGTCGGATGGTCGACATCGAAGATCGTGCCGCGCTCGCGCAGATGCGGGTCGGCCAGCACCTCGCTGGTGTCGAGGACCGCGCCGCACGGGATCCCGCGCCCGGCGAAAGCCTGCATGACCTCGCGCTTCGGCCGCCGCATCGACCAGGCCTCGATCTCGGCGGTCAGCGCCTCGGAGTGGCGGGCGCGGTCCGGCGGGGTGCTGAACCGATTGTCGGTCCGCAGATCCGGGCGGCCGATGATGTCGGTCATCGCCTCGAAAGGCTGCGCATTGTCGGGCGGCAGCATCAGATAGACCTGGTCGTTGGCGCCGCCCCCAGCGCAGCGCACGAGATCGGCATAGGCGCCGCTCAACGAGCGGTTCCCGGTGCGGCCGAGCGGCTTGCCCGTCGCCAGGGTCGGGGTGAATTTGACGCGGGTCAGGTTGAGCACCGCTTCCTGCATCGCGACCTCGACGAGCTGGCCCTCGCCGGTGCGGCCGCGCTGCACCAGGGCGGCGAGGATCGCGATCGCGAGATGCATGCCGGTGCCGGAATCCCCGATATTGGCCCCATTGACCATCGGCGGGCCATCGGGTTCGCCGGTGACGCTCATCGCGCCCGAGGTCGCCTGCGCCACCGGCTCGAAGCATTTGAACCCGCTGTAGGGGCCGTAGGAGCCGAACCCCTTGACCGAGGCATAGACCACGCGCGGGTTCAGCGCGCGCACGGCCTCGTAACCGAGCCCGAGCCGCTCCATGACGCCGGGACCGAGGTTCTCGGCGACGACATCGGCCTCGGCGACGAGGCGCCGGGCGACCTCCTTGCCCTCGGCGGTTTTCAGGTCGAGGACCACGCTGCGTTTGTTGCTGTTGAGGAGCAGGAAGAAGAAGCTGTCGATCTCGGGGTTGTCGTTGAACCACAGCCGGCGCGCGCGGTCGCCATGCGGCGGGCGCTCGATCTTGATCACGTCGGCACCGAGCCAGGCCAGCATCTGGGTGCAGGCCGGCCCGGCCTGGTCACGCGTGAAGTCGATGACGCGGATGCCTTCGAGCGCCTGGCTCATTTTCAACCGTCCTCCGGTCTGGGCGGCTCGGGATACCAGCCTTTCGACAGTATCTGGTCCATTGAAAAGGGGCAGGTCGCGGGCAGCGCCGCCGCGGGCTCCCGCTCGCCATGTTTCTGCAGCTCCACCGCGGCTTGCTCGCGCGCATCGGAATACAGCTTCGGCAGGGCTTCCTGCGCGTCTCGGCGGAGCGATTGCGAAAGCTTGTCGTCCAGCGCAGCACGGCCCTGGATGATCGAGCTCATCCAATCGAGCCGCGGATCGCGCGCCGGCGAATAGGCCAACTTCAACAAATGCACGAGGATTCGGCGCATTTGGCTGCGCACGGCGTCGCGCTCGCTGCGGCCCAAGGTTTCAACCTCCTCGACGAGGTTCTCGCGATCGAGCCGATTGTCGCGCGTCCGTAACGTGCGCAGGACATCCGCCTGGTACTGAGTCCAGGCGTAGAAATCGTCGTCGTAACGCGGCCCGTCCGGCATCGTTTTGTCTCCGTTAACCCGCAGCGAGACGGAGGCCCGAAGCGCAGCAATCGCACAGCCCGGCAACCATGAACCGACGGCGACCAAGAGGCATCGGCGCGTGCCGCGATCTACTCCGACCTATTCGGCGCTCAGCGCGTGCGCTTGTATTCGTAATCCTCGCGCTCGCTGGCGCCGAGGCGCAAGCCGTCCGGCAAGGGCGCGCGCGTCGCATTCAGCTTGGCATGCGCGTCGAGCGCGGCCTGGTCGCTCCAGCGTTCAAGCAATACGAGCCGGTCCGGGTCGAGCCCGCTTTGGAAGACCTCGAACTGCTCGTAGCCCGGCTCCTGCATCGCGTCCGCGCAGCGACTTTTCATGGCCTGCATCAGTTCCGCGCCCTTGCCGGGTACGGCCGCGATCGACACGACCAATCGGACCGCCATCCCCGCTCCTCCCCTGCCGATCGCGCCGAGCGTAACACAAGCGCAGGAGGCGCGGTCCACAAGCCGCTTATCCGCGCGCCTCGGTCCGAATGCGCAACCGGGATGCCGCCTCAGGGCTCCTCGTCTTCGACATTCTCGATGACTTCGGCCATGTCGTCGTGGTCCTCGCCGAGCTCGGAGGCGTCCTCGATCAGCTCCTCATCCTCTTCCTCGGCCTCCTCGACCGGTACCGCATCCTCTTCCTCGGCGGGCTCGACCTCCTCGGTGTCGAGATCGGGGTCGATGTCCTCGGCGCCGACCGGTTCGAGCTCCTTCTCGACCGGCGCTACGGGGCGGGCGCGGCGCGATTTGAGGAACGCCTCGGGGTCGAACGGCGTGCCGCATTTGGGGCAGACCACCGGGTCGCGCTGCAGGTCGTAATAGCGCGTCCCGCAGCTTGGGCAGATCCGCTTCAGCCCCCATTCGGGTTTCGCCACCGCTCGCTCCTGTGCCATCGCAACGGGGTACGCAGGCCGGGCGCATTGCCATATCGCCCGCGGCCTGTCAAAACCAAACCGCGCGGGCGCGGGCTGCGCCGCGGCCGCTCGTTCGGCAGCCGCATATGGGCCGCCCGCGCGGCCGCGGCAAGCCCGCCTTCCTACATCCCGGTTCGGCGCGAATGACCGACGCTGTCCTCTCTTCCGCCGCCGCGCCGCTTTCGGCGGGCCGGCCCGCCGCGCCGCTCTCCGGACAGATCCGCGTGCCCGGAGACAAGTCGATCTCGCATCGCGCCCTGATGTTCGGCGCGCTCGCGGTCGGCCGGACCGCGATTGCCGGGCTGCTCGAGGGCGAGGACGTGATGGCGACGGCCGCGGCGTTGCGGGCGCTCGGCGCCGGGGTGGAGCGCGTCAGCGAGGCGCACTGGGCCGTCGACGGGGTCGGCGTCGGCGGTCTCGCGGAGCCGGCGACGATCCTCGATCTCGGCAATTCCGGGACGTCGGCGCGCCTGCTGCTCGGATTGCTCGCGACGCACCCGATCACCGCCTTCGTGACCGGCGACGCCTCGCTGCGGCGTCGGCCGATGAGCCGCGTTATCGAGCCGCTATCGCGGTTCGGCGCGCGCTTCGTGGCGCGCGAGGGTGGCCGGCTGCCGCTCGCCGTGACCGGAGCCGGCAGCCCCGTCCCGATCGCCTACCGGTTGCCGGTGCCGTCGGCGCAGGTCAAATCGGCGGTGTTGCTCGCCGGTCTGAACACGCCGGGGCTGACCACCGTCATCGAGCCGCAGCCGACGCGCGATCACACCGAACGCATGCTGCGCCATTTCGGCGCGACGGTTGCGGTCGAGCCGATCGAGCAAGGCGGCCGGCTGATCTCGGTCGAGGGCTTCCCGGAGCTCGCAGCGGCCCCGATAACGGTGCCGGGCGACCCCTCTTCGGCCGCGTTTCCGCTGGTTGCGGCGCTGCTCGTGCCGGGCTCGGAGGTGGTGCTCGAAGGGGTCGGGCTGAACCCGCTTCGCACCGGTCTGATCGACAGCCTGCGCGAGATGGGGGCCGACATCGCCGCGCTCGACCCGCGCGAGGAGGGCGGCGAGCCGGTCGCCGATCTGCGGGTATGCGCGGGACCGTTGCGCGGCGCCGATATTCCGCCCGAACGCGCGCCCTCGATGATCGACGAATACCCGATCCTCGCGGTCGCGGCATCCTGCGCGCGCGGGCGGACGACGATGCGCGGTTTGGCGGAGCTGCGCGTCAAGGAAAGCGACCGCCTGACCGCCATGGCGAGCGGGCTCGCCTCATGCGGGGTAACGGTCGCGGTCGAGGGGGACACCCTGATCGTCGAGGGCGATGGCGGCCCGCCGCCCGGCGGCGGGCTGATCGAAACCCGGCTCGATCACCGGATTGCGATGGCCTTCCTGGTATTGGGGCTGGCCGCGCGCGAGCCGGTCGGCATCGACGATGCGAGCGCGATCGCCACCAGCTTTCCCGGCTTTATCGGGCTGATGAACCGGCTCGGGGCCGGGCTGTCGGCGAGCTGAGTGGCTGCGCTTTCGCCGTTTGTCGTCGCGATCGACGGGCCCGCGGCGTCCGGCAAGGGGACCCTCGCGCGGCGCATCGCCGAGCATTTCGGCATGGCTCACCTCGATACCGGGATGCTCTACCGCGCCGCCGGCTTTCTCGCGATCGCGGCCGGGGACGACCCGGCAGACCCGGTTGCGGCCGAAGCAGCGGCCCGCCGCGTCACGCCGGCGCTGCTCGCCGATCCGCGCCTGCGCGGCGAGGCGGTGGCTCGTCCGGCTTCCGTGGTCGCCGCGATCCCGGGCGTGCGCCAGGCGCTCCTCGCCTTCCAGCGCGGGTTTGCGGCGCATCCGCCCTTGCCGGCGCGGGGCGCCGTCCTCGATGGCCGCGACATCGGCACCGTCGTGTGGCCGGCCGCGCCGGTCAAGCTGTTCGTGACCGCCGCGCTCGAAGCGCGCGCCCTGCGCCGGTTCCGGGAGTTGCAGCAACGCGGCGCGGCGGCTATATATGCCAATGTCCTGCAGGACATGAAGGAACGCGACGCGCGCGACAGCTCGCGTCGGGATGCGCCGCTCGCGGCCGCCTCCGACGCCGTGACCATCGATACCACGACGCTCGACCCGGATGCGGTGTTCGAGCGAGCCTGCGATCTCATCACGCGCGCACTCGCCAGTCCGCCTCGCCGGCACTGAGCACCCTTCCTGCCACAGGGCCGGGTCCACGCGGCCGCACCCGATGCTCGCCAGCCGCCCGCTCCGCTTCGATCCCGGCGGAGCCGACACCGATCGGGATCGAGGAGACTGAATGGCTCTAGCGACACAAAATGCCGGCACCGGTTCCCGGGAAAGCTTTGCCGCGCTGCTCAACGAATCCCTCGGAATGGCAAGCGGCCTCGAAGGGACTGTCGTCAAGGGGAGGGTGATCGCGGTCGAGAACGACGCCGCGCTGATCGATGTGGGCCTCAAATCGGAAGGCCGGGTGCCGCTGAAGGAATTCGCGGCCGGCGGCGGGGAGGCCGACCTCAAGCCCGGCGACACGGTCGAGGTTTATCTTGAGCGGATGGAGGACAAGAACGGCGAGGCCCAGCTGTCGCGCGAGAAGGCGCGCCGCGAGGAGGCCTGGACCCAGCTCGAAAAGAATTTCCAAGCCAATGAGCGCGTGACCGGCATCATCTTCGGCCGGGTCAAGGGCGGATTTACGGTCGACCTCAACGGCGCAGTAGCGTTCCTGCCGGGCAGCCAAGTCGACATCCGCCCGGTGCGCGACATCAACCCGCTGCTGGGCTCGCCGCAGCCCTTCCAGATCCTCAAGATGGACCGCTCGCGCGGCAACATCGTCGTATCGCGCCGCGCCGTGCTCGAGGAGAGCCGCGCCGAGCAGCGCTCGGAGCTGGTCGCCAGCCTGAAGGAAGGCCAAGTCTTGACCGGGGTGGTCAAGAACATCACCGATTACGGCGCCTTTGTCGATCTCGGCGGGGTGGACGGCCTTTTGCACGTGACCGACATCGCGTGGCGGCGCATCAATCACCCGTCCGAGGCGCTGAACATCGGTCAGACCGTCAAGGTGCAGGTCATCCGCTTCAACCCCGAGACGCAGCGCATCTCGCTCGGCATGAAGCAGCTCGAAGCCGATCCGTGGGAAGGTGTCGAGCTGAAATACCCGGCTGGCGCCAAGTTCAAGGGCCGCGTGACGAACATCACCGATTACGGCGCCTTTGTCGAATTGGAGCCGGGGGTCGAAGGCCTCGTCCATGTCTCCGAGATGAGCTGGACCAAGAAGAACGTGCACCCCGGCAAGATCGTCTCGACCTCGCAGGAGGTCGAGGTCATGGTGCTCGATGTCGATCCGCAGAAGCGGCGCATCAGCCTCGGCCTGAAACAGACGCTGGCCAATCCGTGGGAGGCCTTCGTCGAGGACCACCCGGTCGGCAGCGAGCTCGAAGGCGAGGTGCGCAACATCACCGAGTTCGGGCTGTTTGTCGGGCTCCCCGGCGATATCGACGGGATGGTCCACCTGTCCGACATCGACTGGAACCGCGACGGCGAGGAAGCCGTCAAGGATTACCGCAAGGGCGAGTCGGTTCGGGTCAAGGTGCTCGATGTCGATGTCGAGAAGGAGCGCATCAGCCTCGGCATCAAGCAGCTCGAGACCGACCCCTTCGAAGAGGGTATGTCGAAGCTGAAGAAAGGCGATGTCACGACCGGCACGATCGCGGCGGTGACCGATGCCGGGATCGAGGTGACGCTCCCCGACGGCGTGCCGGGCTTCATCCGCAAATCCGAGCTGTCGCGCGACCGCAGCGAGCAGCGCCCGGACCGCTTTGCCGTCGGCGAGCGGGTCGATGCCAAGGTGACCGCGCTCGACCGTGCGACCCGCAAGGTCACCCTGTCGATCAAGGCGCGCGAGGTCGACGAGGAGAAGCGGGCGATGGCCGAATTCGGCTCCTCGGATTCGGGCGCCAGCCTCGGCGACATCCTCGGCGCCGCGATCCGCCGCCGCCAGGGCGAAGCGGAAGGAGAAGACAAAGGCTGAGCTGCGGCCGATTCAGAACGCCACCCCTTCCTCTTCGGTTCGACGCGGATCCCAAGGAGCGCCCCCAGGGGGTCGATTTTCCGCTTGCTGCGGCGCCGCCCGGTTCCTAATTTCCGGCGCGGCGCCCGGTCCGGGCCTGCCCGGATCGGGACCCAGGGGCCATAGCTCAGCTGGGAGAGCGCTACAATGGCATTGTAGAGGTCACCGGTTCGATCCCGGTTGGCTCCACCAACATCGCGAGGGGTTAGTCGGCATCGACTAGCCCCTTCGATTTTTCACGGGAGCATAGCGGAAGCAACGAGCACAGAATCGCTCTCTCGGAACCGCAGCGCGGACCCGGGGACGGCCCCCGGAGTGACGATAATAATTACCGAACGAATTTTTCGTTCAGGACAGTAGCCGCGCCGAGTCGAGCGCCCGCTGCCCAAGCCCGCTGACGGCAGGCGGGCCCCCATCCTCACGATCTTGGTTAACGGATCATAGACGGTTGACTTTGCCGTTGCCCGATGCTCGTCACGGCAACATCATGCCCGATCGGCCCGCCCGCCGAGAGAGGGAGCGAAGATGCCGCAGCCGACGCCGATAACCCTGGTCAGCTTCAACGGCGGGAACGGGGCAACCCCGGACGGCGGCCTATTGATGGACAGCGCCGGGGACCTGTTCGGTACCACGGATTCTGGCGGGGCGAATGGCGACGGGACGGTGTTCGAGATCGCCAATACGGCGAGCGGTTACGCCAGTACGCCGACGACGCTGGTCAGCTTCGACGGGAGCGACGGGTCCGGCCCGTTTGCCGGCTTGATCGCCGATGCCGCCGGGGACCTGTTTGGCACGACACAGGTGGGCGGGGCGAATGGCAAGGGCACGGTGTTCGAGGTCGCCAACACCGCGAGCGGCTACGCCGACACCCCGACCACGCTGGTCAGCTTCAACGGCTTGGAGGGCGCCAACCACAGTGACGGGGCCGGCCCGTTTGCCGGCTTGATCGCCGATGCGTCGGGAAACCTCTTCGGCACGACATCCTCCGGCGGAAGCTTTGCCGAGGGCAACGTTTTCGAGATCGCCAAGACCGGCACCGGCCCCACCGGCTACGCCAGCACCGCGACCACGCTGGTCAGCTTCGATGGCGGGAAAGACGGGTCCAAGCCGTCGGCGGGCGTGATCATGGATGGCGCCGGGGACCTCTTCGGCACGACAGCCGGGGGCGATACGTCCGGGCAAGGTAACAACGGCGCGGTGTTCGAGATCGTCAAGACCGAGAACGGCTACGCCAGCACGCCGACTGTACTGTTCACCTTCGACGGCATGCACGGGTCTAACCCGGAAGGCGGTCTGATCATGGATCCCGCCGGGGATCTCTTCGGAACGACAGAGGACGGCGGGGCGACTGGTCAGGGCACGGTCTTCGAACTAGCCAGGACGGCGAGCGGCTATGCCAGCACGCCGACGACGCTGGTCAGCTTCGACATCGGCGACGGGTCCCAGCCGTTTGCCGGCCTCATCATGGATGCCGCGGGCGACCTCTTTGGTACGACAGAGCAGGGCGGGAATGGCGAGGGCACGGTGTTCGAGATCGCCAACACGGCGAGCGGTTACGCCAGTACGCCGACCGTCCTGGTCAGCTTCAACGGCGCGAACGGGGCAGACCCGGTAGCCGGTCTGATCGCCGACGCCGCCGGCGACCTGTTTGGCACGACAAGCAAGGGCGGACCGAATAGTAGTACCGACGGCACCGTGTTCGAGGTTGCCGATAGCGGGTTCATGCCCTGCTTCTGCCGCGGCACGATGATCCTGACGCCGTCGGGCGAGGTGCCGGTCGAGGCGCTGAAGGTCGGCGACATCGTGACGACATTGTCGGGGGCGCAGCGGCCGATCGCCTGGATCGGATCGGGCCGCAGCCTGGTCACGGCCGCGAACCCGGGCGCTCGCCCGGTCATGCTGCGCCGGGACGCGATCGCCGACGGCGTGCCGTGCCGCGACCTGCACGTCACGAATGGGCATTCGCTTTATTTCGACGGCCTGCTGATCCCGGCCGAGTCGCTGGTCAACGGCCGCTCGATCATGTGGGACGAGGCGGCGCGAGTGGTCGAGTTCTATCACCTCGAACTGCCGAGCCACGACATCCTGATCGCCGATGGCGCGCCGGCCGAGAGCTACAAGGAGGACGGCAACCGCGACCTGTTCCACAATACCGACCGGCCGGTCGTTGCGGCCACCGAGAGGCAGTGGTTCGCGCCGGTATGCACCGACGGGGCCGAGGTGGACCGCGTGTGGCGCCGGCTGGTCGAGCGCTCGGGATGGGCGCGGCCGCCGCTGACCCGCGACCCCGACCTGCACCTGGTTGCCGACGGCAGCCGCATCGATGCCGTAGCGGTCGAGGACAGGACCTACCGATTCCGGCTGGACAAATCCCCATGCGAGCTGCGCATCGGCTCGCGCAATGCGGTGCCGCACGCGATCGGCCGCAACTCCGATTTCCGCCGGCTCGGGGTCGCAATCCGCGCGATCGCGGTGCACGTCGACGGCGCGACCTTCACGATGTCGTACGAGTCCCCTTTGCTGCGCGACGGCTTTCATGACCGGGAAGCCGGGCCGGGCTTCCGCTGGACGGACGGCGATGCACGCCTGCCGAGCCGGGCTCTGCTCGCCTTCGACGGCGCCTTCGAGCTGGTGCTGCACGTCGGCGGTGAGATGGAATACCCGATCGCAGATCGCGGCATCGACCAGGCGCGCGACGCGGCCTAGATCCTCCATCTCTTGCTTTCGGCATACGAAATCGCAGGCCGGGGCGATAGCGAATGCGGCGTGTCAGCAGCCTGTAGATAACAGCGACATAGTACCGGCAACCCGCGCCGCGCCGCGGCCGTCGCATAACCGCGCGGCCGCGGCGCTCATCGCGGCCCGCCGCGGGCCGTCGGCGGCGAGCGCCAGCACGGCGGCGCGCAGTGCCGCGGCATCGTCGATGGCGGTTCGTCCGGCCGCCCCGGCGCCGACCAGGGCCTCGGCTTGCCGCGCCTGGTCTGGGCCGGCGACGCAAATCAGGCTCGGCAGCCCGAGGCAGCAGCGCTCCCAGGAGCTGCCGCCGCCCGCCCCGAGGCAGAGATCCGCCTCCCCCATCAACCCCGCCATGTCCGGCACGTCGATATGGAGGCGCAGGCGCGGCGAGGCGGCGGCGCGCGCCTGCAGCGCTGGCAAATGCGGCGCGGCCGGGCCGATCGCGACATCGATCGCCGCGTCGGGGATCGCCTCGGCGGCGTCGATCAAGGGTGCCGCGATGTTCGTCGGGTCGGTTGCCCCCGGTGCGATCAGCACGCGGCGCACCGGCCCACCGTCGCGCCGGGCCAGCGCGGCATCGCGCCTGGCGGCGAATTCCGGTCGCAGCAGCGCATAGCCGGGGCCGAGCAGAAAGCGGCAGCCGGGCGGCGTGAGCCCGGCATAGTCGCCGGCCGCGCGGCTCAGCCCCTGATCGAGCAGCAGGTCGCAGTCGTGCGGGCGGTCCGCGAGGTCATCGATCACCAGGATCCTCCCCGCTCGGCCGCGCCACCCGTGCTCCCAGGCGGCGTCGAGCCCGTAATGATCGACGATCAGCAGCTCGGGTGCGGCCGCCGCGGCCGGCCAGCTCGCCTCGCCCTCACGTACGACGTGCCCCGACCGCGCCAGCGCCGCAACGGTTGCGCTGGTGCCGGCGGCGACGAGGAAATGGCATTTCCACCCGGTCTCGGCCAAGGCTGCGGCCAAGGCGAGGCAGCGCACCACGTGCCCGCCGCCGATTTGCGGCGCCGCATCGACCCGGAACACCGCCTCACGCATCGACCCGCTCCCGTCGCCTCGCCGCCGAATACACCCGAAGCGCGCAACCCGGCGCAACCGGCGATGTTGTCGAGGGCGATGGCGTTGCCGCTCGATCCGACCTATCCGCCAATGGAGGCACGCTCGGTCGAGCAATTGCCGAGCGGACCGCAATGGCGGTACGAGCCGAAATGGGACGGGTTTCGTTGCCTCGCCTTTCGCGACGAGGATGCGGTCGAGCTGCGCTCCAAATCGGGGCAGCCGCTCGCGCGGTATTTCCCCGATGTGGCGGACGCGCTCGCCCGGCTGCGCGCCCGACGCTTCGTGCTCGACGGCGAGATCGTGATCCCGATCGAGCGGCGGCTATCCTTCGAGGCGCTGCAGCTGCGCCTGCATCCGGCGGCAAGCCGCGTCCGCAAGCTCGCGGCGGAGCATCCCGCGCTTTACGTCGTCTTCGACCTGCTGGTCACCGCCAGGGGCGAGCTGCTGCGGGACCGGGTCTTTACCGAGCGCCGCGATGCGCTACAGGCGTTTATCCGCAGCGAAGGCGACGCCGGGGCGTTGCGCCTTTCGCCCGATTCGACGGATCGCGCCGCCGCCTTAGGCTGGCTCGAATCGCTGGCCGGCGACATCGACGGCATCGTCGCCAAGCGCGCCGATCTGCCCTATTTGGGCGGCACGCGCGACGGCATGCAGAAATATAAGCCGGTACGCACCGCAGATTGCGTGGTCGGCGGCTTCCGCTACGGCAGCCGCAGCGAACTCGTCGGCTCGCTGCTGCTCGGCCTCTACGACGCGGAGGGCCTGCTGCATCATGTCGGCTTCACCGCCACCCTGCGGGCGGCCGAGAAGCCTGCTTTGACCCGGCGGCTCGAGACGCTGGTCGAACCTCCCGGCTTCACTGGGCGGGCGCCCGGCGGCCCCAGCCGGTGGAGCACCGAGCGCTCCGGCGAATGGCAGCCGTTGCGCCCCGAACTCGTGGTCGAAGTGCGCTACGACCATTTCAGCGAAGGCCGCTTTCGCCACGGCACCAGCCTGCAGCGCTGGCGCCCCGACAAGGCGCCGCCTCAATGCGGCTTCGACCAGCTCCCGGCGCCATCGGCAGCTCCCGCCGCCGCCCTGTTCGACCCGGCGCGACCGGAGCCGGCGCGGTAGGCGCCCTACAGAGCAGATTTCGCTCACTCGAGGGACGGACCGATCCAATTTTAGTGCAACCCGCCGCAGGTCTCGGGATCGGCGAAGGCCGAAGCGCCGGGCTGCCGCCCCGCAAATCCGGTGCTACGAGGCGTCGCCGAAGATCGGGTAGAGGACCCGGTCGCCGGGCTTGATGCCCAACCGTTCGGCGGTGCCGCCATTCAGCTCGATGACCGCCCGCACCGGCGCCGCCGCGGCGATCGTGTCGAGCGATTGCGGCACGGCGCGCTGATGGATGTTGACGATGCGGCCCTGCGCGTCGACGAACAGCATGTCGAGCGGCAGCAGCGTGTTCTTCATCCACATCGTCGCGACCGTCGCCGTCTTGAAATCGAACAGCATGCCGGCATCGGGGGCGAGGCTGCGGCGGAACATCAGCCCCTGCTCCATCTGGGCCGGCGTCGACGCCAGCTCGATGGTGAATTTGCGCGGCCCTTGCGCGGTCACGATCGTCAGCTCCGCGGTCGGGAACCGCTCCAGCTGGGCGCGGGCCGCGGTGCCGGCGAACACGATCCCCAGCGCGGCAATCAACGACAAAACGGTGCGGCGAGCGATCATGCGGGGCTGTCCTGATTTGCCGAAGCGCGACGCTGAGTAAGGAGGGCGAGAAGCGCGGTCAATCGCCAAAACCCGGTTAGCGCGCTGCGGACATTGCGCAAGCGCGTCGATATTCGGCTGTACCAGTCGGGTCGACGCCATTTCGGCCTTGTAAGATGCGCGGCGACAAAGCAATCAAACACGATGCCGCGACCGGACCGCAGCGAATGACTCTTCGTCTCGGCGCCGCGGCATGGCGATCGAGCGGTAGAGGTAAGGTGGGTTTTCGTCCAATCTCGATCGGGTCCTGAGGGTGGCCGTCTACACCGAGATCGGCGACGACGAGTTGCGTGCCTTCATCGCCGGCTACGACATCGGCGAGGTCTTGTCCTGCAAGGGCATCGCCGAGGGCGTCGAGAACTCGAACTTCCTGCTGACCACCGCGCGCGGCAATTTCATCCTGACGCTCTACGAAAAACGGGTGGCGCCGCAGGATCTGCCGTTCTTCATCGGGCTGATGGAGCACCTCGCGCGCGAAGGGGTGGCCTGCCCGACCCCGGTGCGCGCGCGCGACGGCGAGGCATTGCAGACGCTATGCGGCCGGCCCGCCGCGATCGTGACCTTTCTCGCCGGGATGTGGCCGCGGCGCATCCAGCCCTTCCATTGCGCCGAACTCGGCCGCGCCTTGGCCGGCTTGCACCGCGCCGGCGCCTCGTTTGCGATGACGCGGCCGAACGACCTCTCGATAGCCGGGTGGCGGCCGCTCTTCGAGGCCTGCGCGGCGCGGGCCGGCGAGGTCTTGCCGGGCTTGGCGGACGAGCTGGCGAGCGAACTCGACGCGCTCGAAAAATCCTGGCCGGGCGCGCTGCCGAGCGGGGTCATCCACGCCGATCTGTTCCCCGACAATGTGTTCTTCCGCGACCGTCGGCTGTCCGGGCTGATCGATTTCTATTTCGCCTGCACCGACTACCTCGCCTACGACATTGCGGTTTGCCTGAACGCCTGGTGCTTCGAGCCGGATCTCAGCTTCAACGTGACAAAGGCCCGGCTGTTGGTCGGGGCCTACCGCGAGTCGCGCCCGCTCGCTGCGGAGGAACTGGCGGCGCTGCCGCTGCTGGCGCAAGGGAGCGCAATCCGCTTCCTGCTGACCCGGCTTTACGACTGGCTGAACCAGCCGGCGGGAGCCCTGGTGCGCCCGAAAGACCCGCTCGAATACCTGCGCAAATTGCGCTTCCACCGCAGCGTCTCGGGCCCTGGCGGCTACGGCATCGATCCCGCAGGATGACCCTCGCGCCGGACGACACCCTGGCCGTCGATATCTTCACCGACGGCGCCTGCAGCGGCAACCCGGGGCCGGGCGGCTGGGCGGCGATCCTGCGCTTTCGCGGGGCCGAGAAGGAGCTTGCCGGGGGCGAACCGCTGACCACCAACAACCGGATGGAGCTGATGGCTGCGATCCGGGGGCTGGAGGCGTTGACCCGGCCGTGCCGCGCACGGCTGCACACGGACAGCCAATATGTCCGCGACGGCATCACCCGGTGGCTGCCGGGCTGGAAGGCGCGCGGCTGGCGCACCGCCGACAAAAAGCCGGTCAAGAACCAGGATTTGTGGGACCGCCTCGACCGGGCCGCGGCGCGGCACGCGGTCGAATGGCTATGGGTGCGCGGTCATGCCGGCCACCCCGAAAACGAGCGTGCCGACGCGCTCGCGCGCGCCGCCATCGCCGAAATGCGCCGGGCGCGCGCGTAGGGGGTTCGCCGCTACCCTTTTCCGGAGCGGCCCAGCACGCGGTCGAGCGCGGCGATCGGATTGTCGGGACCTGGCGGCGTCTGCTGATGCGCCTGCGCGAGATCGGCATAGAGCCGGGCGATCGCGGCGTAGATGTCGCGCGACGGCGGGCTCGCGCCGAGAAAATCGGAGATCTCCTCCATCTCCGCGACCCAGCGATAGGCCTTGTCGTACATGCGCGGAACGCTGTTGCGCAGATAGCCGAGCAGTTCCGGCTGGCTGTCCGCCAGTTCGGCCATCAGCGCCTCGCCGCAGCCGAACCGCGCCGCGCCGAGCATCATTGCCGAGCCGAGCGCGGTCAGTCCCTTGGTGATCCCGGCATAGGACATCTTCAGACCGGAGGCGGCGCCGACCGGCCCGTCGAGCGCCCGCCAATCGAGGCCCCAATCGCGCAAGGCCAGTGTCTCGCCGACCTTGTCGCCGGAGGCGTAGACCGCCGGCCCGCGCTTCCCCGCCTGCGGCGGCCCGCCGATGATCCCGGCATCGACGAAAGCGGCGCCGGTCGGCGCGACGATGTCGGCGATACGCAGCGCGGTTTGCGGGCTGACGGCATTGCAATCGACATAGATCGGCTTCTTGTCGAGCGCCGCCAGGGTCGGCGCCAAACGGCGCGCCAGCGGCTCCGCGTCGCCGGGCGGCAGGATCGACAGAAAGATGTCGGCGCCGGAGAGCAGCGCCGTTTCGTCGGCGACCGGCGTCATCCCGGCCGCCCGCGCGCGCTCCGCGCTTGCCGCGCTGCGCCCGGCGAGGAGCGTGCGCACCTCGGCGCCGCTCTCGGTGAGACGCCGGCCGATGCCGGCGCCCATGCTGCCCTGAGCCAGTACGGCAATGACGGCTGCCATCGGGAACCTCGCGGAAAGAAGCGGAAAAGCCGGCCGTCTACGCCGAAGCGAAGCCGTAGAGTTTGGCCGCGTTGTCGCAGACGATCTTGCGGCGAGTCGCTTGCGGCAGGTGGCCGAGCTCGCGCTCGATGTATTCCTGCGAATCCGGCCAGACGCCGTCGGGATGCGGGAAATCCGAGCCCCACATGATGTTGTCCACGCCGAGCTCGTCGAGGAGCTTCACCCCGATCGGATCGCTCTGATAGGTCGCGTAGCACTGACGATACCAATACGCGCTGGGCTTCATCGTCAGGTCGAGCTCCTTGAACTGGTCCTCCCACTCCGCATCCATGCGGTCGAGGATATAGGGAATCCAGCCGGTGCCGGCCTCGCCGATGACGATCTTCAGGTTCGGCCGGTGCTCCAGCACGCCGGCGAAGATGACCGACATCAGCACGTCCGCCATGTGCATCTGGAAGCTGGTGATGCCGGCGGCGCGCGCCGCGAGCAGCACCTTGCCCGACAATTTCGAGTAGTCGCGGCCGGCGCCGCCGATCGTGTGGAAATGCACCGGCAGCCCGGTCGCCGCGGCGGCGTCCCACACCGGGTTCCACCACGGGTCCCACAGCGGCGTCATGTCGTGACGGCGCGCGATCTCCAGCCCGCGCACACCGCCGCGCCGCGCCACCCGCTCGATCTCCCCAACCGCGGCCTCGGTGTCATGGTTCGGGATGCAGGCAAGCCCGGCATAGCGCTCGGGATGGGCGCGGCAGAACCCGGCGAGCCATTCATTGTAGATCCGCAAGACTTCGCCGGCCGCCTCGTCGTCGTTGAGCCGGTTGGTGGCGCCGAGAATGCCGTACAGCACCTCGGCCTGGACCCCGTCGCGGTCCTGGTCTTGCAGCCGCAGATCGGGGTCGGTCAGCCGCCGCACCCCTTTCTGCCCGTCCTCGTAGAGCCCGGTCGAGGCCATGCGGTCCGAGCGGTGGATCTTGCCGGGCTCGTATTGCCGCCCGGCCGAACCCATGCCGTTCATCAGGCCGAAGGAGGCGCCGTTCTTGGTGACCCATTCCTTGCCGCGCGGCCCGTCGGTGACATAGGGCATCCGGTCGCGGAGCGCGACCGGCGCATTGGCGGCGAACAGATCGGCGGGCAGCCAGATCAGGTCGATATGGCAATCGGCCGAAATCACCTCGTACTGCATGGCGGCGCTCCGGTTGGTCGTGTCGGCTACTTGATCGCGAGGATAGCCCTGCGACCGCCGCGCTCGCCAGATCCATGCGGCCTGACGCGGTCAGGCCTGCTTACCGACTAGTGTCCCGAACCAGAAGTTCGTTAGATAATTATTGTCGTCATTCCGGGGGCCGCGCAACGGCAGCCCGGAACCCAAGAACACGGGCCTTTCCTGATTTTCGTAGGCCGTTGTTCATGGGTTCCGGGCTCGCGAGCTGCCCCCGCGCCCCGGAATGACGAGGAGAATATCGATGCGAATTTCTGGTTCAGGACACTAGGGATGGCCGCCGGGAAACATCTTCAGGACCGCGAGAATCGTTGCGACCTGCGCAAAACCGACCCCGACCACCCACTTGATCGTGTCTGCCTTCGCCGCCTCGATCTTTGCCTCCAACTGGCTGCGCATGATCGCCATCTCGCCTCTGATGGAGGCAATCTCGGCAGAAAATTCCGATCTCAGCGCCGCAATCTCGGCAAAGAGCTCGGATCTCAGTGCCGCAATCTCCGCAAGGAGCTCGGATCTCAGCGCCGCAATCTCGGATCGGATCTCGGCCAAGTCGGCTTTGCTGGCGAGGTTCGAGACGCTGAGATCCTGCGCCTGCCTGATGCCGCGCACGACCGACTCGGCCTGCTCGTCGCTGAAGCCGGAGGCTTTCAGGTCCTTGATGAGCTCGTGGGTGTCGAGACCGATCGGCATTGCGGCGCTTACTGTAGGGCAGCCCTTGCCGAAATACCACGGAGCGACGGAGGGCGCGCGGGATCGGCCATAGCCGGCGCCTGCAAGCCCTTAAACCTCCAGCGCCCGCCGCATGCCCTCGGCGACGCGCTGCGGCCCCGGGAAATAGGCCCATTCGAAGGCGTGCGGATAGGGCGTGTCCCATCCGGTGACGCGCTGGATCGGCGCTTCCAGGTGATAGAAGCAATGCTCCTGGACCAGTGCCGCAAGCTCGGCGCCGAACCCGCTGGTGCGGGTCGCCTCATGCGCGACGACGCAGCGGCCGGTCTTCTTCACCGAAGCGGTGATCGCGTCGAGGTCGAGCGGCAGCAGGCTGCGCAAATCGATGATCTCGGCGTCGATGCCGGCCTCTTCGGCGGCCGCGAGCGCGACATGCACCATCGTGCCGTAGACCAGCACGGTCATCGCGCTGCCTTCGCGCACGACCGCGGCCTGCCCGAGCGGCACTGCATAATGGCTTTCCGGCACCTCGCTCTGCGGATGCCCGGACCAGGGCGAGACCGGCCGGTCCGGGTGCCCGTCGAAAGGGCCGTGATAGAGCCGCTTCGGCTCGAAGAAGATGACGGGGTCGTCATCCTCGATGGCGCTGATCAGGAGGCCCTTGGCATCGTACGGGTTCGACGGGACCACGGTCTTCAACCCGCAGACATGGGTGAAGATCGCCTCCGGGCTCTGGCTGTGCGTCTGGCCGCCGAAGATGCCGCCGCCAAACGGCGCGCGCACCGTGATCGGCGCCCAGAATTCGCCGGCGGAGCGGTAGCGCAGCCGCGCCGCCTCGGAGATCAGCTGGTCGGTCGCCGGATAGATGTAATCGGCGAACTGGATCTCGACGATCGGCCGCAGCCCGTAGGTCCCCATCCCGACGGCGATCGCCATCAGCCCGCCTTCGGCGATCGGCGCGTCGAACACCCGGGTTCGCCCGTGCTTTTTCTGCAACCCGTCGGTGACCCGGAAAACGCCGCCGAAAAAGCCGACATCCTCGCCGAAAATGACCACATCCGGGTCGCGCGCGAGCATGACGTCCATCGCCGAATTGAGCGCCTGGATCATGTTCATCGTCGGCATCGGTCAGACCCCGAGCTCCTGCCGCTGCCGGCGCAGATGCCAGGGCATCTCCTTGAAGACGTCCTCGAACATCGTGCTGGCGCTGTAATTGGGGCCCTTGTCGAGGGTGCCGTAGCGCTCGGCTTCGGCTGCCGTCTCGCGCACCGTGTCGGCGGCTTCGCTTTCGAGCTGCGCCTGCCGCGCATCGGACCACTCGCCGATCGCGACGAGGTGCTTGCGCAACCGATCGATCGGGTCGCCGAGCGGCCAGTTGCGCCATTCGTCCTCAGGGCGGTAGCGGCTCGGGTCGTCGCTCGACGAATGCGGCGCCGCGCGATAGGTGAACAACTCGATCAACGTCGCTCCGTGATTGGCGCGGGCGCGCGCCGCGGCCCAGCTCGTTGCGGCATGAACGGCGAGGAAGTCGTTGCCGTCGACGCGCAGGCAGGCGAGCCCGAAGCCGATCGCGCGCGCGGCAAACGTCGCCTCCTCGCCGCCCGCGACCTCCTGATGCGAGGAGATCGCCCATTGATTGTTGACGACATTCAAGATGACCGGCGCGCGGTAGACCGAGGCGAAGGTCAGCGCGTAGTGGAAATCCGCCTCGGCGGTGGACCCCTCCCCGATCCAGCCGGCCGCGATCCGGTGGTCCCGCTTGTAGGCCGAGGCCATCGCCCAGCCGACCGCCTGGCTGAATTGCGTGCCGAGATTGCCCGAGATCGAGAAGAACGAAGCCTGCCTCGACGAATAGAGGACCGGCATCTGCCGCCCCTTCAGCCGGTCCTGCGCATTCGAATAGACCTGGCACATCATGTCCAATAGCGGCCAGTCGCGCGCGATCAGCAAGCCCTGCTGGCGGTAGGTCGGGAACAGCATGTCGTCCGGCGCCAGCGCAAAAGCCTGCGCGACGCCGACCGCCTCCTCGCCGGTGCATTTCATGTAGAACGAGGTCTTGCCTTGGCGCTGCGCGCGGAACATGCGGTCGTCGTAGGCGCGGGTCGTGACCATCGCGCGCAGGCCGCGGCGCAGCGTCTCCGGATCGAGCCCCGGATTCCACGGGCCGACGGCCGCGCCGTTCTCGTCGAGAACGCGGATCAGCGAATAGGCGAGCGGGTGGGTGTCCTGCGCCCGCACCGAAACCTCCGGCCGCTCCACGCTGCCCGCCGCCGGAAGCACGACATAGCTGAAATCCGGTCGCTCGCCGGGGCGGGAGCGCATCTCGGGGATGTGCAGCTCGAGCCGCGGGGCATCGGCCGGCTGCGTCGGTTCGGACGTATCCACGGTGTCGGGAGGGCTCATGACCGGTAAGCTCGTTGGACGGGGAAGGCGTTCGCGGCGATGCTACACCCTCTCGCGCCGGAATCGGCAGGGCGAGCAGGAGGGCGACAT
>Ga0213875_10001028_pt1 | contig 19813 bp, 16 predicted proteins | sample BarmaccomBMRX_R8_FD_160105 | JGI IMG/M metagenome (GOLD analysis project Ga0213875, IMG submission 160105) | Root-associated microbial communities from Barbacenia macrantha in rupestrian grasslands, the National Park of Serra do Cipo, Brazil - RX_R8 | ecosystem: Host-associated > Plants > Roots... | reverse complement strand
CACTTTCGGTTGATGCATCAGTGCTCGGGCGATCATGACCCGCTGTGCCTGGCCACCCGAGAGCTGGTCGATCAAGGACTTGCCGCGGCCGGTCAGCCCCATTCGCTCGATGATCTCGTCGGCGAGGCGGTGGCGCTCCGCCCGCGGCACGCCGTGATATGCCGCGTGAAACAGCAGGTTCTGGCGCACGGTGAGTGACCGGTCCAGATTGTTGCGTTGGGGCACGACCGCCAGCACCTGCCGAGCCCGCTGGGGGTCGGCAACCACGTCGACCCCGTCTACCAATGCCCTGCCGGAATTGGGGATGACTCTGGTGGTCAGCACGCCGACGGTGGTCGTCTTGCCAGCACCGTTGGGGCCGAGTAGACCGAACACCTCGCCGACGTGGACCGTGAAGCCGAGGCCGTCCACGGCCGGTCGTGGGTTCTTGTTGTACGTTTTGACCAGATCCTCGACAACAACAGCGTCATTCACGGTGCAACCCTATGCTGGTCGGCCAGTAGGGACAGCTGATTTGCGGAGTTGCCGACCGTGTGAACCGCGCACTGTCGGCTTGCCCTGTCCGTCACCAGCCGGAAGGCAGTGGTCGGCCTTCGGCGAACCCCGCCGCGGACTGGATCCCGAGCACCACCCGCTCGTGGAACTCGGTCAGATCGCGTGCGCCGGCGTAGGTACATGCCGACCTCACCCCCGAGCAGATGGAGTCGATCAGATCCTCCACGCCAGGCCGAATCGGATCCAGCCGCATCCGCGAAGTCGAAATGCCCTCCTCGAACAGCTCCTTCTTGGCCCGGTCGAAGTCATTGTCGGCACGGGTGCGCGCGTTGACCGCCCGCTTCGACGCCATCCCGAACGACTCCTTGTATGCCCGGCCAGCCTCGTCGCGCAACAGGTCGCCAGGCGATTCGTAGGTGCCGGCGAACCATGAGCCGATCATGGCGCTGGACGCGCCGGCCGCGAGCGCCAACGCCACGTCCCTCGGATGACGGATGCCGCCGTCGGCCCACACATACTTGCCCAGTTCCCGAGCCTTGGCCGCGCATTCGGCCACCGCGGAGAACTGCGGCCGGCCGACACCGGTCATCATGCGCGTCGTGCACATGGCACCGGGCCCCACGCCGACCTTGACCACGTCCGCGCCGGCGTCGACCAGATCGCGCACTCCGGTCGCGGTCACCACATTGCCCGCCACCACGGGAACCGAGCCGATCCCCAGACGCCGCACCGCTCGCAGCGCGTCGAGCATCTTCTCTTGGTGGCCGTGGGCGGTGTCTACCACGAGCGCGTCGACGCCGGCCTCGAGCAGTGCCGCGGCACGTCCGGCGACGTCACCGTTCACACCTGTGGCCGCGGCCACCCGCAGCCTGCCCCGTGCGTCAAGGGCGGGCTGGTAGATCTCCGCCCGCAGTGCGCCGACCTCAGTCAGGACACCGGCGAGGCGCCCGTCAGCGTCCACGCCGAGCGCGATTCTGGTGTTCCGCCCGTGCAACTGGTCGAACACCCGCGTGGCCGGTGTATCCAGCGGCAGCGTCACCACGTCCTGGTCGGCGACCTCGCCGATCCTGGTGAACCGGTCGACTCCGGCGCATGCTGACTCGTCGACGACTCCGAACGGCCTGCCGCCGGAATCCACGACCACCACCGCGCCATGCGCACGTTTGGGCAGCAGATTGATCGCATCCGCGACGGCTTCGCCCGCGCCGAGCACCAGCGGGGTGTCCCACACCGGATGGCATGCCTTCACCCACGCGACTATCTCCGCGACCGCCTCGGGGTCCACGTCCTGAGGCAGCACTACCAGACCGCCTCGCCGGGCAACGGTCTCGGCCATTCGCCGCCCGGCCACCGCGGTCATGTTGGCGACCACGATCGGAATGGTCGCTCCGGTGCCGTCCGCGGTCGACAAGTCGACATCGAACCGAGACTCCACCGCTGATCGTCCCGGTGTGATGAAGACGTCGTCATAGGTGAGGTCGTACCCGGGCCCATGCTCGTTGTTGAGGAAGCGCACGGAGATCCAGGTTACGTGGTCCGCTCCCGCCATGCCGTCAGCCGGACAGCAGCGCTCTCACCTGATCGATGGTGTCCGCGTCATTCACCTCCTTGTCCGGCCGGTAGCGCAGAACCCGCGCGAACCTCAGCGCCACGCCACCTGGGTAGCGCGGACTGACCTGCACTCCGTCCAGTTCGATCTCCACCACCAGCTCGGGCCGCACACGGACGACGCCGGTCTCCGGTGAACAACCCTCGGTGGTCCCGTCGACGGGCAGGGCGATGTCCGCCAGGGCCGCCGTCTGCCATCTCAGCAGTTCATCGGTGAGCCCCTTGAACGTCTTGCCCACCATGATCGCGGGTCCACCGTCCGGGTCTCTGGCACCGAGATGCAGATTGGACAACAGGCCGCGGCGGCGGCCATGGCCCCATTCCGCGGCCAGCACGATGAGATCCAGTGTGTGTACTGGTTTGACCTTCTGCCAGGACCGGCCGCGCCGGCCAGCGGCATAGGAGGACTCCAGCGACTTGATCACCACCCCCTCGTGTCCCGCGGCCGCGGCGGCCAGCGCCACTTCCATCGCCTCCTCGTGCCCGGGCTCCATCACACCGGGGATCCGAAACCGCCCCGCGACCCGGTCCAGTGCGGCGATCCGCTGTTCCAACGGCAGGTCCAGCAGATCCTGGCCGTCCAAGTGCAGGCAGTCGAAGAAATAGGGCCGCAGCAGGAGCTGGCCGACGCCACGCGCCCCGAACCGGCTCATCGTCTCCTGAAACGGCCGCGGCCGGCCGTCGTCGGTCAACGCCAGCGTCTCCCCGTCCAACACCACGGATTCGCACGCCAGCCCGCGGACCTGTCCAACCAGCTCGGGAACGGCCGCTGTGATCTCACGCAGCGTCCTGGTGTAGACGCGTACGTCGGCTCCCATCCGGTGCACCTGGATACGGGCACCGTCCAGCTTGTACTCCACGGTGACCCTGCCCAGCTCGGCAAGGGCGGAGTCGAGTGACTCGGCCGGGGTGGCCAGCATCGGCCGGACCGGCCTGCCGACCACGAGCCGGAACTCCGCCAGCGCCGCCGCGCCACCAGAGGCTGCGGCAACCGCGGCCGTGGTCAGCTGTCCCGACAGCAGGAAAGCCCGGCGGACCGCTTCGGCCGGCACGGCGAAGGCGGCCGCCACCGCGTCGATCATCACTCCTTCCAGGGCGCCCTGCCGGAGTTCACCGGTGAGCAGTCGGCGGAGGAAGTCCTGCTCCGGGGCGGTGGCCCTGGACATCAGGGCTTCGAGCGACTCGGTCCGACGCTGGGCCGCCCCCTTGCCCTCGATGCCCGCGATCACGGTCAACACGTTGTCGACCTCGACGATGCTCAACGTCGGGCTGGCGACCGCGGCGGCCGCGATGCCGAACAGCGTGCGCCAGCCGGCACCGACCTTGCCCTGGCGTGGCAGGCCCGCCAGGAACGCGACGGCCGGAGCGACCTCCGTCTCGGTCAGCTGGGACAGCAGACCGGCCAGCACGGCCACCTTGGCCAGCCGTGACCTAGTAGAGGCCACGGCCATCGAGGCGGAGACGACGTCGGCGAGGAGCATGCCCCCATGATGCGACGGCCTACCGACAGTTTCGGATTTGCCGGTCCTGGCCTGCTGATTCCGGAAACTGTCGGTAGGCAGGGGCAGACTGCGGGCACGAGACGAGGAGGTGGTTCATGAGAGCACGTCAGCGATGATCTCGACCGCTGACCGCAGCCGATCAGGGCTCATCCACGCGTACCCGAGGACGAGACCGGGAAACGGCGCCGCTCCGCCAGCTGGCAGGTAACCGGACAGTGCCGGTGCGTTCACGCCGCGTGCCGCGAGTGCTCGCTGAAGCGCGAGGTCGTCGGTACCGCTGGGAAACCGCAGCACCACGTGCAGTCCGGCGGCCACGCCGACCGGACTGCATCTCGGGAGGTGTTCGCTGACCGCGGTGAGCAGGGCGTCACGTCGTTGCCGGTGCAGTGCCCTTGTCCGTCGCAGGTGCCGTTCATAGGTCCCAGTCCGTATCAAGTGGGCGAGCGCGGCCTGGGGCAGGGGACTACAGCCGAGGTCGTGGAAGTGCTTGGCATCCACGAGATCGGAGCGCAGTGCCGGTGGCGCGAGCAACCAGCCGATCCGCAGGGCGGGTGCGAGGACCTTGCTGACACTGCCCTGATAGACGACTCGCGTCGGGTCCAGTGCCTGCACAGCTCCCAGCGCGGGCCGGTCATAGCGGTGCTCGGCGTCGTAGTCGTCTTCGATGACCAGTCCGTCGTTCTCCCGTGCCCAGTTCAGCAGTGTCCGTCGACGCTCGGGATGCAGGACCATCCCGAGCGGGAACTGGTGGGCCGACGTCACCAGGACGGCCCGGCATCCGCTGGCGGCGAGTTGGTCGACACGGAGGCCCCGATCGTCGACGGTAATCGGCACTGGGCGAAGGCCGTGCGCGGCGAACAGGTCCGCCCCGCCTGGGCTGCCAGGGTTTTCCACCGCGATCTGCCGGTGGCCGCGTGCGTGGAGCACCTGGGTCAGCAGCGAGAGGCCCTCAGCGACGCCGTGTGTGATGATCAGGTCCTCAGGGGCGACCACGACGGCGCGGACGCGGCCGAGGTAGCCGGCGAGCTCGGCGCGCAACTCGGCCAGCCCGGCGGCCTCGGGGTACCCGAGTGCGTCATCGGGCAGCGAGGCTAGCCCGGCTCTGGTCGCGGCCACCCACGCGGCCCGGGGAAACGCGCCGAGTGCGGGCAGGCCCGGGCGCAGGTCGAAACGCCAGCGATCAGGAATCGACGCCGGCTTTGGCGGCCGCGTGCTGGTGTGCAGGGCGTCGGCGACTGTCGTTCCGGAGCCACGCCTGGCCACCAGATAGCCCTCGGCCGCCAGCTGCCGGTAGCTTGCGGTCACAGTGCCGCGTGCCATCCCGAGTTGGGTGGCGAGGTCGCGACTGGACGGAAGGCGGGATCTCGTCGGCAACCTGCCCGCCCTGATCGCCTCGCGCAGGGCGGCCTCGAGGGTTCGCCCGCGCGAACGTGCCGGGCAGTCCGTCATGCTCGGCAAGAGCAGTTCACGCAAAGTGGCCCATGATTCAGGCATCGATGTGGAGCATAATGATGGGCCACCTGTCGTGCAGACTGCGCCGGTGACCGATGTGCGGCCTGGCGGTATCGCCGAGCTGGGCACGTCACCGGCAAGCGTGGTCAGGGCAGCCGGTTTCGGCGGATTCGGCATCCTGCTCGTTGGCGCGTCGTTCCCGGTGACCAGCCTGCTTCAGAACTATCCGGTGCTTTCTGGCCAGGCGATCCGGTATGCGGTCGGGAGCATCGCGCTGCTTGGCGCCCTGCTGGCAAGGGGACGGCGGCTCCCGAGACCGTGTCTGCGTGACCTCGCCGGGATACTCGGCATGGTCACCGCCGGGATGCTGGGTTTCAACGCCGCGATCCTCGCGGCCGAGCGCTACGCCCAGCCGGGATTCGTCGCCGCGGTGGTCGGTGTCGCCCCGCTGGGGTTGGCGGTGGTGATGCCGCTGCTCAGTGGCCGCCGGCCGGCAGTGCGGGGACTTGTCGGCGCCGCCATCGTGGTCATCGGTGTCGCCGTGCTCAGCGGTGGTGGGTCGTGGCACGGACCCGGTCTGGTATTGGCGACGCTCTGCCTGATCGGTGAGGTGCTGTTCACCGTGTGTGTGGTTGGTGCGGTCGCGAGGTTGGGCGCGCTGGAGGTGTCCACCTGGGGATGTTTGATCGCGGCCGGCGGCGGGGCCGTCGTCGCCACTGTCTTCGAGGGGCCCGCGGCTTGGCGGATGCCCACACCGGTGGAGGCCGTCGCACTTCTCGTGCTCGGCGTCGTCGTGACGGCAGTCGCCTTCGCCTGCTGGTACTCCTGTGTGCGGACCATCGGGGCCGACCGCGCCGGGGTGCTTGTCGGCCTCATGCCGGTGTCGGGTCTCGTCGTGTCGGTCCTGCTCGGAGCGGAGCCGCTAACCGCCGCTGGCGTCGGTGGCACGGTGGCGGTCGCGGTCGGGTGCGTGCTGGGGTTGCGCGGGCGGGCGGCTAGCGGTACCCGCCTCGTGCCATCTTGAGCACGTCCAGCGCGTCATCCAGCTGTTCGACAGTGATCCGGCCGGCGTCGACGTGTCCGCGGGCGAGCACCACCTCCCGGATCGTCCTGCGCTCCCTGACCGCCTGTTTGGCGACCTCGGCGGCCTCCTCATACCCGAGGTAGCGGTTGAGCGGAGTGACCACCGAGGGGGAGGACTCGGCGTAGCCACGCATCCGCTCGACGTCGGGCTTCGCTCCGGCGATCACCTTGTCGGCGAGCAGACGGGCCACAGCGGCCAGCAGCCGCGCTGACTCCAGCACATTGCGCGCGATCACCGGCAACATCACATTGAGCTCGAAGTTTCCCTGAGCGCCGGCGAAAGCCACGGCGGCGTCGTTGCCGATGACCTGAGCGGCGACCATCATGGTCGCCTCCGGGATCACCGGGTTCACCTTGCCCGGCATGATCGAGGAGCCCGGCTGGAGGTCGGGCAGCGCGAGCTCGGCGAGCCCGGTCCGCGGACCGGACCCCAGCCAGCGCAAGTCGTTGGCGATCTTGAACAGGGACACCGCCACTGTCCGAAGCTGACCGGAAACCTCCACGACACCGTCCCTGGTCGCCTGTGCCTCGACATGGTCACGGGCCTCGGTGACCGGCAGTCCGGTGGCTTCGGCCAGTTCCTCGGCGACCGCGGCACCGAAGCCGGCCGGTGCGTTTAGCCCGGTGCCGACAGCGGTGCCTCCGATGGGCAGTTCGCCCAGCCTCGGCAGGGTGCCGCGCAGCCGCTCGACCCCGTACTCGACCTGGGAGGCCCACCCCCCGGCTTCCTGGCCAAGCGTTATCGGCACGGCGTCCATCAGGTGCGTGCGACCCGACTTCACGATGTCCCGCCAGTCCTGTGCCCGCTGTCGCAGCACCTCCGCCAAGTGCTCAAGAGCGGGCACGACGTCGTTGACGACCGTTTCCGTCGCTGCCAGGTGGATCGTGGTTGGAAAGGTGTCGTTGGAGGACTGCGAGGCGTTCACGTGATCGTTGGGATGCACCTCGCGGCCCAGCGCGCGGCTGGCGAGGGTGGCGATCACCTCATTGGCGTTCATGTTCGACGACGTGCCGGACCCGGTCTGGAAAACGTCGATCGGGAAGTGGCCGTCGTGTGTTCCCGCGGCCACCTCGTCGGCGGCCACCGCGATCGCCGCCGCGAGATCCGGTTCGAGCACCCCCAGCCGCTCGTTCACCCTGGCCGCCGCCGCCTTGAGCAGACCGAGCGCCCGGATCTGCACCCGTTCGAGACCACGTCCGGAAATCGGGAAGTTCTGCACCGCGCGCTGGGTCTGTGCCCGCCACAGGGCCTCGGCGGGGACGCGCACCTCGCCCATTGTGTCGTGCTCGATCCGGAAGGTCTGCTCGGTCATCCTTCGAGTGTGGACCCGCTCACGGTCCTGGGCAGCATGGCCTTGAACACCTACAGTCGGAACAGCGGCGGCGTTTTCTCGCCACGGGCGGAAAGCTGAGGTGGCTGATGGCTTCTTCGGAGAACGTCGATGTCGACCTGCTTGTCGTCGGCGCGGGTCCGACCGGTCTGTTCGCCGCCTACTACGCCGGATTCCGAGAGCTGTCGGTCGCACTCGTCGACGCACTGCCCGAGCCGGGCGGCCAGGTCACCGCGATGTATCCAGAGAAGATGATCTTCGATGTAGCCGGGTTTCCCGCCGTGCGGGGTCGGGACCTTGTCGCGGCACTGGTCGAACAGGCCGCACAGTGGAAGCCCGTCTACCTGCTCGGTCGGCAGGCGAGGGCGATGGCCACCACGGATGACGGCCTGGAGGTCACCCTCGCCGACGGCGCCGTCGTGCGTGCCGGAGCGGTGCTGATCACCGCCGGTATGGGTGAGTTCCGTCCGCGCCCCCTGCCCGCGGGAGACGGCTGGCTTGGCAAGGGAATGGTGCATTTCGTGCCGGCACTCGACGCGCATCTGGGCCAGGACGTCGTCATCGTCGGCGGCGGCGACTCAGCCTTCGACTGGGCACTCTCCCTGCACCCGATCGCGAACAGTGTCACGTTGGTGCACCGAAGGGCCACGTTCCGGGCGCACAAGGCGACGATCACGAAGGTTCGCGAGCTCGGCGTTCCGATCATCACCGACGCCGAGGTCGTCGAGCTGCGGGGTGGCGGCGACGGACTGCTGCGCGAGGTCGAAGTGGCGATCAAGGACGCTGACAACAGAGTGCTCGCGGCGCAGACCGTCGTCGCGGCGCTCGGCTTCACCGCCGACCTCGGCCCGATCGAGTCCTGGGGACTCGAGCTGGAACGCCGTGCCGTGCTTGTCGATTCGACGATGCGCACCGCGAGACCGCGGGTGTACGCCGCCGGGGACGTCGCGACCTATCCGGGCAAGGTCAAGCTCATCGCGACCGGGTTCGGCGAGGCGGCGACGGCGGTCAACAACCTCGCCGTCGAGCTTGACCCGCAGGCGCACCTGTTTCCGGGTCACTCCAGCAACGCGGGCTGAACTCACCGGGTCACGGCAGCGGTGGGGGCGCGTCGTCGTCGAGCCGGTCGAAGTCCACTGAGGAGTATTCGCGGAGCTTGGTAAGCCGATGGAAGCCGTCGATCACCCGCACGGTCCCGGACTTGGACCGCATCACGATCGACTGGGTCCGGCAGCCGCCGGCCCGGTACTGCACACCGCGGACGAGGCCGCCGTCGGTCACCCCGGTCGCGCAGAAGAACACGTTGTCCCCTCGCACGAGGTCATTGGTGGTGAGAACCCGATCGAGATCGTGCCCCGCGTCAAGGGCTCTGCGCCGCTCCGCGTCGTCACGTGGCCACAGCCGGCCCTGGATCTGTCCGCCCATGCACTTCAGCGCGCATGCGGCGATGATCCCTTCCGGTGTGCCGCCGATACCGAGCAGGAGATCAACTCCGGTGTCCGGCCGGGCGGCCGAGATCGCCCCGGCGACGTCGCCGTCGGCGATGAACTGGATCCGCGCGCCGGCCGCCCGGATCTCGCTGACCATGTGTTCGTGGCGGGGTCGATCCAGAACACACACCGTGACGTCCGAGACGGTGCTGTTCTTGGCCTTGGCCACCCGGCGGATGTTCTCGGCGACCGGCGCGGTCAGGTCGATCACCTCGGCCGCCTCTGGGCCGGCGGCGATCTTCTCCATGTAGAACACCGCCGAGGGGTCGTACATCGTGCCCCGGTCGGCGACGGCGAGCACGGCGACAGCGTTCGGCATCCCCTTGCTCATCAGGGTGGTTCCGTCGACCGGATCGACGGCGACGTCGCAGTCGGGCCCATCCCCGTTTCCGACGCGCTCCCCGTTGAAGAGCATCGGCGCCTCGTCCTTCTCGCCCTCGCCGATGACCACGACGCCACGCATGGACACGGTGCCGATGAGCTTGCGCATGGCGTCAACGGCGGCCTGGTCTCCGCCGTTCTTGTCGCCCCGCCCGACCCACCTCCCAGCGGCCATCGCGGCCGCCTCGGTCACTCTGACCAGTTCCATGGCGAGATTGCGGTCGGGCGCCTCAGGAACACGCCGCGGAGTGCCGTTGGACGGTCCAGAGGTGGTCATTCAGCCTCCCTTGTCGACGCGGCCGATCACGGCGGACCAGCCAGTACATGAGGAATCCTCGCAGATCGCGACGCCCGCCACCGTCCGTGTGCGATTCGTACCGGTCAACCACGCCGAATCAGGGCTCGTCCTTCACCGCGACGCCGTCCTCGACCGCGGCCAGCGCGCTCTCCACCCGTTGTCTGGCACCGGACAGATGCCGCTCGCAGAGCTTGGCGAGGGACTCCCCGCGTTCCCACAGTGCCAGTGAGTCCTCGAGGGACAGTCCGCCGGCTTCCAGCCTGCGCACCACGTCGGCGAGCTCGTCGCGCGCCGCCTCGTAGCCGAGGGCTGGATCCGACTCGCGCGCGGATTCTGTCATGGAGTCGTGATTCCCATCCGGCTCCGCACACCGACGATGACAGTGGCGAGAGCCTGGTCGTATCCAATGAACGCCTCGGCGAACTCGGCTCCGTCACCGTCCCGCACCGCCTCGGCGATGCGGTCCTCCGCGTCAGCGACACGGCGCCGGTGCACCGAGCCTTCGCCGTACCACCATCGCATCCCCGCATAGGTCGCGATGGCCTCGGTCAGCTCGCGCAGACGCACGGGAAGGGCGCGTCCACTCGGACAGTCGCACCCGGCCAGCATGGCGGTCCAGCAGTCGGCCGCGGCCGAGTTGGCGGTCTCGGCTTGTAACCGAACGGTTTCCGCGGCTCGTGCGAGCGGAATGTCGTTCGAGTCCCGCACGGCGAGGCCAACGGCGCTCACCGTCAGCGGAAGGAACGTGGGTTCTCGCGCCGGATAGGGCACCCTACCTCCGCTCCCGCGTCTCGTGGCTGGACACGACCGCGGACAGCGCTCCATCGGCCAGTCGTATCCGCAGCCGGGTATCCGGTGGAGTGTCGCTGACCGAACGCGGCACAGACAGGGTGCCGTCGGGGGCAACGCGCTGCACCACCGCATATCCGCGGGCCAGAGTGGCGGCTGGGCCCAGGGTCGTCAAGCGTGCGCGGACGCCGGCGAGCGCCATGTCCTCGGTCCGGAGTCCGGCGCACACGGCCCGGCGGGCGCGTTCGAGCAGCGCGGAGACCTCCTCCGCGCGTGCGCGCAGCGGAGCCAGCGGGTCGGTGAGCACGGGACGGCTGCGCAGCGCGTCGAGCAATCGGCACTCTCGGTCGACCCAGCCGTGCAGGGCGGCGCGCCCCCTGGCGCGAAGCTGGGCGATCCGCTGCGTCTCCTCGGCGAGGTCGGGTACCACCCGCTTGCCGGCGTCCGTCGGCGTCGAGCAGCGCAGGTCGGCGACATGGTCGAGCAGGGGGGTGTCCGGCTCGTGCCCGATCGCGCTGACCACCGGGGTCCGGCACGCCGAAACGGCACGGCAGAGTGTCTCGTCGGAGAATGGCAGGAGGTCCTCGACGCTGCCACCGCCCCTGGCGATGACGATCACGTCGACCGCGGGATCGGAGTCCAGTGTGGACAGCGCGGAGAGGATCTGCGGCACAGCCGTAACGCCCTGCACGGCGACATTGACCACCCGGAACCGCACCGCGGGCCACCGCCGGCCCGCGTTGGTCAACACGTCGTGCTCGGCCGCGGAGGCCCGACCGGTGATCAGACCGACGACACGGGGAAGAAACGGCAGTCGACGCTTGCGTCCGGGATCGAACATCCCCTCGGCGGCCAGGAGCTTGCGCAGCCGTTCGATCCTGGCGAGCAATTCACCGACACCGACCGTACGTATCTCGTCGACCCGCAGGCTCAGTGTGCCGCGCGCCGGGAAGAAACTGGGTCTCCCGTGTACGACGACCCTGCTGCCCTCGGTCAGAGGCAGCTCGCCGCCGCGAACGAGGCCGATCGCGCAGGTTATGGTCATCGACACGTCCGCAGCCGGATCACGCAGCGTGAGGAAGGCGGTCGCGGTGCCCGGCCGGGCGGAAATCTGGGTCACCTGTCCCTCGACCCACACGGCGCCAAGGCGGCCCACCCAGTCCGCGATCTTGCGAGTGACCGTGCGCACGGGCCAGGGCTGTTCCGGGGACGTCGGTCCGGGAGACGTCACGGATCCTCGTTCTCCTCGCTCTCCACCATCCCGACGGTCGATGTTCACCCGTTGGCGCGAACGGTCGAGATCCGTCGGGTCAGCATCCCGACGTAGGCCGGCCGACCGGCGTGGGAGCGCTCGTAGGTCAACAACTCCTCCAGTTCATCCACTGTGAACCTGCGCAACCTGGCGCGCAGCTGAGGAATGGTCAACTCGTCGTACTCTGGCAGCACCGCGACACCGCTACCGTCCTCCGGGGATGGCGTGCGTTCCGCAAACGCTTGCTCCTCCTGTAGCCACGGGTCAGTGGGCTCGCCGGTGTCGGCGGTGTCACCCTGTGAGTACTCCTCGGTGCCGGGTTCGTCCTCGTCGAATGTCGCCCACTCGGGTGTTTCCTCGGTGGGCCGCAGCGTGGCGAGGGCGTCATCGCCCTTGATGGCCAACTCGGTCACTCGCTGCTGCACCCGCATGGACAGTTGCAGAGCCTGGCTCACCACGGTCACGGGCAGGCCCGCGAGCTGCTCGGGAAGCTTGCGCGCCTGTTCGACGGTGAGCACCGCGAGACCCGCGGCGACACGTACCGGCAACGGCAGTGACGACTTCATCCTTCTAGCGTGCCTCAGTCGGATCGTCCTGGAAAGTTGTCCCGAAGACCTGCGTGAGAGGATGGCCCCCCGTCCGGCAGTACCCTGAAGGCATGAGTCCGTCACGTTCCGGTTCCGACCAGAATCAAGCCGGCGACGCTGCCGAGCGGCCGAGGCGGGTGCTGCTTGCGAAGCCCCGCGGCTACTGCGCTGGCGTCGACCGGGCGGTGGTGACGGTCGAGAAGGCGTTGCAGACCTATGGTCCGCCCGTGTACGTGCGCAAGGAGATCGTGCACAACCGGCATGTGGTGGAGACACTGCGGGAACGGGGTGCGATCTTCGTCGACGAGACCGATGAGGTGCCGGAGGGCGCGCTCGTGGTGTTCTCCGCGCACGGGGTGTCACCGGAGGTGCATCGCGAGGCCGCTGACCGGGGCCTGCGCACGATCGACGCCACCTGCCCCCTGGTGACCAAGGTCCACATGGAGGCCAGGCGGTTCGCCCGCGATGACTACGACATCCTGCTGATCGGCCACGACGGGCACGAGGAGGTCGAGGGCACGACCGGTGAGGCGCCCGACCGCATCCGACTGGTCGACACGGCTGAGGACGCCGAAAAGGTCACGGTTCGCGACCCGTCGAAGGTGGTCTGGCTGTCGCAGACCACGTTGAGCGTCGACGAGACGATGGAGCGGGTCGACCAACTCAGGCAGCGCTTCCCGCAGTTGCAGGATCCGCCGAGCGACGACATCTGCTACGCCACGCAGAATCGCCAGGTGGCGGTCAAGGCGATGGCGCCGGACTGCGATCTGGTGCTGGTGGTGGGTTCGCGGAACTCCTCGAACTCGCGACGCCTCGTCGAGGTCGCGCTGCAGGCCGGGGCTCGTGCCGCGTACCTGGTCGACTACGCCCGTGACGTCGACGAGGCATGGCTGGACGGGGTGGCCACGGTGGGTGTCACCAGCGGCGCGTCCGTGCCCGACGTCCTGGTGCTCGAGGTGCTCGACTTTCTCGCCGAACGGGGCTGGGGCGAGGTGCACGAGGTCACGACCGCCAACGAGAAGATCGCCTTCGCGCTACCGAGAGAACTGCGCACCGATCTCGTCCGCTGAGGCGGCGTGGCCGGACCGCTCGCCGGTCAGCGTTCGTCGGTTGGCCGCCGCGGCCGTCGTTGCGGTGGCTGGGGCGGATGACCCCGACCGGGTCGGCCAGCCGCCCCCGTGCCGCCCCGGCTGGGCGAGCCAGGAGCTCTTCCGCCGCGGCCACCGTCCCCCTGGACCTGTCGGCGCGGGTCCTCGCCGGGGGTGCCGCGCCCTATCGTGCCCTCACCGCCCCGCGGAGGGGGTTGACGGTCGCGGTTGGCACGAGTCGGCTGCCCTCGTTCCATGCGTCCTCCGCGTGTCCCCGCCTCCGACCGTGTCGGACGCGGCGACTTGGCGGACGGGTTCCCGGCCTTGGCCGCCGCGGCCGCTGACCGACGGGCTGGCGGCCGGTCCACGCCACGTGCCGTCGTCGGCCGCTGCATGATCATCCGAACCGAACCGATCACCAGTGTGAGTACCGTTGTCACGGCCATCACCGGGAAATTGCTGATCAGCGGTTGTCCGACCACAAGGGCCTTGCCAGCCACACCGCCGGTTCCGCTGGTGAGTATCGCGAGCAGCGGCCCGGGCACCAGGATCATGACCAGCGGAGGCTCCACCATCGGCCCGAAAAGGCTCTTGCGTTTGACCAGCGTGATCGCCAGCACGCAGCCGAGCACGAAGCCGATCCGGAACACCCACCTCAGTACGCCGGTCGCCTCGATGTCGACGATCGTGCCCGCGGCGGTCAGGGCCACCGCCACCAGCACAGCGCCCCACCAGGGCACAGCTCTAGACCCGAGGGCGGGACGCTCGTCCCATGGCACCTGCCCCTGATCGGCCTCGAGGTCGCTCTGGTGGTCACGCATACCCATCACGCCCGACACGGTAGCCCGTCAGCGGTACAAAGCTCGGGAGTGCTCCACAACGGGAACGATCAGTCACCCCTCCGCGCGGTGATTCCCACGATGTTGACCAGCCGAAATCGCGCCTTCACGGACTTGACTGGTGCTTGTGACTCATCGATTCACTCGGTGACCACCTCCGTCCCGGCCGTGAACTCCTGGTGGGCGGTGGGACCTGCCGAGAGCTCGTCGGCTCTCCGTACCGCCGCGATCGGTGTCGGACTCGCTGCGGCGTCGGTGAGCGGCTGCACCGCGGCCCGGAAACTCTCCAGAGCGTCGAGTTCCCTGCGCCGGGCGGACAGGAACCGTTGCAGATGCGTGCCGGAGAGGTTCGCCGCGTCCACGGCGGAGCTCGCGGCCCGGTGCGCCCCGGCGGCCTTGGCGCGCACCTGCTCGATGTCCTCCGCGATGGCGCTTTCGGTCGCGGCGAACAGCGCAGCGGAGGCAAGCACCGCGAACCCGGTCGGCCCGCACAGGAACACCCTGCGGTCCAGCAGCCACCGCAGCAGGTCGGGGTCGGCATCCATGGCCGCGACCACGGCGGCGTCCGACGGAACGAACATGATCGTTCCGTAGATCGCGTCGGCCCATCGTGCGTACCCCTTGCCGGCCAGTTCGGCGGCCCTGGACCGGATGTTGCGCACATGTACGCGAAGAGCGTCGGCCCGCTCCTCGGCGTCGTCGGTCTCCACCGCCTCGACCCAGCAGGCCATGCTCGTCTTGGCGTCGACGGGGACCTGCCGCCCGCCGCCGACCCTCAGCACCAGGTCGGGGCGCACGGTGCCGCCTCCCGCGAGATCGGTCTGCACCGTGAAGTGCAGGCCCTCGCGAAGGCCGAGCACCCTGGCCGTCTCGACGAGAACCTGTTCGCCAAGTTCACCCCGTCCGGTGATGGAGGCGAACGCCACCTCATAGCGCCGGAGCGTCATCTGCTGCCGGTCGAAGCGCACCCGCTCCGCTTCGACGGCACCGAGCGCGGCGTCGGTCCTGCGCACGCTGTCCTGGTACAACCGCCACACCATGACTAGCCCGCCCGCCAGGAGCAGCGCGAGCACGACCGCCGCGGTGCTGATCACGTCTGAACCCACGACTCGATGATTGCCCAGCACCCCGACAAGATCGCGCCGGCCCCCGGCCGGCGCTGTCGGTGTCACCCCCTAACGTGGGCCGCATGCGGGTCCTGCACACCTCCGACTGGCACGTGGGGCGCACCTTCCACGGCCGGGATCTGCTCGCCGACCAGGAGTCGGTCCTCGGCGGGCTGGCCGACGTCGTGGCACAGGAGCAGGTCGACGTCGTCGTGGTCGCCGGCGACCTCTACGACAGAGCGGTGCCGTCAGCCGAGTCGGTGGAAACCTGCGGGCGGGTGCTCACCCGAATCCGACAGGCAGGCGCTCACATCGTCATCACGTCGGGAAATCACGATTCCGCGCAGCGGATCGGCATGTTCGGCGCGTTCGCCGCCGCGGGCGGTCTGCATCTGAGGACGGCGCTCGCCGACATCGGCAGACCGGTCGTCATCGGGGATGTTGCCTTCTACGGGGTTCCCTACCTGGATCCCGAACCCGCGCGGCACGCGTTCGGCATCGCGGGTCGCGGCCACTCCGCGGTGCTCGCCGAAGCGATGCGCAGGGTCAGGGCGGACCTGGAAAGTCGAGGCGGTGTCCGCTCCGTCGTGCTCGCCCACGCCTTCGTGACCGGTGGTGAGGGGTCGGACTCGGAGCGGTCGATCACCGTGGGCGGCATCGAGCAGGTGCCGGCCTCGGTGTTCGACGGCGTCGACTACGTGGCGCTCGGACATCTGCACGGACCCCAACGGCTGGCCCAACACCTGCGGTACTCCGGAAGCCCACTGGCCTACTCGTTCTCCGAGGCGACACACCGCAAGTCGGTGTGGCTGGTCGACCTGGCAGCGACCGGGCTGGTCGAGGTGCGTCGCAGAGAACTCCCGGTGCCCCGACGGCTGGCGACGATCACCGGTCGGCTCGCCGAGATTCTCGACGATCCAGCACACACCGACCTTGAGGACTGTTTCCTCTCGGTGACGGTGACCGACGACGTGCGTCCGCTGGACATGCAGCGCCGGTTGCAGGCGCGCTTCCCGCACGCGGTGCATGCGGACTGGCGACCCGCAGGCGGACGGCCGGCGGAACTCCGCTACGCCGAGGCGGTGGCCGGTCGCGGTGACAACGAGATCGCGGCCGGGTTCATCGCCGACTGTCGGGGCAGCACACCGACCGGATCGGAACAGGCCCTGCTGGAGAAGGCTTTCGTTGAAGTGGCAACCCGATGAGACTGCACCGGCTCGAGCTCTGCGCCTTCGGCCCCTATCCGAAGCAGGAGGTTGTCGATTTCGACGCCCTTGGCTGCGACGGCCTGTTCCTGCTGCACGGCGACACCGGGGCAGGCAAGACCACCCTGCTCGACGCGGTGGCCTTCGCCCTGTTCGGGCGGGTACCCGGCGCACGCGGGGACGTCAAGCACCTGCGTTACGACAACGCCGACCCCGACCTGCCCACCGAGGTGAAGCTGGAACTGTCGGTGCAGGGCCAGCGGCTGCTGCTGGTCCGCGGACCCGAGTACGAGCGTCTGCGCAAACGTGGTTCCGGGTCAACCGTGCAGAAGGCGACCGCCTCACTGACCTGGCTCAGTTCCCAGGCCGCCGGTATCACCCGCAACGACGAGGTCAACCGCACCGTCGAACGGCTGCTCGGCATGAGCGCCGAGCAGTTCTTCCAGGTGGTGCTGCTGCCCCAGGGCGAGTTCGCCCGATTCCTCCGCGCCGACACCGCCGACCGGGAAAAGCTGCTGGAAAAGCTGTTCGGCACCCAGCGGTTCCACCTGGTCGAGCAGTGGTTCCGCGAGCGAAGGACGGCGGCGGGACGCGAGTTGGAGCGACGGGAACAGCGTGTGCGTGAACAGCTCGCACGGATTGCCCAGGCCGCCGGTGAACAACCGCCCGAGCAGGTAGACCAGGCGTGGCTCGATCAGTTGTCGGCTCGCTGCCACGAGTTGGCCGAATCGGCTGGGCAGGCCGAGGCGCAAGCCAGGACGCTGTGCGCGGCAGCGGAGGCCGTGTTTGCCGAGCGCCGCGAGCTCGCCGAGCGGGTGCGCAGAGTGCGCCGCGCCACCGACCAGTTGGCCGGGCTACCCGAGGAGCGACAAGCGGGTTGGCTCGGCGAGCTGGTCGCCGCCCGCAAGGTGGCCGGGGTCGCGGTCGCGGCTCGCTCCGTCCGGCAACTGGAAGCCGACCTCGCCGAGGCGGCCGAACGTGAGCGGTCTGGCCTCGCCAGGCTGCACCCGTTCGCGGTCACCGGCGATCCGCGCCGCCATGCTGGCGAGCTCCGTGAGCAGGCTGGGACCCTCCAGCGATTCGTCGCCGATGCGGAGCAGCTGGTCGAGGACGAGCGGCGGATCGGGGAGTTGCGGGCACGGTGTGACCAACTGGAGGCGCGGGCTCGGGAACTGGCGTTGGCCATGAGCGAGCTGCCCGCCACCTTGGCCGAGGTCCGGGGTGCACGGGAGGCCGCGCGGGAGGCACAGGCCAAGGCTGTGGGAGCCGCCGCTCGGCGTGACCACCTCGCCGCCGCCCTCGAGGTGGCCGAACGGCTGCCCGCGGCACATCGCGCGCTCGACGAGGCAAAAGCCGCCCTTCAGCTGTCGGTCGATGAGCACCAAGCGGCCAGGGAACGGTTTCTCGAGGTCAGACAGAGGCGTCTCGACGGAATGGCCGCAGAACTAGCCGAGGGGCTCAACGGTGGCGAGCCGTGTCCGGTGTGCGGATCGACCGAGCACCCCGTGCCGGCCCGTCCCGCCGACGGCGCGGTGACACGGGACCAGGAGGTGGCGGCGCAGCACGCCGAGCAGCAGGCCCAACGGCGGCGCGAACAGGACGCCGTCCAGTTGCGTGCCGCCGAACAGGAGCTTGCCTCCCTGCGGGACCGGCTGGTTGGCCGCGATGCCAAGGAGCTGCGCGCCGAGCTGGCCGAAGCCGTTGCCGAACTTGACCATGTCAACGCCGTCGCCGGTGGGCTGGACCGGCATGCCGCGGAGGTGGACCGGATGGAGGACGAGCTCCGGCGGGTCACCGAGCAGCATGGGGAAACCGGACGTGAGCTCGCGGCCGTCGAGGCCGAGGTGGCCTCGCTCGCGGCCTCGACGGCCGAGCGAGCCGCGGAAATCGAGCGGGCCCGCGGCGAGTTCCCGGATGTCTCGGCACGGCGCGCGCACCTGCTTGAGACGGCGGACGGCGTCGATGCGATCGGCGAAGCCCGCCGTGCGGTGGCCGAAACGCGGGAACGCCTCACAGCACAGCGCGAGATGGTGGCGAGCGCGGCGGCCGAAGCCGGGTTCTCCACCGTCGAGGCCGCGTTGGCCGCCGTCCGGAGCGACGAGGACATGACCGACCTGGAACGACGTCTGGATGAGGCGCGGCGGATCGAGGGCGCGGCAAGGGGAGTGCTCGCCGAGCCGGAGTTGGCCGGTGTTGGCCCCGATACCGAGGTGGACGTCTCCGCCGCTGAGGAAGCCGCGGGGCAGGCGCGCGTTGAGCTGGAGACCGCCGTCGCCGCATCACGGTCCGCGCAGCGGCGTGCGGCCGATGTCGCCGAGTTGGGCAGCCAGCTCGGCAAGGTGTTGGCCGAGCTGGCGCCGGTAAGGGGCGAGTACGCGGAACTGGCCGCGTTGACCGACGTGGTCATCGGCAGAGGCCAGAACACGCGGGCGATGTCGCTGCGTTCCTATGTGCTCGCGGCCAGGCTGGCCGAGGTCGCCGTGGCCGCCTCGCATCGACTGCGGCGGATGAGCCAGGGGCGCTACGAGTTCGTGCACTCCGACGCGGCCGGGCCACGGGGCACGAGAGGCGGGCTCGGCCTCGACGTCATCGACGACTACACGGGGCGGATCCGTCCGGCGAAGACCCTGTCCGGCGGTGAATCGTTCCTCGCCTCGTTGTCGCTGGCGTTGGGGCTCGCCGACGTCGTCGCCGCGGAGACCGGCGGCGCGCTGCTGGACACCCTTTTCGTCGACGAGGGGTTCGGCACCCTCGATCCGGACACGCTGGACCTGGTGATGGACACTCTGGACGAGTTGCGGGCCGGTGGCCGTGTCGTGTGTCTGGTGTCTCATGTGGACGAGCTGAAGCAACGCATTCCGATCCGGCTTCAGGTACGCAAGGCCCGTGCCGGTTCGACCCTCCACTTGTCTGTTTGACACGGTCGGGCAACCCGTCGGTGCCCTCGGGCGTCTGTGGGGTGAAACGACGACCGAAGGGGTAGATCGATGCGTGGAGTTGGGCTGCGGGCGGTGGCCGCCGGAGCGGTGTTAGCGACAGTGGCGTTGACGGTTGGGGGCACAGCCTACGCGGGGACAGGCCAGATCCGCACGGCCGAAAGGCCTGCCGCGCCAACCGTTTCGGGTGAGGTACTCGGTCCGGATGGGTACAAGAGTTTGAAGCTCGGTATGACCGAGGCCGACGCGGTGGCTACGGGTGAACTGGGGGCCAGACGCGATGTTCCTCCCGATGCCTGCCCCGTATACGACCTTCGGGACTGGCCGAGTGGAGGCGCCGTGGACGGCGCCGCGGTCGTGTTCTCGCCCGA
>Ga0213875_10001027_pt1 | contig 19814 bp, 14 predicted proteins | sample BarmaccomBMRX_R8_FD_160105 | JGI IMG/M metagenome (GOLD analysis project Ga0213875, IMG submission 160105) | Root-associated microbial communities from Barbacenia macrantha in rupestrian grasslands, the National Park of Serra do Cipo, Brazil - RX_R8 | ecosystem: Host-associated > Plants > Roots... | reverse complement strand
GGGGAAGGCGGCGGGGCTGCGGTGGCCGGCCTGGTCGACGACGCGGAGGCCGAACTGGACGTTGTCCTTGGAGATGTCGAGGGTGACGGCGGTGACGTTGCCGACGTCGATCGCGCTGGTCCAGTCCGGCGCCGTGGTCTCGCGCATCACCACTTCGTAGCCGGCCAGGTCGGGCTCGGGGTTGGCGGTCCAGGTGAGGGTCGTGAGGTTGGTGCCGGAGAGGGTGCCGGGCGGCGTGGTGTGGATCTGCAGGTTCTTGGGGGTGCCGGGGGCGGTGGCCAGGGCCCAGAGGGCGGCGCCGTTCACCTTGGCCACCCGGGCCGCGTATTCGAAGTCCACGAACTCGATCAGGTCGCCGAACTGCACCCCGTTGACCACCTGGGTGTCCTGGTGCTCGTGGTCGAAGTTCTCCCGCGGCTCGGTGAACCGCGCCGCCGGGTAGTGCTGCTGCTGAAACGAGATATGGTCGCTGCCGCGCAGGTAGCGGTCACGGCGCCAGATCACCCGGACGTTCATGCCGGTCAGCTCCCGGGGCGCGGCCTCCGTGACGAACCGGGCCAGCTGGTGCGTCGCCCCGTCGTTCTCGCCGCCGACCAACTGCATGATCGAGATATCCGAAGGGGTCGCGGCCGTGGGGATGCCCTCCACGAACAGCCGCACGGTGTGCGGGTCGGGCCTGGTGCCGTCCCAGGCCTGGCTCGCGCCGACGATGTCGTTGCTGAACATGCCCTGGACGTCGTTGCCGGCCGCCTTCATCTGCTGCGCCATGTGGGCCGAGCCGTACAGGCCCTGCTCCTCCCCCGCGACCGTGGCGAACACGAGGGTGCCGGGGAAGCGGTGGGTGGCGAACAGCCGGGCGAGCTCGAGCACGACTGCGACGCCGGACGCGTCGTCATCGGCGCCGGGGGCGTCGCTGGTGAAGTTCAGCACGTTCGTCACGCGGGAGTCCAGGTGCCCGGTCACGACGTAGAAGCGCTCCGGGGACGCGGTGCCCTGCAGGGTCGCGATGACGTTGGTGATGACGGTCGGCACCGGGATGCGGTTCGCGGGCTGCTGCAGGTACGACTGCTTCCGCACGCTCATGTTGCCCGGCGAGGTGGCCGCGATGGCCTGCATCTGGCCGTACACCCAGTTGGTGGCCGCGCCGATGCCGCGCACCGGGTCGGTCTGGCTGGAGCCTGTGTGCCGGGTGCCGAACTGAACAAGCCGCTCGATCGTGGCCTGGATCCGGTCGGGGTCGACGTGGCGGAGCAGTGCCCGCAGGCCCTCGTCGGGCTCCCGCCGGGCGAGCGCGCTGCCGGTGCTGGCGTGGGCGGTGGCGCCGACGAAGGGGGCCGCGGCCGCGGTGACGGCCGAGGCGGACAGGAACGCGCGCCGGCTGGTGGCGGCGCGGCCTGAAGAGACGTTTTTTTCCATGTCCCGAATCATCGACCTATTCGATCAGATGTCAACATCCCGGGACGCTTGCCCGCCGGGGCGGGGACGCTGGGGACGACCCACTGGATGACGCCCACCGAGCCGAGCCCGCTCTGCATCACCACGCGGAGCCTGGTGGTGGTGATGGATCCGAACGAGACGTGGTTGAACGTGTTGTCCGCGGCTGGATAGCCGGTGGGTTTCGGCACGGCGGTGAAGGCGGAGCCGTTCCAGTACTGCACGGTCCACGAGGCGGGCAGCCGCAGGCCGCCCCCGTCGTCGGCGAAGTAGACGTCGCTGCCGTTGGTCGTGACCGGGGAGCTCCAGTCGAGCTCCACCCACTGGGTGCCCTGCTCGGGCCAGCAGCCCCAGTACGGCGTGATGTTGTTGTCGTCGCTGGACTGGACCGGGTAGATGCCGTTGTTGATGGCGGTCACCGTGGTCCACGGCGAGGTGTAGGAAGCCGACGGGGTCGCGGTCAGCGCCAGGTCCGTCGCGCCCGGCGGCAGCGGCAGCGGCGGCTGCACGCGCACCCACTGCTCCGCGCTGGCCGTCCCTCCGGCGTGGTGGGGGGCGTCGTAGCTGGCGGTGAGGATCACTCCGGCGCCGCCGTTCGCGTTGGCTGGCGGGGTGACCTTCCAGGTCATGGTCTCGGTCTGGCCCGGTGCGAGGACCTTCGTGGCCGGTGGCGGTGCGCTGCTCGTCCAGCCGCTCGGGGTGCCCAGCGCTAGCCGGACATTGGTGAGATCCGTATGCCCGGTGTTGCTGATGGTGGTCGTAACCGTGGTGGACACGCCCGAGGTCAGCATCGGCTGGGCGTGCCGGCCCGGCACCGTGCTCGCCGTGCCGACGGTCAGCGCCGGCCGGGCCGAGTCGCCGAGCTCTATCGTTGCCTCGCGGTCCCCCATCATGACCGTGTGCGTGCCCGCGTCGTACCGGCCGCCCGTGACGTCTTTGACGCCGGCGCTGGCGAACGCGGGAAGCTGGACTCTTATGTCCCTGGTGGGGACATCGCCGGTGAGCGTGACGCGGACGGTGCGGTCGCCGCTCGTGTGCAGGCGCACGCCGTATGTTGCACGGTGGCCGGTGCGCACGTCGTAGGACGCGGTCAGGTTGCCCACGGCGATCGTCTGGCCGGAGGCCAGCCACGCGTCCGGGATGCCGCGGCCGATGTAGAGGACCGCGCGGCCCTCCGGCGTGCGGCCTTGCGCGACGAGCGACTGGAGAAGGGTCTGGGTCTGGCCCGCCATGGGCCAGGCGTACGGTACGGCGCCGAACTCAGGCGCGGCGTGGCTGCCCCGCCAGGGATTGTTTGGGTCAGGTGGGGTCCCGTTGGCTTCCCACCAGGCGTTCGGGCCGCCGGTTGTGGTCGCGATCTGCCACGCGTAGCTGGTCACAGGCAGGTCGCGGTAGCTGTTCCCGTACAGCGCGGCGGCGGCGTACGCGGTGTTGAGGGCGACGCTGTACCCGGTGTAGGCGCCAAAGCTCGGGTACGGCACACCGGTGCCATCGAGGCGCGCGAACCCCATCCGGTACAGGTTGTCGGTCTGCGACGGATCGCCGAGGACGCCGTTCAGCTCGCCGCCCTGCGCGGCGATGTCCCACGGGTTCTCGCCCCACAGTGCCTGGGAGGCCCAGTTAGCGTCGTTCGGTGAATCGCACCGGTCGGCGGTGACCGGCTGGTTCACCTCGCACGGCAGGAAATCGAACCTGTTGGCGCTCTCGTTCGCGGCGAGGCCCTTGTTGGTGGCGCTGAGCAGGTTCGTGTACGCGGTGGCGGCCCACCGCGCTTCGGCGGTGTCGCCGATGCGGGCGGCGATGTACCTGTACGCCGTCAGGCCGGCCAGCGCGGTCTCGTCGTCGAACAGCCACACGCCGCCGGAGTCGTTGTCGAAGGAGGACTTCAGGTACCCCGTGGCCGGGTCGAGCTGGGCCAGGTAGTCGGTGTGCATGAGCGTGTACAGGCTCGGGCCCCACTGGCTCGGCCCGGCGGCGTCGTCGTGGAAGTAGGCCCGGACGAACGCCGTGTCGCTGGTGGCCTGCAGGTAGTCCGCCCACGCGACCGGGGTACGCCACGGGCCGTCCCAGTACCAGTTGGCGCCCTTCTCGTCGAAGCCGGGATTCTCCGAGACCCGGCCGTCCAGCAGCAGGTTCCGCGCGCCGGTGAAATCGCCGAGGGCGAACCGGTTGGCCAGGATGCCGGGCAGGTCGTGGTTCAGCAGCCAGTCGTAGTTGTTCGCGCCGGAGAACGGCGCGTCGCCGGACTGGACGATCCGGGTGTAGATGAACGCGGCCTTGTATGCGTTGCCGAGCGCTTCGCCGGGGCTGGCGAGATTGTTCGTGTTCGGCAGCGGGACGTTGGGCAGGGTCAGCCTCGGGATGACGGACAGGCGGTCGTTCCAGTAGTCGCGCATCGCTTTGTAGGCGGCGTCGTAGGACGGTACCGGGCTCTGCCCGGTCAGTGCCGGGAGTGGCTTGCCGCTGCCGAACGTGTCGACCGCCGCCACGTAGTCGTCGGTCGCGGACGCGCCGGGCGCGAGCGTGTCCGGCTGGCTCTTGAGGGTGACCAGGGCCGGCCCGGCGGCGCCGGGGCTGACGGTGACGGTGCCGGTGCCGTTGTTGGCCGCGGTGATCCGGGTGTAGACCAGCTCCACGGGGCTGCCGCCGACGCTCACCCTGTCGGCGAAGTCGGTGATCGACACGTTGACGTCGTTCCTGGTGAACGACGTGGTGAGGGCGGGCAGGTAGCCGCCGGCCATGGTCCAGCTGACTGATCCGGCGGCCGGCGCCCGGCCCGGCTGCAGGCCGTAGGTGTAGATACCGAAGCTGTACATGGCGCCGCAGTACGTGGTGCCGTCCTGGGCGTAGTGCACAGGGACGCCGCGAGCGAAGTACGAGCCGGACAGGTAGGCGAACGGCGCGTACCAGTTGCCCTCCCAGCCGATGACGGACTGGTTGGCGAAGCCGAAGCCGTAGGGGTCGTGCGGTACCGGGAAGTTCGTGCCGTAGCTTGGGGGCAGGCTGGAGTCCCGGCAGGAGTTGACGGGCAGGTTCGGCGGTGGCTGGTAGGACCCGCCGGACGTGCGCGGGCCGCTGCTGGCGCCTGTAGCGCCGGGCCTGGTGGCGGCGCTTGTCCCTGCGGGCCCGCTGATGGCGCTCGCCGCTGTTGGCAGCAGTCCCGGCAGGGTGATCGCGGTGGCGGCGACCGCCAGCGCGACCCGGGCGTGCCTGGCGTGCCTGGCGTGCCGGATCGTGCCTGCCCAGGTATGACGCGTGGACCTGATCACGTGCGCTTCCTTTGGTGTGCGGAAGACTGGTGTGCGGAAGACGTTTAGGCTGTTGTGAATCTGATGAGGAAATCGTTTGCCTCACCAAGCTAGAAAGCCTGAGGCCCGCTCGTCAACCCCCAAGCGTCGCGGGTCGTGATCCGCGCCTTCAGGCCGCGCTGGACTCCCGGACCACCAGCCGGCACGGGACCGTGTGCACGCCGTGCGGGTGCTCGCCGCCGATCGCGGCGAGCAGGTGCCCGGCGGCGATGCGGCCGACTTCCTCCAGGCACATGTCCACGCTGGTCAGCGACGGTAGCGCGCCGAGTGCCATGGGCGCCCAGTTGTCGAAGCCGACAAGGGCGACGTCCTCCGGAACGCGCCGCCCGACGGCGCGCAGCGTGTCGGCGACGCCCCGGGCGATCTGGTCGCTCCCGCAAAAGATCGCGTCCGGCCGGCCGGCGAGCAGTTGCCCGGCCGCCTCCCGGCCCCAGCGCTCGCTCCACTCGCCGTACAGGATGTCGCCGCACGGCTCGGTACCGGCCTCCGAAAGCGCCGCGGCGAAGCCCCGCGCCCGCAGCCGGGCGCACAGGAAACGCTCCGGGCCCGTGATATGCGCGATGCGCCGGCGGCCGATGCCCAGCAGGTGCCCGGCCGCCGCGCGGCCGCCGCTCTCGTCGTCGGGCAGCACCGCGGGCGCGCCGCCGTCGGCCGGCTGGGTCATCGCGTACACCACCGGGATGCTGGGGGCGACGCGTACCGGCGGCCTGGGCTCGATCCGCCGGCCGGTGACGATCAGGCCATCGACCCTGCGCGCGGAGAGCATCTCGATGTACCGCTGCTCGCGGTCCGGATCATCGCGTGTGTCGCACATGAAGACCGATATCTGGCCGGTGCCGAGCGCGTCTTCGGCGCCGAGCATCACCGGGATGCTGAACCGGCCGAAGCTGTCGGTCGTGATCAGCCCGACGGTGAACGAGCGGCCGGCCAGCAGGGCCTGAGCCAGCGTGTTCGGGGCGAACCCGAGCTGCTGGGCCGCGTTGGCGACGCGCTCCCGGGTTTCGGCGCGGAGCTTGCCCTGCCCGTTGAGCGCCTTCGACGCGGTGCCGATGGACACTCCGGCCGCCGCCGCCACGTCCCTGATGGTCGCCCGCCTCATGCGTGCTCCTCCTGCTGCCGACCGGCCACCTGCCGCATGCCGCCAACCGGGCACGTGCCGCATGCCTGCCAAGCGGCCACGTGCCGGGGATTCGCCCGTGCCCCGCTGTTGACGTACTGAAGCCGAGACTCTAGCCTACGATGCTAGTTCGGGAAAACCTATTCCTCAATCTGGGAGCGTGTCCCCTGCATACGCCGGATGAGTCAGCGGAAACCCCGCCGGTCCTGGTCAGTCCCGGTGGGGGCAGCGGCGGCCCCGTCATCCCCACCTCGTCCGCGTTCGGGGCCCACCGCCCTCTGGCCCTGGGCGATGCCCGGCTGACGGCGGGCCTGCTGCACGACTGGCAGCAGCGCAACGCGACCGCGAGCATGCCGCTCGCGCTTCGCCAGCTTGAGGTGGCGGGAAACCTGGACAACCTGCGCCTCGCCATCCAGGCGGGCACCGTGGCCGGCGCGATGAGGGGCGGCGCGGCCACCGCCGGCGCGGCCGCTGCCGGCGCGGCCACTGCCGGCGCGGTCCCAGTCGACGTGACCACTGCCGGCGCGGTCCCAGTCGACGTGACCACTGCCGGCGCGGTCCCGGGCGGCGCGGCCACCGTCGGCGCGGTTCCGGCCGGCGCGGCCACGGCGGACGGAACCCCGGCCGACGGAGACGGGCACCGGCCCCGCGAGCTCGGCCCGGTCGATCCGCTCCCGGGGCTGGGCTACCGCGGGCCGGTCTTCATGGACTCGGACATCTACAAGACGGTGGAAGCCATCGGCTGGGAGCTGGCGCGCGGGCCCCAGCCCGCCTTGACCGAATTCACCGCCGCCGTCATCGAGCTTCTGGAACAGGCCCAGCAGGCCGACGGTTACCTCAATTCATACGTCCAGGCCAGCGGCGAGCCCCGTTACGCCAGGCTGGCGTGGAGTCACGAGCTGTACTGCGCTGGCCATCTCATCCAGGCCGCGATCGCGATGCGGCGCGCCGCCGGCGACGCCCGCCTGCTCGACATCGCCACCCGCCTCGCCGGCAACCTCGTCAGCGAGTTCGCCGGCAAGGAGACCGGCAAGGAGAGAGGCCTGGACGGCCACCCGATCGTCGAGACGGCGCTCACCGAGCTTTACCGCGCGACGGGCACCGTGAGCTACCTCGATCTCGCCCGCCAGTTCGTGGACCAGCGAGGCCACGGCCTGGCCGGCGATTCCGGCATGGGCCGCCGCTATCTGCAAGACCACCTCCCCGTCCGGGAGTCGGACACCGAGGTGGGCCACGTCGTCCGGGCGCTCTACCTGGAGGCGGGCGTCGTGGACGTGGCCGTCGAGACACACGACGACGAGCTGCTCCAGTCTTCGGTCCGCCGCTGGGACGACATGCTCGCCACGAAGACGTACCTGACAGGCGGGAATGGCTCACGGCACGTGGATGAGGGCTTCGGCGACCGGTTCGAGCTGCCGCCGGACCGCGCGTACAACGAGACCTGCGCCGCGATCGCCAGCTTCCAGTGGAGCTGGCGGCTGCTGCTGGCCACCGGCGACGCGAAGTACGCGGACCACATGGAGCGCGTGCTCTTCAACGGGTTCGCGGCCGCGATTTCCGCGGAGGGCGATCGCTTCTTCTATGTGAACCCGCTGCAGCGCCGCGAGGATCATTTCGAGAAAGACGACCCCGGCCGCCGCCGCGTATGGTTCAGCTGCGCCTGCTGCCCGCCGAACATCATGCGCCTGCTCGCGTCACTGGACCATTACCTCGCCACGGTGACGGACGGCACCCTGCACGTCCACCAGTACGCCAGCAGCCGCCTGACCGGCGCGGACCTGGACATCGACGTGACCACGGATTACCCATGGTCCGGTCAGGTCACGCTGCGCGTGCTCGCCGCCCCGGCAGCCGCCCGCGCACTGGCACTGCGCATCCCCGCCTGGAGCACCGGCACTAACTTCAAGATCAACAGCTCCGCGGAGCGGAGCGTGCTGCCCCAGCGCGGCTATCTGCGTCTGCGCCGGCAATGGCGTCCCGGCGACGTGGTCACCCTGCACCTGGACCTGACCCCGCGCTGGACGTACCCGGACCGCCGTGCCGACGCGATGCGCGGCTGCGCCGCGGTCGAGCGCGGCCCGCTCGTCTACTGTTTCGAGCAGGCCGACCAGCTCGTCCCCCTCCATGACATGGCCGTACGTCCCGGGACCAAGCTGAGCGAACGCGAGGCCACGCTCGACGGCATCGGCCGCACGATCCAGCTGAGCGCCGTCGGCAGGTATCTTCCGCCCGCGCCGCGGACGCCGGTGCCGCGTGTTCCGGCCGTCGCGATCCCGTACTTCCAGTGGGACAACCGCGGCCCCGGCGCCATGCGCGTCTGGATCCCCGGATCCTGAGCCAGCCCTGAGCGAGGCGGCCCTGACCGCCCGTCAGGAGGCGAGCCGCGAGCGCAGCATCTCCTTGCCCATCTCGGCTCCCTTGCGGCTGTCCGCCTGTGCCTTGCGGAACAGCTCGGCGACCTCGGAGTCGCCGTCCCGGGTCGCGTCCTGGATGTAGGTCTCCAGGCGCAGCGCGTTGCTCAGGCAGGCTTCCACGTACCAGATCAGGTTGTAGTCCTTGTCCTTGGTGCCGGTCACCGGACCGGTTTCCTGAGCCGTCATCGCAGATCTCCTCTCGGCGGGTTTATGTGTCAGCTACCCGCCCGCACGAGACCATGCGTTGATTCCCGTCTTTGCCCCCGCGACCGTGACCGCAGGTGCTTGTCTTCGGGTGCCCGCTGCGCGCCGGCGCAGGTCAGATGTGTACCGTGCCGTCGTGGCCGATCGTCCAGCCTGGGTTGTGGGCCACTTCCCACACGTAGCCCTCGGGGTCGGCGAACGCTCCTGACGTTCCGCCCCAGTCCGTCTGTCCTGCCGGGCGGACGATGGCGCCTCCGGCGCGCTCGGCGTCGGCGAGCAAAGCGCCGACGTCCTCGGGTGAGCGCACGTTGTGCGCGAGCTCGATCCCGGGAGCGCCGTGGCCGCCGAGCGCGGTCCACAGCCCGAAGACCATTCCGCCGGCCTGAAAGAAGCAGACCTCGTCATCGGGCTGCTGGGCCCCGCGCCAGCCAAGCGCCTCGTAGAAGGCGCGCGCACGGGCCAGGTCCGTGACGCCGAGCGTTACCAGACTGATCCGTTGTTCCATTCTCGCGGTCCTTCCTCGGTCAGGTCATGCGTGCCGGGCTCAGGCGGGGTGCGGGCGGATTCGGAGTGGACCAGGTCGGCGAGTCTGGCCAGGACGTCGGGGTCTGTTTCGGGGAGGACGCCGTGGCCGAGGTTGAAGATGTGGCCTTCGGCGGTGCGGCCGCGCGCGATCACATCCCGGGCGCGGTGCGCGACGGCCTCCCAGGAGGCGAGCAGGACCGCGGGGTCCAGGTTGCCCTGGAGGGCCTTGCCGGGCTCGGCGCGGCGCGCGGCCTCGTCCAGAGGGACCCGCCAGTCGACTCCCACCACGTCGGCTCCTGCCTCGCCGAGAAGGCCGAGCAGTTCCCCGGTGCCGACGCCGAAGTGAATTCGCGGCACCCCGGTGGGCTCGAGCGCCGCGAAGATCCGGCTGGTGTGCGGCAGCACGGCGTGCCGGTAATCGTCCGGGCCGACGGCGCCGGCCCAGGAGTCGAACAGCTGCACCGCCGACGCGCCGGCCGCGATCTGGACCTGCAGGAACGTGATCGCGATGCCGGCCAGCCTGCCGAGCAGGGCGTGCCACAGCTCGGGATTCCCGTACATCAGCGCCTTGGTGCGGTCGTGGTTCTTGGACGGGCCGCCGTCGACCAGGTACGAGGCGAGGGTGAACGGGCCGCCGGCGAAGCCGATGAGCGGCCGCTCGTCCAGCTCGCTCACCAGCGCCCGCACGGCCTCGCCGATATACGGCACGTCGGAAGGGTCGAGCGGGCGCAGCCGGGCGAGGTCGCCGGTGTCGCGGAACGGGCGTTCCACGACCGGGCCGATCCCGGGCTTGATGTCGATGTCGACGCCCACCGCCCGCAGCGGGACGACGATGTCGCTGAACAGGATCGCGGCATCCACGTCGTACCGGCGCAGCGGCTGGAGGGTGATCTCGGTGACCAGTTCCGGCCGGGTGCACGACTCGAGCATCGAGGTCTGCGCCCGGAGCCGCCGGTACTCGGGGAGCGACCGGCCCGCCTGGCGCATGAACCAGACAGGCGTATAGGGCACCGGCTCCCTCCGGCAGGCGCGCATGAACGGCGAGCTGTCTATCCGCGCGGCGGAGTTGTCCAGCTGAGCGGCGGAGACGCCGTCCGCCCGGTTGGCGGAGCCCGGCTGCGGCAGGATGGTCACCAAGGGATCTTCTCACAGGGCGCGGGCGCCCCGATCCCGCCCGCGGCGACACGCCGCCGGAGATCCACGGTATCGGCGGCTCCGCGTGCCAGTATCGGGACGAGTCCCGCATGTGAGCGTCGTCCGCTAAGGGGTCGCGTGATGAACCAGCCGCGCAGGAACTGTCCCGGGTGTGGCGGTGAACAGCAGTTCGAGCAGATCCACGGGATTCCCGGTGAATGCCCGGACTCACCCGACGGTGAATGCCCGGAGTGGGCCTGCATCGAGTGCGGGGCCGCTCTGATCATCGGCTTTGTCCCTTACGCAGGTCTTTCGGATGCCGGTGAACCCAGCCAGCCGGTGCGCGCCGCGTAGCAGCGGCCGTAGACTGGAAAAGAAAAACGGCTGGCCGCACGCGACGTGCCGCCGGGCACGACGTACGCTCGGCGCATGACGAGGCCGGCGGACAGGTCCGCAGCCCGGCGGGCCGCGGGAAAACGGGCTGCAGAGCGGCAGGCGGGACAGGTGACTCGAGCGGCGGAGACCACTCCCGCCGCGGGCACGACCGACGCGGCGCGGGAAGACAGCGCACCGGACGGCACAGCGGCCGACGGTGCGTCCGCCTTCGCGGCAGCCGCGGCCGAGTTCGGGGCCGGCCGGGACGAACAGCGTGATCTGCGCGAGGATTTCACTTTCGACGACATCCCGGCGCCGAAGCGGCTGGCACCGTATGCCGCCGCGATCGCGGCCACCGCACACCGGGACGGTGACGAGGTCGCCTGGGGGCGGCTCATTCTGCTCTACGACCCGGAAGGCCAGCAGGGCTGGTGCGGCACGTTCCGCCTGATCGCATACGTCCGCGCGGACGTGGAACCGGAGATGGCGGCAGACCCGCTGCTCGGGGAGGTCGGCTGGAGCTGGCTCACCGACGCGCTCGGCGCGCACGCACCGGGCTACGAAGTACCCAGCGGGACGGTGACGAGAGTCATCACCGAGGGCTTCGGCGCCAAAGAGGACGAGGATCCGCTGAACGGATTCGAGCTTCGCGCCTCCTGGTCGCCCGAGGCCGAACCGGATCTCGGAGCGCACGTGGCCGCCTGGTGCGAGCTGCTCGCCGCCGCGGCCGGCCTGCCGCCGCAGCCAGGGACACGGGCATTCCGCCCCGGCAGCGCGCGGCGGCGCCGATGAGTCCGGAGAGCGGGCAGAACGGGGGCAATTCGGCACAGGAAACCGCGCAACACGAGGTCGTGGACCTGCTCGAGCCGCGCGACGGGCTGCCGCCCGTGGTGAGCACGCCCGCCGCGCTCGCCGAGGCGATCGCGAAGCTCTCCGGCGGCAGCGGGCCGGTCGCGGTGGACGCCGAGAGGGCCTCCGGCTACCGGTACGGGCAGCGCGCCTACCTCGTCCAGCTGCGCCGGCAGGGGGCGGGAACCGTGCTCATCGACCCCATCGCCTGCCCGGACCTGCGCGGGCTCGGCACGGCGCTCGACGACATCGAGGCGGTGCTGCACGCCGCGTCCCAGGACCTGCCGTGCCTCGCGGAGGTCGGCTACCGGCCGCAGCGGCTGTTCGACACCGAGCTGGCCGGGCGGCTTCTCGGCTACCCGCGCGTGGCGCTCGGCACGCTCATCGAGGAGATACTCGGGTTCCGGCTGGCCAAGGAGCATTCGGCCGCCGACTGGTCGGCGCGCCCGCTGTCGGAGGAGATGCTGCGCTACGCGGCGCTCGACGTCGAGGTGCTGATCGAGCTGCGGAACGCCCTGGCCGCTCAGCTCGACGAGCAGGGCAAGGCCGAGTGGGCACGCCAGGAGTTCGCCGCCGAGGCGGCGGCGGTTCCGCCGCCGGCCCGGCCGGACCCGTGGCGGCGCACATCCGGCATCCACCGGGTGCGCAGCCGCCGTGGGCTCGCGGTGGTCCGCGAGCTGTGGGAGGCGAGAGACCACATCGCCCGGGCCGCCGACCTGTCGCCGCGCCGCGTGCTGCCGGACACCGCCATCGTCGAGGCGGCCAGGGTGATACCGGCGGGCCGGGCGCAGCTGGAAAAGATCTCCGGGTTCACCGGGCGGAACGCCAGGCGGCACACCCAGGAATGGATGGCGGCCGTGCGGCGGGCCCGCGCGCTGGCCGACGGCGAGCTGCCCGACACCACCGGGACATCGGCCGTCGCGGGCCCCCCGCCCGCGCACCGGTGGACCGAGCGTGACCCCGCGGCGGCGGCCCGGCTCGCGGCGGCACGCGAGGCCGTCACGTCCGTCGCCGCCGCGCACGGGCTTCCCGCGGAGAACCTGCTCGCGCCCGATGCGGTGCGCCGACTCAGCTGGGAGCCACCGGATCCGGCCGGCGAGGACGGCGTGGCGGCCGCGCTGGCCAGCTACGGCGCCCGGCCGTGGCAGGTCGGGCTCACCGCGGGGCCCATCGCCCGCGCGCTGGCCAGCGCGCGGGTCAGCGTCGCGGAGGCGGCTACCCTGGACGGGACCGAGTTCGAGTCTTGAGAAAGCGAGGGTGATCGTCCCGGTGCTGACCGTCGCGGCCGCGCTGGCAGGCAACGCGCAGCCACCGCTGCCTGGCTTCCTCGACATCGTGGGCGGGTACCTGGGCCATTACGGCTACTGGGCGATCTTCCTCCTGGTCATGCTCGAGGACTTCGGCGTGCCGGTGCCCGGCGAGACCATCCTGATCGCTGGCGCCATCTTCGCGGGCCACGGCGCGATGAACGTCGTCGCGGTGGGCCTCATCGGGTTCGTGGCGGCGGTCATCGGCGACAACATCGGCTTCGCCATTGGACACTTCGGCGGCCGCGCGCTGGCCCTGCGATGGGGCAAGTACGTCTTTTTGACCGAGGAGCGGCTCGACAAGGCCGAGGCCTTCTTCAACCGGCACGGCGGCAAGATCATCGTGGTGGCGCGGTTCATCGAGGGCCTGCGCCAGGCGAACGGGATCATCGCAGGCATCACCGGCATGCGGTGGCTGAAGTTCATGGTGTTCAACGCCCTGGGCGCCGCCCTCTGGGTGGGGACCTGGGTCAGCGTCGGCTATTTCGCCGGGCAGCACATCGGGACGATCTACCACTACATCACGCAGTACTCCTACTACGCGCTGATCGCGGTCGCCGTGCTGATCGTGGCACTCATCGCCGGGCATGTCCTGCGCCGCCGCCGGCGAGCAGCCGGCACGCCGGATGGCGCTGGGGAACACGCGCGGGAGGTTCGGGATCCAGCAGGGGATCACGCGCCGAAGAGGTCGTAGCACTCCGTCCCGGTCAGCGTGCCCGCCGCCGCGTGCAGCACGCGGAAGGCTCCCTTGGGCAGCGTCGGGTCGCGGAGCGGCCAGGCGCCCAGCGCTTCCAGCGCCGCCGTGAGGAGCACGGGAACGTTCTCCCGGTGCGCGCAGATCACCGTCGGCTCGGCCGCCGCCAGGATGCCACGGACCAGTTGGGTAAGGCCACTTTCCGTTTGGGATACCGATGATGACCCCAGCGTGAGCGCGTCCTCAGCTTTGATATCGGAGCCCGTGAGCGCCACGTACGGGCGAACGCTGTCCATGCAGCGGCGCGCCGCGGAGCTGAACACGCGCGCGGCGGAGGCGGAACACGCGAGCACGCGGGCCAGCGCGCGGGCTTCGGCCATTCCCCGGTCATCGAGCGGGCGCTCGGCGTCGTCGCCCCGCCACTCCTCTTTCGAGCCCGCTGACGCGTGCCTGAGCACGATGAGCGGGACGGTGTCCGCCGGCCGGCGCGCGAAGTCGTCGAGCACGCCGGTGTCGTGGGGGTACGTCAGCCGGTTCCTCGCTTGCGCGACCGGCAGCCAGACCAGCCGGTCGACCTCGCTGTTGGGCACGGCCGAGTCATCGGTGCCAACCGCGCGCGCCGACCAGTAATCGACCTGCTTCGGAGCACCCTTGGCCAGGTAGCGCACGGAGTCGAGCCAGCGGCCGAGCAGCACCTGGCTGCCGGTTTCCTCGCCGACCTCCCGCACCGCCGTTTCGGGCAGGTACTCCCCCGGTTCCTGCTTGCCCTTGGGCAGCGACCAGTCGTCATACTTGCGGCGGTGTACGAGCAGCACTTCGGTTGCCCCGGTCACGCGGCGCCATGTGACGGCGCCCGCCGAGCGAATCAGGTCGCCGGGCTCGCGGGTGCCGTCGCCGGGTCTCAGCCGGGTGCAGCCCTCAGGCATCGGCGCTCCGGCCGCGGCGCTCCCTGATCAGCGTCTCCTGCACGTCGCGCAGCGGCCGCCCTGCCTCGTCCCTGGAATGCCGGGTCCAGTTGCCCGCGCCGTCAAGCCACCACGACGAGGTGCTGTCGTCCAGGCCCAGGGCGATCAGCTCGCGCAGCCGCTTGCAGTGCGCGGGATCGGTCACCCGCACCAGCACCTCCACCCGCCGGTCCAGGTTCCGGTGCATCATGTCCGCGCTGCCGAGCCAGACCTCGTCCGCCGCGAACCCGCCCTCTCGCATGTCACCGCAGTCCGGGCCGCCGGTGCCGAACGCGTAGATCCTCGAATGCTCGAGGAAACGGCCGAGCACGCTGCGGACCCGGATGTTCTCGGACAGGCCGGGTATGCCCGGGCGGAGCGCGCACATTCCGCGGACCCACAGGTCCACCGGCACGCCGGCCTGCGAGGCACGGTAGAGGGCGTCGATCACCACTTCGTCGAGGAGCGCGTTGGTCTTGAACTGGATCATGGCCGGCTCGCCGGCCCGGCGGCGCGCCGCCTGCCGCGCGATACGGCCCACGATGCCCGCCCGCAGCGCCTCCGGCGCGACCAGCAGCCGGCGGTAGGAGTTCTTCCTGCTGTACCCGGTGAGGCGGTTGAACAGGTCGGTGACGTCCTCCCCCACCACCGGGTCCGCGGTCAGCAGGCCGAAGTCCTCGTACAGCCGCGCGGTCGTCGGATGATAGTTCCCGGTGCCGATGTGACAGTAGCGCCTCAGCGTGCCGTCGGCCTCCTCACGGACCACGAGCATCACCTTGGCGTGCGTCTTCAGCCTGACGTCGCCGTAGACGACGTGGCAGCCCGCCTGTTCCAGCTTGCGCGCCCAGGCGATGTTGGCCCGCTCGTCGAACCTGGCCTTGATCTCCACCACCACCACGACCTGCTTGCCGGCCTCGGCCGCGTCGATCAGCGCGTCGACGATCGGTGACTCACCGCTGGTGCGGTACAGGGTCTGCTTGATGGCCAGCACCCGGGGATCGGCGGCCGCCTCCTCCACGAGGCGCTCGACGCTGGTCGTGAAGGAGTCGTAGGGATGCTGCACGAGCACGTCTCGTTCGGCCAGCGTGGTGAAGATGGACGTGTCCTCCGGCACCGCCCTGGTGGACGGCACGAACGCCGGGTAGCGCAGCTCACCGATGGACAGGTCGGCGATCCCGGCCAGGCCGGCCAGGTCAAGCGGCCCCGGCAGCCGGAACACGGCCCGCTCGTCGACCCCCAGCTCCTTGACCAGGTTGCTGAGCACGTCCGCGGACATGGGCTCCTCGACCTCGAGGCGCACGGCCGGCTCGAAGCGGCGCCTGACCAGCTCGCGCTCCATCGCCTGCAGCAGGTTCTCCGTGATGTCCTCGTCGACCTCCAGGTCCCGGACCCGGGTGACGCGGAACGCGTAGTGCTCGACGATCTCCAGGCCGCCGAAGAGCTGGTTCAGGTGCGCCGCGATCACGTCCTCGATCGGCACGTACCGGTACTGCGACACCTGGAGGAACCGCGACAGCAGCGGCGGCACCTTGACGCGCGCGAACATCGTGCCCGCTGCCCCGGGCTCGGCGAGGATGACCGCGAGGTTGAGCGACAGCCCGGATATGAACGGGAACGGGTGCGCCGGGTCCACCACCAGCGGGGTGAGCACCGGGTAGATCCGCTGCCGGAAGAGCTCGCGCAGCCGGTCCCGCTCGCCGGAGGAGAGCTCCTTCCAGCGCAGGATCTCGATGCCGTATTCGGCGAGCTCGGGCCGGATCCGCTCGCTGAAGTCGGCGGCGTGCCTCATCGTCAGCTCACGGGCGCTGTCGAGCGTGTTGCCAAGCACCTGCTCGGGCAGCCGGATCCCGCCGCCCTCCACGGGGAAGCCGGCTACCATGCGCCGCATCAGGCCGGCGACCCGGACCATGAAGAACTCATCCAGGTTGGAGGCGAAGATCGCCAGGAACCTGACGCGCTCGAGCAGCGGGATGGACTCGTCCCCGGCCAGCTCGAGGACGCGCTGGTTGAACCGGACCCAGCTCAGCTCGCGGTCGAGGTAGCGGTCTTCGGGCAGCTCTGAGCGAAGCGGATGTTCCGCCTCCGCCTCCGCCTGCTCCGCCTCCGTCTGCCGTCGCGGCTGTTGTGCCTGCTGTGACTGCTGTTTCCCTGTCTGGCTCACGCTCATGACTCCCATTGTCCCCGGGTGCCCGTGAAGTGAAAACGATCAGGGGGCCGCTGACCAGTCAGACTCCGGGATGGCCCGGGATTCCCGTGCCCCGCTGGATCGGCTGGACGACCAGGAAGACCGGCGCTCCGGGACCGGTGGCCGAGCAGGCGGCGAACGGGTAGGGGATGTACCTGGCGGAGGGCTGGCCCGGCGGGAAGACCCGCAGTTCCTGGGCCGCCACCGGCTTGCAGCGTGCGGCGGGGAAGTCCCCGGCCGCGGCGAGCCGGCCCTCGGTATGCGCGGTCGCGCCCGGCGCGAGCAGGACCTGGCGCACCGTCGCCGAAGCGTCCCGGCCGGCCGCGTTGCCGATCTGGCCGCGGCCCTCCTCCCCGGCCCGGTAGGCCGAGACCGTGGGATAGCCGCTGAGCGCGCACGTGGTGGACGAGACGTTGGTGAACTCGAGAGGGTACCGGACATACCCGGATGCGTTTTCCTGCGCGACCCCGAGCCAGATCTCCAGGCTTGATGTGGTGCACCGCGGGCTCGCGGCCGCGCGGTCCGCGGTCTGGGCACCCCCCGCCGCCGTCAGGGCGGCCGGAACCGGGGCGCCCCTGCTCAGGATCACCGCGAGGGCGGCCGTCGCGACGAACGCGAGAGCCGCACCGGCCCGCCACGCGACGCGGACGTGTGTCCTCATCGTGCCCCCCCTTGCGATGGTCAGCCGGTTAGTTACCATCTTGAGATATTTCGGCCGATCTGACTACCGCCAAGGCCATACCTTCTGCGGTTTCTCTTGCTGTGGCGGGAAAATTCCGTGCCGCGCGGGGCCTGGCGCTTCCGCGATCATGGAACTGCCCGCCGGGCCGGCGGCTCCCGGCGCCGGGCCGCCGGGCCCGGCTACGGCGAGGCGTGACCGCGGAGTGCCGCGCCGGGCCTATGATCATCCCGTATGCATCGCTGGACCCCCATATACCGGGCAGTCGGCGCTGGACACGTCGGCACACCGGTTCCGGGCACCCTGATACGGCAATCCTGCTACATGGAGTAGCGTAATTGTCTATAATTCCGATATGATAAGTGCAAATGATGAAATCGTACCGCTGCTTCCGCGCCCCGGCGACGCCCGGATCGCCTTCACCCCGCCGGGCAGCGGTCCCGGACACTGGACGGGCGCGCCGTCCGCGGTGGCCGCCGACGGCGAGATCTTCCTGGCGTGCCGGCTGCGCAGGCCCGTCGGCCACGGCCGCGGCTACGCGGTCGCCATCGCACGGTCGGCGGACGGCGAGCGTTTCGAGACCCTCGCGCTGATAACCAGGGAGCAGATGGCGACCGAATCCCTGGAGCGCCCGGCGCTTGTCCGTACGCCCGAGGGCAGGTGGCGGCTCTACCTGAGCTGCGCCACCACCGGAACCAAGCACTGGCGGGTCGAGATCACCGAGGCGGCGCACCCGGGCGAGTTCGACGTCCGGCGGCGCGACGTCGTCCTTCCCGGTGACGCGAAGAAGGGCGTGAAGGACCCGGTGTTCGTCCGCCACGGCGACCAGTGGCACATGTGGGCGACCTGCCATCCGCTCGGTGACCCGCTCGAGGCCGACCAGATGACCACCGAGTACGCCACGAGCTCCGACGGCCTGACGTGGACCTGGCAGGGAACGGCGCTGAGCGGCCAGGCGGGCGAGTGGGACTCCAGGGGCACGCGGGTCACCGCCGTGCGGTTCGGCGGGAAGCTGATCACGGCGTACTACGACGGCAGGGCGACGGCCGCGGAGAACTACGAGGAACGAACAGGCGTCGCCACCGGCACCGACCCGGCGGCGCTCACCGCGCTGCGGCCTGGCCCGTTCGCGTCCTCCCCGTACCGTGGCGGCGGCCTCCGGTACCTGGATCTCGTTGAGCTGCCCGGCGGTGCCATCCGGCTGTACTACGAGATGACGCAGCCCGATGGGTCACACGCCCTGGTCACCGAGCTGCGCGCTGGGCCCGCTGGGCCCGCTGGGCGCGCTGGGCGCGCTGGGCGCGCTGGGTAAGGCGGCGGGTTAGACGGGGCGCCCGTTCTTCGCCTGGCCCTGGCCGGCCGGCCGCACGCCGACCATGCCGCCGGAGCGGGAGCGGGGCTCCAGCCAGTCGCTGAAGTCCTCGCCGAGGAGCCGTTCGAGGAGCGCGATGTCGTCCTCGAAACGCGGGAGCAGCGCCTGCCGTTCGGCCCAGCTGAGTGGCTGGCGCTGCCTGCTGTCGCGCTGGAGGAACTGCTCCAGCCGGCGCGTCACGGCCAGGCCCGCCTGCCCGGGCAGCAGCCGTCCGGCGAGGTCACCGGCCCGCATCCCGAGCGAGACCGCGCGGTGCGCCAGCGTCGGCTCCGGGTGCGCGGTGACGTTCTGCCGCGGGATCTCCTCGAGGATCCCGGTCTCGACACCGAGGAACGCGCAGATGCGGTCCAGCGTCTCGGTCGGCTGGTCGACCAGCTTCCGGTAGCGAAGCACGAGGATCCGCTCGCGCGGGAACAGCGAGTAGGCGTAGCCGAGCTGCTCGCCGTACCGGCCGAGCCGCGTGTAATGCCAGAACGACGCCCACCCAGCCGCGATCCTGCGGTCTTCCTCGGCGCACGCGCGGACGAAGTCACCGACCGGCTCGAGCCCCGCCGACCACAGGTGGGTCCAGTTCGAATGCGCGCGCTCCACCGGATCCCGGACGATGACGATGAGCTTCGCCGCCGGGATCAGCGTGCGGATGCGCCGCATCGCCGCCGGATCGTACAGGTAGAGCGGCGTCGACTCACCGCGCGGCACCCCAGGCGGCGCGCCGTCGAACAGCGCCTCGTAGTCATCACGGCGCCACACGTGCTCGCGGTAGGTCAGCGCGTCCCCGGGACCGCCGCCCTTCACCGGCGGAGGGCCGTCGGTCAGGAAGAACTTCGGCTCTTTGATCCGCGACATGTACAGCGCTGGGTGCTGAGCGAGCGCCGCATGCAGCGCCGTCGTTCCCGCCTTCGGGACCCCGGCCACCAGGAAGTCAGGCAGTGCCATCGCATCCTCGCTTCCGCACTCCAGGCTGACGGGTTGTGGATAATTCCAATAAATTAAATAGGAATATTCCGGCACAGGCAATCCCCGCTCGCCGGCCCTGCCGAGGACGTACTTCTACCCGCCCTACGGTGCGGCAATCCTCGGTGCGAGCCTGATCACACGGCTCGGGCCCGTCGGCGGCTCGCGCCTGTCGGCGGCTCACGCCCGTCGGTGCCTCACGCCCGTCGGTGCCTCACGCCCGTCGGTGCCTCACGCCCGTCGGCGGCTCACGCCCGTCGGCGGCTCACGCCCGTCGGGTGGCTTGCGCCCGTCGGTGCCTCACGCCCGTCGGTGCCTC
>Ga0213875_10001026_pt1 | contig 19827 bp, 17 predicted proteins | sample BarmaccomBMRX_R8_FD_160105 | JGI IMG/M metagenome (GOLD analysis project Ga0213875, IMG submission 160105) | Root-associated microbial communities from Barbacenia macrantha in rupestrian grasslands, the National Park of Serra do Cipo, Brazil - RX_R8 | ecosystem: Host-associated > Plants > Roots... | reverse complement strand
GCTAAGCAACAATGCAGGCCATCACCGTGGAAGGGACCGGTTGGCGCACACAGGCAAAAGCCCAAGCCACATCCCACCAGCTGCCGGAAGCTCAGATACCGCAGTTGCACCGGTACCGTCGACGATCATGTCTGATGACACCGTCGAGCGACGCTGCTGGTCACCGCTGTGGATGAGCTCTTCGGCGCCATCCGCTGACGTCATGCTAATCCGATCGGAAAGATCCATCATGACCGACATCGTCGTCCCGCTGTATTCGCTTCCTTCCCCAGCTCGGCACCTGGAGAAGCTGCAAGCGCGCAGCATTGTCATCCGGCGCGTCCTTCCGCCCGAGGCGCCTCTTGTGCTCCGATGGGTCGATGAACACTTCGCCAATCAGTACTGGAATGGCGAGACAGGAGTCGCGGTGTCGAGGACGCCGAACACGTGCTTTATCGCCGTAGACGAGGGCAAGATGATCGCCGGTTTCCTGTGCTTTGAGGTGACGTTTCGTGGATTCATTGGACCCGGTGGAGTTGCCGCGCCCTATCGGAGGAACGGGATATTCACGGCTCTAATGCTTCGAACCTGTGAGGCAATGCGCGAATTGGGTTATGCGTATGCGATCGTCGGCGATGTTGCGGAGATAACCGCCATCTTGCTTCGGGGACTCGGCGGTATTGCGGCGCCCTTCTCGGAGCGAGAAAAGGGACCCTATTCGGCGCTGCTGCCGTGCGCGGACCAGTCGACGCCAAGTGCATCGCGATTCCAGTAGTTTTGTTTAACGGTGTTTGTTATTCACTGCCCGTGTTACCGCAAATCGGATTGGAGAGGCCGTGGCTCGGGTCGAAGTTCCTTCTATGGGTGAGTTCCTTGAAGATGTCCCCTCTAATTGGGGTAAGTGGGGTCCGGACGACGAGATCGGCTCACTTAACTACCTCACTCCCGCTGAAGTGATGCGGGGTATCCGACACGTTAAGCATGGCAAAGTCATCACGCTGCAACGGTTGATTAACAACCCTAAGGGTGATCCGGTTTCGCAGGGCCGGACCGGGGCCAGGGTATCCATGCTGACGGACGAGAGTAGCTGGGATAAGGACGACGCTCCGCGGCTTCCAGGTGACGTGCATTACGCGGACGACTATATAGAAACTTTCCTGCATGGCTGTGGCCACTGCGATGCGCTTGGCCATGTCTGGTACGGCGGCAAGATCTGGAATGGCTATGACGCCAGGACCACAATTGGAGGGATGAGAAAGGCTGGGGTGCTACCGATCGCAGAGAAAGGTGTGGTCGGTCGCGGTATCTTGCTCGACATGGCCCGTTATCGAGGTAAGGCTGCATTGGAAAAAGGTGAGACGTTTACCCACGAAGACCTCGAAGCGTGCGCCGCGAGCCAGGGCGTCAAGATCGAAAATCGTGATATCCTGCTGGTCCGTACCGGTTTTCTTGATGCCTTCTACGAGGCGGGTCGCGAACAATTTTATAAAGACTTCAACGAGCCTGGCCTTACCTACTCGCTGGAACTAGTCCGGTGGTTCCAGGACATGGAGATCCCCAACCTGGTCACTGACACCATCTCCAACGAGACGACTCTCGAACCTAGCAGTGGCGTCGTGCTGGCGCTGCACTGCGCACTGATGCGAAATCTCGGCGTGGTTCTCACCGAGATTATCGACTTGAACAGGTTAGCCGAAGACTGCGCGGCGGATAACCAGTGGACGTTCCTCTACGTGGCAGCGCCACTCAAGGTTGTCCAGGCTACTGGTTCGCCGGTGAACCCGGTCGTAATCAAGTAGAAAATGATCAATTCGAAGGTGTTCGACTCTATCGAAAGAGTTGCGGGGGTTGAGCCTGGTGGTTGGTGCGGGAGCGGTGTGCGCTGACGCAACGGGGTCGGTGACGGGCGGCTCGCAACTGGCGTTGTCGGCCCAGGTCCAGCTCGTTTCACGGCATCGCCTTGGTGCCGACGAGGCTCACGCCGACGCACCCAAGTCGCCCGGCCTGTTCGGCCCCATCGGGGAACGGGTCGCTTCGGCACCAGGGATCAGGTCAAGCGCTTATCTCCTGCTGTCACGGTTGCGTTCTTGGCCGTTGTAATCGGTCCGTGAGGGTGCGGTGCGTTCGTTGCATGCACATGGCTGATCACCGAGTATGGCGGTATGGAGTACCGGCAGCTGGGCCGGTCGGGTCTGCGGGTCTCGGTAATCGCCCTGGGAACGATGACGTTCGGGGGCCGAGGTGGGTTTGCCAATGTGGGCAACACCGACGTGGAGCAGGCCCGACGGCTTATTGGATTGTGCCTGGAGCATGGTGTCAACGTGATCGACACTGCCGATGTCTACTCGCAGGGCGCCTCGGAGGAGATCCTCGGCCAAGCGGTCAGGGGCCGCCGCGAGGAGGTCCTTCTGGCGACCAAGGTGCGGATGCCGATGGGTGAGGGCCCGAACGAGGCGGGGCTGTCCCGTGAGCACATCGTGCGGGCATGTGAGGGCAGCCTGCGCCGGCTTGGGGTCGACTACATCGACCTCTACCAGGTCCATGGCTGGGACGGTCAGACGCCGCTGGAGGAGACACTCGATGCGCTGGACACGCTCGTCCGCAAGGGCCAGGTCCGCTATATCGGCTGCTCGAACTACTCGGCCTGGCATTTGATGAAGGCGCTGGCGGTGTCTGAGCGCTACCGTTTTCAACGCTTTGTCTCGCAGCAGATTCACTACACCTTGCAGGCTCGGGAGGCCGAACACGAACTGGTGCCGGCCGCGATCGATCAGGGTCTTGGCATCCTGGTGTGGAGTCCGCTGGCCGGTGGCCTGCTGTCGGGCAAGTTTCGCCGCGGGCGGGAGTTGCCGGGGACCTCGCGGCACCTGACGGAGTGGAATGAGCCGCCGATACATGACCAGGGCAAGCTTTACGACATTGTCGAGGTGGCCGTGCGCATTGGCGAGGTGCACGGGGTGTCCGCGGCTCAGGTGTCGCTGGCCTGGCTGCTGCGTAAGCCGGGGGTGACTTCACTGGTTATCGGCGCGCGCGACGGACAACAACTCGCCGATAACCTTGCTGCGGCACAGCTCATCTTGTCCGACGACGAAGTGGCCCAGCTTGACGAAGTCAGCGCAACTCCGTTGCCGTACCCGTATTGGCACCAGCAGAACTTCGCCTCAGACCGGCTCTCGCTGGCCGACCGCACGCTGCTGGGCTGATCCTCGACCCAACAATCTTTGATGACGCCGATCTGTGCCAGGTCGGCTGGAAGCCACTTCAGCACTTCGGCGGCGTGAGGGCAGGGATGTAGTGAGCGTCGGACCCGTGGTCTGCGTATCTAAGCCTGTTCGGGCTTGTTTGTCGGGTGAAGACCTGGACTGGATGCGGGGTCGATCGGCCTGCGTGGCCCTCGATCTGTTCACGACTGTCGAGGTGAACGGCAGCGTAGCGGCCGAAGTTGCCTCGGACACGGCACTGTCGGAGTGGACGCACGGTATCTGGCGGTTTTTGGGAGAGCGCATTCCGGGTCTGGCGCCGGATCCGCCACTGGTCAGAGTGTGGAGCCAGGCCCCCCTCGCTAGTGGGCTGGCCTCGTCCACCGCTTTGATCTTGGCACTTTTCGAGGCATTTGTTGCGGAAATCACCACCGTCACTGCGGTGCCTTCGCAGGTCGTCGTCCAGTGGGCGTATGAGTTCGAATTCGCGATATGCAATGGCGGGGGGATGGATCATTTGGCCATCGCCCGGGGTGGGGCGACGCTGTTCGATGGTCGGCCCAGCGGCCTACCGGAACTGATCGACCATGTCGATTTCCCCGCTGAATGGTCACTGATAGTGGTCGACTCCGGGACGCCGAAATCCACTCCGCATCACATTAGATCGGTCCGGACGCAGTATGCGGCCTCAGATCCGGTGCTCGCGGACTACATCGAGCGGTCGGACGCGGCATCCGGACAGGTCTGGGACGCGATCCGGGGACGGCGCCTGAAGGCGCTGACCGATGCCATGACCGAGGCCCATCAAGCTATGCGGGATCTGCAGAAGATGTCGACTCCGCTCATCGAGCAGTTGCGCTCGCTGGCCCGGAGTGCGGCGGGGCTACCGCTGAAGATCAGCGGCGCGGGGGGAGGTGGCGCGCTGGTTGGGGTGTGCCCTGCGTCGGATGCTGCGGCGATTGCCGAGGCGTTACGTGGTGCGTACTCCGACGTCCAGCCAGGGACTCAAGTGATCGTCGCGGGGTCTGTCTCGGCGTATTCGTAGGCCAGCCACTGTGAGAAGTGATGGAGCCGAAACCGTAGGTCGGCATCTCGATGCGGCGGGCACGTGAGGGGAGCGGGTGGGTGTGGCGTCGTCCGGAGATCGTGCACTGGTGTGGGCCGCACCAGTGTGACGATTTTTGCCAGTTCACCGACGGGGTATTCCGGTGCGGGTACGGCGCTGCGGCCGCTGATGACGGCGAGCACGAGATCAGCCAGGTCTTGAATATGTCGTGGCCGGACCACGTCCGGCGTTGCGTCCGAGATCGTGATCGGCTGGCTTTGCAACGCGGCCCAGACCATCGCCCCGATGACCGATCCGGGACCGCAACCGGGACCATAGAGGTGGCCGGTGTCGTGGCGGATCTCTGCCTGTCCCGGCCCGCCCGGGCGGATGACCACTGTTCGCCCGGCGGCCGTGGTCTGCGCCTCGTCGAGTTGGCGCAGATCGACGACCGCATCCCCCTCACTGCCCGCCACGGATGCTTGCGTGACCAGATAGCGCACGCCGCGCTGCGTGCCATGGGGTAGGTGGCTGCTGACGACCGTCACGGGATGACCGCGATCGGCAAGCAGGCGGACGAGATGCTCGCCGAGCGGCCCATCGGCCCCTAAGACGTGCAGTCGGGCACCGGTCTGCCGGGGCTTGGGGACTGTGGTGCGGCCCGCTTCTACCGCGATGTGGGCTACCTCGGTGAACAACTCCTGGGCGTCGTTGATGTGCCCGGCTGCCTCATAATGGCTCATGCCGCCCAGTGCAATAGTGCGCAGTGCTTCGGTCACGACCGTGCTGTCGATGTCGCGGCCTGTTTTTGGGGTTTGCCGGCCCAGCGTGTAGGCCGTCAGCCACGTGCCGAGCAGGGCTTGGGGGTCCAGGCCTTTCATCAGCCGCCCCAGTCGCGGCCGCAGGTCGCGGTCAGGTACTCCCGCGCCCCGGAGATGGTCTGCCGTCTCCAGGTGCAACCAGCGTGGTGGTTGGCTGCCCTCAAGCCGGACGACACACTGCGCCCTGCCGTTTTTGAAAAACGGGACGACCGACAGATCGGTGTGGACGCGGTCCTCGCCACCGGGGCGGTCCGTGGAGAGGAAGCAGGCGGACCGGCGCGGGCCGCGGAAGCTGTTCCCGACGATGCTGGGAAGGTCGCTGTGCTCAGCGAGATTGGGCACCGCGATGAAGCACGGCACGTTGTGCGAGCGCAGGTAACGGGACATCAGGATGTCCTCTGGCCACGTCCAGGAGTGGCTTCGGACGTAGTCGACGTATCCCACGGCAACCGCCCGCGGCAGGATCAGCGCGGCGCACTGAGTGTGTTCGTTCACCGAGGCCACCCATCTCGCCCCGGACAGTGCGCCAAGCCGCACCGCTGCGCCGTTACGCGAATCCCACAGCGAAAACAGCGCCAGTGCCGCCTCGGGCATGGCCTCGATCGCCAGTCGAGCCCGCTGGAACAACGTTGCGCTCAGGAGCATGTCGTCCTGGACGATCAAGTGATGGGTCGCTGACGGTGGCATGGACTTCCAGGCGGCCAGCGCAGTCCGCAGCACCGTCGGCGGCCCCGACGGCACCGGGTCGGTGACCACGGCCAGCGCGCCTGGGGGGGCCTGGGCAAGCACCTGGGACGCAGCGTCGCCTCGTGCCGGGTGGGTCAGGACCGAACCGCTGAGCTGGAACCGGCCCGATTCTCGGCTGATCGGCCAAGTGCCAGGGTGCGTGCTCATGCCAAGCCAGCCCATCGAGCCCAGCGGGCGACCTGCGCCATCCCGGCGTCCAAGTCGATCTGCGGCCGGAAGCCCAGACCCACCAGCCGCGAGGTGTCCACGGGCGGTGAACCGGCGTAGAACCGCCGGTCGTGCTCAGCCCAGGCAGCACTGTCGGACAGCGAGAGTCGGGGCAGCGACAGCATGCCCCGGTAATAGTCGTAAAACTGGCCCCAGGTCGTTGACCTCGGCCCCGAGACAAGAAATCGCCGACCGGAGACACCAGGGGCAGACGTGAGAAACGCGATGGCGTCAGCGACATCATGCACATGGACAACATCGCAGCAACCACTTGGACCGCTGGGCAGGACAGTGTTGTCTTCGGCTAGCCTGCGTAATGGGCGCACGGTCCACAATGGACCCCACGGCCCGTAGACCACCGTCGGCTGCAGGCAGACGACTTCCATCCGGTCGTCGGTTGAGTTAAGAACCAGCCGTTCAGCGGCGAGTTTCTGCTGCCCGTATGACAGATCCCTCGGATCGGTCTCCAGCAGCGGCGAGTCTTCGTCGATCACGGTCACGGCGGTTGCGTCGTAGACGCTCAAGCTGCTCACATGCACCAGCCGGCGAACCCCGGCCTTGCCGGCGGCGGCCAGGACCGCTGCAGTGCCGTCGACGGTGACCGCCCAACGCAGCACGGATTCGCCCGTGTTGCCGTAGACGGCATGAATGACCACGTCGCAGCCACTGAAGGCCTTCATCAGCGCGGTAGGGTCTGCGAGCAGGTCTGCCCGGACGACATCGAGCCGGGTGCGGTCGGCATGCGACAGCCGGGCTTGCTTGCTCAGCGTGTGGACCAGTGCGACGACCGATGTCGCGTCCTCACGCAGGAGCCGATCGACCACGTGTGACCCGATGAAACCGGTGGCACCAGTCACCGCCACCCGGCGCACGCCGGCTAGATAGTTGCAGCGCGGAGATTTTGAGGTGTGGGGCTCCCAGGGGCGGCTCACGGTGTGCACTCGCCGTTCCCGGCAGTCCTCGAGCATCTTGACGGTAGCCGTGGCCTCGGCAAACGTAGCTGCCGTATTCGGCTGTCCCCGCAGCGCGTGGTCGAATTCAACGAGCTGGTGATGGAACAATCCCTCGCGGGTCAGCGTCGCCGGCAAGGCCGCCGGCACATCACCCTGCTCCACGAGGACGCCGTCTGCGGTCCAGCGCTGGTAACGCGCCACCCGCTCGGTTTCGACCCGCAGCGTCGCGTGCGTCCCCTCGATGGTGATGGTGTTTTCTAAGTTGCGCAGCCTGCTTAGCTCTACTTCGATGCCGGTGGTTGCCGCCCGCAAAGCCAGTCGGGTCTCGCTGTCGGCACCGCCCGCGCTGTTGTCCTGGCAGCGCTGCAACTCCAGCGGCCCGAACCAGTACCCCAGCAGGTCGAACACATGCGGGCCGAGATCGGCCAGTACCCCGCCACCTGCGCCGGTGTCGAAGGTGAACCCGGTGACCGCGGGCCAGCCGTACTCCAGACCCTCGCGCCAGCGAACTTGCCGCACGGCACCGAGCCCACCCGACGCCAGCTGCTGGGCAATCCAGGTCGCCATCGGATAGAACCGCCGGACGTGGGCGGGCAGTACCGTGACCCCGGTAGAGGCCGAAGCCTGGCGGATCGCGATGCAGTCGCCGACGGTGGCAGCGATCGGCTTCTCCAGCAGTACGTGCTTTCCGGCTCGCGCCAGATGGATGGTGAGCCCGGCATGCGATTGCGGTGCGGTGGCCACGATTGCCACATCGATGGCGTCGAGCACGTCTGAGACATCCGTTGCGCACAGCGGTGTCGCCTGCTGCTCGAGCCCCTTGGTTTTCTGGAGCTGCAGGTGTTGCTCGGCGGCCCGCTCGGCGTGCTCAGGGACCTGATCGACCAGCGCCGTGACGCGGAACGGCGTGCCACGAGCCAGTGCGGGCAGGTGGCACAGCTCGGTCACCGCACCGCAACCGACGACTCCTAGCCGCAGCGGGGTAGGCGCGGCGCTCGCGGTGCTCATCAGCAAACTCCCGATTCGTGGACGACCCAGACGCTGGGTTCCCAATAGGTGCCCAGATCGGCGTCCCGATCGATTCGTACGGTCGCCAGCCCCCCAGGGATGACGTAGTCATCACTATCGGGAAAGCGCATCCCGGTCCACGACTCCCAGTCCGCCACGGTGCCGGTGATCAGTGACGACCGCGAGGTCGGGATGGACAGTTTGCCGCCCGCACGGACCTGGGTGCGCAGCCACGGATCGAAGGGCAACCCGTCATCGGTGGTCCAGCGTGCGTACCGCTCGATTGCCACCAGCGGATAGCGGTCTTTCCAGCTCGGCCGGGCCGGAACAATGATCTGGCTAAACCCCGACTCGCGGGCAGTTGCCTGGAGGGCGTGCAGCATGGCCGTTCCGAGACCAGCACCCTGATGACCTGGGGCGACTTCGATCCCCAGCGCGCAGAGAGTGTTCGGCTCACGCCCAGCATCGTGGAGGGTGAAGGCCGTCTCGATGGCGGCGTCGAGCCCAGGCCCCAGACCCATCGGCGTGCCGTCCCAGCGGGTCGGGATGCCCCGGGCAGTCGCCGAGATCTCATCGTCGGGGCCGACCAGGGCGAGCTGGTAGCGGCCGAAAATCTCGTGCAGCCGCTCCCAATACCCGGCATCCAGCACGTCGCCGTGCAGATTATATTCCGGCAGGATTCCGACAAAGACATCGGAAAACCGCTGCCACAGCTCGGGACGCTGATCGTAATGAACAATTTCAGGTGTCATGCCACGCCTTTCTCGATAGAGAACGCGGGCCCGTCGCAACCCCACACCTGGACTGGACCACAAATCGAAAAATATGCCATTGCCGCGCGTATGAGAGGTTCTTTCTCCGTGATCGCCGCGGCGGTCAGCGAGCGGATTCGCAGCTTTGCATGATGCTCCGCAGAAAAGGTGTTGCTGCCGTGATAGTTGTAGAGATAGAGCTGACCTTGGTCGCGCACGTAGCTGACCCTTACCCGGTGATGCAGGTCGGTCATGAGTGCCCAATCCTCAGCTAAGTGCGCATAGCGGCCTGACTCCGGATAACGAAACCGTCGATCGTTCGTCATCAGCATAGTGCCGGGCAGTAGTGGGTAGCGCGCTTTCGGTGTGCCTAGCTCCCAGTTGATCCAGTACAGCGTCCGGTCAAATAATTGCAGGTGTTCGCCCAGAAAGCAGCTGTGGCTGCTCTCCTCAATTAGGTTCGCCACCTGCGTCGCGAGCCGGTCTGGATGGCTGCAATCGTCGTCGTCCCAGATACAGATCAAATCACCGGATGCGGCGTCGAGCGCACGATTGCGCAGTGCGCCAAGTGACATGTCTTGAGCGGCGCCGAAAATTGTTACGTCCGTGATTTCGTGTTGTCGGGCCAAAGCGGCCAGGTATCGCCGATAGTCGGAAGTGCCGTGGCAGACGATGATGAGCTCACGAGCCTGGTAGCGCTGATTCGCAAAGCACCTGATGGCGCGGGCCGCGAAGACAGGCCGGTCTCTAGTGATCATTAGGCAGCTCACCAAGGGGCTAGCGGCCGGGGTCGATGTCACGCCGGCGCCTGCATCTCGTAGATGATCGCCGACGGAATTCCAGCCCAGGCCGCGCGGGCCGCGTCAGGAATCCTTTCTTCGTAGCCACCGGGCGGCAGCGGACCGGCGTAGAGGGGTTCGTGGCAGGAGATAAACGAGAAGCCGTGTGTGGCGAACGCCGTAAGATGGTCGCTGACCTGGTGTGGACGCCTCCGAATGAGTGCCAGCTCCCCGTGCTTGCAAGCGAAGATCAGCTGGCTGGTCAGCAGGAGCATGATCGGGTGGACATCGGTCACGATCAGCCGGCCGCCGGGTCGCAGCACGCGCCGGAACTCCGCAATTGCCTCCCCGACGTCGTTGAGATGGCACAGCGCCAGCGCGCAGAGGACTAGATCGACGGAAGCGTCCGGGATCGGCAGGCCTGTTAAGTGCCCGACCCGGAATTGTGCTTGCGGCGCCTTGGCGGCGGCCAGCTTTAGCATTGCCGGGGACTGGTCTACGCCGATCACGTCGTGCCCATGCTCGATGAGCGTCACGGTGTGGCGACCCGTCCCACAGGCGGCATCGAGCGCCGCACCGGGAGGGACCCGCGCCAGCAGACTCTCGACCACTGGCTCCTCGACGGCCAGGATGAAATTCGGTTTTGAGTCATACGTCGAGGCCCAGGCCGCGTAACCGGCCGCAACATCGAGCTCAGTCAGCGTCTCCGTCTCACCAACCTCGTCCGTTGAATCGATGATTTTGCGTATTTCTGCCACCCGTGCGGTGAGGAATTCCTCGTCACCATCAATGGCGTTACGCAGCAACGCAAGACCCTCAATGCCCATCATTAATTCCCGCACGCGCGCTTCACTTGGCATCTGATACGACCTCCTACTCGGACCTGATACCCTGCGTCCGCGGACGCATTAAAAAGTGGAGAGATGCGCTCGGCGCAGAAATGGAGAGGCTGGAATGATCGAGGGCTATGTCGGCCGCGAGACCATCGTCGGCGGCGAACAGATCAAGGTCCACGTCTCGACCGACTCCACTTTTTTTCGGGTAGATTTCTACCGGATCGGAGCGGTGCACGAGCTTGCCGGTTCGACGGAGTGGTTTTCCGGACGACAAGCACCAGCCCCCTCGCACCCGGGCGGCATCGCCGGCCACGCCTCGCCCGCCGTGGATTGGAACTGGCCAGCCTACGGATTTACCCCGTCCCCGCGCTGGAACCCCGGGGTCTACGTCGCCGTGTTCGTGGAGTCGCAGGATCCAACCTGCGACATTGACCCTCTCGAGGGCTTCGGTCGGGCATTTTTTGTCCTGCGCCCCCGAATTCCCGGCCGCGCCACCATCCTTTATAAGATTTCCAGCTTCACGCGGCATGCGTATAACCGCGCTGACGGGCCGCACATCGAACGGGCCAGTAGTCTCTACGACCACCCCGTCTACAGACCGGGCCACGACGGCGGTCGCGCCGGGCACGCGGTGAGCATGCACCGCCCCGGCCGGCTTTTCGAACTGTCCTACTGGGATGCCCCGTTCATCGGCTGGCTTGAGCGGGCCGGCTACGAAGTCGAGTTCTGCACCGACCTGGATCTGCACATCGACCCGGGGCTGCTTCAGGGGTACCAGCTGCTGCTCAGCGTCGGCCACGACGAGTACTGGACTGCGGCCATGCGCGAGCATGTCGAGCGATTCGTCAGTAGCGGCGGCAATGTCGCCTTCTTCAGCGCGAACACCTGCTGGTGGCGGACACACGTCACCGACAACGGCACCACACTGGTGGTCGACACCGACCACCGGGTGGGCAACGTCTACCCACACCTGCCCGCTACTGACCGGTGGTGGACACCGAAACCGGATGGGGTGGGGATACCGGAAAACACGCTGACCGGGGTCAGTTTCCGCAACGGCGGGATGTGGCCGACCGAGGGCCCGTGGCCAGGTGACCGGCCGCGCACTGGGTTTACCGTGCAGCACGCCGACCACTGGGTATACGAGGGCACCGGACTGCGGGACGGTCGCGACGGCGGCCACGCGGACGCGCTGGGAGCTGGCCTGCCCCTGATCGGGTACGAATGCGACGGCGCGGCTTTTTACTACGACGACGATGGCCTGGCCCGACCCACCGGCGAGGACGGCACCCCGGAAAGCTTCCTGATCCTGGGCATCATGGTGCTCGATCCCGTCCACGAAGACATCTATGACCTGTGGATGGGCCATTGGAACTGCGCGACCAGAGAGCCCGTTATCACCGGCCCCCGGGCGGCGACGATGGGGATCTACACCAGGAACGGGACGGTCTTCACCGCGGCCACCACGGACTGGCCCGTGATCGTTGGTCAGGGGTATGACCCCGCTATCGACCGTGTCACCCGCAACATACTGGACCGGCTGAGCCGCTGAGCCGGTCGGCAATATCCACCACAGACGGCAGACCGTCGGACCGCCATGTCCCGTTCGCCATCGGGAGGCAGCAATATTGTGAGTCGCACTTGAGTCGCCACTAATGAACCGCACGTATTCCCATGACAGACGGGCTGTCGACGTCCGGAATTCTCGAGTCGCCAACGGAGATCGCCTCATCCAGACGCAAGCATCCCGCGGAGCATCGCCGTTGACCTCAGAACCGCCCGCTGCGACGGGGGAAGTAGTCCTCCAGCACACCGTCACGCTCGATATCAACGGTTGAGCAGTGCAAGCCCCCACCAAACGGACCGACGGCCCGGAACGGTACCGGGACCACATCGAAGCCGAGCTTGTCGAGTTGCTCGGCGATTTGCACCTCTTTTTCCTCGACACAAATGGTGTCCGGATCCAGGTTGAACATGTTGGCCGCAAGCCAGGGACTGCAAAACGACAGCCGCGGCAAATGTTCCCAGCTGGCAGGTTGGACCGCCTCAACAATCTGCCAATCATTCAGGCGGAAGTACTTCATCAATTCCGCGTCGGCGAGCCGCTCGCCACAGTGCAGCACCAGACCCGGCCGCAGCGGCACCCACGTCGAATCAAGGTGTAGGGGATGAGTGTTGGTGGAGGTGATCCAGTGCACCCGGTGACCGGGGAAATGGCGCCTGAGCCACTCGTATCCTTGTCGGTTGGTCACCAAAGACAGCTGAACAAACAGGTCTTTGCCGAACCGGCAGACGTCCGCGGCGTCGAACAGTGGCTCGGCCTCGGTGAGCACCAAGTCGTGAGCAGCCACTCTGGTCAGCTGCTCTTCGGTAGTCAGAGTGTTGTACACGTCCCAGAACCCAGGCACGTATGAGGCGTCGGTAAGCCGCGGTTTGGGCGCCGCCTCCCACCGCATCTGCGGATCAGCCTCGAACAGCGACTGCAAAATCGGCCGGTAACAGAGGTACTCGAACCACCGGCTGCGGTAGCACATCGTGGCCTCAAGAATTTCCGATCCGACGGTCAGCAGCACATCACGCGGTGGCATGCAGCCGAACATCGAGTCATGGCTCCAGTCCGGCGTGGCCACCTTCTGACTGAAATCCAGCGGGGTGGGCCGCTCAACCCGCACGCCCCGCATTTGGAGGAGGTCCGCGAAATTGTCCAGTTGCTCGTTGGCCTCGGCGACCATGTCCTCAGGCATCGGGCCGTAGGTGCCCAGCGGGAAACCGTCCTCGGGGAAATCGCGCCGCACAGCAGGCTCGGGAGCTTGGACCATCGTCCCAGTCGCTCGCCCGACAATAACGTGCCGCAGCGGATCCCAGCCATTCCAGCAATTGACTCGAATGACCCCTTCGGTCGCTTTCTCGTTCGCCCGCGCGGTGGTCGTCACAGCCATCGCATCCTGCCTAACCTCAAGGAGAACACCCGTTGTCGTCAGATGAAAAGGTCTAAATCGTTTTCCAGCACTGGTCGACCATTGCCGACAGCTATCTCGTGCAGCTCAAGGTTTGACGTGTGCCGGGCGCAGTGAAAGGTGCAGTCCCGACTTGGGTCGATGATGCCCCGATCGGACCGATCCCAGATGTCGATCAGATTTTCGGTGACCGCGTCCCCGAGCATGGCCGTCGAGTTCCCACGGTGATAAGGACAGATATAGACCCCAGATGACGTGACTAAGGTACGAAGCTCAGCCACACGACAACGGTGATAGTCCTTCGGCTGGACCGGGCCCACCTGATCGCGCAACGAATCCAACGTTGAGGAGTTCACAATCTCAAAATCTGGACCTTCGAGGCAGCGGGCCTGTTCAAGTTGATCCCCGATCGAATCCAGCACCTCCTCCGCAAGCCCCACGATGTGATGCCCCTCGTCAAACATGGCCTTCACTTCGAAATAGTCACAGCCGATGCTCTTAGCCAGCTTGGCGGCCGCGAGTACCTCGTGATGATTGCTGACAGCAGCCTTGCCCTCGTCCCGGCGCACCATAACTAGGAACGAATAGCCAAGAGCGCCTTTCTTGACGGCGGCGAACCGTCGCATATTCTCGATTACATGATCGAAAACACTGCCGCCTTTACGGTTAGGCCGAAACGTCCGATAGGTGTCTGTCGTCGCGGCATCCACAGAAACCCGCACATACGACGCGTGTTCAGCCAGGCCGGACAGGTTACGGTCGATCATGGTTCCGTTGGTCACCACACCGATCGCGATTCCCGCTCGACCAAGGATATCAATGAGTGACTGCGTACCACTGTGCGCTAGCGGCTCACCCCCACCAATGAGGATGACCGCCTTGACCCCCATGCTCACCAGCTCCTCAGCCAACGAGCCCAACCGCTCGCGGGTAAATCGACCCTTATTGAGCAGCTTTCCACTGATGCACTCCGGACACGCCAGGTCGCAGAAACTTGTGGGATCAAGGTCAACCACAACCGGAGCCTTGGAGCGCTCGCCCTGCGCAACTTTGGCCACGATGTCATAAATACCCGGCTGGTAAAGTTTCGCCGTAAGATCCAAGCGGCCTATCGCCACGCCATCGACCTCCCCATTCGATTCAGTGGGGATGAATCACCGATATTTGTTAGCAGCCCGCATCCCCGGCGTACTATTACCCCAAAACGCTACTTCCCTAGCGGTCACATCGGCAGTTTTGTTGCACAAGTACGCCTCTGGGCTGTGAATTGATAAATCGCCGACATCCTCGGGCGGCTTTTTGTGCAACCGAGGCTTGAGCCAACGAATCAGCATTCGATACAACCGCGCTCCGTCCCGCTACTGTCATTCCCCATGCGTCATCGACTCGCAGGCAAAGAATAACGTTAATGCAAGTGATATGCCAGATATGGTTCGTCGGGGCGACGCACTGTAATATGGGGACACGGTAGGTTAGTACGTACATTGGTACATGAAGTTGCACATGCGCCTGTCCAGATGGGCCAATCGGGTGGTACTTACCCGTTGTGTGCGATTTGCAGCTGCAATTATTTTGATGTTAGAGCGTCTCGGCGGTAAGGGGTTGCTGCGTTCTTGAGGCATGAGCAGCGCGGATGCTGTGACGCTCAGCTCCGATGAAGTAGATACCGAAGAGGTCATCCACGGGCGGTGGCCTACGGCACCGCCCGACGATGGCCGTCAGGCATGATCGCTGGTCACGTGATCGACCTGGATCCTGCGTTCGGCCAGCAGCTTTTCGACATCTTGATACCACTGCGCGTACCGCAGGGACACAGCGCACCGCCACCATGATCACGTCCGGAGGGAACCGGAATCCCGCGAAGCCGAATCCGTGCCGTCCATGGATGCAACAGACCCGTCGAGTGTGATGAAAGGTGTGGCGGTGCCGAGTGATTCTGATCGGGGATTGTGTCAGCTAGCCGTGAGGAAGCCGACTACGTCATGCTAGGTGGTGAAGCGGGAGGTATTTCTTGGCAGTAGGCATGGGTGCCGAACTGGTGCCGGTGGGGATGGGAGTGGGACGCCCGCAGCGGGCTTGCGGCTTTGGATGCCGACCAGGCCGCCTCGACCAGCATGCTGCGCGCGTGCGCGGCGCCGGCTTTGGTGATACGGCCATGCTTGGCCGGTTGGCCACCGGACTGGCGGACCCGGGGATTAAGCCCCAGGTAGGCCACCAGTTTCTCCGGAGTGCGAAAGCGGGTGAAGTCTCCGACGGCGGCCACGATCGACAGCGCTACGGTCGCGTCGATTCCGGGCACGCTCATCAACCGCAGCACCGCTGGACGATCCAGCCCGGCTTGACCAAGGTCAGTGTCGACAAGCCGCAGTTCTTCGGCGTGGAAGTCTAACTGCCGTAGCAGCGCCATCGCCGCAGCCCGCTCATCGGGGGCAAGTCCTGCTCGGTCAGCCAGGCGCGGCCTTTGTGGCCGAACAAATCCGCTGCTGGGCAGCGCGGAATTAGGTTGCGATGCAAGATCGCATGCACCTGGTTTTTCAACCGGGTTCGTTGGCGCACCTGCTGTGCCCAGCGCAGAACCTGGCGGCGCAGTGCGCTGGTGGCCGCGTCCGGCAACCACACTGAGGGCAAATAATCCGCGGCCAGCAACTGCGCCCAGATTTCGGCATCGACCTTGTCGGTTTTGACCTTCGCCTGGAGCGATCGCCCGAGTCTTGGCCGGATTGGACACCACCACCCGCCCGGCCCGGCTGGCCAGCACGGTCGCGATCGCCCACGTGTTCCCGGTGACCTCCAACGCCACCTCATCGGCCGGGCCCAAGCCCTGTGCGAACGCCCGCACTTCCGCCGGAGTGGTAGCAAACCTCCCGGCCTGCCTGATCACTCCCCCTTGCCAAATCGCCACCTGCGCGAACTCGCGATGCACATCCAGCCCAATACACCGGCGCTCTGGTCCCGACTGCATCACCGTTATCCCTCCTAGATCAAAAACTGTGATCGGGAGTGAGTAGGCGAAACGACACCTACGGATCCGCGCGCGCAGCGCAACCGGGCAAGTCGCAGGGGCGGCCACCTAGGCTCGCAACCCCATCACGTAATATCGGCCTGCCCACCCTGCTTCACTCCCAGCGCCCCTGTCCCGCACGGTCGCACCGTATGCTGACCAACGTCTCGCCAAAGCGGAGCAGGCCAACAAGACTGGCGATGCTGGATCTTTCATACCGGTTAACAACCCGATCGAAGCCGATCACGGACAGCTGAAATCCCGACTGCGACCGATGTGCGGGCTCAAACAACTTCGCTGCGCACGAGTAATTACCTCCGGGCACGCATTCATCCAAAACATCCGCCGCGGCCATTACGAACTTGGTGCCGAGGAAACAGTAAACCTACGGGTCCGGGCCGCCTTCGACGAACTGACTCTGGCGATCTGACCAATCTCGATTGACGATGCGACCTGTCCCGACTTCGCTTAATGCAACAACGCCGTCTCACTCGGATCGCGGACGGCCTTCGTTCGTGGTCACTGTTCCTGGAAGGCGAGTTGTCGCCGGATCCGGAGCGGGGAATTTACTATGTTGAAGATTCAGGAGCAGTTCGATACCTCGCACCTAGTTCCAACCTCCGGTTATGGAGTTGCCGCTCATTTAGGAGAATCCTCGCCAATCTGAAATCGACACCTAATTCACGTCGGTCTTCCACTGCTACTCAAGGGACCTATCACAACAATGGGTGAAGGTGCGCCGGCAGCGTGTGGAGGGCCGGTGCTCCGGGAAGTCCTCTTAGTCGCTGAGGCCGCATCCGGAGGAGAGAATCATTTCTGTCACGGCGGTGAGATGGAAAAATTTGACCTACTGGGAGCTTGCCGGAGGTGTACCGCTTTGCGACTGGAAGCCCGTTCGGGCGCAGATCGACAACTCATCATGAAAGGGATGGTCGAATGACTGCTTCTACTTTCAACCAGCACGCCACGGAGTGCTCTTTGGAGCACGCTTATTGGCTCGGTAAGGCTGCAAAGTTGGCTTACCAAGGAGAAACTGAGATCCAGGCCGAGGTTAAGAACTGGGGCTTCGACCAATTTGCATATTTTTGCGGAACCCATCAAATGCCCTTTCCGCTGGAAGATACTCAAGCGTATCTGGCTGCCAGTGATCATATGATCATCGTTGCGTTTCGCGGTACAGAACCAGCACAGATCCGAGACTGGCTATCCGATTCGAACACTCCCGTTTGGCCAGGACCGGCGCAAAAAGGAATGGTTCATATGGGCTTCAGTCGAGCGCTGAAGTCGGTATATCCACGGATTCGCGATAAGATCGAGGGAATCCGGACGAAAGACCAAACACTTTGGTTCACTGGCCATAGCCTCGGTGCTGCACTTGCTATGTTGGCCGCCGCCACAATGCACCTGGAGGACCCAAAGCTACGCGCCGACGGCGTGTATACCTTTGGTCAGCCGCGGACGTGTGATCACCTTCTCGCGAAAGCCTACGACACGGTCTTCGAATCTCGACATTTCCGATTCGTCAATAACAATGACGTCGTTGCGCAGGTGCCACCCGAGCCCGTCTTCCACCACGTTAACACAATGATGTATTTCGACGCGAAGGGGAAACTGCACGAAAAAATGTCCCTGGTGGGCAAACTGACAGATAGTTTCAGTGGATTCACCAGCGATCCGTTCGCTCCCGCTTCTGACGGCATTAGAGACCATTCTATGGATAAGTACCTGGCGTTGCTAGAAAAAAACATTGGTTGACAATTCGCCGACGACCCCGAAAAACATCAGAAATTCGTTTTCCGCGGGGAAGATTGAGGCGATAGAGAACCAAGCGTAACGATCTTTCTGCACCCGGACCGCATACTTGGTTACAGAACGTTACCTGTATCTGCTTGAGCATTCCGCTCACGCTATTGTCATAGCGGCTAAGCCACGCTGGTACGACTAATGCAGTACTGCTTGGCAAGCTCCATGCGGGTAGTGCCTTGTGGGTGCCGAGTTGGTCATCCACGGCGTTACCTGCGAATCCGTGCACGGTGGCGGTCGGGCATGATCGTCGGCCGTGACGGTACGACTGCTGTATCTGATCTTCCGGCAGGTCATGGCCTGGCTCGGACTGCTGGCTCGCAGCGCAGAATCGAAAAATGCGGAGATCCTCGTGCTGCGCCACGAGATTGCCGTGTTGCGCCGCCAGGTGAACAAGCCGCGACTGTCCTGGGCTGACCGCGCGGTGTTCGCGGCCCTGACCCGGTTGCTGTCCCCGACCTGTCGACGGCATCGCATTGTCACGCCGGCCACAATCTTGCGGTGGCACCGGGACCTGGTGAAGCGACGCTGGACCCAGCCCCGGCACCACTGAAGCGACGGCCACCGCACCCCACCGCAGCTGCACCGGTTAGTGCTGCGCCTAGCCGCCGAGAACTCCTCCTGGGGGTATCGACGCATCCACGGCGAACTGGCCGGTTTGGGCTACCAGATCGGGGCCAGTACCGTGTGGTCGATTCTCAGACGGGCCGGTATCGTTCCTGCTCGTCGCCGCGATGGACCTAGCTGGCGGCAATTCCTGCGGGCGCAAGCCCGGGGCATTCTCGCCACCGATTTCTTCTGTGTCGAGACGCTGCTGCCGCAGCGGCTGTATGTGTTGTTCGTGTGCGCCACGAGGCGTTGTTGTTGTTGCCGGATGGTGGTGAGAGACCGTCCATTTCTTCGTTGTCGTAGCGGCGAAGTGAAGCTGGAGGCAGCCTGATCCGGCGGTCGCCGAGGAGGGTGGGAGCAGCCTCGACAAAGTCGCGTCGGTTCAGGACTGCCGGATGGATCCGGGCGTGGTGAGCGAGACGGAAAGGTATACGAGAGAAACCGGTGTTGTTACGCCTCTTGAGTACATGCCAGCTCGAAAGCCGGTGGATCTGGGCTGGTGTGCGGTGCGTACCCATCCGTGATGGCGGGTGGGGAACTTCCGGCAAGGTCTACGAAGCCTGGGCTGGGAGACCATGGTGAAAGTCTACGGCGTAGCCATGGTGAGACCGCAGGGGTACAGCCGGGCGCCTAACCCGTCAACCGGACAACAGTGAACGTGGGAACAATCCGTAACCGTTCCCCTCTTAATTTTCTGCTCCCCGCCAGGGAGATCGAGGGGATAGGCGCGACGCCGGCTGAAGGTGCGGGTGGGGCGGAGCCGTCGTAGTGCTCCGAGCGTGGGAGAGCCGCGTACCTGGGGAAGGGCGGCAGCGTGTCAGTCAAGGAGGGAAAGCAATGTCCGAAGATGCACTGGTGAACACCAGTGCTGGGGAGTGGCCGAGTCCTGATTCGGCGTACTTCGCGGTACGGAGGATGCAGACCAAATTGCACCGTTGGGCGGGAGAGGATCTCTCCCGTCGGTTCGGTTTGACCAACGGGCAAGACACGTGGAGAGCCCGGTATGCGGAGACGCATACGCCGGGTGTGCGCCGTGAGGCGCTTCGTTGTATTCCCGGTGCAGCCGGGAGGAACTCGGAGGGAGGTTCTTGGATCGCCTGACTTACCCAGAGGCGAAAGCCCGATGGGGA
>Ga0213875_10001024_pt1 | contig 19830 bp, 21 predicted proteins | sample BarmaccomBMRX_R8_FD_160105 | JGI IMG/M metagenome (GOLD analysis project Ga0213875, IMG submission 160105) | Root-associated microbial communities from Barbacenia macrantha in rupestrian grasslands, the National Park of Serra do Cipo, Brazil - RX_R8 | ecosystem: Host-associated > Plants > Roots... | reverse complement strand
CGGGGCGGATGGGAGGGGTGGGTAAGCGGGGCGGATAGGAGGGGCGGGTAAGCGGGGTGGGTAAGCGGGGCGGATAGGAGGGGCGGATAGGAGGGGCGGATAGGAGGGCGGGTACGGTGGCGCGCTACGGGCGAGGGCGAAGCGGGACATTTCCGGGCGCGGCGGCGCGGCGCAGTACTTTGGCGAGCGCGGCCTGTGCTTCCCGGCTGACCTGGCCGGGGTCAAGCGTTGTGAGCGCGCCACTTCTCTTCAGGAAGCGGCCGCCGACGATCACCGTGTCCACGTTCGCGGGCTGGGCCGCGGTGACGAGCATGCGGGCCGGGTCGGTGAAGACGGCGACGTTCGGGGCGGCGGGCGAGACCAGGATGATGTCCGCGCGCTTTCCCGGGCGCAGGGATCCTATGTCGGCTTCCAGGCCCATGGAGCGGGCGCCGTCGATCGTGGCGAGCGCGAGGACCTGCCGCGCGGTCAGCGCGAACTCGTCATGGGCGATACCGTTCTCGACGGCGAGGGTGAGCTTCATGGTCGCGAACATGTCGGCGTTGCCGGACAGCATCGTCGTGTCCGCCGACAGGCCGCAGCGGATGCCCGCGGCCCGGAAATCCCTGGTTCGGGTCAGGCCGTAGCCGATCAGCAGCTCGGTGAACGGGGAAATGCTCACCGCGGTGCCCGCGCTGGCCAGCGCGGCGATCTCCGCCTCGGTGGCGTTGTTGGCGTGCACCACCTGCAGGTCCGGGCCCAGCAGGCCCTCGCGGTCGAGCGCGGCGATCTGCCCGGCGGCGGCGGGCGGCCCGCTGGCGTGCACGGTGACCGGGAGGCCGAGCTCACGCGCCGCCGCGATCTCGCGCCGGTAGATCTCCGGTGCCACCCGCATCGCCGGGTTGCTGCCGCCGGTGCCGCGCCAGGCCATGCCGAGCGAAATCAGCCCGTCCGCGTCGTGCGCCTCCCACGCGTCATGCATCCGGGCGAGGGCGGCGAGATCCATCGGGTCGTCGTTGGGGTGCCCGGCCGCGTAGCCGTAGGAGTACCGCGCGCGCAGGCCGGACTCGGCGAGCGCCGCCAACGACGACTCGGCGCAGGCGGGGTCGCGGACGTTGTGGCACCAGTCGTGGACATAGGTGATCCCGGAGTAGATGGCCTCGGCGCATGCCAGCCGGGTTCCCTGGTAGATGTCCTCGGAGAGGAACGCGCGGCCGAGTTCGACCGAATTGCGGAAGTACCCGGATCCCGGCTCATCGCCTGACATGCTGCGCAGCAGCGTGTTCCACATGTGCCAGTGCGTGTCAACGAAGCCGGGCAGGACGATCATGCCGCGCGCGCCGACTTCAGGTACCCCTTGAGCGGCCAGCGCCTGGCCGACGGCGTGGATACGGTCGCCGCGGACGTGCACGTCGGCGCCGGGCAGGTCGCCGGCCTCGTCCATCGTCAGCACGTGACCGCCGCGGATCACGAACTCGCTTGTCTCCGGCACGGACGCCGAGCCTACTCGGTGCCGGATAAAGTCCGGGTTTACCGAGCGACCAGTTCTTCGCGGGCCTCAGGTCGAGGCTCTTCAGGCGCCGCCGGGGATTCCACCCGGACGCCGCGGAAGAAGACGGCACTGAGGATGGCGGCCAGCACCATGGCGATCGCGGCTCCGAGCGCGGCGTAGTTCAGGCCGTGGGTGAACGCGGTCCGGGCCGCCTCGAGGAGCTCGGTGCCGATGTGCCCGCGGAGCCTGCCGACCGCGGTGACGGCACCGCCAAGGGTGTCGCGGGCCGCACCCAGCGCTGGCCGCGGCGTCCGCGCGGGCGCGGAGGCCGCGAGGCCGGACCGGTATATCGCGGCGCCGATGCTGCCCAGCACAGCCATGCCGAGGGCGCCACCGAACTCTGTCGCGGTTTCCACCACGGCGGCCGCGGCACCCGCGCGTTCCGGCGGGACCGCGCCCATGATCAGCTCGTTCCCGACGGACATGACGGCGACGATGCCGCCCGCGTAGATGGTGGCCGCGATCAGGAGGAACCAGATCGGCGAGTGCGCGTGCAGCTCGGTGAGCCCGGCGAATCCGGCCCCCGCGACGAGGAAGCCGCCCGCGGCGACGTAGGCGCGGTCGGCGCGCTCCACGAGCACCCGGGTGGCCGGCGCGGCCGCCATGGTCCCGGTCATGGGCACCAGCGACCACAGCGCGGCGGTCAGCGGCCTCATCCCGAGCACCGACTGAAGGTACTGGGTGGTGAAGATCGCGAACCCGACGATCGCGAACATCGACACCAGGTTCATCGCGACCGACCCGGTGAAGCCGCGGCTCCGGAACAGCTTCAGGTCGATCATGGGAGCGGCGCCGCGTGCCTGCCGCATGACGAACGCGATGCCGACGGCCACGCCGATCACGATCCACGCGGCGCGGGCATAGTCCAGGCCGCTGGCGGCGATCTCCTTGATGCCGTAGATCGCAGGCAGCACAGCGCCAAGCGAGAGCACCGAGCCGGTCAGGTCGAAGCGGCCTGGCTTCGGGGCGCGGAACTCCGGCACGAGCGCCGGGGCGAGAGCGAGCAGCATGGCCATGAACGGCACGTTGATGAGGAAGACGGAGCCCCACCAGAAGTGGTTCAGCAGCAGGCCGCTGAGCACCGGCCCGAGCGCGATGCCGCTCATGGTGGCGCTGGTCCAGATGGCGAGCGCGGTGCGCCGCTGCTTTTCGTCGTGGAACATGTTGCGGATCAGCGCGAGCGTCGAGGGCATGAGCGTCGCCCCGGCGATCCCCTGCACCGCGCGAGCGGTGATGAGCTGCCCGGCGGTGTGGGAGTAGGCGGCCCCCAGTGACGCGAGGCTGAACGCGGCCGCGCCCATCAACAGCAGCCGGCGGCGCCCTATCCGGTCGCCTAGCGAACCCATCGTGATGAGCAGGCCGGCCAGCACGAAGCCGTAAATGTCGAAGATCCACAGCTGCTGGGTGCTGCTCGGCTCCAGATCCCTGCTGATGAACGGGACGGCGAAGTACAGCACGGACACGTCCATGGAAACCAGCAGGAGCGGCAGCAGCAGCACGCCCAGCGCGGTCCATTCCCTGCGCCCGGCCCTTGCCGGCAGTGCCCGCGGGGTCTTGTGAGTTGTCATGGCGGCCTCCTGGCTCAGGCGCACCGCGCCGGGGCGCGCTCCCGGCAAACTGTACAAGCGTGTAACACACCTGTCTAGTACGCTTGTATTAGACGTTTGTTCAGGGTGCGGTATGGTACTGACCATGGGAAACCGTGAGGAGCTGCTCGCCGCCGCAAAGCGCTGCCTGATCGAGAAGGGCTACGCCCGCACCACCGCGCGCGACATCGCCGCGGCCTCCGGTGTGAGCCTCGCCGCCATCGGCTACCACTTCGGCTCCAAGGACGCCCTGATGAACCAGGCCGTCTACGAGTCGATTGGCGACTGGAGCGAGGAGGTGCGGCACGCCCTGGCCGCCGAGGGAACGCTCGGCGCGGAGCCACTCCAGCGCTTCGAATCGATCATGGGACGGACGATCGACTCCTTTGGCGGCTCGGGACGCGGGCTCTGGGCCGCGCAGCTCGAACTCATGAGCCTGCTGGGGCACAACGACGAACTACGGGCGTTCCTCGCGGGGGTCCAGCACGACGCGGCTATGGGACTGGCGGAGCTCTTCCTGGGAATCGATCCGGCCCGGGACGCGGAGTCGGCGCGCATGGCCGGCGCGGTCCTGCACGCCCTGTTCATCGGCGTCCTGGTGAAGTGGTTCATGGATCCCAAGCAGGCCCTGTCGGCGCACGAGCTCGCCGAGGGAGTGCGGATCATCGCCGAGCGCATGACCGGCAAGAACCGCACCGGCGCGTGAGCCACCGCCACGGATGCCACGGATACGGCGCACACCCGTGGCGGGGAGCGTGATGGCATCGGTGTTATGGCCTGTTCCCCGGCGACGGTGATCTCCAGCTGGGCCGCCAGGACGAGGGCGAATTCGGCATCGGCCTGCAACAGCACCTGAACGCACTTGAACGCACTTGAGTTGACGATCCGGACGCTGAAAACTTGACCGAACGTCCACAAGCTCGCGGCCAAAAGATCCTGGGGCAGCGGGGTCTTTGGCGGCGGTGAAGGACGAAAGTCCCTGTATAGCGCTATCTCGCGGGCTCAATGGCGGAAGGGCTGTTGCCTGACGGCACCTACTGGCAAGTCCGATGGAAGAGGTCAACCAAATGCGTATGACAGGCTCGGTAAGTCATCGACCATCGTCGAAAACAGCAGGTAAATGGCGGGCATGCACCGCCGTGGAGAGTGCGGCACGCGACGCGGCAGTCAGGTCACCTCATGGCAGAACGGCACTCATGCGGATATTGTGCGGTGCGCTTGCGGCATCCACGCTTGCCTGGCTGCTGACCGCGGCGGCCCCGGCGGCGATCGCCTCCCCACACCCGTCACCATCGGCCTCCGCGCCGGTAACGGCCGGCCCCGGGCTGCTGCCGAATCCGAAGACCATCTCCTTGTCCGCGGCTCAGACCTGCGGCGCGGTGGCGGCCAAGGCGGGCTTCTCGTTCAACAACTACATCAGCACGAACAAAGGCTCGTATCCGGTAATCGTGGTCGCGGTCGCGGTGGCACTCGCGGAGTCGAGCTGCCGGGGGAACGTCTACCTGTGCGATCCGTCCCTGACGGTCGGTTACTATCCCCCGGTTTCCTGCGCGGCGGGCGACACGTCCTACGACCGGGGACTGTGGCAGATCAATAGCGGGCACACCAATGTCTCGGACGCGTGCGCGTTCCAGGTCCAGTGCAACGCCGACGCGGCGTTCAACCTATCCGGAGGCGGATACGACTGGAGCCCATGGGTCACCTATAACAGTGGGGCCTGGGGCAGTTACATATCGACGGCCGAGGGAGCAGTGTACGGGTACTCCTTCATGCTGAAGGACAACGGAGATGGCACCTGCCTGGATGCCGATTCAGCCAACGTCGGCAACGGCGGGAAGATCTTCCAGTGGACCTGCAACACGTCCGACAGCTACCAGCAATGGCAGGTCGTCGGCTCGGTTGGCCGTATACCGATCCTAAAGAATCGTGGCACCGGCACCTGCCTGGGCGCCGATTCAGCCAACGTCGGCAACGGCGGGAAGATCTTCCAGTGGACCTGCAACACGTCCGACAGCTACCAGCAATGGTGGTTCTACGGCAGCGGCCAGCTCAACACCAATGGCAATGCCAACGCCGGGGTCCACAGCGTCGGCACCGGCACCACGTGCCTGGACGCCGACGGGTCGGCCAAGGGCGACGGCGCGCCGATCTTCCAGTGGGGGTGTAAGCAGAGCGACATCTACCAGCAATGGAACTGACGGCGACGGGCTGACGGTTCGCGGCCCGTGCTGCTATGCCGGAAGGGGGCGATGACCCCCAGAGTGCCGAGACAGGAAGGGCGTAGATGCCATAGCCGAGCGACCCGGCGGCACTGCCGAGGTGGAGAATCGCGCCTGCGATCATCCGGTCGCCAAGCTTGCTCTCAAGCCACCGCAGGTGCCTGGCATCGCCACTGCCCGGCGATGCTGATGCCTTGACCTCCAGAGCGGCGATCTGCCCGCCCGGGCCTTCGAGGACGAAGTCCACCTCCGGGCCGGCGCGGTCGCGCAGGTGGTGGATGGTGAAAGAGACGTCGCTGACTGCCTGAAGCTTTACCAGCTCAGAAAGCACGAAGGTGTCAAGGAGGCCGCCGAGGGCGGGGTGCCCTGACGCGCGCAGCGTGTCGGCCGTCACGCGCAGCAGGTGCGCGGCCAGTACATACTTGGTAACTTGTCCGCTCTATAGGCCTTTTTCAGTCTCGCATCGGGGCTGCGGATCACGGGTCGGGCCGACGCCCGGGCGGAACGATTACGGCTCGGCTGCCGAGCGGTAGAAGTCGGCGATGGCGCGGAACGACTCTTTCGGCTCCCAGGGCATATCCGGGTAGGCCATCCCTGCCTGGCCGTCATCCCATGGCAGCTCCGCTATGCCGGGGATGCCGGCGGAAAGCTCGCCGAGCCGGTTTGCGTAGCTCTTGACCAGGCTGTAGCTGGCCATGTCGAAGTCGTAACGCGGATCCTCGCTGTAGGGGGTGATCGGTGAGACGAAGGTGTGCACGAACGCGCCGTCGGCGCCGGCGTTGCCGAAGATGTCGAGCAGCGCCGTCAGCTCACGGGCCTGGACAGCCTCATCGCGCACGTAGTCGCCGTTGAGCCGGGGCGGCACCTGCCCGAAGTCGATGATCGCCCAGCCCAGTCCCCCGGCGTCTTCGGCCCCGCGGTACGTGCAGCAGCCGAACTCGGTGATGACCACGGGCAGGCCATGGCCGAGATACCGCTGCAGCAGCCCGGGGAACCTGTCCCTGTTACCGGCGTCACGGTAGAGGTCGATGCCCACGAAGTCGAAATTGCTCCAGTCGACCTTCTCGAACGGAAGCGAGGCATAGCTGAGGCGTCCGCTGAAGACCCGGCGCACGGCGTTGCTCGCGGCCGCGAGGAACGCGTTCAGGGGCTCGTTGTAGCTTCCGGACCAGATGTGCTCCCGAAACTGCGGATGCGTGATCCGCTCCTGAAAGGAGTTCCCTTCGAGCAGGCCCCGCATGAACAGCGTCAGCTCGGTCCCCGCGCTGAGCACCACCCGGCCAGGCCAGCGTCGGCACAGGTCTTCCGCGTCCCGCGCCGCCTCGGTGATATACCGGAGCGTCTCGCCGGAGTCCTGGTCCCACAGCTCCGGGGAAAGCCAGACCTCCAGGCCCTGATCCAGGGCGTGCCGCGCGGTGGCCATTATCCGGCCGACGTCGTGCCCGCAGATCTTCACGGCGCTGCAGTGCAGGTCGTTCTTGATGATCTCCAGTTCTCGGCGCGTCTCTGCCGGATCATACGCCGGACGCCAGTTGATCCCGTCCAGCACCCGCCCGACGTCATAATTCACCCCGCGAAGACGCATCCCGGCACTCTCCCGTATTCAGTGTCTTATCGGCAAGGCTACGCTTGCGGCCAGCGCGCGATCCCGCTATTTCTCTTTCTCTCGGAAGGCGTGAGCGACCCGAAAGGGGGCGCAGTAGTACTGGCTCTACCGCAGCAGTACTGGCTCTACCGCAGCGTTCACAAGGGATCGGCCTGCGGGGCGTCACGCGTGAGCGCCGGTGATGGGCGGGCTGCTGCGGCCGTCGTCCGTTTCTCGCCGCGGCACACGCGTTGTGCGCAGCTGGCGGACGGCGGGTACGGCGAGGGCGGTCGCGCTGCCCAGGACAGTCCACGCGGCGGCGAGCCACAGGGTGCCGGTGACGCCCAGCGTGCTGGCAAGGGGTCCGGTGAGGGCGTAGCCCAGGGGGACGAGCCCGACCGAGCCAAGCCAGTCGTAGGCGGACACCCGGGACAACACCGCGGCTGGAACGTGCCGTTGCAACGTGGTGTCCCACAGCGCGGCGAACACGGTGATCCCTACTCCGGAGATGGCGGCGGCGGCGGCGATCGCGGCGGTCGGCGCGCGCAGCGCGAGCAGCGCGACCGGTGCGGCGAAGGCGAAGGTGCCGAGTGTCGCGGTGACCAGCGGTCGACGGGGTTGGACGCGAAGGACGGCGAGCCCGCCGAGGATCGCCCCGGCGCCCTGGGCGGTGAGGATGAATCCCCACGCTGCCGCACCGCCCAGCGCGGTCTTCGCGACGACCGCGCCCAAGACCATGAACGGCGCGTAGACCAGCAGATGGAACAGGCTGAACTGCGTGACGATGACCCACAGCCAGGTGCGGGACCGGAACTCGGTCCATCCGGCGGCCAGCTGGGTAACAAAGCCCTCCGGCTGCGGCGCGGCCGCGGCCGGGAGGTGGACTCGGGCGAGGCATAGCGCGCTCACGGCGTATGTGGCTCCGTCGATGGCGATCGCCCATCCAGGGCCGCCGGCGGCGGTAATCAGCCCAGCCGCCGCCGGACCAATGATCTGTCCGGTCGAGGACGCCAGGCCCTTCAGCGCGTTGGCTTGCTGGAGGCGGTTGGCGCTCACGATCAGCGGAAGCAGGCCGGTCAGCGCGGGGTTGAAGAACGCCTGCCCGGCACCGATCACCCCGGCCAAGACCATGAAAGCCCACAGCGGCGGTGAGCCGGTGATGACCAGCGCGGCAAGCAGTAGCTCGCTGACGCACCGCATGAGATCGGCACTGATCATCACGGCCCGGCGGGACAACCGGTCGCCGACCACGCCGCCGGCAAGCAGCAGCACGACCAGCGGGATGGTCTCCGCGGCCAGCACATACCCAACATCCGAGGCAGGCCGGCCTTCCTGCAGGACGGCGAAGGTCAACGCGACCGGCACCATGGCCGCGCCGACCAGCGATGTGGTATAGCCGGTGAAGAACAGCCGGTAGTTCCGTTCGCCCAGCACCCCGAACCGCTGCCGCAACGCGCCGCGGTTCTGGCCAGTCATCAGAACCTCGCCCCAGGCGGGCCAGGCTGGTCAGGCTGGTCAGGCGGGTCCGGGTCGAGCATGCGGAACATGACCACGGTCGCGTTGATGTGCACGGTGCCCGGCTCATGGGGGCGGCAGGCCTTCTCGTGCAGCACGGTGCCGGCCGCGGCGATCGCCTGCCGGGCTTCCTCCCAGTCCTCCTCATGCACCCACAACTCCGCATCGATGGCGAGTCCACGCAGGCCCGGCGACCGCTGCGACACCCGGCGGCGCAGCTCCTCGACAACGGCCTCGACGAACAGCGCCCGGCCTTCATCGTCGCTGCCGGACACGTCCGAACCCAGCTCGACACGATGCCGGTAGCGGCGCTCCCGCCCCCCGCGATGAGAACGCGTCTCGGCCAGCTCAACGAGCCCCGCGTCTGAAAGCTGCCGCAGGTGATAGCTGGCCAGCGCCTGGCTCACCCCGAGCTCGCGTGCCAACTCGGCCGCGGATAGCGCGGCGCCGGTCAGCAGGGACAGCATCCGCAGGCGCAGGGGGTGCGCCCGCGCCCGCAACGCCGCCACTACCTGGCGCCGCTCGACCTCCAAAGACATGCTTGTAGGTTACGGAACTGTCTCTGCACCTACAAGTGTTCCTTTGGGAGATCTCGACTCGGGGTTACGAGAAGTCGACGCATCCAGGACGGCGACCCCCTCGTGTCCCGACATGGGGACAGCATTTCACCCGCTCTGGACAACGTCCGTTTCCGACTCCCGCCGTTTCGCCCGTATCACATAGAATAGTGATCCGATTACAGTAAGTGCCCAGATGGGGGCATCGTGGGTGCCGTGGACCTGCCAGCCGAGCCGGAGGAACTCGGCCGTGCCGAGCGTGCCGGTCAGGGTGGGGCGGACCGGGCGCCGCCTCAGGCGCTGGAACTGCCCGACCCCGAGGAACGCCGCCGGGCTTATGAGGAGTTGCGGGCACGCGTCGACGCGGAGACGGCGGAACGAGCCGAGCAGGTATCCGAGCCTGGGGACCGGCCCGATGAAACCGATCAGCGGCCCGACGGGGCCGATCGGCGGAGCTACTGGGATGACGTGCCGCGGTACCTGGAGATGTGGGACGACTACGAGGAACGCGTTCCGGTGGACCGGCGGCCCGCGGCGGACCGTTCGGCCGATCCGCCAGGGTCGTACCGGAGCCACGGCGGCGCCTATCTGGACCCGGAACGGCACGCGGATGCAGGCGACGCGATCGGGCGAGTGTGCGAGGCCGAGCCGAGGATCTCCGCGGACGTGAAGACGGTCGAACGCGAGAACAGGCACGGCGGCTGGGTGGAGGGTTTGGAGTTCCGGCTCAAAGGCGAGGATCGCCTGAAGGAGAAAGTCGCTGAGAAGCTGGAGGCCGAGCCGCGCATGACCGCCTCAGAGGCCCTCCGCGAGGTCGCTGACGCGATCCGCTATACGTTCTGCTTCGAGCCGGAGAGCTATGCCAGAGGCTACTACGACATCAAGGCGCGGCTAGAGAGCCTCGGATACGAGATGTACTACAGCAAGAACTCGTGGACCGATCCCGAGTACAAGGGCATCAACACACGCTGGGTAACGGCGCGAGGACAGCGCTTCGAAGTGCAGTTCCATACTGCGGAAAGCTTCCACGCTAAGCATCACGTAACCCACGGAGCCTACGAGCGGATTCGCAACCCGGCAACAAGCAGGGCCGAACTCCGTGAGTTGCATGCGTTCCAGAGAAAGGTGTGCTCACGTATTCAGGTGCCGGACGGCGCAGCGGGCATCCCCGACTACAGGAAGGAAGGATACTAAGATGCCAAACAAGATCACGTACTACGCGATCGTCGGTGGTAGCAACACTGTGGACGATCCTCGCGGCTTGGTCCGGCGACTTGAGCATGACGACGGCCCATCCGATGAGGCACTAAGGGACAACTTCAGCTGGAAATTCACGCCAGTGATCGTCGAATGGGAGCGCGGTGACTTCGACGACGAACTCGTCGAAGTCAGTCACGAGCAGGCGAGCAAGATCATCGAGTACTTCAGGCAGAAGTGGGGACCGTACGGGCAGCGCTTGGACTCATGAGGCAGGGTGGCACCGCAGTCACGTACCGGACTTTACCTTCCCGGCGAACCGCCGCCAAACAACTGACTGGAACGCCAGCACCGCCCCCTCATGGTCTTTGGTATCCCGCACAAGAACCCGCATCCCGCAGTCGGCTGCCACCTCGACGCAGTTGCCGTTGGTGCCGCTGTAACTGGATCTACGCCACTCGGCACGGGACAGCTCAGCCATTTCCATCCCGCACCTCCTCTCGCTCATGTCTCCGCAGCAATGTCAGCCAGCAGGGAGACGGTCGCCTCCGGTCGCAGCGCGGCGGCACGAAGGTGTTCGAACATCAGGATATACCGGCGGATCTCCACCTCCTCTTCTAGAAACAGGCCACCTGCCGCGCTCTCGGTGTAGACGATGCTCTGATCGGCCTGGTCGGGAAACTCCAGTACCACGAACGCACCGTCCATGCCGGGATGCGAGCCCGCGTCGAACGGGATTACCTGGATAGTGATGTTCGGCCGTACCGCCGCCTCACGCAGCCGCGCGAGTTGATCACGCATGACCTGGCGCCCGCCGACCTGGCGCCGTACCGCCGCCTCGTCAAGGATGGCCCACAGCCTCGGCGGTTCCTCCCGATTCAGCAGCGCTTGGCGCTGAATCCTTGCGGTAACGCGCCTCTCTACCTCGTCGCCGGGAGCATGCGGCCACGTCCCCTGAATCAGCGCTCTGGCGTAACCCTCGGTCTGTAGCAATCCCGGGATGAACAGGGACTCGTAGTTGGAGATCGACCTCGCCTCGTCTTCGAAGCCGATGTAGTCGGAGTACACCTCGGGGAGTTCGGAACGGTACTGCTGTAGCCAGCCGCGCTGGCCGGCCTCGCGGAGGAGGGTGAGGAGCTCGCCGCGCTTTGGCTCTTCCACGGGGTAGAGGTCAAGGAGCTGGATCAGCGTGGAGCGCTGCGGGCGCTGCTGGCCGTTCTCCAGGCGGTACAGCGTTGACCGGTCCTTGCCGGTTCGTTCGGACACCTCCTCCTGAGTCATGCCGCATTCCTCGCGTAGCTCGCGGAGCTGCGCGGCCAGGCGCCGCAGCCGCACCGAAGGCCAGGACCGCTGCTTAGGCACGCCAGTCTCCTCGCAAGATAAAGATTTGCTGAAGATGCGAATGCATCAGTTGCGTTCACTCATTAGCGGATACATCATGAGCAGGGTACCGCGGATCAGGTCAGGAGCGTGCGCATGCGCGACAGGACTACCCTCGTCCAGCAGGGTCTCGTACGGACGTGGCAACAGACGTTCCCTGGGACACCCGACCGACTCCGGCAGGTACGCGCCGCGCTCAGGACATTTCTGGACGGCTGCCCGGCGACCGATGACAGCGTCCTGCTCGTCAGCGAACTGTGCGCCAACGCCGTTGGCCACTCGGCCAGCGGGGGGCCCGGCGGCACCTTAACCATCCGAATCCGGCACGCGCCCGGCGGCCACGTCCGGGCGGAAGTTGAGGATGCCGGGAGCGACTGGGACGGCGACATCGCCAGCTCAGCCAGCCATCCGCACGGCCTCTACCTGCTGGTCGCCCTCGCTGACGCCTACGGCACCGATGGCACCGGCCACGCTCGCATCGTCTGGTTCCGGCTGGATGAACCCGCCGACTCGACGTGTGGCGGCCGGCGGGAGATGCGGTGAACCTCAGCCGCGACCAGCTCGACCGGATCAGCCGGCTCGGCGAGCAGTGGTCGCTGCTCTGGGACAAACGGCGCAAGCTGTGGATCGCCGCTGAGGACGACGAGAACGGCCAGCATCTCGAAGAGACGGACCTGGACGTCCTGCTGGACCGCGTGGCTGCCTGCCCGGCCAATCCGCCCACTGACGGGTAAGCGGTCACCTGGGATTAGCCGGCGCGCCGGTCAGTCGTCCACCATGTGCCTGTGCCCGGCGGGGCAGGTGCCCATCGTGCAGTCATAAAACCCCTCGTCGAACAGGACATACGTGTGCCAGTCGGCGCGGCAGTAGCACAGACCGCAATCCGGGCAGTAGAACGGTGCCAGCTCCCAGTCGATACGCCGCAGCTCAGCGGGATCCGGGGCCCGGGTGCTGAGAACCGCGCACACGGCCGCATAGGTGGCGGGATCGGCGAGCTTCCAGGCCGTGCCGCCGAAGTAATCCACCACGATCCCGTCCCGGTCATGGGACTGGCGGCCCAGGGGCGGTCCCATATCGACCGGCTCGCCCGCGCCGACGGCCCTGACCACGGCGGCCATCTCCCCGCACGCCCCGCACCGGAAGCTGGCGGCGGTCTCCCCGGCGGCCTCCCCGAACCTTGTCACCTCTGTCATCGCGGCCACGCTCCCGTGATGTTGGTCCAGCGCGAGCACACGACCCGCACGTGGTCGGTGTTAAACGCGACCACGTTCCGGGCTCTCGGCCGGTCTGCTTCTGACGGACCGCATGACACGGTCCATGATCTGGTTCGCCTCATCCGCGGTGACCTCGATGAACTCGTTCTCGAGGTCACCGCGCTCGGCGGAGATCAGCAGCGAACTGCGACGCCAGACCAGGTCGCGGGTAAACGCCTCGTCGCGTCTGCCGCCGTCGCGGTAGCTGCGCCGGAGCACACTTACGGGCTGTTCCCGGCTGCTGAGGTCATCTACGATCGCGTAGTACGTGACATCCTGGCCTGGGATTCGCCTTCCCGGGATCTCCCAGTCATCGCGGTCCGGGTACCCGAAAATGGCATCCGCGCCTGGCGGGACCGGAACGCGGGAGTAAACCTTCCGCTGGAAGGCTTCCAGTTCCATCTCCTCCCGCGCGCAGGTTTGCGCCGATCGCAGCCGCGCATAGGAACGTTCAGTGACGACCGTCATGGCGTGGAAGCTGATCTCGGTGTGGAACTGCATCTCGAAGAGATGGCCGGTGCCACGGTGACGCCATACGCTGCTGATCCCCTTGTACTGGTCTCCCCGCCAGAAACTCCTCAGCCTGACCAGATCGGAGAAGCGCTCCCGCGTCAGTGCGATGTCCTCAACGAGGTGCCTGCTGTAGTCGGCCTCCTGGTACTGGAATGCGTACCGGATGGCGTCGGGAATGAGCTTCATCGCGTCCGGAACGGTTCGCCCCTTCAGGGCCAGGCTCTCCGCAATCTTGCCCTTGATCCGGTCCTCGTCCTTCAGCCGGTTCTCGAACCCGACCATATTGCGCTCGTACCATACCGTTTGATCCATGCAGTCGAGTATAGGCGTGCATAGTCGACCATGTGGGCTCTAACCTTCCCGGCCATAAGGTTGGCGTACCGCTGCAGGCAGAGGGGCCAGCCTTCGTTGCCGCCGATGCCTTCGCGGACGCCCTCCCAGCCCTCACCGTGGCGGTCGAGGTTGCGGTGCTCGAGCTCCACCCGCGTCCGCTCCGGCGTCTCGGCGATGAAGTGCACTTCCCACTCGCTCGTCTTCGCCGGGTCGGCCTCGATCTGCCAGTGCGGGCTGATGTTCCAGCTGAACAGCAGGCGGTGCGGCGGCCCGCAGGCGAGCACTCGCGCCCAGCGGCATTCACTGCCGTCGGTACCGCGGTCGTAGCGGTAGCCGCCGACGCGCGGTTCGAGCACGATCTCGGCCTGGAGCAGGTTGTGCCCGGGCGGCTTGAAGCTGCCGAACTCGCTGGTGAAGACCTGGCTTCTCTACGGCTTCCTTGTAGGCGGCGAGTGTCCTGTCCCAGAACCGGGCCCTTCGAGGAGGAAGCGATCGCGATCCGCCAGCGTTGACAACTAAGCTATCAATGTGATATCTATTTATAGATCGGGTGGCCGGCACCACACCCACAGGAGGCGATCCCGATGAACGCACCAAATGACAACACCGCCGCGGAAGGCCTGCGCGGGTGGTGGGCATCTCCCCCGCGACCCGGCATGCAGCGCCTGATCAATCCCTGGGAGTACCGCCACCTCCACGTCTCTGGGGTCACGCGTATTGCCGGTGGCAGTGTCGCGGTCGCCGCGGGCGTCGTGTGCCTGTCGTACGGCGTCTACGGATGGGCAGCCTTCTTCCTGGGTCTTGGGGCGCTGAATCTCGCGGGTGGCGGCTGGTACCTCAATGTCGCTCGCTCCGCACCTGCCCGAACCTGAGCCTGGTCAACACCCGCCGGGGCGACGTGGTCGTCTTTCGGCGGCATCGAGTGCTGGCGCGAGTGGCGCGAGGGCGCTCCTGAGCAAGTCCGGTAGTGAACCGGACGGGATGACGAGCTCGCTGGCGGCGGGGGACGCGGTGGCAGGCCGTACCCATTGCTGGAGTGCAATGCGGACCGCGGCGGCGACGCTCGCCGAGAGCACCCGGGCGGTGTGCTGGCTGGTATCGCCGAGGCGCTCGGCGATCACGGCGGTGAGGGAGTGCTCGATCCCGGCGGCTGTGCCGAGGAATGCATCGCGGAGCGCGGGGCGGGTGGTGATGAGCAGCAGCGTGCCGGGGTCGTGGCTGCCCGGGTCGGTGTACTGCTCCACGATCGCCTCGGTGACCGCGTCGGACAGGCGGACGGCGGCGGGCCGGGCGGCCACTGCCGCGGCGACCCGTGCTTCACGTTCCGCGGTGACGCCGGCGACGATCGCCTGCTCGCGGCTGGAGAAGTAGTTGTTGTAGGTGCGTGGCGAGACCCCGGCCGCGGCGGCGATGTCATCGACGCGCACGTTGCCCGGCCCGCGCTCCAGGGCCAGCCGCAGCGCCGCGTCCCGCAGCGCCTTCCGTGTGGCCTGCTTCTTCCTCTCCCGCAGCCCGTGCCGTGGTGTCGTCACGGCACAAGCATTCCAGCAAATGTGCGTGCACGCAAACTTGCGTACACGCAACTTTGAGGGGTAATCTCCGGGCGGACCCACTCGGCAGGAAGGAGCATGCAGGTGCGAGCCAAGGGCATGACGTATGACACCGGCTTTATCCGTAGGGGCGAGATCTCCCGCGAGCGCTTCGATCCCGGGGTAGTCAGGCGGGAGCTGGCCATCATCCGCGATGACCTGCACTGCAATGCCGTCCAGATCATCGGCGGTGACCCGGATCGGCTGGAGCTGGCCGCCGGCTACGCCGCCGAACTGGGGCTGGAGGTCTGGTTCTCGCCCTACCCGCTGGAACTGGGCACCGGCGAGATCCTGTCGCTGTTCGCCGACTGCGCTGAGCGGGCTGAGCGGCTCCGGAAGGACAAGGACGGAGCCGGCGTGGTGTTCGTCACCGGCGTCGAGCTGAGCATCATGAACCAGGGGTTCATGCCGGGCGACAGCGTCGATGAGCGGCTCGGCCTGCTGCTGAGCCAACCGCCCGATCGCCGGCGTGAGCAGCTTGCTGAGGTCAGCGCCCGGGTCAACGACTTCCTCCGCAAGGCCGTGGCAGTGGTCCGCGAGCGCTTTCAGGGCCGGGTCACCTACGCTGCCATACCGGCCGAGCGGGTCGACTGGACGCCCTTCGACATCATCTCCGTCGAGCTCATCCGGAACGCCGAGGTCGCCGGCCAGTACCGGGAAGGCGTACGCACCCTCGTCGCTCAGGGCAAGCCGGTCGCGATCACCGGCTTCGGCTCCGCGGCCTACCGCGGCGCGGGCGACCGGGGCGCCCGCGCCATGGAGATCATCGAGTACGACGAGGGCACCGGCGCCCCCGTCCGGCTGAACGGGGAGTACGTCCGCGACGAGGCCGCCCAGGCCGCGGACCTGCGCGAGGTGCTGGAGATCTTCGGCACCGAGGGCGTCGACGGCGCCTTCGTGTTCCTCTTCGCCCTCAGCAACCTTCCGCACCGCCCCAACGGCGACTCCCGTCTCGACCTGGACATGGCGAGCCCCGCCATCGTCAAGACGCTCGAAGGCCGCCACGGAGACACCTACCCCGACATGGCCTGGGAACCCAAGGCCGCCTTCACAGCCGTCGCCGAGTGCTACCGCAGCTGAAACGCCACACCGGCCGCGAGTGCTGGAAGGTTCTCGTCAGGCGGGCGCCTTTTCGGGCCGGAGGGATGCTGCCGCGGCGGCGCCGGTGATCGCGGCGCCGCCGGCCGACGCGGCGACGAACCATCGGGTCAGCGGGGGCAGCTCGCGCCAGGAAGACAGGCTCGCCGCCACGTCGAGAGCGTCGGAGAGCGCGCCTGCCGCCACCCACGCCCAGGCTGGTCCGGCCTCGTCGCCCCGGCCCTGCAACGCCGCCACCGCGCCGAGGCCCAGTGCGAGGTCACGCGCTCCGAGCGCACGGCCGAACACCCGGGCGGCCAGGTCGTCCGCACTCGCGCCGACCCATGGACGAGCCGGCACGGACGGCCAGGCAAGGGCGGTAAGGCCCAGAGCTACACGCCCCGCGGCCACGGCCGTGGCACCACGGCGCAGCAGGACCGGGATCGCAGTCGTCAAGGTGCACTTCCTCCGGGCGGGGTGCGGTTCTTCCGCAGCGATACGGTTGATGGCCCCACGGCAGCCTACAGGCGTGACGGCGGCCGGGGGGCGTCCCCAGCTCGCCGTTCATGGGAGTAGCCTCGGCTGGGTGCGTATCACCGTCGTCCGCGGGGACATCACCCAGCAGCACGTGGACGCGGTGGTGAACGCGGCGAACTCGTCGCTTCTCGGCGGGGGCGGCGTCGACGGCGCGATCCACAGGCGAGGCGGCCCGGCCATCCTGGCCGAGTGCCGGGAGCTGCGCTCCAGCCGGTATCCGGACGGCCTGCCTGCGGGGCAGGCCGTGGCGACCACCGCGGGCAGCCTGCCGTGCCGGTGGGTCATTCATACCGTGGGGCCGGTCCACTCCCGGCACGAGGACCGCTCGGCGCTGCTCGCTTCGTGCCATACCGAGTCGCTGCGGGTCGCCGGCGAGCTTGGCGCCGAGACGGTCGCGTTCCCCGCCATCTCGACCGGCGTCTACCGCTGGCCGCTGAGTCACGCCGCGCAGATCGCGACCCGCGCCGTCAAAAACGCGGGCAGCCAGGTCGCCGAGGTGCGGTTCGTGCTGTTCAGCGAGGAGGCTCTGGCCGCATTCCGCGCCGCTCTCGAGGCGGCTGGCTGAGGGCCGGAAGGAGAGCCACCGTTCGTTCGGGATAACCGGGAGCGGAACCGGCTGCGGCGGGAAAGCGCGGCACTGACATTCACTGGACGTCGGCCATTCACTGGACATCGACGATGAACGTGCCGGTGGCGGTCTTGCCGTGGTATCTGACGGTGGCCGTGATCGTCGCCGGGCCAGGCTCGACGGCGCGGATCAGGGAGCCGTCGTGGCTGACGCGCACCACGTCCGGGCGGTCGCTCGAGTAGCGCACGGTCATTCCGGGGGGCAGCGGCGTGCTCTGGCCCTTGGTGATGTAGCCGTAGAGGCTCTGGTCGCTCAGGGAGACGGTCAGCTGCGGGACGATCGTGCTGCCGGCCGGGAAGAAGATCCGCTGCACGACGCCGCTGGCGGCGTCGCCGGGCATGACCGGCTGCACGGTGACCGTTGCGGGAACCGGCCGCAGTGCGCCGGTGACGTTGATGGACGCCTGCCGGGCGATGTCCTGGCTGGACGTGCCGAGCTGCAGGCCGTACACGCCGTCGGCGACCTGGTAGCGGTTGGCTGCCTCGTCGAAGAACGCCAGGGCGGGGACCTTGAGCGTGAAGGTGAGGTGCCTGGTCTGGCCAGGGTGGAGGTAGACCTTCTGGAAGCTCTCCAGGCGCTTGGCCGGCCGTTGCAGGGCGGCGGGAGCGGCGGGCGTGGTGGCGTAGAGCTGCGCGACCGTGATGCCCGGCACGGCGCTGGTGTCGGTTACGTCGGCGCGGACGGTCACCGCACCGTTGGCGTTCACATGCCTGCGGTCCACGGTGAGGTGGGAGTACCTGAAGTTCGCGTAGCTCAGCCCGTAGCCGAACGGCCAGCTGACGTTCCCGGTGAAGTACATGTAGGTCCGGCCGTCCGTGGTGGCCGTCGGGCGGATGTTGTAGTCGGTGATGGGCGGTATCTGGCTCTGGTTCGCGTACCAGGTGAACGGCAGGTGGCCACTCGGGTCGGCCTTCCCCAGCAGGACATCCGCGAGCGCGGCGCCCTGCCGCTGGCCGTTGTAGGAGCTCCACAGCAGCGCGGGGGTGGTGCTCGCGAACGGGCTGGTGTCCACCTCACCCATCGTCTCCAGGTAGACGACCGTGTTCGGGTTGGCCGCCTCGATCTGGCTGATCATCGAGTCCTGCGCGCCCGGCACCGCGAGCGTGGTGCGGTCGTTGGCCTCCGAGCCGGTGGTGAAGTCCGTCCCGGCCACGACCACGACCGCGTTGTAGTTCCTGGCCGCCGCGACGGACGCCTGGTCGACGGTGGTCAGCGACGCGGCGGTCGTGCCTCCGGTGACGCCCGGGTAGAAGTCCACCTGGGCGCCCGGGTTGATGGCCCGCACGGCCGCCTTGATTCCGGTGTAGGCGTCGACGTTGTGCGCGGCGCCCGCGGCCGCCTGGATACTGGAGTAGCCGCCGAGGTACAGGGACTGCGGGTGGGCGAAGTAGCCGATGACGGCGAGCTTGTACGGTCCCGATGACGGGATCCTGAGCGGGAGCAGCGGGCTCCTGCCGCCTGCAGGCGCCTCGTTCTTGAGCAGCACGAGACTCTGGTCTGCGCTGTCCTGCGCCTGCTCGAGGCGCTGCGGGGTCTCGGTGATCGCGTTGTTGGCGTTGCTGTTGACCCAGGTGACGCCGCCGAGCGCCTTGCGGGCGGCTTGCACCCACGGAACCCGGGACTCGGCGTCGAACTCGCCGGTCTCGATGCGGGCGGTGAACAGCCGGACGAGCGAGGTGTCGACGTCACCGATGTTGTAGGTGTCGGTCAGCGTCTTGATGTCCTGCGTCAGCGCCGCCGGGATCGTGTTGCCATAGTCGTAACTGTCGTGATATCCGGCGTTGCAGTTCAGGTCCTCGCCGGCCGAGTTCGCGTACGCCGTCCGGGTGTACGGGTCCACCGGGACCGCCGAGTTCGGCGGGACCCAGTGGTGGCCGGCCTGCATGATGTAAACCGCGTCGCAGTCGGACGTGAAGTACCCGGTGAAGCCGAACGTCTCACGCGCGAGTTCCTGCATGAGCTGCACGTTCGCGGGGCCCGGGATGCCGTTGATCTCGTTGTAGGCGCTCATGATCGAGCCCGGGTGGCTCTGGGCGATGATGCTGGCGAACTGCGCGGTGTAGTACTCGCGCAGCGTCCGCTGGTCCATGTCCGAGCTGCCGGTCAGCCGGGTGTCCTCGGTGTTGTTGGCGGCGTAGTGCTTCAGGGTGGCGATGGCCTGGTAGTAGCCGTTCGCTTCCTTTGGCAGCTGGCCGTTGGGGTTCTCGCCCTGGAGGCCGTCGACGTACTGCGAGGCAAGGTCGGCGGTGAGGTTCGGGTCCTCGCTCCAGGTCTCGTCGTTGCGGCCCCAGCGCGGGTCGCGGGAGAGGTTGACGGTGGGCGCGTAGAAG
>Ga0213875_10001023_pt1 | contig 19832 bp, 19 predicted proteins | sample BarmaccomBMRX_R8_FD_160105 | JGI IMG/M metagenome (GOLD analysis project Ga0213875, IMG submission 160105) | Root-associated microbial communities from Barbacenia macrantha in rupestrian grasslands, the National Park of Serra do Cipo, Brazil - RX_R8 | ecosystem: Host-associated > Plants > Roots... | reverse complement strand
TGCGGCGGTGGACGCGACGTGCACGAACTGCCCGGCCTGCTGACGCCGGAACACCGGCAGGGCGGCCGCGATCCCGTACAGCACGCCCTTGATGTTGGTGTCGACCATCTCGTCCCAGTCGTCGACCCGCAGGTCGTCGAGCGGGGAGACCAGGCCGACGCCGACGTTGCTGACCAGGACGTCGAGGCGGCCGAAGCGGCTGGTGGCCAGGTCGGCCAGCCCGGTCAGGCCGGAACGCCGGCGGACGTCGGTGACCCGGAAGGCGGCCTCTCCCCCGGCGCCGGTGATGCGCCCGGCCACCTCCTCCAGGCGTTCGGCTCGCCGGGCGCCGAGCACGACCTTGCCGCCCGCGGCGGCCAGCAGCTCGGCCGTGGCCGCGCCGATCCCGCCGCTGGCCCCGGTGATCGCCACCACCTTGCCCTCGATGCCGTCCGTCATCTGCGACCTCCCATCTAACCGGACACGTGTCCGGTTCAGCATCGAGTATACCGGACAGATGTCCACTTAGACTGGGGGTGGGGTTTGTCCCGGGAGAAAGGGTGACTGGGTGGCGGGGTTGCGGGCGGACGCGGAACAGAACCGGGAGCGGATCCTCGCGGCGGCCGTGGCGGCGCTGGCCGAATCGAGTGACGCGACCATGAACTCGATCGCCAAGCGGGCCGGGGTCGGGCAGGGCACGATGTACCGGAATTTCCCCAACCGGGAGGCGCTGCTGCTGGCCGTCTACCGGCAGGACGTACAGGCGGTCATCGACGCGGCCCCGGCCCTGCTGGCGGAGCATCCGCCCGCCGAGGCGCTGCGCCGCTGGTTCGGGCGGCTGGCCAGCTACGGGCGGATCAAGCACGGGGTGGCGCAGGCGGTCGAGGCGGCGACCCGGGCCGACCTGTCCAGCGAGTACTACGGGCCGGTGACCGGCGCGATCACCCGGCTGCTGGACGCGGGCCAGGCGGCGGGCGAGATCCGGCCGGACGTGGACGCCGACGAGGTGCTGCTGCTGGTGAGCTTCTTGTGGCGGCTGGACAACGAGGGCTGGGAGAAGCGGGCCGCCCACCTGCTCGACCTGGTCATGGACGCGCTGCGTCCCTGATCCGGAGGCCGTCGAAGGCGACCGCCACCACGGTGTCGGCGAGGCGGCCGGCGGCGGCCGGGCCGCGCGGCCGGTACCACTCACTGAGCGAGTTGACCAGGCCGAACAGCAGCCGGGCGGTCACCGCCGGGTCGATGTCGGCCCGCAGGTCACCGTCGGCGGCGGCCTGCGCGACCAGGTCGGCGACCAGCCGGTCGAACTCGCGGCGGCGGGCCAGCGCCGCCCGCTCGGCCTTGGTGTTGCCCCGCACCCGGAGCAGCAGGGTGACGAACGGCAGGTGGTTGGCCAGCACCAGGACGCTGCCGCGGACCAGGTGCTCGAGCCGTTCGATGGCGCTGCCGTCCACCCCGGCGATGGCGTCCACCTCGGCGAACAGCGCGTCCAGGGCCCGGCTGGTGGCCAGCCGGAGCAGCTCCTCCTTGCTGGCCACGTGGTGGTAGATGGCCGACTTGGTGATGCCCAGCCGGCGGGACAGGTCCTCCATCGAGGTGCCGTCGTAGCCGCGCTCGTTGAACAGCTTGACCGCCACCGCCAGCAGCGACTCCAGGTCGTAGCCGGGCCGGCCGGGCCGGCCCCGGCGGGCGGCGGCCGGGCGGGTGGCGGTGGTCACGACGCGTCCGCGGCGACCGAGCGACTGCGGCCGCGGAACTCGGCGATGATCTCGTCCCCGCGCCGGACGGTGACGTCGTAGATGCCGTTGCGGCCGTAGCGGGTCCGCAGCTCGGCGGTGGCCACCAGCTGGTCGCCGAGCCGGGCGCTGGTCACGAACGAGATCTCCGCCCCGGCTCCGAGCGTCGGCTCCCCGTGCGTGTTGCAGGCGCAGCCGAACGCGGTGTCGGCCAGCATGAACAGGTAGCCGCCGTGGGCGATGTCGTAGCCGTTGACCATCTGCCGGGTGATCCGCATGCGGACCACGGCGGTCCCCTCGGCCGCCCGCACCAGCTCCATCCCCAGTGCCCGGGACGCCACGTCATCGTCGAACATTGCCTGCGCCTGGCCCGTCATCGCCCCTCCCGGCTGACCGAACGGACGGTCATTAATCTACCGGTAGCTCTGGCCATCGGGGACTCTTTATTCAATAATTAAAAAGCGAACGATCGGTAAGTAAGTCGCCTGATCCGGCGGGGTCGCGGAAGTGGGGTCGGTGTGGACGGCTGGGCGCGCGACCGTGCCCATCCAGAGCGGAACGGAAGATTCTGGTCCGCGCGCGGCGAAGCGAGGCCGGGAGCGGCCAGCTGGAGTGGGACAGTCACGCTCGGTGGAGTTAGCCGTTTTGGCTGGGCAGGGGGGGCGGCGGCGTGATAACCCTGTATAACGAACTGATAAAGGTAAGCAGCCGACCGGAGGTGACGTCGTGACCGAAGGTGACGCAGCCGTGGACGTGGAAAGACTCAGCGCCCAGGCCGTGGCCGAGGCGGTCACCGACCCCGAGCTGCCCATGCTGACCCTGGCTGACCTGGGCGTTCTGCGTGAAGTGGAGGAGCACGGTGACCGCGTGACCGTGGCCATCACCCCGACCTACAGCGGCTGCCCGGCCCTCGACGCCATGCGGGACGACCTGGTGCACGCGCTCCGGCAGGCCGGTTACGGGCAGGTTGAGGTGCGCACGGTGCTGACCCCAGCCTGGACGACCGACTGGATCAGCGCCGCGGGCCGCCGCAAGCTGGCCGCGGCCGGCATCGCGCCGCCCGGCACCGCCCCCCAGCACCGCTCGGGCGGCCCGATCCCGCTGACGCTGAGCCTGCCCAGCCGCCATGTGCACTGCCCGCACTGCGGCTCGCCCGACACCGGCCTGGTGTCCTACTTCGGCGCCACCGCCTGCCGCTCGGTCTACAGCTGTTGCACCTGCTCAGAGCCGTTCGAGCACGTCAAAGAGATCTGACCGGGCGGTTGCCGTAGCGTGGGGTCGTGGACATTACCCAGCTGATCCTCGACGACCACCACGAGCAGCGGCGGCTGTTCTCGATCCTGGAGCAGATCGACCGCGCCAACACGACGGTGCTGTCGTCGGTCTGGGACCGGCTGGCCGCGTTCCTGGACCTGCACGCCCAGGCCGAGGAGGAGATCTTCTACCCCGAGCTGCTGCGGGTGGGGATCGCGGCCCGGCGTAAGGCCGGCGTCGAGGACGAGACGCTGGACGCCATCAGTGACCACAACGACATCCGCGACGCGGTGGCGGCGGTGGCCGGCCACGGGGTCGGCACCGACGAGTGGTACGCGGCAGTGGCGGCGGCCAACGAGGCCAACAGCGACCACATGGGTGAGGAAGAGCGCGAGGGCCTGACCGACTTCCGGCGGCTGGCCAGCCTGCAGCTCCGGCACGACCTGGCCGTCCGGTTCGCCGACTACGAGGCCCGGCACTACGCCGGGGTCGAGCCGGTCGACAAGGACCCTCAAAGCTACGTGCGGGCCCAGGAGCAGGCCGCGCTGGGCACCGACGGATCGCTCAGCGTGGGCAGCCTCAAGAACCGCTGAGCCGGGGGCCGGCCGGTGATCTTCCGTTCGCGGCGATCACCGACGCTGACGTGCGGCGGGCCGGCGAACCGGACCGGGAGACGCTGCGCCGCCGGGCCGCCCACGCGGGCCCGATCGAGGACGGGACCCTGCTGTACCGGGTGGAATTCCACCCGGTCTGAGCCCGCGGCGGGAACCAACCGGCCTGGTCAGGCGTTTTCTATCGCGGTACGATATTAATACCGGCCGTCAGCCCGCGCCTGGAGGCGATGCTCGTGGCCCGACAGTACAAGTACCGCGCCCTGGTCCGGCTGGACCCGGAGACCAACGACTCGGAGTTCCCGCTCAGGGGCGGCCGGGTCGTCGTCCGGGCCGAACATCACGACACCCATCAGAACAAGATGTTCAGCGCGCTGGTCACCGGCGTGCACGACGAGCCGCTGCACGCCCGGGGCCACAGCCTCGAGCTGACCGTGACCGTGGTGGGCGAGGACGCCATCGAATATCTCGAGGCCGGCGACACGTTCGCGCTGTGGCGCGGGCACGACATCGGCCAGGGACTCATCTCCCGCCGGCTGCCGCTCTGGGTCGAGGCACCCTGACCTGGGGTGATACTGGAGTGTGGCCGCCTGGGTGCTGCACGTGGACCTCGACCAGTTCATCGCCGCGGTCGAGGTATTGCGCCATCCTGAGCTGCGCGGCTGCCCGGTCGTAGTCGGCGGCGACGGCGACCCGGCCAAGCGCGGGGTCGTCAGCACCGCGTCGTACGAGGCGCGGGCGTTCGGCGTGCACTCGGGCCAGCCGCTGCGCCGGGCCGCCCGGTTGTGCCCGGACGCGGTCTTCCTGCCGGTCGACCGGGAGGCCTACGAGGCGGTCTCGGCCGAGGTGATGGCGGCGCTGCGCGCGTCGGGCGCGATCGTGCAGGTGGTGGGCTGGGACGAGGCGTTCCTGGCGGTCGACACCGACGATCCGGAGGGCTTCGCCCGCGGCCTGCAGCGGCGGGTCAAGCAGGCCACCGAGCTGGACTGCACGGTCGGGATCGGCGAGAACAAGCTGCAGGCCAAGCTGGCCACCGGGTTCGGCAAGCCGGCCGGGGTGTTCCGGCTGACCGACCAGAACTGGTTCACGGTGCTGGGCGACCGGCCCACCGACGCGCTGTGGGGCATCGGCGCCAAGACCGCGCAGAAGCTGGCCGGCCGGGGGGTGCGGACGGTTCGCGAGCTGGCCGCGGCCGACCCGGACGAGCTGGCCCTGGTGTTCGGGCCCGCCACCGGGCCGTGGCTGGTACTGCTGGCCCGCGGGCACGGCGAGCGGACGGTCGACGACACGCCGTACCGGGCCCGCTCACACGGCCGCGAGGTCACCTACCAGCAGGACATCGACGATTGGGACGAGGTCACGGCCGAGGTAGCGCGGCTGGCGGACGTAGTGGCGGCCGAGCTGGCCGAGGCGGAGGAGCAGCGGCCGGCCGTGCGGGTGGTGGCCAAGGTCCGCTACGCGCCGTTCTTCACCGAGACCCACGGGCAGAAACTGGCCGCCCCGACGATGGCGGCCGAGCCGATCCGGGCCGCGGCCCTGGGGGCGCTGGCGCTCTTTTCGCAGCGGAAGCCGGTTCGGTTGCTGGGCGTCCGGGTTGAGTTCGCATCGTTATCGTCGTGCGTTCGCACTGTAATGCGTCGGCAAGTGTTTACCTGGCGGTCGTTAGCGCGCTACTTTTCCTTGGTCACCGCGCCCGGGCGCACCACTAAGGACATAAACATGACAATTTCGCGCACCGGCCAACGCTTGCTGCGGGCCGCGGTCGCGTGTGGGGTGGGACTGTTTTCCGTGGCGGGTGTCGCGGTTCCAGCTTCCATCGCATCCGCGGCCCCCGCACATCCGGCCGCGCCTGCCAAGACCGTGACGATCAGCAGCACCGGGCTCAAGTCCGGTGCCATCAAGCACGTGTGGCTGATCATCCTGGAGAACAAGTCCTACGACGCCACGTTCACCGGGCTGAACCAGAACAGCTACCTGTGGAAGACGCTGCCCCAGCAGGGCGTCCTGCTGAAGAACTACTACGGCACCGGCCACTCCAGCATGGACAACTACCTGTCGCTGGTGTCCGGTCAGTCCCCCAACGAGGACACCCAGGAAGACTGCAGCGTCGCCAACAAGACCATCGGCCCGAACTCCGACATTGAGAGCAAGGGCGGCTTCTTCCGTAACAAGAACTTCGGCCAAATGTACTCGCCGGCCAACGCGACCCAGCCCAGCGGGGCCAACGCGCCGCTCGGCAGCAACGGCTGCACCTACCCGACCGACGTGCCGACGCTGTTCAACCAGCTCAACGCGGCCCACGAGACCTGGAAGGGCTACGCCCAGGACATCGGCGGGGCGCAGACCCCGGGATCGACGACCTACCAGGCCAACACGGTGCCGAACCGCGAGGCAGCGGCGTGCGCGGGCCCGGGCACACCGGCCAACAACCCCGACACCAACCCCACCAACATGGCCTCCGGCTTCCCGTCCGGCGTGACCACGCTGACCGCGGCCCAGCCGAACGACCAGTACGTGGCCAAGCACTTCCCGTTCCCGTGGTTCCAGTCGCTGACCGGCTCGACGGTCAACGGGGCGGCGCTGAACGAGCCGTCCAACGGCGGCACCAACTGCGACGCCAACCACGTCACCAACCTCGACAACCCGACCACCGGCCTGGTCCACGACCTCAAGAACGCCAAGGACACCCCGGCGTTCAGCTGGATCACCCCGGACAACTGCAGCGACGCCCACGACGCGGTCTGCCACGGCAACAACCTGTCGGGCGCGTTCAACAGCAACGGGACGCCCAACTACAACTCCCCGCAGCCGTACGTGCCGGAGACGACCACGCCGAAGAACTACACCGGCGGGCTCTATGCGTCCGACCTGTTCCTGAAGTACTACATCCCGCTGATCGAGCAGTCCCAGGCGTTCAAGCAGGGCGGCCTGATCGACGTCACCTTCGACGAGGCGTTCCCGCCGTTCACCTACACCGGGAACAGCTTCAATGACGCCAACAACTACCCGCCCACCAAGAAGGACCAGCCGAACGCGGCCGAGTCGATCAAGACCGACACCGCGGGCGAGAACCTGTTCGGCCGCAACGTCAACTACGAGCCGACCGGCCCGAACTCGACGCTGGGGACCAACAGCAAGGGCGACCAGCTGTACCCCGGCCCCGGTAACAACGCCTTCATCGACCGGCCGCCGGCCTGTACGTCGACCAGCCCGACCTTGGTGCCGGCCGACTGTGTGCCGGGCATCGTCCGCGGCGGGGCGGGCAGCCCGCCGGCCGCGCGGACCGACACGGTGACCGGCAGCTCGTCCTCGAGCGACATCACCGACACCTCGATCGTGTCCGACGACACCGGCCGGGCGGTGACCGGGACCAACATCCCGGCCAACTCCTACGTCGGCGCCGTCCTCAACACCGGCCCGCTGTTCCCGACCACCAACACCGGCTCGGCCACCACCGGCTCGTTCCAGCTGGTCGGCCAGGACGGCACCCCGGTCACGCCGACCGGCGCGGTCACCAGCATCAAGCTGAGCGCCGAGGGTGACCCCGGCGACCTGACGGCCGGGGAGACCCCCGACCCGCTGTGGGACGCGACCGACCCGACCACCGGCGGTGGCGACACCGGCAGCGTGCTGATCAGCCCGTTCATCAAGCCGGGAACGGTCTCGACCGTCTACTACAACCACTACAGCTGGCTGCGGACGATGGAGGACATCTTCAACGTCAAGGCCGGGCACGACCACACCAAGCTGCCGGCTGGCACGGTGTCCGGCGGCCTCGACGGCCAGGGTCACCTCGGGTACGCGGCTCAGCTGGGGCTGCGGTCGTTCGGGCGGGACGTGTTCAACCAGCCGTCCGGTTACGGCTGCGGCTGCAACAACAAGCTGACCGCGCTCACGGTCCCGGGCACCGGCTCCTCGTCGGGGCCGGCCGGGCCGTGGCTGGGGCTGGCCATCGGGGCGCCGCTGGCGGCGCTGCTGGTGACCGGCGGCTACCTGTGGACCCGCCGGCGCGGGTTCGCCCTCGGGCGGTCATGAGGTCGCCCACGCGCGTCATCGTCACGGCGGTCACCTTGCTGGTGGCCGCCGTGACGGCGGTGACCGGCTGCGGTTCCGGCGGTTCCGGAGCCAAGAAGCCCGCCGCCGCGGCCACCAAGACGGCGGGGGCGATCGGGAGCTACCCGTCGTTCTTGCCCAAGAGCACGCTGCAGCAGCCGACCGACTCGATCCTGACCGGCACCGCGCAGCGCCCGGCCCTGACCAACGAGGGCGATGTGATCAGGGTCAAGACCGCCCACTGGTCGGTCCTGATCAACGTCACCGGTCCCCAGGTGCCCGGGGAAGGGCTGCCGTTCCAGGCCAACGCGGACACCTGCACCTGGGTCGTCAGCATGTCCGGGGCGACCGGGACGGTGCCGATCTCGACGGCCGACTTCACCGCCATCGATGACCAGAACAACGTGTACAAGCCCGGCTTCGTCAAGGGCCAGCCGAAGCCGCCGACGACGCTGAAGCCCGGGCAGAAGGTCAGCTTCGAACTGCGCGCGGTCGAGGCGACCGGCGAAGGCCTGATGCGCTGGGCGCCGGACGGCACCCACATCGTCGCCAAGTGGGACTTCGTCGTCGAGAACGACTGACGCGGGATGGCCCCGGCGGTCGCCGCCCCCCTCAGGCGGCCAGGCTGGGTGGGCTGTGGCTGTGCAGGGTGCGGCCGTCGGGGCTGGTGGCGGTGGTGGTGCCGTCGGCGTGGAAGGTCAGCTCCCAGCCCCAGCGGTGGACGACGATCAGGTGATGGAACCGGCACAGCAGGCTCAGGTTGGCCAGGCTGGTGGGGCCACCGTGGGCCCGGTGCCTGCGGTGGTGGATCTGGCAGGCCGCGGGAGGCTGGAGGCAACCGGGGAACTGGCAGTGCCGGTCGCGCAGGGCAACGGCGCGGCGCAGCTGCGGGGGGATGACCGGGGTGGCAGTGCCCAGGTCGAGGGGCTGGCTGGCGCCGGCCAGCGGACGCCCGAGGGTGCTGGTGCGCAGCTGGGCGGCCAGACCGGCCGGACCGGACAGCAGGGCGACGGCGTGCTCGGCGACCAGGTCGCGCAGGCGCTGGAGGACAGCGGGGCTCACGAGGCCGGCGGGATCGGGGCGATCAGCCAGGCGAGAGCGGCCGGGCGGCCCGGCGCGACGGGCGGAGCCGGGGTGGTCGCCGGGCGCTACGGGCGGGTCGTGGGCGAAGGCCCAGGTGGGCAGGGCCGTCCTGATCAGCTCGTCGGCCAGGGACCAGTCCAGGTGGCCGGTGATGACCGGGACCACGGTCGCGTCGCAGGCGGCCGCGTCGGCCTCCGGGCCGGTCGGGCACCAGGCACCCGGGCCCGCGATCAGGCGGGCCAGGGACCAGCGGCCCTCCAGGGTGGAGGCACCGGCCGCTCCCGCCGCACCGGACTGGGCGGCGGCCAGGCGGGCCAGGTCCAGGTGGGCGTAGACGTGCAGTGGCTGGCCGTCGCGGCCGGGCAGCATCCCGGCCGCGATCAGGCGCTGGCAGGCCTCCTCGAGTGCGTCGTGACGACGCTGAGTGGCGGTGCGGGTGTCCTCCGGGCCGGCCTTGGCACCCAGCGCGTCGAGGACCGCGGTCAACGCGGCGGCGCAGGCCGGGGTCAGGTCACCGGACAGGCGGCCCGCACCGGCCAGGGTCTGGTCGAGCCACAAGCTGCGGTCGGCGAAACCGTCGCCGTCCTCGTCGGGCGGCGCCGAGCGGGCCAGCATCTCGGCGGCCAGCAGGGCCAGATCGGGCAGGCCGGCCCCGGCGGCCGCCGCCGCCAGCAGGATCTGGTCGGCGTCCTGGATCAGCTCGGGTGCCAGCCGGTCGGTCCACGAACAGATCTCCCGCGCCCAGGAGGCCGAGATGACCGCGGCGGCCAGGGCGTCGGCGACCAGCGGGTGTGCCTGCAGGCGGTGCACCCAGGCCAGCGACCCGGCGGCGGCGCCCTTGGTGATCCGGGTGAACGCCCGCAGCCACGGCTTGGGGCCGAACTGGGCGTCGGCCTCGAACCCGCGGGTCGCGCAGAAGCTGGCCAGGATCCGGGCCCGGGCGGCGGTCAGCCTCGCCTCGGCCTGCTCCAGGCCGGTCAGCGCCTCGGCCTGGGTGGCGACCGGGAGGACGGGCGCATCGCAGGCGGTCAGGAAGGTCAGCCCGGCCTGGACCATGGCCAGCGCCTGGGCCGTGCCTGACGGCTTGGTCCACATCCGGGTCACCTCCCCGATTCGATCGCTAGTTCGAGACTAGGGGCAGGGTCCGACAAAACGGGTCTTGGAGGGCAGGCGCCGGGCACGAGATGATCGGGGCATGACGGACCTGGGCGCGACCGCGCGGCGGATGTGGACGTTGTTCGAGCCGGTGCACGCGGTGACGTACTTCGCGCCGGAGGCGCTGGGGGCGTATAAGGAGGCGGGGCTGCGCGGGTTCTGGCGCGGGTACTTCGCCGGGCGGGCGGCGCCGCTGGGGGATGTCGGGCCGGCGGTGGTGACGGCGTCGTTCCACAACTTCGCGCCCGCGTTTGTGGGACGGGCGATACCGGGGGTGTGGGAGCTGATCTCCCCGGCCGACGCGCTGCGGGTGCGGAGCGAGGGCGCGGTGGCGGCGCTGCAGGGGCTGCTGGCCGGGCAGGAGGCCGGGGTCAAGGCGGCGGCCGGGCTGCTGGAGCGGGCGCTGGCGGACCCCGACTGCTCGGGCCGGGTGCTGGGCGCCGCCAACGCCGCCCGGCCGGCCGCCGGCAGCGACCTGGCGCGGCTCTGGCAGGCGGCCACCACCCTGCGTGAGCTGCGCGGGGACGGGCACTTCGCCGCGGTGCTGGCGGCCGGCCTGGACGGGTGCGAGCTGGTGGTGCTGCGTTCCGGCGCGGACATGGAGCGGGGCACGCTGCAGCCGATCCGGGGCTGGACCGACGAGGAGTGGGACGCGGCCCGCGCCCGGCTGGCGGACCGGGGGCTGCTCGACCGGGACGGCGTGGTCACCCCGGCCGGCCGGGAGCTGCAGGCCACCGTCGAGCAGGCCACCGACCGGGCGGCCGGGCGGCCGTGGGCGACGCTCGGCGAGGCCGGGGTGAGTGAGCTGGCGGACGTGCTGATGCCGCTGGCGCTGGCCTGCGCCGAGGTGGTCCCCTACCCGAGCCCGATCGGAGTTCCCCGCCCGGCCTGAGCGGGGACGCGGGCGGGTAGCAGCCCTTTAATCGGCAGGGCGAGAGTGATCCCAGTCCGACAGCAACGTGCGTAGGGCCGCGATCAGCGCGACCGGCTGATCGAGCATGATGTGGTGACCGGCCGCGGGGATCTCGATGACCGGCGCCACCCGGCCCAGGCGGTCGTACATGGCCTCGCTCATCTGGACCGACATGATGCCGTGCTCGGCCCGGAACAGCGCCACCCGGCAGTCCAGGCGGGTCAGCAGGGCGGCCCGGAACTGCTCGCGGGCGAACACGTGCGGGTCGAACTTCCAGGTCCAGCCGTTACCGTCGGGGGCGGGACGGACCGAGGTGGCGGCGACGTGGGCGGCGGTGTACGGGAGGGTCTCCTGGGGCGGGATCGTCCGGAAGTGGGCGAGGGCGTCCGCCCGGGCCGGGTAGGTGATCGGGACGCCTTCGGCCGGGACCGAGTGGGTCTCGGGCGGGGTCGCCAGCGCCTTGGCGAACCACTCGGGGGCCTCGGCCGGCTCGGCGGCCGCCATCAGGGCGCGGCCGCGGCCAGCAGGTCGGCGGTGACCTGGCGGCTGCGCTCCTCGGTCAGGCCGAAGCTCACCGGGTAGACGATGATGTGGTCGACGTGGCGGCCGAACTCGGCCAGCTTGGCCCGGACCTGCTGGGGGGTGCCGGCCGCGGCCATCGCGTCCACCATCTCGTCGGGCACCGCCGCGACCATGGCCGGGATGTCGCGGGCGGCGAACGCGGCCCGGATCTGCTCCCCGGCCGCGCCGAAGCCGGCCGCCTCCACCACCGCGGCGTAGGTGCGGGGGGCGGCGTAGAACGCGAGCTGGGCGGCCGCCTCTTGCCTGGCTTGCTCTTCGTCGTCGGCGACCGCGCTGATGACCATGGCGGCGATCTCGACCCGGGCCGGGTCACGGCCGGTCTTGGCGGCACCGGCCGCGATGACCGGCCGGACCACCTCGGCGAAGTAGGCCGGCGTGAACAGCGGGTGGCCGATGAACCCGTCGCCGACCCGGCCCGCGACCTCGATCATGCGGCGGTTGACGCCGGCCGTGAACACCGGGATCTCGGTGCGCAGGGGGGCGGTCATTTCCGCGGTCGGGGCGATGTCGACGTGGTAGAAGCGGCCGTCGTGGCGGACCGGGCCCTCGTGCAGCCGCCACAGCCGCCGCAGCAGCGGGATCAGCTCCTCCATCCGCGAGGCGGGCCCGGCCGGGTCGACGCCGTGCCAGTTGGCCATCATCTTGGTGGTGCCGGTGCCCAGCCCGTAGACCAGCCGCCCGCCCGACAGCTCGTCCAGGCTGCGGGCCTCGGTCGCCAGCACCAGCGGGGTCCGGCCGACCGCGTAGGCGATCGCGCTGCCAATGCGACACCGCTGGCTCGACTGGGACATGGCGGCCAGGGTGACGACCCCGGAGCGGGTGTAGAACTCCGGGCTCCAGGCGGTCTGGTAACCGCGCCGTTCGGCCTCGGCCGAGACGGCGGCCGCGTCGGCCACGCCGCCCCGGAGGACCGCGAATCCGCGGGTCGCGTCGGGCACTTGGCTCCTAGCGTCGGTAGTGGTCGGCGTGCTGCTGGCGGACCAGGTTCTTCTGGATCTTGCCGGTGCTGGTCTTGGGCAGCTCCTCGACGACGATAACGTCCTTGGGCGTCTTGAAGCCGGCTAGGTGCTCACGGACCCGGGCGAGCAGGGCGGGGGCGTCGATCGTGGTCCCCGGCCGCGGTACCACGACGGCGGTGATGGCCTCGGTCCAGCGTTCGTGGGGCAGGCCGACGACGACCGCCTCGGCCACCTCCGGCTCGGCCGCGTAGACCGCCTTCTCCACCTCGATCGAGGCCACGTTCTCGCCGCCGGTCTTGATCACGTCCTTGTAGCGGTCGGCGAACCACAGCACGCCGTCGTCGCCGAGGCGGCCGACGTCGCCGGAGTGGAACCAGCCGTGCTTGAACGCCGCGCCGGTCGCGTCCGGGTTGTCCAGGTAACCCTGCATGGTGGACGGGCCCCGGTAGACGATCTCGCCCAGCTCGCCGGGCGGCAGCAGCTCGCCGCCGGGGCCCATGATCGCGACCTGGACGCCGGTGATCGGGGTGCCGACCGCGCCGATGTGGGACAGCTGGTGCTCGGGGCGGAACAGGGTCGAGCAGGGCGACATCTCGGTCTGGCCGAACAGCAGGGCGAAGTCGGTTTTGTAGCCGTCCAGGCAGGCCCGGATGAGGGCGTCCGGCATCGGGGCCATGGCGTAGACGGCGCGGCGGAGGCTGGACAGGTCGCGGCTGGCGAAGCTCGGGTCGTCCAGGGCCGCCCGGTACATCATCGGCAGGCCGAAGACCTGGGTGATCTGCTCGCGCTCGATCAGGTCGAGCCAGGCGGCCGGGTCGAAGCCGCGCAGCACGTAGGTGGTCGCGCCGACCAGGATGGCGGGCGTGCAGAAGGCGTTCAGCTGGGCGGTGTGGAACATCGGCATCATGGCGGCGAACCGGTCGGCGGCGTTCCAGCCGGAGTCGAGCGCGGCCGACATCGACTCCAGGTAGATGGCCAGGTGGGTGCCGACCACGCCCTTGGGGAACGAGGTGGTGCCGGAGGTGTACAGGTAGCTGATCGCGTCCCGGTCCTCGACCACGCACTCGGGTTCGGCGTCGCTCCCGGCCGTCTCGGCCAGCGCCGCGGTCGTGGTCCAGTGGCGGTCGGCGGGCTCCTGCGCGGTGGGCTGCTGCTCGGCGGCACCCAGGCCGGGCATGACGATGACCTCGGCCACGCCGGTGACCTTGGCGATCGCGTCGCGCAGGGGCTCGATCAGCTGGGTCTCGATGGCCAGGCCACGGGCCCGCGAGTGGTCGAGGACGTAGGCGACCTCGTCCGGGCGCCAGCCCAGGTTGATCGGCACCGCGACCACGCCGAGCTTGGCGCAGGCGTAGTACAGGGCCAGGAACTCGGCGCTGTTGCCGGACGCGATGCCGAGCGCGTCACCGTGGTCGTACCCGAGGCCGGCCAGGCCGTGGGCGAGCCGGTTGACCAGCCGGTTGAACTCGGCGTAGGTCCACTGCCGGTCACCATCGACCACCGCCGGGTGGTCCGGGCGGGCGGCGGCGCTGCGGGTCAGCGTGTCACCGATGTTGACGCGCTGGATCAGGTTCTGGGCGAGGTCCACGCCGCCTCCTTGCGGTTAGTAGGACCGGGGCAGGCCCAGGCTGTGCTGGGCCACGTAGTTGAGGATCATCTCGCGGTTGACGGGCGCGATGCGCAGCAGCCGGGCCAGTCCCCAGTACGGGATCAGCCCGTACTCGGTGGCCACCCCGTTGCCGCCGTGGGTCTGGATGGCGGCGTCGCAGGCGGCCAGGGCCGCTTCGGCGGCCGCGTACTTGGCCATGTTCGACGCCTCGCCGGCGGGCTGGCCGTGGTCATGCTGCCAGGCCGCCTGGCGGGTCATCAGCGCGGCCAGCTCGGTCTCGATCTTGGCCCGGGCCAGCGGGTGGGAGACACCCTGGAGGGCGCCCATCGGGGCCGACCAGATCTGCCGGTCGACCGCGTAGCGGCTGGCGGTGGTGAGCACGTGGCGGGCGACGCCGACGCCGAGGGCGGCGCCGGTGATCCGCTCCGGGTTCAGGCCGTGGAACACCTGGCGGAACCCGTCGCCCTCGGTGCCGATCAGCGCCTCGGGGCCGACCTTCACCTGGTCGAAGTGCAGGGTGTACTGGCGTTCGGGCAGCAGCAGGTCGACCGGGAGCAGGTGCTTGCCGAAGCCGGGGGTGCCGGTAGGAACGACGAACAAGGAGAGCTGGCCCGGGCTGGTGCGGGCCACCACCAGGACCGCGTCGGACTCCTCGACCCCGGAGATGTAGTACTTGGTGCCGGAGATCAGCCAGTCGTCGCCGTCGCGGACGGCGGTGGTCGACAGTTTGTGGGTGTTGGACCCGGCGTCCGGCTCGGTGATCGCGAACACCACCTTGGAGCTGCCGTCGGCCAGCCCCGGCAGCCACCGTTTACGCTGCTCGTCCGTACCGAACGCGGCGATCACCTCGGCCGAGATGGCCGACGAGACCAGCAGCAGGAGCAGCGGGGTGCCCTGGGCGGCGATCTCCTCGCAGACGATCTCCAGCTCGACCAGGCCGCCTCCGCCGCCGCCGTACTCCTCGGGGATGTTCACGCCGATGAACCCGGCCTGACCGAGGGCCTGCCACAGCTCCTGGCAGGGCTCCCGGCGGGCGGCGTGCTCGGCGTAGTAGGCGGGGCCGAAGTCCCCGGCGATCTCCGCGACCGCCGCGCGCAGGGCCCGGTGCTCGTCGGTTTCCGCGAAGTCCATGGCTGCTCTTTCTAAATTAGTGAAGGGCCCTTCACTAGCGACTGTAACGGCAAGCTGCCAGACTGGCTAGATGGCATCAGTTCAGCCCGGGCGGCCGCGGGTTCGCGATCCGGATCGCAAGCAGCGGATCCTGGCCGCGGCGGCCGCGCTCGGCGCCCGGCGCGGCTTCCACGCGATCTCGATGGCCGACATCGGGGCCGAGGCCGGCATCGTCGGTTCCGGCATCTACCGGCACTTCGGCAGCAAGACGGCGATCCTGGTCGCCCTGCTCGACCAGGTGATGGACCGGATCGCCAACGGCGGGGCCGCGGTCATCGCGGCGGGCGGCCGCGACGAGCTGGTGCTGTCGGAACTGGTGCGCGACCACGTCGCGGTGGCCATCGAGGACCGGGAGATCCTGGCCGTCTACCACCACGAGATCCACACCCTGCCGGAGGAAGACCGGCGGCGGCTGCGGCGCCGCCAGCGGCACTACCTCGAGGACTGGGTGCACCTGCTGGCGCCGTTGCGGACCGACCTGACCGACGGCGAGCTGCGGCTGGCCGTGCACGCGGCCATCGGGGCGATCCAGTCGACCCTGTTCTTCCGCAGCGGGCTGCCCAAGGATCAGCTGGCGGCCCGGCTGGAGGAGATGGCGCACGGCTGCCTGGGCACCACGCCGGTAGCCGGGGGTAGTGAACTCTCGTTGACTACTGCCTGAGGCGCCGGCCGGGCGGGTGAGCGAGAACAGGGCGACCCGCGACTTCGGGTTGCCGTTGACGATGCCGGTCAGGTCGGCGTGAGTGAGGTCGATGACGAAGTTGCTGACCTCGACCTGCTGGCCCGGGCGCCGTAGCGATCGGCGACCGCGTCGATGACGAGGGCGCCGATCAAGACGGGGGCGACGCCGGCGGCGACGCCGGCCACGGTGTCGGTGAAGTAGTGGAAGTGCTGGGCCACCATGGCGACCGCGACCGCGACGGCCAGCGCGTAGACGAGGGCGGCGAGCAGGCGGGCGACGTACCGGCGGGGGCCGACGCGCAGGCGGCAGAGCAGCACAGCGGCCACGGTGGCCGTGGAAAACGCCGCGGTGGTGTGGCCGCTGGGCAGGCTCAGCAGGCCTTCGATGGTCCGGCCGATGAGGGGCTTGAGGACGCCTTCGGTCAGCCCGTTGGCGGCCGGAACGGTGAGGAGCGCCAGCACGGCGCCCCGCCACCAGCGGAACCACAGGCACGCGGCCGCGATCAGGACCGTGATCAGCGCGGCCGGGCCCGGGTCACCGAGCCAGGTCAGCGCGGTGAGGGCCGGCGAGGTGAGGCCGAAGTGGCCGATGAACCACTGGTCCACGGCCCGGTCGAACGGGCCGGCCTGGCGGTGCCCGGCGTACCGGATGCCGAGCGCGGTGACGTCGGCGACGCACAGCAGGATGACGGCGATGACCGGGCGGCGGGCGGGCGGCGCGATCAGCGGGCGGGGTGGGCGGCTCGCGCTCGGCCGCCGCCAACCCCCCCACGTCATGTCGTCAGTCTAAGTACCCGGAGTGACCGGGCTGGTCGCCGTCAGTGCTCGAGGGCGGCGTCCAGCGTGATGTCCACGCCGGTCAGGGCCTTGCTGACCGGGCAGCCAGCCTTGGCGTCGTTGGCCACCTTGACGAACTGCTCGTCGTCGAGGCCCTCGACCTCACCCCGGACGGTGATCTTGATGCCGGTCAGCTTGAAGCCGCCCGCCGGGTCCGGGCCGAGCGACACGTCGGCCTGCACGTCGAGGGCTTCGGGGGTGCCGCCGGCCTGGGCGATCAGGGCCGACAGCTGCATGGCGTAGCAGGCGGAGTGGGCGGCCGCGATCAGCTCTTCCGGGCTGGTGGCGCCGTTGGCCTCCTCGGCGGCCCGCTTGGGGAACGACACCTCGTAGGTGGCGAGCTTGGAGCTGGTCAGCTCGACCTTGCCGGAGCCCTCTTCCAGAGTCCCGGTCCAGCCGGTACGGGCGGTACGGGTTGGCATCGTTGCTCCCTCCCTGTTTCGACGAGATCAGTAGTCAGTGCGGACTCTAATACCCCGGCCAGGGCGAATATTCGGTGGGGTTGATCACGTAGCGGAGTGGCTGCCGGTCATCAGCGCGGCCAGGTCCTCCGGGGCCAGGAACGACGGCGGGGGCGGCGGACCCCAGCTGAACAGGCCGCGGGCGCCCTCCAGCACCTCGGGCTTCCACAGCTGGTCGTCGATGATGCAGTCCATGTCGGAGTAGTACTCGGAGAAGTTGCCGGCCGGGTCCTTGAGGTACCAGAAGAAGTTCGACCCGGCGTGGTGACGGCCCATCCCCCAGATGTGCCGCTCCGGGTGGTCGGTGAGCATCGCGGCCGCGCCCCGGCCGACCTCGTCGATGTCGTCGACCTGCCAGGACGTGTGGTGCAGGAAGCTGACCGGGGCGTTCAGGGCGAGCAGGTTGTGGTGGTCGGTCGAGCAGCGCAGGAACGCGCCCGCCCCCTTGATGTAGTCGCTGGCCTTGAAGCCCAGCCCGTCGGTGAAGAACGCGGTGGTGGCCTCCAGGTCGGTGGTGCCGACGACCGCGTGCCCGAGCTTGCGGGGTCGCACCGGGCCCTCGCGGAGGATGCCGGGAGCACGGTCGTCGTGACGCTCGGTCCGGCCGGGGCCGTTGTAGGGGGTGGCGGGCACCGCCGGCTGGGTCAGGCGGTCGGCCACCTCCAGGGTGGCGCGGACGCCGGTCGCCTTTTCCACCGCGCTCAGGGTGGTCGCGGTGCGGTCGGGCGAGACCCCCAGGCGGGCCAGGCTGGCCGCGACCCGGGCCAGGTCGTCGGGGTCGTCCACGCCGATGTGCAGTTCGACCAGGCGGCGGGTGGCGGCGGGCACCACCCGGAGCTGGCGGCCGCCGTCGGCGGTGCTGAACCAGCCGCCGGTTTCCGGGCGCAGGCCGAACTCGGTGTAGTAGCCAGCGGTCTCGGCGACGTTGGGCACGCCCATGGTGAGCGAGGTCAGGCGGTGCAGGCTCATGGTGGTTCTCCTAGCCGAGGTCTCCTAGACGAGCGGGGTGATCTTGTCTTCCACGCCCAGCAGGGCCTTGCCGTAGATCTCGTAGCCGACCACCGGCGACACGATCGCGTGCCGGGCGGCGGTGGCCGAGTCACGCCAGATCCGCTGGAGCGGGTTGACGTCGGCGAAGCTGCCCGCGCCGTGGGCCGACAGCAGGATGTCGATGGCCCGGGTGATCTTCTCGGCCACGTAGCCGGTGTCGGCCCGGACCCGGGCGCGGCTCAGGTAGTCCAGGTACTCGCCGCGGGCGGCGGCCCGGTCGATGTCGTCGGCCGCCCGGTAGGCGTGCAGGTGGGCGGTGTCGATCATCATCGCCGCCTCGGCGATCTGCAACTGGAACGCGACCGAGTCGGCCTGGGCCTCGAAGAACGTGTAGGAGATGGGCTTCTTGCCCGCCTTGGACCGGACCAGGTCGAGCGCCCGCCGGCCCATGCCGAGCTGGGGGCCGATCAGCACCAGGGCGAGGATCGGGACCAGGGCCGAGCGGTAGAGCGTCTCGTCGGTGTGCTCAGTGCCGTAGTGGCCCTCGATCGCGGGCGGCACCGACATCACCCGGTGGGCGGGCACGAACACGTCGTCGGCGACCAGGCAGTTGCTGCCGGAGGACTTCATGCCGGCCACGAACCAGGTGTCCTCGACCACCATGTCGGCGGCCGGGATGAGCGCCACCCCCTGGTCCTTGATCTCGCCGGACTCGTCGGTGATGGGGATGCCGAGCACCGCCCAGCTGGCGTGCCAGGAGCCCGAGTTGTAGTACCAGCGGCCGGTGATCCGCCAGCCGCCGTCGACCTTGACCGCCTGGGCGGTCGGCGCCAGCACGCCGGAGACCAGCGCGTCCGGGTCACCGGCGAACACGTCGTCCTGGGCCTGGGCGGGGAACAGGCCGGTGATCCAGGCGCAGACGTTGAGCAGGGTCACCACCCAGGAGGTGCCGCCGTCGGCCTCGGCCACCGCGGCCGAGACGTCGAGCATGGTCCGCATCGAGGTCTCGTAGCCGCCGTACCGGCGTGGGGTGGCGACCTTGAACGCGCCCGCCGCGCGCAGGGCGTCGATGCTGTCCTGGGTGACCCGGCGGTCGGCTTCGCCCTGGGCGGCGTTCTCGGCCAGCAGGTCGTGCAGCCCGTTGATGCGGTCGATGAGGCCTTCAACAGGGGGTGCGGTGACGGTCATGAGTTCTCCTCAGCGAGCTCAGCGCGCAAACGCGGCGATCTGTTCGGTGATCGGCCGGAGGGATTGCAGGCGGGAATGGGTGCCGTAGGTCTGGTCGGCGTAGACCAGCGGGGCGGTGTCGTCCCGGCGGCTGGCCTGGGTGACCAGGCCGAACAGCAGGCGGTGGTCGCCTGCCTCGACGTCCTTGTACAGCTCGCAGACGGCCCAGCCGGACGCCGCCGCCAGCCGCGGCATGCCGTGATCTTCGCGCCAGGAGACCGAGCCGAACCGGTCCACCCCGCGCCGGGCGAACAGCACGGCCACGTCTTCCTGGCCGTGGGCGAGGATGTTGATCCCGAACCGGCCGGTGCGCTGGATCCGGCCGAGCAGGCTGGACTCGGTGGCGAACGCCACGCTGACCAGCGGCGGGTGCAGCGACAGGGAGGCGAACGCGCTGACCGTGGAACCGGCCGGGCCGTCCGGGCCCGTGGTGGTGACCACGGTGACCGGGGCGCACACGCCGGCCATCAGGGACCGGAACTCGTCATCGGTGACCACAGCTTTGTGTCCTCCCGCCGTCTTGCGGACCATA
>Ga0213875_10001022_pt1 | contig 19839 bp, 13 predicted proteins | sample BarmaccomBMRX_R8_FD_160105 | JGI IMG/M metagenome (GOLD analysis project Ga0213875, IMG submission 160105) | Root-associated microbial communities from Barbacenia macrantha in rupestrian grasslands, the National Park of Serra do Cipo, Brazil - RX_R8 | ecosystem: Host-associated > Plants > Roots... | reverse complement strand
CGAGATGTAGTTTGGCCCCCACCAAAACAGCATCGGAAAGCTGTTCGCGAGAAGGATGTTAATCGTGGTATGCAGAGCCGGTGACCAGATTGTCGGCCCTCCTATAGGCGTTTGCGACCATTCGAAGGAGCGAATGCGCTCGCCCATTTCGCCGCCGGCCGGGAAGATCCCAGCGGACGATGCCGACTGCCGCGAAATGGCTTGAAAAACACTCCGAGTATAATAAATTAGTGGTTTTTGGAGTGAAAGCGGCGTGCGGCATGACCATTGCGTGCCTGCTTTTCGGTGTCTCCGGCCGCTCTCAGACCATCCCCCCGAACGGTGAAGAAGCAGCGGGAGCGGTGATCGCCCGCTATTGTATCGGGTGCCATAATGATCGTGCGCGGGCCGGAGGATTGTTTCTCAGTCCGTCATTTGTTGTGTCCCCTCCGGAAACATTGGAAAAGGCGGAGATTCTGGAAAAAGTGGTGCGACGGTTGCGCATGCGAACCATGCCGCCTTCCGCCGCGCCGCGGCCCGACGAACGCACTTATAACCAGACCGCGGCTTGGATCGAACGCCAACTCGACGCGGGCGCGGCCGCCCATCCCAATCCCGGGCAAGCCCTGCTGCATCGCTTGAACCGCGTCGAGTATGCCAATGCCATCGAAGACCTGCTGGGGCTCAAGGTCGACGTAGCATCCATGCTGCCGCCGGACGATTCGGCTTACGGATTTGACAACAACGCCGGCGTGCTCGGGCTATCTCCCGTGTTGCTGGAACGCTATTTGGCCGCGGCTGACCGCATCAGTGCCCTGGCTCTAGGCGATCCGACGGCCGGACCGGGGTCGAATATCTATCGGGCGCGCCAGGATCTCTCGCAGGACCAGCACATGGAAGGCTTGCCTTTCGGAACTGTCGGTGGGATGCAGGTGCAACACACTTTCCCGCTGGATGCGGAATACGAAATCCGGCTCGGCTTTTTCCGGAACAATCTCGAAATTATGCGCGGCATCGAACGGCCTCACCAGGTCGAGTTATCCGTGGACGGCGAGCGCCTCTTCCTCCGGACCATCGGCGGCCCGGAAGATCTGGCGCTCATGCGCAACCCCACGGATGGCTCTGACGCTATCGATGCCCGTTTTCGCATCCACGTTCCCGTAACCGCCGGCTCGCATAAAGTCACAGCGACTTTCGTGCAGAAACGCGGTTTCGGTACGGCGCGTTTGCAAGGCTTCACTCGCAGCTCCGTCGACACCTTTGAAGCTACCGGGCGTCCGCATCTGGAAACCCTTACGATTCTCGGGCCGTATCATCCATTGCCTGAGGGGGGCAAGCCGAGCCGGGTGAATTTCGCATGTCCGGAGAACGCCGCGTCGTGCGCCCGCCAAGCCCTGGAGCCGCTCGCGCGCCGCGCCTATCGCCGGGCCGTTACTCAGGACGATATGCGGCCTCTGCTCGAATTTTTTGAACGAGGCAGCGCCAAAGCCGGTACTGGCCGCGGATTTCAAATGGCACTGCGTCGTCTGCTGGCCAGCCCATCCTTTCTGTTTCGTGCGGAAACGAGCCCGGCGAATTTGCCGCCCGGAACCCTTCACGCCATCAATCCAGTGGAATTGGCCTCGCGGCTTTCCTTTTTTCTATGGTCCAGTATCCCCGATGACCATCTGCTGGATTTGGCAATCGGTGGGCAACTGGCGCGGCCGGAGGTGCTCACATCGGAAGTCCGGCGCATGCTCGCCGATCCCAAGGGAGAGCGCTTCGTGAGCAACTTTGCCGGCCAATGGCTGCAGCTCCGCAATCTTAGTAATGCGCGCCCCAACTCCGGCGAATTTCCGGATTTTGACGACAATCTGCGCCAGGCGTTCCGGCAGGAAACCGAGATGCTGTTCGCCAGCATTTTGCGCGAGGACCGTAGCGTGCTCGATTTGCTCCGCGCGGACTATACATTCCTGAATGAGCGCCTCGCCCGACACTACGGCATCCCCGGGGTTTACGGTAGCAACTTCCGCCGCGTGGCTGTGGCGGATGAGCAACGTAGAGGCATTTTGGGCCAGGGCAGCATCCTAACCCTGACGTCCCACGCGGACCGGACTTCCCCGGTGGTGCGTGGCAAGTGGATCCTCGAGAATTTGTTGGGCGCTCCGCCGCCTCCGCCGCCGCCCGAAGTGCCGCCCCTGGGGGAGAACACAGACGGGGCCTCGCCGCGCTCGCTGCGGGCCCGCATGGAAGTTCACAGGGCCAACGCCGTTTGCGCCAGTTGCCACAAGCTGATGGATCCGATCGGGTTTGCATTGGAGAACTACGACGCCGTGGGAGCCTGGCGCACGGAAGATTCAGGCGCGCCGATCGACGCTACCGGCCGGCTGGCGGACGGAACTGAAGTGAGTGGGGTTGTCAGCCTGCGGAGTGCCATTCTGGCGCGGCCCGAAAATTTCGTGAGCACGGTTACCGAAAAGCTTCTCATTTACGCTCTTGGCCGAGGATTGGAGCCGTACGATATGCCCGCCGTCCGCGCCATCGCGCGCCAGGCTGCCCCTGGTGATTACCGCTTCTCTTCGCTCATCATGGGTGTGGTTCGCAGTCTGCCATTCCAGATGCGAAAGGAGCCGGAGGAATAGACATGTTCGTTACGCGCAAGACTCTCCCGCGCCGTACGTTTTTGCGGGGCCTATCGGCGACTGTGGCGCTGCCGTTGCTCGATGCGATGGTTCCCGCTCTCAAGGCCGCGCCGCCGGCGCCGCGCCGGCTTGGCTTTGTCTACTTCCCGAATGGCGCCATCATGGACAAATGGATTCCCAAATCCGAGGGGATCGGCCTAGAACTCTCGCCGACGCTTGCTCCGCTGGCCCCCTACCGGGATCAACTGGTCGTGCTCGGCAATCTGGCCCGCGCAGGCACGACCATTGGCGATCATGCCGTTGCGGCGGCTGCCTGGCTCTCCGGTATTTACGCCAAGAAGACCGAAGCTGAGGATGTACTTGTCGGTCCAACCATAGACCAGATCGTCGCTGCGCACATCGGGGGCGAGACGGCGTTCCCCTCTCTGGAACTGGCCACCGAGGATTTCACCGGCTACATTGGCGGCTGTACTCCCGGCTTCAGTTGCACGTACATGAACACCCTCTGCTGGACTTCGCCCACCACTCCTGTCCCAATGGAGATTAACCCGCGGGCCGTCTTTGAGCGGCTGTTCGGCCGGGCCGGGTCCGCCGCGCAACGGCGGGAGCGTCAGGCTGAGGATCGCGGCATTCTGGACAGCGTAACGGAGGAAGCCTCGCATCTGCGCGCCTCATTGGGACCGCGGGATCGCGTTCGCCTCAGCGATTATCTACAGGAAGTTCGCGAACTCGAACAGCGAATTGCGCGCCGGCCTGCCGGCGGGGATTCGGCGGAAGCTGCCATGGATGCGCCGCAAGGCATCCCCGAATCGTTCGAAGAACATGCGGCTCTCATGTTCGATCTGCAGAAGGTCGCCTATCAGACCGACCTGACCCGCGTGGTGACGTTTATGCTGTCGCGGGAAGCCAGCCAGCGCACCTATCCCCAAATCGAAGTGCGCGAGCCGCACCATACCATTTCCCACCACGGCAACGATCCACAAAAAAAGGCCATGAACGCCCGCATCAATCTCTATCACGTCGAGCAGTTCGCGCGCTTCGTGGAAAAACTTCGCGCCACGCCCGATGGCGACGGCAGTCTGCTCGACCACTCCCTGATCTTCTACGGTGCCGGCATGGGCGATGGTAACGCCCACGCCACGGACCCTCTGCCGCTGGTCGCTGTCGGTGGCCTCGCGGGTAGTGGAAACCGCCATTTGCTCCAAAGACCGAAAACGCCGGCGGCGAACTTGTGGCTCGGAGTTGCGGCTAAGTTCGGTGTCAATATCGGCCACCTCGGCAACAGCGATGGCCTCATTTCGCTGTAGCGCTCTGTTGCTCGTGTGCGCCGCATTGCGCGCTAACGAGCCGGACGGCACTACGCCCCTGCATTATGCTGTGCGTAACCAGGACGTGCCGGCCGTTCGCTCCCTGCTGGCGAAGAGTGTCCCGGCGGACGCACAGAACCGTTACGGCGTAACCCCGCTGGTGCTTGCCGTTGAGGCCGGTAACCTGGAAATCGTAAACGCACTGATCGCCGCGGGTGCGAACGTCAACCATGCCCTGCCCGAGGGGGAAACGGTGCTGATGACCGCGGCCCGCACCGGAAACGTCCCCGTGATTCGGGCCTTGCTGCGGCGGGATGCGCGCGTGGAGGCGCGCGATCAATTCTACGGCGAAACCGCGCTGATCTGGGCCGCCGCGGCCGGCCACGCCGATGCGGTTCGTGCTCTTCTGGACGGCGGAGCCGACGTTAATGGTCGCTCCGCTTCGGCCTCTTTCGCCCACCGCAACGCCGGGCTGACGCGGCTTTCCCTCGGCGAATGGACCCCGCTTATGTATACCGCGCGCGAGGGCGCGCTGGCAGCCGGCCGTACCCTGGTGGAGGGCAGAGCGGACGTCAATGCCCAGGACCCCGACGGCGCCACTGCTCTGGTGCTGGCCATCATCAATTACCATTACGATTTCGCCGCCATGCTGCTCGACGCGAAGGCCGATCCGAATCTGGCGGACAGCACCGGCATGGCGGCGCTTTACGCCGCGGTTGACATGAACTCCTTGCCCTGGATGTTCGGCCGTCCTGAAATTCCCGCTCCCTCCCAAGTCTCCGCCTTGGATCTGATTGAAAGACTGCTGAACCATGGGGCTAATCCCAATGCAGCCCTCACTAAGGTGCAGTTTCAGAGAGCTCACACCGATGGCGACCCGGCCCTCGGCCCAGGCGCGACTCCGTTCCTCCGCGCGGCTAAAGCCGCCGACCTTTCGCTGATGAAGTTGCTGCTCGCGCACGGGGCAGACCCCAATGTTCGTATGGAAAAGGGGAATACCGCATTAATGCTGGCGGCGGGACTTGGCTACCGCGACGGCAACATGGCCGTTCCGACGCGCGACCGCGGCACGCCGCAGGAGGCCATTGCCGCAATCCAAATCTGCCTGGACCAAGGCGCGGATATCAACACCGCCGGAGAAAACGGCAATACGGCGCTGCACGACTCGGTAACCGGCCGTGGCGACCCGGAAATCATCCGCTACCTGGCGGCCCACGGGGCTTCGCTCACGGTCAAAAATTCCAGCGGCCAGACCCCGCTCGACGTGGCCCGCTCCAGCCGACGCGACCGCATCGCGGCGGCGAAAGCGCTTGAAGAATTGGCCGCGCATCAATAACCCCTCTGGATGCGGGATATCAGTGTCGAGGTCATGCTGCCCGGCGCTAAAAGATACCGCGCGCGTTGAGCCAGCGGTGTTTTTCACAGACCCGTCAGCAAGCGGTGACTTTGAACCTTTACCCGTTGGCTCGGAACTGAGCAGGCGTGGCGCCCACCATGCGCCGAAACACCTTCGTAAAATGACTCTGGTCGGCGAAGCCGGTCGCCGTGCTTGCCACTGCCAGTGTGATGTTCGGATCGCGCAGGTAGTGTTTCGCCCTTTCAACCCGCTGCCGCAAAACATATTGGTAGGCAGTGTAGCCGGTGCTCTGTTTGAATAGCTGGCAGAAATAGTGGGGGCTCATTCCCGCTACTTGAGCGAGCTCGCTCAATCGCAGATCGCGCGCGAGATTTTCGTTCATGAACTCCACGACCCGGTTTAACCGAGCTGACGGTATTCCGCCGTGAACGGGCTTCGTGCGTTTCACGGCCCGCGTCGAATGGCGGCGGATCAGGTAATGGCCGAGCGCAAGGGCCAGCGACTCCCCGTAGAGCGGCCCCGCGGGAGAGCCGTCCTGGAGATCGGCATGGAGCGCCAGGATGAGCGACTGAATATGCCGATCGCGGAAATTCCAATGCATAATCAATTCCACATCGCCAAGGTGAGCCGTTTCCTCTAGCGATCGCGCCAGGAACCGCGGCTCCATCACCAGAACAATTCGAGTGGATGGCCCCGACCAGGTGAGCCGGTCACGAGTACCCGCGGGAAGCATGTAGAGCATGCCGGGGCTGTTTTCCGCGCTCCTCGTGATTCCACCCATTGTCCACTGGGCCGTGATATTGCCGTGTGTCAGCAGATTGATGAAGTGGGTTGGATGCTCGTGATCCGGAATCGAGACTGCCGGTACATTGATGAACGACTCCATCGCGATGCCGTCCCAGCCCGTGTGTTTGCTCGAAAGAGAAGAACGGGTCGGGAATGGGCACACCGCGCAGCCATTGCGCATTACCTCGACCGCTTTGACTGGAAAAACGCCAGTGGCATCCATTAGTACCGCGCCGCCCTCGGACAGCTTTCAGCATACCGATTTTGCCGGCAATCCGTGTTTGGACGAATCGACCGGAGGAATTGACCAAAACCGGATCTTTTTACCACGCCTGCCGGAGTACCGTGAGTTGTGACCGGCGACTGGTAGATCAATGGAGCGTGGCAGGACTGACGCCCCACCCAATTCTGTGCACGCGCGGCCGGCCGCCGAGGAGAGAAAGGACCATGGGAACCAAGGCGAAGCAAAAGACACTCGACGATCCCTTCAAGGCGGTGCTCGATTTGATTCCGGCCCTCGTGTGGTCAACCGGGCCGGACGGTAACTGCGACTACTGCAGCCGTGTTTGGCGCGACTACACAGGCCTTTCCCTTGAGGATACGGCTGGCTGGGGCTGGACGGCCGCGGTTCATCCGGACGATCGCGACCGGCTGATCGCATACTGGCGCTTAGTCCTGGCGGCCGGCGAGTTGGCCGAAACAGAAGGGCGGCTCAGACGGTTCGACGGCGAATACCGTTGGTTCCTGTTCCGCGGACGAGCGCAGCGCGATGCGCGCGGCCGAATCGTTCGATGGTATGGGACGAATACCGACATAGAAGACCGAAAGCGGGCGGAAGATGCGCTACGCGCCAGTGAGCTGAGTTTCCGCCTAATCGTCGATACAATCCCCGCTCTGGTTTGCACGATGACCCCGGCCGGGGAGTTGGAACTCCTCAATCAGCAGATTCTCGACTACTTCGCAAAGTCGCGCGATGAGTTGAAAAATTGGGGATCAATTGGTGTGGTGCATGAGGATGATCTGGACCATGTCACCGCTCAATGGCGCTGCTCTTTAGAGACCGGGTGCCCATATAACGTGGAGTACCGCATTCGACGCTCCGATGGAGCATTTCGCTGGTTTCATGTTCGCGGGCTTCCGCTTCGGGATGCCCAAGGCCGAATCGTCCGATGGTATGTCCTGCTGGTCGATATCGACGAGGCGAAGAGGGCCGGAGAGGACTTAATAAACAGTCGAGCCCGCCTCGCACACATGTCCCAGATTATGACAGTGGCTGAACTTTCTGCCTCGATTGCCCACGAAGTCAATCAACCCCTCGCTTCCCTGGTTGCCAATGGCCATGCCTGTGTAAGCTGGCTATCCGCCGACCCGCCCAACCTGGAACGGGCCCGAATCACCGCGGGGAGAGTTATCCGCGATGCGAACTCCGCCGCAGAGGTGGTCCGGAGAATTCGGGCGCTATTCAGGCAGGCTCCGCCATCGATGGTCCTCACCGATCTGAACGACATCGTGCGCGAAGCTATCGGGCTTATCGGCAACGAGATCTTCGATGCCGGTGCGCTCGTCGAGTTGGACCTGGCGCATGAGCTGCCCAAGGTGGTGGTGGATCGTGTGCAGATACAACAGGCTCTGGTGAATCTCGCTCGCAATGCCCTCGAGGCAATGAAGCCGGTGACGGACCGGGCAAGAAACCTGACCTTCGTTTCCCGGCCCGACGGGACCGATGTTCTGATTCAGGTCCGGGACAGCGGTTCCGGGATCACGAATCCGAACGCAATCTTCGACCCGTTCTTCACCACCAAAGAGAGCGGCATGGGGATCGGCCTCGCAATTTGCCGTTCAATCGTCGATGCGCATGGCGGACGTCTCTGGGCAGCGCCAAACGATGGGCCAGGCGCCACGTTCAGTCTCACGCTGCCGGTTCGCTCGGAGCATTGACAATGAAGCTAACCGGCGAAGTGGTTAATATCGTAGACGATGATGCGTCTGTCCGGGATGCACTCTCGGAGCTCCTGACATCACTGAAGATCGAGAATCGGACTTTTGGTTCAGCGGAAGAGTATCTGGCGTTCAACAGGACTGACGTCTGCGCCTGCCTTATCCTTGACGTGCATCTCCCGGAACTGAGCGGGTTGGAGCTTCAGCAGCAACTCGCGGGCAGCCCGAGCCCTCCCATCGTCTTCATCACCGGGCGCGGCGACATACCGTCCACTGTGCGCGCAATGAAAGCCGGGGCGATCGAGTTTCTCACAAAGCCGATTGACCCAGGCGCTCTCCTCGCGGCAATTCGCGCTGCATTTGCGGAGGATCTCGGAAGGAGAAAAAAACGGGCTGAAGTTGCGGAGCTTCAACGGCGGTTCTCAGCTCTCACACCACGCGAGAAAGTAGTACTGCCGCTGGTGGTTTCGGGAATGCTAAACAAGCAGGCTGCACATTTGCTCGGTATTACCGAGGTTACGCTCCAGGTGCACCGGGGCCAGATCATGCGCAAAATGGAGGCTAACTCTTTCGCTGAACTCGTAAGGATGGCTGAAAAGCTGCGCATTTACCCGCCGGACGGCACAGTATAGAAATCTGTAATAGGCAGCGGCGGCAGGTCGGCGTAGGATGAAAGGTCACTCTTGAATCTTTTCCATTCATGAATCCAGACCAAGTCGTCGTAGGCGTAGTGGATGATGATCCGCGCGTTGTGGAGTCGCTCCAAGAGCTTCTCCTGTCGGCCGGCTACGAAGTACTGCCGTTTCTTTCGGCTGAGTCATTTCTCGAAGCAAACGGATTCCAACAAGTAGACTGCGTGATATCCGACATCGGACTGCCCGTGATGAGCGGTTCGGATCTCCTGGAGATCGCTCGTGCTCAGCATCCGGCTATGCCCGTCATTCTGATCACAGCTCGCGATGAGCAGCCCTTGCGCGAGATGATGACCGAAAGGGGCGCTCGGCGTCTTTTCAGAAAACCATTCGACGGCAGCGAACTCCTCACGGCGTTGGCGTCGATCCTGCGGGAGACGAACTCCTAATTGGCCCGCAAACTTTGTCGTCACTCGTATTGTCAATCTGTAATGGCTCGCACGAATCTGTATAATCCGCACCAATCTGCAAGTATTCCCGGTTAGAGGCAAATATCCTGTCGGTATGTCCCAGAAGCTTGCGGGTAAGATTGCGTTGATCACCGGCGGCAGCAGCGGAATCGGACTGGCTACCGCTAGACAATTTGTTGAGCAGGGCGCTCACGTGTTCATCACCGGGCGGCGGCAGAGCGAGTTGGACCGGGCGGCTGTCGATATCGGCAATGGCGTCACCACAGTTCAGGGCGATGCTGCGAATCTTGCGGACTTGGATACCCTATTCGGCATTATAAAGACGCAACGAGGTGTTCTCGACATCGTGTTCGCCAATGCCGGGACTGGCGAGTTCGCGCCTTTAGGCCAGATTACAGAACAACACTTCGACAAACAGTTCGACGTGAACGTCAAAGGGCTTCTATTCACCGTGCAAAAGGCCTTGCCGCTGTTACGCGATGGCAGCTCCATCGTGCTGAACGCCTCCATGGTATCGGTTAAGGGCAATCCGGCCTTTAGCGTGTATAGCGCTACGAAAGCTGCAGTGCGCTCGTTTGCCCGTACCTGGTCGGTGGACCTTCGCGGCCGCAACATACGGGTCAACGTCGTGAGCCCCGGAGTAGTTCCGACACCCGGATATAACACCAGCCTGGGAATGAGCAACGCCGAGGTTGACGAGTTTGTACGGAACTCTCTCGGCAGCATCCCATTGGGGCGGGCCGGCACGGCTGACGAGATCGCCAAGGCCGTGCTGTTCCTTGCGTCCGACGACAGCAGCTATGTCAACGGCGTGGAACTGTTCGTTGACGGAGGATCGGCGCAAATCTGACGCGGGGGTGCGGCCCTCCCCTCTGCCCCTGGTTCAATGTTTTCGTTTCGGTGCATTGTCAATCCTGTCCGCCGCCGTGGCGGCTAACCATTCCACTACCGAGATCTTCTGTGCCGGTTCCTCCGGCAGGTTGTGCCGAGCCCGAAGGTAGGAGAGGCTGTTGTAAGAGATTTGGATCGATTATGGCGGGTACGCGGGCCGGGCACCGGCGTGTCGAACGTCCGGCACCCGATGCCGAGTCTCATGCGTTCGGCCCCGTCAAGCCGCCGCGCCCTTCGTCTCTCCGATAAACGCCAGCAGATCCGCGTTCACCTCGTTCTTCAATGTGGAACACATCCCGTGGGGCGCGCCTGGGTATATCTTCAAGACGGAGCCTTTGACGATCTTCGAAGAGAGCAGCGCAGCCGCGCCGATCGGCACGATCTGGTCATCGTCTCCATGAAGTATGAGAGTGGGTACGTCGAATCGCTTCAAGTCTTCGGTTAGGTCCGTTTCTGAGAACGCCTTGATGCAGTCGTAGAGGGGTTTATGTCCTCCCATCATTCCCTGCAGCCAGAAGAAGTCGCGCAAGCCCTGGGAAACGTTGGAGCCGGCCCGATTGGCACCGTAAAAAGGAGCGGTCAGGTCTTCGAAGAACTGTGCCCGGTCCGTCAACATATTTGCACGAAGCTGGTCGAAGACCGCAATCGGCAGGCCGCCGGGATTCTTTTCCGTTTGCAGCATGAGCGGCGGGATTGCACTGATCAGCACCGCCTTTGCGACCCGTTCGGTGCCATGGCGGCCGATGTAGCGGGCCACTTCGCCTCCGCCGGTCGAATGGCCGATGTGAATGACATCGTGAAGATCGAGGGCTGCCACTAGCTCCGCCAGATCATCGGCATAGGTGTCGAGATCGTTTCCCTCCCAAGTCTGTCCGGAGCGCCCATGGCCTCTCCGGTCGTGAGCGATGCACCGGTAGCCACTTGCAGCGAGGAAGATCATTTGGTCTTCCCACGCATCCGCGGTTAAGGGCCATCCATGGCTGAACACCAGGGGCTGACCTTTGCCCCAGTCTTTGAAGTAGATCCCGGTACCGTCTTTGGTCGTAATCGTTGGCATAGTTTCCTTTCTCTCCAGTAAGTGGGATTCGAAGGCGCGCTAGACGCCCTGATAAACAAGGGCGGTGAACATGGCTGGGGTGATGAGAAACCGGCCCCACTTCGCGTCAAACGCCCCCGTCGGTTTGGCGGCGATTGTCTGCTCGAGTGACCGGCCCTGCTTCTTCAACCTCTCCACGCTACCCCGGATTGTAACCAGCATGTCCCGGAACTTGGCGAGATCCGGCCGGCTTCCTATCTGACCGTGCCCCGGTATCACGATGGTCTTGTCTGTGGTGAGGCGGAGATTTGCTTCCGCCGCTTGAATTTGTCCGTCGATGCTACCGCCCGTAGAGTAATCGATAAACGGATAAACTCCGTTCCACCATGTGTCGCCGACGTGGATCACGTCGGCTTCAGTGAAGTGAACAGAGATGTCGCCGTCCGTGTGTGCGGGTCCGTAGTATTGAAGAACGAGCTTCGTGTCGTTTCGCTGCAGTTCATGTGTGGTGGCGAACACTGCAAACGGCAATGCGCCCGCGGGCGATGCCGGAAATGTCCAACTCCATCCTTCGACGCGGGTGTCGACCGAGAGACGTTTCCGAACGTTCTCGTGAGCGGTAATTGCGGCACCAGCCGAGTGCAGCCAGTTGTTGCCGTCCGTGTGGTCCGTATGCCAGTGGGTATTAACCAGGTGTTTAATCGGGTCGCCGCTGAGTGATGCGAGTGCATCTGCAATTCCCGTCCGCGAGACAGAGAATCCGGCGTCGACCAGAAGTTTGCCGTCGTTCCCGGTCAACACGGCGATATTGCCTCCGGAGCCTTCCAATACCGAGATGTTCCTCCGCACGGGATGAACTGTGATCTTCGCCTTTGCGGCTGCATTGATCATGGTTGGCACAATACCCTCGTCTTTGGCGAAGAGCCGGCCCCGTACCAGCATGGTAGCGCCGCCAGAGACTCCGGCAATGGCCAGAAGGCGGCGGCGTGAAAGGCGAGGGGATTGTAATTGCGCCATCGTTTTCTCCCTTTGAACTAATCTGCTAATTGCCCGATTGCGCTGCATGGAGTCTTTGACCAGAGGAGTAAAGACCAGCGATCCAAAATTACCTGCCATGCGACCTCCGCCCGGCTGCAGACGCTTGCTCGCTACACGATATTGCTGAGTCCGAGTTAAGCGAAATCCGGCGGCTAAAGATTCCTGAAAAGTGCGGTTCTTCCGAGATCATGCGGCGACTTCTTCCTCACCGCGCTTCGCCGCAATTGCTGATCGCCGGCCGTAAGTTTGCCCAGCCTGTGACCCGCGTCGCGCCGGCAATGCCGGGAGACGACACTATAGAAACCTGTAATGGAGTCCTCTCTCCGCCGCTGTTACTCTCGACCATGACGCTGGCAAAAACAGGGCGCATTTCGGTAGGAGAAGCCGACGCGTAAGAATAATCCCCCACCGATTGTGCCGCTGTCTATCTGCACAGCGATCGAGGCCTGGTCCTGACAACTGGACGGACCATGCCGGGAGGTCACGTGTACCCTGCGGCCGGCAGTCTTGCGCGAATCTTTGAGGACGGACGGCAGAAACTGTCGGGCCGCTGTTCGCCTCTACTTGCGATTGCACCAGGGCCCACACAGGTTCTGAGGTCGAGTTCGTTGCTGCCGTGGCAAGGCATCCTCCTCGAAAGGCATTTGAGCTCACCTGGCGAGCGGAGCGGTGCGTCGATTGGCTGCCACGTCCTTTCCATGCCCGTGGGATGTTCTTCGCGTTTCGCTTATCGAAGGCCCTCCGGCGAATTCGCGAGCACCTTAAGCCGGCCCGGAACCATAATGATTACGCCGGCGGGCCCCGTGCCCGACATGCACTTACATCAAGCCTCGGAATTTGTTCATTGCGCACTCGAAGAATCGTTCACCCGGGATGTAATGCATGATTTGGATCGCGCAGTGCCGCCGCGCGAATTTCGCGCAGCGATCCAGGAGAAGCCTATCCAGCGCATCCTTGGGCTCCTCGTCGAGGAACTCGAATCCAAAAGGCCGCTCGGGAGACTCTACGTCGATTCCCTTGCGCAGGCGCTGGTAACGAGGTATGTGTTACTGGAGCATACCCTAGGCTGCCGAAAAATGCCGAAAGCAGCGGGGCTGCCGCCGCGCATTCTGAACCGCGTGCGGGAAAAGATCGAAGCCAATCTTGATGCCGATTTGAGTCTTCTCAGTCTGGCGGAAGAGAGCGGCTACAGCCGGGCGCACTTCCTTCGGCTTTTCCGCGACGCAACAGGTTTAACGCCCCACCAATACGTCTTGAGCCTTCGCCTGAAACGTGCTCAGGATCAGTTAAAGCAAAAGGGATCGAGCATTATTGATGTCGCGGCGTCCTGCGGTTTTTCCAGCCAGTCGCACATGACCAGCCTGTTCCGGCAACGGCTGGAGATGACGCCGGGCGAGTTTCGGCGTAGTGCCTGACCGGTGGAGAAATCCCGCGATCTCGCGTAACTCCCGCTTGCTCACGCGCGCGGCTCAGTAAACTTGCGTTACTAAACTCGCGCGCTACACAATAGAACCTACCTGCGATCGCATTTCCATTTTCAAACCCAAACCCCTGCTTTTCGTTGACAGTGTTATAGCCGTTCGATAAAATCCTGGCCTGTTCCGTTTGCATGCAAGAGCACACGAAGCATGCAACCAAATGCTTCAGAGGGACGGCAGGATTTTCCGCAAGGAGTAACCGGACGATGCAGCTTAAGTGGGCACTAACCATCTCGATTCTGATGGGCGCGACCGCCCTCGCGCAGTCCAACCAGGGCACCATCACCGGCGGCATTTCGGATCCCGCGGGCGCAGTCGTGGCCGGTGCCGTCATCGAGGTCCGGAATACCGCCACCGGTGTGGTGTTCCAAGGTGGAACTTCTGCCACGGGAAACTACGTTTTGGCGGTACCGGCGGGGATCTACTCGCTGAATGTAAGTGTGCCCGGTTTCAAGAAGTTCGTTCAGGAGAATATACAGGTGGTCAGCGCCACGGATACGCGCAAGGACATAACCCTCGAAGTCGGGTCGGCCACCGAGGTTGTCACCGTGGCTGACACCGCCCCACTGCTCAAAACCGAAAGCGGCGAAATGAGCCACCAGGTCACGGTCGAAGAGCTGGACACCCTCCCCGTGCTCACCACCACCGGCGGCAGCACCTCGGCCGCTATCGCATCACTGGGCAATATCCGTAACCCTTTAGCGATGACGAACCTGCTTCCTGCTGTGACCTTCACGAACGACCAGGTTCTGGTGGTCAACGGCCTGCCGAGCGAAAGTGAAGCGATTCGAATCGAGGGCCAGGACGCGAAAACGACGATCTTGACCACCATCCAGCAGGACAGCCAGGCAAGCGTCGATGCCATCCAGGAAGTATCGGTTCAGACCAGTAATTTCGCGGCGGAATATGGCCAGGTGGGCGGCGGCTACTTCAACTTCACTATGAAATCGGGTACTAACCAGCTTCACGGCAGCGGCTACGATTATTTTGTGAATGAGGCCCTGAATGCGGGACTGCCTTTCACAAATGCGGGGACGGTCAATCCCGATAAACAGAATCAGCAGATCCGGAATTCCGTGCGGCGCAACGATTACGGCTTTACGGTGGGCGGCCCGATATTCATCCCGAAGGTATACAACGGCAAGAACCGCACCTTCTTCTTTTTTTCTTTCGAGCAGTTCCGCGAGGGCAAGTTCATCCAGAATGGGCTCACCACGGTGCCGACACAGGCATATCGGAACGGCGATTTCTCACTGGCGGGCTGCCGGGTGTTTAGCGCGGCAAGCAATAGCTGTACCGCAAATTTCGGCAACCTGACCATCAACGGCGCCCCGGCGCTCGATACTGCCGGCCAAACACTGGCTTATGGCGAGGTTTTCGACCCGAATACAACCCGCTTAGTAAGTGGTGCGCAAGTGCGTACACCGTTTGCCAACAACCAGATTCCGATTTCCCGATTCGATCCGGTTTCGCTCGCCATTCAGAATCTGCTTCCATCGCCGAATCTACCCGGCATCATCAACAACTACCAGATTCCGGGCTACCCCAACTGGCAGCACACAACCACCTACGCCTGGAAGCTCGATCACTCCATCAGCAACACCATGAAGCTCTCCTGGTACTTGTCGCGCCTGGAACGGAGGAGTCCCGCGGCCAACGGGTTTCCCGCCGCTTTCGGAGGCTCAACGCCCTTCGACAACCGGAACTTCACCACGCGCGTGAACTTCGATGACACGCTGCGGCCAACGCTGCTATTCCACGTTGGAATCGGCTATTTTCAGAACTGGGAACCGCAGGATCCGGCGCCGTTCGATCAGAATTCGATCGGCTTGCACGGATATTTCGATCCAAACCTGTTTCCCATCATTACCGGGTTGCTAAACTCGAGTACCGGCGGATGGGGAGCCGGCTACACTCCCGGGGCCCTGGGCTCGTTTTACAAAGCCGAGCTCTGGGAGGAGAAGCCCACGGCGAATACCAACCTGACGTGGGTCAAGGGAAATCACATCTTCAAATTCGGCGGCGAGTACTCAAGCGAAGGGTTCCCCGAGCATAGTGATTGGCGCGCCAACGGTAGTTTCACCTTTTCCAATGCCGAGACCGCCGACCCGTGGCAGAATGGCCAGCCCTTGAATCTGCCGAATGGCTCGGGCTTTCAGTGGGCCAGCTACCTGTTGGGTTCTCCCGACACGCTGCTGCTGAGCCTTCCAACCCAAACCAAGCTGGGCAACCACTTGATGGGCTTTTACGCCCAGGATAGTTGGAAAATTACTCGGCGTCTGACGCTGGACTATGGACTCCGCTACGATTACCAGACGTATCTGAAAGAAGAATACGGCCGTATGCAACAAGCTTCGTTCAGCACGCCGAACCCGACCGTGGGAGGGCTTCTGGGTGCAGGCATCTATGAAGGCTACGGCGGCGGGCGTTGCAATTGCTCCTTGTCGCACAATTATCCGTACGCGTTCGGCCCACGGCTGGGCGCCGCATTCCAGCTCAACCGTAAGACCGTGTTACGCGGCGGGGCCGGCGTAATGTACGGTGTCACGCAAACCGCATCCGCGATGAACTACGGCGTGGCCGATTATTACACGTTCAACTCGTTGGGTTACGGGATCACGCCTATGCCGAATGGTCTTCAGGGTGGAAATCCGTATCCCCATATCACATGGCCCGACTTCAGCCCCGGCAAATATCCGGTGCAGACAGCCGGTTTGCTGCCGCCTGGAAATCCCAATATCTTTTTCGACCCCGAGTCCCGGCCGTCCCGCATCCTGCAGTGGAGCTTTGGAGTTCAGCGCGAGATCTCGCAAAACCTCGTCGTGGAGGCCACATATGTGGGCAATCATGGGGTGTGGTTCCCCGCACCTGGTTTGGACCAGATCGCCGCCAACACATTAAATAATGCGATTCTTGCGCATTACGGGCTCAGCATCTCCAATCCATCCAATCGGGCATTGCTCACCAGCCTCATTGGTTCTCCTCAGGCCGCGGCGGCCGGCTTTTATCCCGCCTATCCCGGAATGCCGCTCACCCAAACCGTGGCCCAGCAGATTCGTCCGGTGCCGCAGTGGAATCGGCCAACCCCTTATCTTGGCCCTCCGATGGGACAGACATGGTACGACGCCTTGCAAACCAAGGTTACTAAGCGCTTCTCTCACGGCCTGTCGGCCCAGGCCTCGTTTGTATGGTCGAAGGCACTAATTCTGAACAGCGTCGCTACGGATACGACGTATTCGCCGGCTGCCAGCCCTATGATTAATGACATTTACAACTACCCCATTAATAAACAACTGAATCAGTTGGTGCGGCCGCTCGCGGTGGTCATCTCCGGCGGCTACACCACCCCCCGGCTCAAGGGCGACACCACCCCCGGGAAAGCGGTTTCGCAGGTACTTCGCGATTGGCAGCTTGGCTGGCTCTTCCGCTACCAAAACGGGGCGCTCATTCCAACCCCGCCCTCTAACAACCAGCTCAACAACCAGTTGTTACGCGCCAACCCCACATACTGGAACTACGTTCCCGGAGTAAATAGGTTCACCGTGGACCCGAACTGCGGCTGCTTCAATCCGCAAACCACCCAGGTCCTCAACCCAGCGGCCTGGACCGACGCGCCCGCGGGCACGTTCGGCGTTTCCGCTCCCTTCTACAACAACTATCGCTGGCAGCGGCAGCCCGCCGAATCAATGAGCTTCGGGCGGAATTTCCGCATGGGCAAAGAGGGCAGGTTCAACCTGAACGTCCGGGCCGAATTCCAGAACGTCTTCAACCGGCTCTTCCTCTCGATGCCCGCCGTGGGCGGTGGCGTCAATCCGGCCAGCACTCTTTCTTCCTCCGGAGGGGTCAATACCGGCGGATATGGCTACATTGCGACCGTGGGCGGCGTTGGGACGAGCCCGCGCACTGGCCAAGTGGTCGCCAGGGTGACGTTCTGATGTGGAAGCTTATACTCGCGTTTGTAATCGTTATGCCTTCGTGGGCACAAGCTCCTTTAGTGAAGGGAGTGGGGAATTTCATCCATGATGTCGCGGATCTCGATCAATCGGTCCGCTTCTATCGGGACTTGCTTGGCATGGAGATGCCGCGGCCGGCGGGCGATTGGCAAACCACCGATGGCGTCCTCAAAATGTATGGCGCCGTAGGCGGCAAATTTCGCGTTGGAAACGCTCAGGTGACCGGCTCGGCCATGCGGGTGGAATTAGTCGAGTTTCAGGGGGTTGATCGTAAGCCGGTGCGCCGGGCGCCGGGCGAACCGGGTGCGGCGGTCTTGGTGCTCACAACGGCCAGCCTCCAGCCGGTGCTCGACCGCCTGCAAGCCGCGAATTGGCCAGTAGCAGTAAAACCTACCGAGGGGTGCGACGGACGCGGTATGGCGGTTTCAGATCCCGATGGCTTTCCTGTGCTCGTCATGGAACCGAAGACCGGTGCCCAGCCCGTGCCGGGCAAGAACTTCACCGGCCTCCGGTTTACCTTCACCGTCAGCGACGACACGCTGCTAAATGGGCCGTTCCAAGCCTTGCACCTCGCGGGCGCGCAGCCGGCCCAATCCTGCCGCTCGGCGGAGGAGGCGGTTCTGGGCGCCGCTACGCTCACGACCGTCCGGTTACCCGATGGGTTCGAGTTGCACCTAGTTCGCGCCGCATCAGGAAAAAAGAGCGCGGGCCAGGCCCGCCCGCGCGATCCCGGAGCCGCAGTGCTCCGGCTGATGGTTCCCGACGTGGAAGCTGCGGTTCAGGCGCTCGGACAGGCAGGCGTCAAAGTGGTGTCGGAAGGGGGAGCGATTCAGACATTGCCTCCGGCTGGGCTTCGGGCTGCCATCTTGGCCGCCCCGGATAATCTGTACATCCAGGTGGTGCAGTAGTCCTCATTGGTCGATTGACAGCCACCCGGCGCCATTCTAGCATTGCAACTATGGCGTTTAACTCACCCGCGCGGGAATTGTGCCCGGAAACCGCGGGGAGAATCTGGCGCCTCGCTGCTCTATTTCTCGCGGCGTTTTCCCCCGCGCTTTTATTTAGCCAGCCCGGAACTGCGGCGGGTGAACGCCAGGCTGCCGTCGTCCAGCGGTACTGCATCGGATGCCACAGTAACAAAGCCAAAATCGGTGGCTTGAGTCTGGAACGGTTCGACATCCGCCACCCCGCAAACGGTGGTGAAGCCGCGCTGGAAACCTGGGAGAAGGCGATCCGCAAACTCCGCGTAGGGATGATGCCGCCGCAAGGCGCAGCCAGGCCGACCGCGGAGGAACGCGCTGCTCTGATCTCCTGGCTGGAAACGGAGCTCGACCTTGCTGCCGCCCTGGAGCCGCATCCGGGCAGCGTTGGCGTTCACCGTATGAATCGAGCAGAGTATGCAAATGCTATCCGCGACCTGCTGGGTCTGACAATCGACGCATCCGGGCTGCTCCCTCCCGACGATTCGGCTTTTGGATTCGATAACATCGCCGAAACCCTGGGTGCCTCGCCCGCGCTCGTAGAGCAATATCTCGACGCCGCCGGTAAAATCGCCGCCTTGGCCGTGGGCGAACCGGGCACGGGTCCCGCAGCCGAAGTTTTCCGCATTCGTCAGGACGAGTCGCAGAACATCCCTATTGATGGCATGCCGGTCGGAACCGAAGGCGGCACAGTCGTCCAGCCAATTCTGCCTCTGGATGGCGAATACCGGATTGATCTCACGTACCTTATTTCCAACCTCGGCGCTATGAAAGGTCTCGAGATGGAACATACGGTCGAAATCGCCGTGGATGGCAAGCGCGTGCATCTGGCCACCATCGGGGGCCCGAAAGATTTCACCGCGCTGATGCGCAACATTAGCGACTCGCTGCGCGATGTGGAGCGGCGCAGTTCCACGCGGCTGTTCCTGACCGCCGGGCCGCACGTCGTCAGCGCGGGATTTGTGTATCAGGGCGTGGTACAGGGGTCGGCGCGCCTGCAGCAGTTCCTGCGCAGCACCCAGGATAATCTCGATGCCACCGGCCATCCCCACATCGAAACTCTCACCATCACCGGACCGTTTCATCCCACCGGCGTAGCGGACACGCCCAGTAGGCGCCGGATTTTTGTCTGCCGCCCGAAAGCCGAATCGCATGCGTCGGGCGCTGCGGCCGATGCCCAGGAACAGGGCTGCGCCCGCACCATTCTGCGGCAACTGGCGCGGCACGCGTATCGCGGCTTCGACACGCCCGCCGATCTCGACCGATTGCTGGAGTTCTTCGCGCAAGGTCACGCGCAGCGCGGTTTCGAAGGCGGCATTCAGACGGCGCTTGAGCGCTTGCTGGCCAGTCCAAAGTTCGCCTTTCGGGTGGAG
>Ga0213875_10001021_pt1 | contig 19851 bp, 13 predicted proteins | sample BarmaccomBMRX_R8_FD_160105 | JGI IMG/M metagenome (GOLD analysis project Ga0213875, IMG submission 160105) | Root-associated microbial communities from Barbacenia macrantha in rupestrian grasslands, the National Park of Serra do Cipo, Brazil - RX_R8 | ecosystem: Host-associated > Plants > Roots... | reverse complement strand
TACAAGCGCACTTGGTGCTGATAGATGGCCATCGCGACGCCGAGACGGCGCGCGCTTAGCAACTTTGAATGAATCGGCTTAGCAATGTGCGGAATCGCGGGGGCGGTATCTCTGTCGCGTCGGCCTGTTCCCGAGCTGGAACGGTCCCTCGAAGCCATGAGCCATCTCATCGCGCATCGAGGACCGGACGGGCACGGAGCTTGGCGCAACGCCGAGGATCGTTGCGGCTTGGCGCATCGGCGTCTCGCCATCATCGACCTTTCCCCTTCCGGCTACCAGCCGATGACCGCGCCGAGCGGTTCCGTCATCACCTACAACGGTGAGATCTACAATTACCGCGAGCTTCACGATGAGCTTGCCACGGGGTGGAATTTCAAATCCACCTCGGATACCGAAACCATTCTCGCCGCCTATGAGAAATGGGGGGTGAATTGCCTCGATCATCTCAGAGGCATGTTCGCATTCGCTCTCTGGGACGGAGAGAGATTGTTCGCCGCGCGGGACCGTTTTGGCGTCAAGCCTTTTTACTACGCCGTCATCAATGGAATTTTTTACTTCGCCTCAGAAATAAAAGCTTTGTTGCCGGTTATCCCGGAAATTGAGACCGACCCGGATGCATTGGCCGAGTATATTACGTTTCAATACACAATTGGAGACCGGAGCCTTTTTAAACATATTCACGTGCTTCTTCCGGGGCACATGATCCTCGTCGAGAAAGGCGGGGTACAAGTTCGGCGATATTGGGACGTGCATTACGAGATCGATTGGACGCACAGCATCGCCTGGTTCACCAAGCAGATGGAGGAAATTCTTCACGACTCCATCAGTATGCATTTGCGCTCGGATGTCCCGGTCGGCGCTTATGTCTCGGGGGGAATAGATTCAAGCCTGATCGCGATTCTTGCGGCGCGTGAGGATGCTTTCGCTCGCCTGGGGTTTCACGGGAAATTCACGGATTTCCCCGGCTACGATGAAAGCAATTATGCTGAGAGCGCGGCGCGGCAGAGCGATCTCGGTTTGCACCAGATCGACATCACGGCCGGTGATTTTCGGCATAACATCGAGAAGGTCATTTTTCACCTCGACTCGCCTGTCGCAGGTCCCGGATCCTTTCCGCAATTCATGGTCTCCGAACTCGCCTCGCGGGAGGTGAAGGTCGTTCTCGGCGGACAAGGCGGTGATGAAATCTTCGGAGGCTACGCTCGTTACCTGATCGCCTATCTCGAGCAATCGCTGAAAGCAGCGATCGACGGCACCTACAAGAACGGGAATTTCGTCGTCACGCCGCAATCGATCATTCCGAACCTCACGATCTTGCAGGAATACAAGCCGCTTTTGCGGCAGTTCTTCTCAGAAGGGCTGTTCGGCCCGATCAACGAGCGTTACTTCCGATTGATCGATCGATCGGCGGACATGACCGATGAGGTCGAGTGGTCGGCGCTCGACCTCGAAGGCGTGTTTTCGCGCTTCGACGCGATCTTCAGCTCGGAACGAAATGTGCGCAAGGAAGCCTATTTCGATTCAATGACGCACTTTGATTTCAAGTGCCTGCTCCCGGCGCTTCTTCAAGTCGAGGATCGGATGTCCATGGCGCACGGGCTCGAATCGCGCGTGCCCTTGCTCGATCATCGGGTCGTGGAATTTGCCGCGACCATCCCGGCCGACATCAAGTTCAAGGACGGCCGGATGAAGCAATTCCTCAAATCGACCTTCGCGACGGACCTCCCGCGAGAGCTTTTGGACCGAAGAGACAAAATGGGTTTTCCAGTACCGCTGAAGGAATGGTTCGGGGGGGAGCTGCGCGATTTCCTGTTCGACGTCTTCGCCACCCAGAAGAGTAAATCGCGTCCATATTTCAACACGGACGTCATTGTCGCCAATCTCGACAAGGGCGAGCGCTTCTCGCGCAAGACCTGGGGGCTTCTCAGCCTCGAGCTCTGGCACCAGATTTTTCACGACCGGGCCGCCTGGTACAAGACTCTCATTCGCAATTGGCCGCTGGACGAGCAACCAATGCAGCTCAGGAAGGCCATATGAGAGCGTTCATAACGGGTGGTTCCGGGCAAGTCGGCTCGACGGTGGCGGACCTGCTGCTTGCGCGCGGCGACAGCGTGCTTTCGCTCGACAATTTCGCGACAGGGCGTCGCGACAACCTCTCGGCGCAATCGGGGCTGACGCAGGTCGAAGGCTCGATCGCCGATGCGATGCTCGTCGACAAGCTCTTTTCAGATTTCAGGCCAGATGTCGTCATCCACACGGCGGCATCGTACAAGGATCCGGATGATTGGGCGACCGACGCGCTCGTCAATGCGGTGGGTGGCGCGATCATCGCGCGCGCCTGCAAGGCCCACAAGGTCGCGCGCCTCATCTATTTTCAGACGGCTTTGTGCTACGGTACGAAGCCGATACAGCAACCCATTCGGCTCGATCACCCCATCAATCCAGCGAATTCGAGCTACGCGATCTCCAAGACGGCGGGAGAGAACTATGTGCAGTTCTCGGGCGTCGATTGGGTTACGTTCCGCCTGGCCAATGTGATCGGGCCGCGCAATGTTTCAGGCCCTCTGCCGATCTTTTATCAACGCTTGTCGGAGGGGAAGAAATGCTTCGTGACCCCCGCGCGGCGTGACTTCTGTTTCGCGGGCGACCTCGCGCGCGTCGTCGTCGAGGCGGCGGATGGCAAAGGCAGCGGCACCTACCATTTTTCCTCGGGCAAGGATGTGGCGATCAAGGAACTTTACGACGCCGTCGTGCGGGCCATGAAGATCAACGATTATCCGGAGCCGGAAGTGAAGCCGCTAGGCCCTGATGATGCGCCCTCGATCCTGCTCGATCCCGCCCGCACCTTTGGGGATTTTTCAGGGGTCACCTTTACCCCTCTCGACGAGATCGCGCGCTTGGCGGTTGTTCGTTGGGAGAGGGAGGGCGTGGTCGGCGGCTACACACATCTCGAGGCGGCCCGTTCCGAGTTCAAGGCCGCGGCGAAGACCTGACCTGATCCATGCGCGTTCTCATTACGGGCGGCGCCGGTTGCCTCGGCTCAAACCTGACCGAACGGTTTCTCGAAGCGGGTCACGACGTGCTCGTGCTCGACGACTTCACCACGGGACATCGAGGATCGCTGCCTGAGAATCACCCGCGGATGATCTTGGTCGAAGGCTCGGTCTGCGACCAAGAGATGGTGAAGAGATTGGTTTGCGACTTTCGCCCAAGCCACGTCATTCATTCGGCCGCAGCCTACAAGGATCCCGACGATTGGATCAAGGATACGCGCGTCAATGTGGAAGGCACGATCAATGTGGTGCAAGCAGCGAAGGCCGCTGGCATAAAACGTTTCGTGAACTTCCATACCGCTCTCGGTTACGGCCGACCCGACCAGATCCCGGTGCCGGCCGATGCGCCCGCCCGTCCCTTCACGAGCTACGGCATCTCGAAGCAGGCCGGCGAAAATTACGTTGCGATGTCCGGCCTGCCCTTCGTGTCGCTGCGTCTCGCCAATGTGACAGGGCCGCGTCTCGCGATCGGGCCTATCCCTACATTTTATACGCGGTTGAAAGCCGGAAAGCCGTGCTTTTGCTCGAAGACGGTCCGCGACTTCATCGATATGGACGACTTCTTTTCCATCATGGATTGCGTGATGGCCGAGGGCGCGCCGACCGGCATCTTCAATGTGTCCACCGGCACGGGGCATTCAATCAAAGAGGTTTTCAATATCGTCATTGAGCATTTGGAGGTGAAGCCTTCGGAACCTGTTCCGGAGGTCGATCCCGCGCCGGATGACGTGCCAGCCATGGTACTCGATCCTGCAAAAACCATCGAGACCTTCAGATGGGCTCCCCGCTATTCCTTCGCACAGACGATCCGGCGCATGCTTGCGTGGTACGATGCCTACGGCGTCACCGCGATATACTCACATCTGAGAAGCTCGGCCGCGAAAGCGTGAGGCTGTCGCTGAAATGAGTGAAAATTTTGCGGATCGCAATGTGCTCGTCGTCGGCGGCGCCGGCTTCATCGGCTCGAACCTCGTTCGTTCCGTATTGAATGAATGCCCGCGCCAGCTCACGATCGTCGACAACTTCCTCTCGGCCGATCGCTCGAATGTGGCCGATGACCCCGCCATTCGGCTGATCGAGGGCTCGATCGCGGACGACCATGTGCTCGGCCAACTCGGCGATGATCTCGACTACGTGTTCCACCTCGCCTGTTATCACGGCAACCAATCGTCCATTCACGATCCCTTGGCCGACCACGACAACAACCTGATCACGAGCCTGCGCCTCTTCGAGCGGCTGAAACACATGGCCTCCTTGAAAAAGGTGGTTTATGCGGCAGCTGGTTGTGCGGTCGCCGAAAAGACCTTCGATGGGGCGCGCGCCACCACGGAAGACGCGCCGGTCTCGCTCTTTCACGACAGTCCCTATTCCATCTCGAAGATCGTCGGTGAGATGTATGGGAATTACTACTTCGCGCGTTACGGGCTGCCGCTGGTGAAGGCGCGTTTCCAGAACGTCTATGGTCCGGGCGAAATCCTGGGAGCGGGCCGTTGGCGCGGGACAATGCATACGGTCTGGCGAAACGTCACGCCGACCTTCATCTGGAAGGCGCTTCATCAAGAGGCCTTGCCGATCGAGAACGGCGGCATCGCCACGCGCGACTTCATCTTCGTCGAGGATATGGTGCGGGGTTTGCAAGCATGCGCGCTCAGGGGCGCACCCGGGGAGGTTTATAACCTCGGCTCGGGACGGGAAACCTCGATCCGGCAATGGGCGGAACTCATCAATGCCGAGGCAGGCAATCCGACGCCGCCCACAGTTACGCCGGCGCGCAACTGGGACCGATCCGGGCAGCGTTTCGCTTCGACCGAGAAAGCCTACCAGAAACTGAGATTTCGGGCCGAAATCGACGTTGAGGAGGGTATCCGTCGTACAGTTGAATGGACCAAGACCCATCGAGCGGACATTCTTCGCTGCATGATGCTCCACGCACATTCACTGCCGGAAGTTCGCGCCTACGAAGCCCAAACCGGCTTGCGTTGAAATTCCCAATGGAGGCTCGACAACATCTTGGAATCGATTCGCCGGACCGGCAATCATTTTTCGTCTGAATTACTTTGCTAAAGGGCGGCACTGAATGAGACTTCGTATGCTTGTCGCGTACTGTCTGCACTCGACCCATGTGGAGACGGCCTGGAATTATCTTTCGGCGATCAAGAAGTTCAGCGACTTCGAAGTCGAATATTACCACGTTACTTGTGATGCTTCGATCGACATCGATTTGAGCGATTACGATGTCGTATTTCAAGATTGCAGCGCTCGTTTATGTTTTGAGAATTACGTTGCGCCAGATTTTCAAGGAAAGATGCAGGCATTCCATGGCCTCAAGGTGCTCGCTGTTCAGGACGAATATGACAACACGAATACGCTGAGGGAGGCGATTAGGAACATCGGCTTTGACGTTGTGCTCACCTGCGTTCCGCAAGATTCGATGGACTACGTTTTCCCCCGGAGAGACTTTCCTGGCACAATTTTCTGGACCGTTCGAACAGGCTACGTACCCGAATGGTACGCCGAGAAGCCCTTACATGTGCAGGCGTTGTCGGAAAGACCCATTGTGGTCGGATACCGGGGTCGCGACATAGGTGCGCGTTATGGACGACTTGGATTTGAGAAATATGAGATCGGGCGCCGCATGAAAGAGATTTGTGATGCTCGTGGCATCCGAAACGATATAGCCATGGATGAGGAAAGCCGGATCTACGGTACCGCCTGGTTCGATTTCATCGGCAAATGCCGAGCGATGCTCGGCTCGGAAACAGCGTCGAATGTCTTCGATTTCGACGGCACTATTGCGAATACTTACAAACAAATGACGAAGGCGAATGGCGGGCGGGCACCTACCTACGAGGAGTTTCGACCGTTCGTCGAGAAGCGTGACAACGAGATCTCTATGGGTCAGGTCTCCGCGCGAATCTTCGAATGCGCGCTTCTGCGAACGCCCATGATCCTCTTCAGGGGCCGGTATTCCAACGCGCTCGATCCCGAGGAACATTACATTCCGCTCGAGAAGGACTTTTCAAATGTTGATGTGGTGCTTGAAAAACTCAACGACTTTGCGGCGCTCGAATCTATGGCGGAACGCGCCTATCGGCATTTGATCTCCTCCGGGCGCTTCAATTATAGCCGTTTCGTCGGAAAGCTCGATGCGGTCATTCTTCGTGAGCTCGTCGCCAGACGACCCCGGCTGCTCAAAATACGTCGAACGGTCGAATCTCTCCGAGGATCCGCGCTGGACGACGCGCCGCTCCTCGGATTGGAGGATAAACGCGCCCTACTCAATCAAATTGCTCCGCGCGCATTTGATGTGCGCAAGTTCGCTAGAAAACTGGGATGCGTCATCAAGCAGTTTTTGCGCGGTTTCCACCCGGCGCCCCCGATCACCGATACTCACGCCTTTTTAATAAACCTCCCTACGTCCACTCCTATGCGGTTAGAAGTTGTCCAAATTCGCCATGAGTACCATTTCGGACAAATGACCGCTCGAGAAAACGATCGAATCGATACTGTCTACAGAGAGCACCTTCGTGCCTGTGAGACGCATCTCGAAGGATTGGCCGCGGATTATCGAAACGAGCGCTTGCATCTTGGAACGAACTTGCCGGAAGTAGCTCGCCAGCTTCCCATTGTCCCGGAGGCGTTCCTCGGTGCTCGCGCTCTCGCCGCCCAAGTAGCGGCGTATATGGAATTCCGATCGTCCAATCTTGTTCGCAGAACTAGGTTGAAGAAAGCCTTTTATGAGGCCCTCGAATCCCACGATGCCGAGAAAGCGCTTGCGGCTTCAAGGAAATATTCTCAACAAGAGCGAGAAGACGAAAAGCTCGGGAACGCTCATTTCATGGAAATGAATGCGACCTATACCAACTGCCGCATCAAGGCCCAGGCTGCCATTGATGAGGTTCAAGCAAAGGCACAAGCGGCGCGCGAGGCTTTGGAGAAGACCATCATCAACGTGCCGCACGGGTGAAGCTTGGAATGCGTCATACACCGCGGACGCGACGTGGCGATTTGATACAGAATCCAAAGCACTGGTAACGCATGGAGAGTTCAAAGGGATTCGAAGCATGACGACAAGGCGCATGCTTGTTGCTTACTGCATGCAATCAACGCATGTGGAAACGGCATGGAATTATCTTCTGGCGCTCAAGAAATACAGTGAATTTCAGATTGATTTTCTGCACGTAACTTATGACGCGGCGATTGATGTCGATTTTGATGACTATGATGTGATCTTTCAGGATTATCACGCGCGTCTCTGCCGCGAGGATTACGTAGCTGTTCAGTATCAGGAGAAACTGCGGGCATTCCGGGGGCCGAAGGTCATGGCCGTCCAGGACGAGTACGACAGCACAAATCGTTTGCACGCCGCCATTCGAGATCTCGGATTTGACGTCGTGCTCACTTGTGTGCCGCAGGACTCGATCGACTACGTCTATCCGCGCGCCGAGTTTCCAGGTGTCACCTTTGCCACGGTTCTGACGGGCTATGTGCCCGACTGGTACTTAAAAGAATTTCCGGCCGTTCGGCCACCGGCGGAAAGGCCCATCGTGGTGGGATATCGCGGGCGCAACATCGGTGCGCGCTACGGTCGCCTCGGCTATGAGAAGTTCGAGATCGGGCGGCGGATGAAGGAGATCTGCGATGCTCGGGGAATTCCCAACGACATCGCCATGGATGAGGAGAGCCGGATTTATGGCCCAGCCTGGTTCGAATTTGTCGGCAAATGCCGCGCCATGTTGGGATCGGAGTCCGGATCGAATGTCTTCGATTTCGACGACACGATCATGGCTACATACAAGAAAATGACCGAAGCGAAAGGCGGCCGCACACCGAGCTACGAGGAGTTCCGCCCCTTTGTCGACAAGCGCGACAACGAAATCTCCATGGGCCAAATCTCGCCGAGGATATTCGAGTGCGCGCTGATGCGGACACCGATGATTTTGTTCAGGGGTCGATATTCGGATGCAGTCAATCCCGACGAACATTACATCCCGCTCGAAAAGGATTTTTCGAATGTCGATGCGGTGCTCGAGAAGCTCAATGATTTCGCGGCGCTGGAGTCCTTGACGGAACGCGCGCACCGGCATTTGATCGGCTCGGGCAGGTTCCACTACAGCCGCTTCATCACCAAGCTCGATGAGCTCATTTTGCGAAATCTCGCCCAGAAGCGAGGTCGCGGCTTTCGGGCCGGCACGCGTGTCGGCACCGCTCAATCGTTTGCGCTCGACGAGTTGCCGATGATCGGCGCCGTGGAGAGGAGCGCACTTGAGCAGAGGATTGCGCGTCCGAGGTTCAATGTCACAAGACTGCATCGCAAAATCCGCGAGGCGTTTGGGCGGCAATTGGCCCGACTGCGCCGTGGCGCGATCGAACGAGAGGCTATGTCCAACATTCACCCTCTTTTGATAAATTTTGCGACGTCAAACCCGCTGCGGCAGGAAGTTTTCTACTTGCGCCATACGCTCAAGCTCGGTGACGATTATGCCCGAGAAAACGATCGCATCGCAGAACTCTATAAGGAGCGCCTGCGGATCCACGAGGCGGATCTCGAGGAGCTGTCGGAAACATATCGAAATGAAAGGGCGCATCTCGAGGCAATCTCACCGCAAACCGGGCGCCTGCGCCCGGCGCTTCCGGAGGCGTTTGCGGGCGCTGGCGCACTCGCAACCGGCGCGTCGGCCTATGCCAAATTTGGATCGGCTCGTTTGGCCCGCCGCGCCGAATTGCTAGCCGCATTTCAAGCGGCGCTCGACGCAAACGATGCGCCCAAAGCCTTGGGAATCGCACGGGAATATCGACGACAGGAGGTCGAGGACGAGAAGGCCAACAGCGCGCATTACAAGCAAATGACCGAGACCTACGCTAATTGCCGGGCAACTCTCCAAAGCGCCATCGATGAGATTCGTGAAAGGACTGAAGGTGGCGGGCCCGCCGCTGGCAAGCGCGTCACTCCTGCCGCGAACGGCTGAAGCGATCGTCATTGTCATATCCTTCCGCGGATTGGATACGTCATCGCGGAGTGTCAGTTTGGTTGATTGCACCGCAAACTCTGATAACAGGGCGACCACGGCCCGAAACTTTTCGTGGCATTACGGAAACTTGAATGCAAAAGCCGCTGCACGCGACCCCTCAAGCGGATCAGGCGATCACGCTGATGGAGGCGATCAATTCCCGCAAGGCGACCGTCGGCGTCGTCGGCCTCGGCTATGTCGGCATTCCGCTTGCCCTCGCCGCCGTCCGAGCCCGGTTTCCGGTGATCGGCTTCGACATCGACTCCGGTCGGACCGAGCAGCTCAATCGCGGCGAGAGTTTCATCAAGCACATTCCGTCCTCGACGATCGCGGAGGCCGTGAAGGGCCGATTCAAGGCGTCCACCGATTTCGCTCTCCTTTCGGAAGCGGACGCGATCCTGATCTGCGTTCCGACGCCGCTCACCCGCCATCGCGAACCCGATCTGACTTATGTGGAGAGCACGGCGCGAGCCGTTGCCGAGCGGCTGCGGCCGGGCCAACTCGTCGTTCTCGAATCGACAACCTATCCCGGCACCACCGAAGAAGTCGTGAAGCCTATCCTGGAAGCAACCGGGCTGCGCAGCGGCGTGGATTTCTTTCTTGCCTTTTCGCCCGAGCGCGAGGATCCCGGCAATGCCGAATTCGGCACGACGACTATCCCGAAGGTCGTGGGTGGGGACGGCGAAAGCGCGCTCAAGCTCGCTGAGGCGCTCTATCAGGCGCTCGTCGCGCGCACGGTCCCGGTTTCCTCGACGCGGATGGCGGAGGCGGTGAAACTCACCGAAAATATTTTTCGTTCCGTCAACATCGCGCTCGTGAACGAGCTGAAGCTCGTCTACGAACCGATGGGCATCGATATCTGGGAGGTGATCGATGCGGCCAAGACGAAACCTTTCGGTTTCATGCCGTTTTATCCAGGGCCCGGCCTCGGTGGCCATTGCATCCCGATCGATCCGTTTTACCTGACCTGGAAGGCGCGCGAATTCGACATCGCCACCCGCTTTATCGAGCTCGCCGGCGAAATCAACACGCGCATGCCGGCTCACGTCGTGGGCCGGGTCGTCGACGCCCTTGACCAGCATCTCGGCAAGAGCCTCACCCGCTCCAAGATCCTGCTCGTCGGGCTCGCCTACAAGAAGAACGTCGACGACATGCGCGAAAGTCCCTCGCTGAAGCTGATCGAGCTTCTCGAGGCGCGCGGCGGATCGGTGGATTACCACGATCCATTCATTCCGGTGATCTCGAAGACGCGCGAACACGCCGATCTCGCCGGGAGGCGGTCGGTCCCGCTCGATCCCGCGATCGTCCGCGGTTATGACGCCGTGCTCATCGCGACCGATCACGACGATGTCGATTATTCCGCACTCGTCGAGCATGCGAAGGTTGTGATCGACACGCGCAATGCCTGCGCACGAGCCGGGGTCTTCGGACCGAAGATCCTCAAGGCTTGACCGGGAAACGAGGTTCATGCGCGCGATGTCCGCAACCGAGACTGCGCCCGGCGAAAACGAGGCTTTCCCTCGCCTCGCCGTCGTGGGCTGTGGATATTGGGGCAAGAACCTCGTCAGGAATTTTGCGGCGCTCGGCGCGCTCGAGGCCCTGGTCGATTCCGACAACACGACCGTCGATGCCTTGCGGCAACAATTCGGCGGGCGGCACGCCTCGTTCGACGAAGCCCTCGCGGATCCGGCAATCGATGCCATGGCCATTGCGGCCCCCGCGGCGCTCCACTTCCGCCTCGCCGGCGAGGCGCTCCGCGCCGGCAAGCACGTGTTCGTGGAGAAGCCGCTCGCGCTCGACATTCGTGAAGCCGAGGAATTATGCGAGCTCGCCGAGCGATTCGACCGCCGCCTCATGGTCGGCCATCTGCTTCAGTATCATCCGGCTTTTCTCGAGCTCAGGCGCCTGGTGCGCGAAGGCAAGCTCGGCCGCCTTCAATATGTGGCTTCCAATCGGCTCAGCCTCGGCAAGATTCGCCGCGAGGAGGACATCCTCTGGTCCTTCGCGCCGCACGACATCTCGATGATCCTGTCGCTCGTCGGGGCCGCACCTTCCCGCGTGAGCGCGGTGGGCGCCTATGTGCTGCATCATTCCATCGCCGATGTGACCACGACCCACCTCGCATTCCCGGGCGGCGAGCAGGCGCATGTTTTCGTTTCCTGGCTTCATCCCTTCAAGGAGCAGAAGCTCGTCGTTGTCGGCTCACAAGGCATGGCGGTCTTCGATGACGCGCAACCCTGGGAGCGCAAACTGCTGGTCTATCAGCACCAGGTGCAATGGAAGGACAATGTACCGGTTCCGGAGAAGGCGGATGCGTTGGCGATCGCGCTGGTGCCGCAGGAGCCTCTGGGCCAGGAATGTCGCCATTTCCTCGAATGCGTCAGAACCGGTGCGCGACCCCGTACGGATGGGAGGGAGGGGCTCGGCGTGTTGCGGGTCCTGTCCCAGGCCGCCCAGTCGCTGCGAGCAGGCCGCGAAATGCCCGAGCAGACGGTCGAGGCATCCGATTCGCGAAGAAAACCGCTTTCCCCCGCCTCGGTGGGCAAGAGCGCTTCCAAATATCAACTGCACGAATCCGCCTATGTCGATGACTGCGTCGAGATCGGCGAAGGCTCGAAGATTTGGCATTTCAGCCATCTGCTGCCCGGCACGAAGCTCGGCAGGGACGTGATCGTTGGACAGAACGTCGTCATCGGCCCGGATGTCGTTGTCGGCGATCGCTGCAAGATCCAGAACAACGTCAGCCTCTACAAGGGTGTCACGCTCGAGGAGGGTGTTTTTTGCGGGCCATCCTGCGTGTTCACCAACGTGAACAATCCGCGCGCCGAGATCGAGCGGAAGTCCGAGTTCCGACCGACGCTCGTCAAGCGTGGCGTGACCATCGGGGCGAACGCCACGATCGTATGCGGGCACACGCTCGGCGAATATGCGTTTGTCGCGGCGGGTGCGGTCGTCGCGGCCGACGTTCCTGCTTATGCCTTGGTCGCGGGTGTCCCGGCCCGGCGCATCGGCTGGATGAGCCGTGACGGCCACAAGCTCGGTCCCGACCTCGTCTGCCCCGGCACGGGTCGGCGCTACCGCCAGACCGGTCCCGACCGAATTGAGGAGATTGTCGATGAATGACCAGATCGCCTTCATAGATTTGGCTGCGCAACGGCGCCGCTCCGGTGGCGCGATTGATGCTGCTGTTCTGCGCGTCATGGACCATGGCGGCTACATCATGGGTCCGGAGGTGAAGGTCCTCGAAGGCGATTTGTCGGCTTTCTGCGGCGCGAAACATGTCATCTCCTGCGCCAACGGCACCGACGCGATCGGGATGGTTCTTCTCGCCAAAGGAGTGGGGCCAGGCCAAGCCATCCTTTGCCCCTCATTCACCTTCGCCGCGACCGCCGAAGTGGTTGCCTGGCTTGGAGCGACCCCTGTCTTCGTCGACGTGCGCGAAGATACGTTCAATATGGATGCGGCAAGCCTCGCGGCAGGTCTTGCAAAGGCACGAAGCCTGGGGCTCGAGCCGGTCGGCGTCATCTCGGTCGATCTCTTCGGGCAACCGGCCGATTATGATCGCATCGAGCCGTTTTGTGTGCGCGAAGGGCTTTGGCTCCTTTGTGATGCGGCGCAAGGCTTCGGCGCCATTTACAAGGGCCGCAAGCTCGGCACGATCGGCCTTGCCACGACCACGAGCTTCTTTCCCGCAAAGCCCCTTGGTTGCTACGGCGATGGGGGCGCAATCTTCACCGATGACGATGATCTCGCAAGCGTCCTGCGCTCACTGCGAGTGCACGGCCAAGGCTCCGACAAATATGACAATGTGCGCATCGGGCTGAACGGCCGCCTCGACACCGTGCAGGCGGCTGTGCTCATCGAGAAACTCAAGCTGTTCCCCGAGGAGATCGAGGCGCGCGACGAGATCGCCAGACGATACAACAAGCTGATTGCCGACGTCGCCATCGTGCCCATCGTGCCGGAGGGGCTCACATCGGTGTGGGCGCAATACACGTTGCGCATTCCCGGCCATGATCGGGAGCGCTTCCAGGCTCGCCTCAAAGCGGCCGGCGTGCCGACGGCCGTGTATTATCCAAAGCCGCTGCACAGGCAGACGGCCTATAGGTCATATCCCTTCGCCGGAAACGGATTGCCGATTTCCGACATGTTGGCGGCCGAGGTCGTGAGCTTGCCGATGCATCCCTATCTCTCGGCGAAGGTGCAGGACCGCATCGTCGGTGCGGTGCACGATGCGCTCGCGATCCGCAAAGCGGTGATGGCCTGAGGCTGCTGCTTTCCGGAGCACGCCCAAGAGCCGGACGACGCCCATGGCAGTGATCCTCTCGGTGGTCGGCGCGCGCCCTCAATTCATCAAGGCGGCGCCGGTGAGCCGCGCCCTGCAAGCTTCAGGATTGAGCGAAACCCTTATCCATACCGGGCAGCATTTCGACGATGCGATGTCCGAACTCTTCTTCGCCGAGCTGTCCATCCCACGACCCGCCCATAACCTCGGCATCAACAGCCTCGGTCAGGGCGCGATGACGGGACGGATGCTCGAGGGGCTCGAGCGGGTGATGTTGGCCGAGAAGCCCCGAGCAGTTCTCGTCTATGGCGACACCAATTCAACGGCAGCGGGCGCGCTTGCGGCAGCTAAGCTTCAAATCCCGGTCGTCCATGTGGAAGCGGGTCTTCGTTCCTTCGATCGACGGATGCCGGAGGAGATCAATCGAGTCGTGGCCGACCATCTCAGCAATTTGCTTTTTTGCCCGACTCGCCAGGCCGTCGAAAACCTTCGCCGCGAGGGGATCGAGGCCGGCGTGCATCATGTGGGCGACGTCATGTACGATTTGGCGATTATCGCGCGCCAAACGGCGCAGCGGCGCTCGAGAATACTCGATGAGCTGGGCGTGAAATCGAAGTCCTACGCCGTCGCGACCGTGCATCGCGCGGAGAACACGGATTCGCCCGAACGCTTCGCGTCGTTGATGGAATGGCTCGTCGATGCGGCTCGAGACATGCCGGTCATCATGCCGGTTCATCCGCGGACGCGGAAGATCATCAGCGCGTCAGGATCGAAGCTCAAAGGGGTGACGCTTATCGGACCGCTCGCCTATTTCGATATGGCCTGGCTCGTCCACAATGCGGCCTCTGTCTTCACCGATAGCGGCGGCCTGCAGAAGGAGGCCTATTTTCATCGCGTCCCCTGCGTGACGCTGCGCGACAACACGGAATGGGTGGAGACCATCGAGGCCGGATGGAATCGACTCTGGACGACGCCGCATTATCGCCCTCGCACCGAGATCGCTGATTACGGCGAAGGCCGCTCGAGCGAGGTGCTCGCCGGTGTTCTCGAGAGCTTTCTGTCGAAGTCGGCGTGATCTGCTCGCTGGAAGCTTCTTTTCCCGATCGTCGCGCACGTTCCGCGAAAACATGTTCTGCGGACGTGCAAATGGCGAGAAATCGTCGCGCTCGCTTGAGGTCCTTCACCCCGCAAGCGCGAGTTTCGGCTCCTGGAATTTGTAGCCGAGCGAATCCGCCACGGCCTTGTAGGTCACATGGCCCTTGCTGACGTTCAGTCCCGCGAGAAGATGCGGGTTGTCGCCGAGCGCCTTTTGCCACCCCTTGTCGGCGAGCGCCAGGACGAAGGGCAGGGTCGCGTTGTTCAACGCGAAAGTCGAGGTGCGCGGCACGCCGCCCGGCATGTTGGCGACGCAATAATGGATGACCCCGTCGACCACATAGGTCGGCGCATCATGCGTCGTCGGATGTGAGGTCTCGAAACAGCCTCCTTGATCGATCGCCACATCGACGATGACCGAGCCCGGCTTCATCTCGCTCACGAGCTTCGCATCGACGAGCTTGGGCGCAGCGGCTCCGGGGATGAGGACCCCGCCCACGACGAGATCGGCGGTGCGGCAATGCTTCTCCACGGCCTCGCGCGTCGAGAATACGGTGTTGAGCGGGCGTCCGAATTGTCGCCAAAGATTCTTGAGCACATCGACATTGCGATCAAGCACCCAGACTTCGGCCCCCATGCCGAGCGCGATATGGGCCGCGTGCGTGCCGACGACGCCCCCGCCGAGGATCACCACCTTCGCGGGATCGACTCCCGGCACGCCGCCGAGCAGCACGCCGAGCCCGCCATGCGCCTTCTCCAGGAAATAGGCGCCCGCCTGGATCGACATGCGCCCCGCCACTTCCGACATGGGCGCGAGAAGCGGCAGCCCGCCGACCGGCGACGTCACGGTCTCGTAGGCGATGCAGATCGCACCACTTTCCACGAGGTCGCGTGTCTGGTCCGGGTCCGGCGCAAGATGCAGATAGGTGAAGAGCACCTGGCCCGGTCGCATTCGCTTGCGCTCTTCGGCCTGAGGTTCCTTCACCTTCACGACCATCTCGGCATTGGCCCAGACATCTGCGGCGGAAGGCACGATTTTCGCTCCGGCGGCCTCGTATTGCCCATCGGGGACGCCGATGCCCTCGCCCGCGCCCCGCTCCACGATGACCGCATGCCCGTGCAGGACGAGCTCGCGCACATTCGCCGGCACGAGGCCGACACGATATTCGCGGACCTTGATCTCTTTCGGAACACCGATCAGCATCATCGAACTCCTTTTTCGCCGCCGCGCTCCGCCCGGCTCCGAGGGATTGCGATTGTCGATGGATCGAGCTTTCCCGCGGATGAAGACCATCCGTCGCAATCAACCCACCAGCGAGCGCGTTGCAACATTCACTCTTGCGGCGCGCTCGCTTCGCATATCCGCGACTTCATGCCAAGGAGCCAGACCCGCGGACGCGGCGATCCAAGCCTCGCCCCTTGATGAGCGAAGCCAGGGCATCGAACAATGCGATTCTTCTCCGAGGCCCGTGTCGCGGGCGTAGGCCTCATGGTCTAGTACAAAGGGATCATTCGCGCCACGGCGACCGGCCCGATCGCCATACGTCCGTTCGTCATCGTGACCGGAAGGCGCAATTTTCCCCCGCTGAGTTTGAGGAAGGCAAGAGCCGCAGGCGGCAGATTGAGCCGCGACACAAGCGGTTCCGCGCCTTCGATCGAGGTGTCGAGCCGGCCGACGACCCGATGCAGCTCGTCGAGCTGAAGCTCACCCGACGCACCTCCCTTGAGTGTGCCCTTGGTGAAGCTCGCCTCGGCGACTCGCAGGGCGCCCCCCGCAACCCTCCAGCGTTCGAGCGGAAAGCCGGAAGCGCTGGGGGCCTGCGGCTGAAGCGCCGCGACCTTCGAGATCGAGACGTCAATGTCGGCATCGGCCGGAGTGGACTCCCCCAGGATGCCGTCAAGCACCGGAGAGGCGAGATGCACGAGCTTCGATGAAAGCTCGACGGCCCCGTCTTCCGGAGAACGGCCGGGGTCTCGCCGCGCGTGAAGCTCGAAACGCTCCGCTTTCGTCGTGAGCATGGTCTGGCCGTCGCGCACCCGAAGGCTCGGCCCCTCGACCGACATGTCGGCATGATCGAGCACACCCCCTTGCGCAACGAGGCTCATGAGCAGGGAGCGCCAATCGGCCTCGGTGTCGGAAATGCCCGGCGCTTCGAGAGAAAGCGGGCCTTGCGCCTCGATGATCACGTGGTTGAGATCATAGATCTGTGCGACGCCGGTGAGGCGCGCCGCCGAGAGCACGACCTTGCCGGAAGGCCGCTCGATCTCGAGTCGCGGCGCATCGCATCGCATCGCGATGCGGAACGGAAAGTCGTAGAACTCGCGCGTCGCGCAGGAGAGCTTGCGGCCGTTTTGCGCCTCGCGCGCAAGTCCCGCATTGATACCGGCCTCGACCCTGTCCGCGACAACATAGGAGAACCCCGCGCCGGCCCCGCAAACGAGCAGCAGGAGCGCCAGCGCTGCAAATGCCGTGCGGCGCCCGCGATCGAGCTTCTTGCGGTCGCGGCGGGCCGGAACGGGAGGGATGCTGGTCGGCATGAGGATTGTTCACGAGGTTTCAAGCTGGTAACGGCGAGGCCCCCGCATGGAGCGAAGGCCCGATGAAGGTCAAGGATCAGCATGGCGATTTCTGGGTGTTCGGCTACGGCTCGCTGATGTGGCGGCCGGGATTCCCGCACGCCGAGCGCCATGCGGCACGGCTTTTCGGCTATCACCGCTCGCTGTGCTTGTTCTCGCATGAATACCGCGGCACGCCCGAACGCCCGGGTCTGGTCCTCGGGCTCGACCATGGCGGCTCATGCGTGGGCGTGGCCTTTCGGGTCGAGGCGGCCGATCGCGCCGCGACCCTGGCCTATCTTACCTGGCGCGAAGGCACCTCCGTCTATCGCGAGAGCGAGGTCGAGCTCCAGCTGGTTGACGGCCGCAAGGTGAAGGCGCTTGCCTATGTGGTCAACCGGACGCACGCGCACTACGCGGGCAGGCTGCCCTTGCCGGAGCTGCTCGGCCATGCCGAAAAGGGCCACGGCAACAAGGGAAGCTGCCGCGATTACGTCGTCTCGACACACCGCCATCTCGTGAGCCTCGGCGTGCGCGACGCGCATCTCGCTTGGCTCGCGGAGCGCCTCGGCCAACCGGGCGAACAGGTGCCATCGCATCACAACATGGCGCGAGAGCTCGAGACCGCGATCCACTGAGGCGTGAGGACAACGCGGGCCTCCTTCCTCAAACGCGCTCAACCCCGGAACAGACATTCCAGCCTCGGTCGAAAGGTCTGGCGATCAAGGGCGTGGAAGAGGGATCAGATCGAGACCGCGGCCCTGAACCAGGCAAATGGCCTTCGGAACAATTAAGAAATAACATGAAGCGGCGAAATGAAATCTCAACGCCTGGAGACTAAGGCGAAAAAGACTTTGGTGAAGACGGTATTCCGCTTCAAGTCGTCGTGGAGCGCTGTCTTTTCGGGAAGATTGCCTGTCACTGCGATGGGTTTCGGACTGCGGAGGCGCCGTTGATGCGAGCCAGGGCCGGTCGAGGCGAGACACGCGGCAGGAGCTGGCGAATGCTCGCTTGCGTTTTCGCCGCGGTTCTTATGCTGGCCTTTCTTCCGACCGCGATCTCGGCCCAGACGAGCGCGCCCTCCGCGGCTCGCCCTGCCGGGACCGCATCCGGGCAAGCGGCCGCGCAAACGCTCGATGCCGACCTGCAGCGCCAGCAATCAGAGCTTGACGGGATAAAGCGCGAGCTTGACCAGATCGAGCTCGCGCTCGGTGACACGAAGCTCGACGACACCGGTTTGATGAAGCTGCGTGACCGTCTCGAGCCTCTCGCGCAACAGCTCACCAGCTTGATCGCGGCTTTTGGGCCGAAGGTCGATGATCTGAACCAGCGCCTCGCCCTTCTCACGCCCAAGACCAACGATGTTCCGGAGACACAGGACAGCACCCGTCTGCGGGAACAGGTCACCTCCTCACGCGACGCTTCGGTCGGTCTCCTGGCGGGCGCCAACTCGCTCCAGGTCCAGGCGGGCCAACTTGCGACCCGCATCGCGGATCGTCGTCGCGCCCTCTTCACCGAGCGGACCTTCCAGCAATCGCCGAGCATCATCTCACCGTCTCTTCGGGAGACGGTGGTGTCGACGGCGCCGTTCTTCGGCGGACTTCTGGCGCGTACTCTGCTTGGCTGGTTGCGCGGCCTCCCGGCCGAAACGGAAACGCAAAAGACATTCGAGCTCGTCTTCACGGCCATTCTCGCGCTGTTCGTCGCCTGGCCCGGCCGACGTTTCATCTGCCGCCTCATCCGAAGGACGGAGGAGCGGCGGCCGGCCTCGGCGCTCAACGCGGCGGGCGGGGCGGCGCTTCTCGCGATCGCCGGCGCGGCGCTGCCGCTTCTCGCCGCGTCGCTTTTCCTCGACACGGTCGAGGAGCTCAACCTTGCCCCGCCACGTTTGTTCACACTTCTCGAGACTTTCCTGCTCACGCCGGCCTGGGTGCTGACGGCGCGCTCGATCGTGCATGCGCTCGTGGCGCCGGGCGTTGCGCGTCTTCGGCTCGTCTTTGCCACCGATGAGGGCGCCAGGACCTTGCTGCGTCTTGCGACCATCGCCGTCGCCATCATGGGGATCGCGACGATCCTCGAGGCGGCGGCGCAAGGGGTCGGCGCGCCGATCTCCTATTCGGTCGCCATCAAGGGCGTCGCGGCGCTCGCGCTTTCCGGCCTTCTCGTCGCGACCTTGCGCCGCGCCGCCCAGGCCGATGCGGCGGCCGAGGCCGCGTGCCTTGGCCCTTATGTGGATCCGGGCGGCAAGCTCCGCGGCGTCGCGCGCATTCTCGGCTGGGCCGCCGCCGCCATGCTCACGCTCGCGGCGCTTCTCGGCTATGTGGCCTTCGCCTGGTTCATGGCGCGGCAGATGCTCTGGGCGGGAGCGCTCTTCTCCGTGACAACGATCGCGCTTGCCTTGATCAACGCGGTCGCCGCGCAGATGCAGCGGCGCGACACCGCGATCGCACGCTTTGCCCATTTGCAGATGGGCTTGCCCGAACGCGCGCTCGAGCAGGCAGGAGCGCTGATCGGCGGCGGCCTCAAGGCCGCGACGCTGGCGCTCGCCGTAATCCTTCTGCTCGCCCCTTGGGGCGTCGAATCCGGAAACATCTTCGAAGCGCTGCAAGGGGTGATCTTCGGCTTCAGCGTCGCCGGCGTGACGATCTCGATCAGCTCGCTGATCGTGGCCGCCATCCTGTTCGCGGCCGGCGTCTTCATCACCCACCTGCTGCAGCGCTGGCTCGAGACTGAATTCCTGCCGACCACGCGGATCGATGCGGGCTTGCGCAACTCGATCCGCACGGGCGTCGGCTATCTCGGGATCTTCGCCGCCGCGGCGCTTTCCCTTTCTGCGCTGGGGCTCTCGGTC
>Ga0213875_10001020_pt1 | contig 19855 bp, 16 predicted proteins | sample BarmaccomBMRX_R8_FD_160105 | JGI IMG/M metagenome (GOLD analysis project Ga0213875, IMG submission 160105) | Root-associated microbial communities from Barbacenia macrantha in rupestrian grasslands, the National Park of Serra do Cipo, Brazil - RX_R8 | ecosystem: Host-associated > Plants > Roots... | reverse complement strand
TCAGTTAGTCACTCGAAGATCAATCAGGCCCCGTCCGGACCACAATGGACGGGGCCTGATCTGCGAGCCGCCTCGGGGAATCGAACCCCGGACCTGCTCATTACGAGGAGGTCGTATCACGCCTACCCTGGCGTCTGCCAGCGACAACAGTGGGAGCTCTCACACCTCTGGGTGACTTCAGCGGCACCATTAGACCTGAGTTCGCACCACGTTTGATTCCACGGCAATTGCCCGTGCCTGGAGGGCCTCAACGACGAGGTCGCCGTAGTCTCTCCGGATGCTGCAGGGCCTGCCACCCACCACGCCGATGGCCTTCGCAGACGAGTCGTTCCGGGAACACCCAACCGAGGGCTTCTACGTGCTCGCTGCGGCGGTCCTCGAACTACAAGCCCAGCAACCGACCCGCGAACTCATGCGCCGCCTGCTGGGATCGCGGCGGACGACAAAGCTGCACCGGCACGAGATGGATCGACTTCAACAAAAAGATGCCGCCCACTGTGTCGCGGACATAGAGGGTTTCCACGTCGTTGCTGTCGGTTCTCCGGTGCCCCGCCGTCGCCAGGAACGAGCACGTGCAGCATGCCTGACGGCGCTGGTGGGTGAGCTACATGGATTCGGGGTCCAACACCTGATCATCGAAGCCCGCGCCCCCGACCTCAACCGCCGAGACGTTGCAACCGTCCAGGGCGCCCGCTTTGCCTTGCCAAAAGGCAGCCGCTTCCGTGTCGACCACATACCCGGGTCCACCGAGCCACTGTTGTGGGTTGCGGACGTGGTCGCCGGCGTCGTGCGGGCCAGCCGCCAAGACAGTCCGGTTCAGCCTGAACTGCTAGGCGAGCGCGTGCACGTGCTGGAAGTGCCTACCAGTTGTTAATGTCCAGACATGCGTAAGGCCAGGCTCCCGGTCTGCCCCAGGTCACCTGGCCTCGCGGCTCGCCTGACACCCACGGTGCCCGGCTGACACCAATAATAACTACATTACCGACCGACGTCATCCACGCCCGCGGTCAAGTCTCCTGCCACCAGCGCATCTACGGCGCTGCAGGACCATAGTCCGCAGCACACCATGGTGCCCATCTCCCGGTCCAGTACTCACAATCGGCCGAATTCCTCCCATACGTTCGTCCGCTGGCGGCCCAGAGTGTTTTCTTCTGTCCGCAAGCCCAACTCACTGGACCGGGACGCCACCCTGACCACCGGAGCCCCCGCTGTTCCAAGCCGTCCGCCGCGACTGCTTCGCAGAGCAGCAACCGAACTTGCACCACGGTTGCCTCCACAAGAAGCGCACACGCCCCCGGTCGAGAATCACAACAGCCTCTGACCCGGACTGTTTTCCCAGGTGAGAGGTGGAGCCGCCTCGGGGAATCGAACCCCGGACCTGCTCATTACGAGTGAGCCGCTCTGGCCGACTGAGCTAAGGCGGCAATGCGGGCCAGCAAGCGGCACCCAGTCTAGCGGGAGGCCGTTCACCCACCGGCTGGCCCTGCCACCGTGAGCCACGCTGCGCGCGACCCGCCGACGATAGCCGGTGGTGCAGGATCAGCCGCGGTCAGCGTGATTCATGTTCCAAGCAATGATGACCGACGATGAGCTCAGGGATGGTCACGCGCTATACAGCGCGCTCGTCAAGGACTCGATAGCGATCCGCGGTTTGACGTTAAGCTCCACCGCCTCGCGGCAGGCGAGCACCGCCTCCAGCCGGTGGAGCAACGCCTCCGGCGGTAGGTGAGCAGCCACAGTAGCGATGTCGGCGGCGCGGTCGGGGTGTGTCAGGGCCACCGCTGACCCGAGAGCGGTGACCAGGGTGTCGCGGTAGAAGCCGGCGAGGTCCACCAGGGCGCGGTCCAGCGCATCGCGCTGGGTACGAGTGGCCCGAGACTTCTGGCGACGTTCCAGCTCGCGGATAGCACCCTTCGCGCCGCGCGCCGCCGCCGCGGCACCCTTCCCAGTCCCGCCAGCGCCCAGAGCCGTCTCCAGCTCCGATGTTTCGGCGGCGTTGCGCGCCGCAGTCAAGCCGTCGGCTTCCGCTTCGGCCGCGGCGACCAGCTCGTCAGCCATGATGAATACGTCTGCCAGCGAGCGAAGCGCGGTCGGCACGCGCAACACAGCTTCCCGGCGGCCCCGTGCCTGCGGGTCGGTGGCCAACCGGCGCGCACGCCCGACGTGGCCGCCGCAGATCGAGGCAGCCCACGCAGCAACAGCGGCGTCGATCCCGTCCCGGGTCACCAATACCTCGGCGATTGCCGCAGCCAACGGGGTCCGCAGGCTGACCGGGCGGCAGCGCGAGCGCAGCGTCACGGCGATGTCCTCGGGGTGGTCCGAGGGCGCGCAGAGCAGGAAGACGGTGCGGGGCGGCGGCTCCTCCACAGCTTTGAGCAACGCGTTGGCCGCACCCTCGGTCAACCGGTCAGCATCCTCGATCAGGAGCACTTGCCAACGACCTATCGAGGGCCGCCGGGAGGCCCCGGCAACCAGCGCGCGCATCTCCGCCACCGAAATGGACAGGCCTTCCGGAACCACCTGGCGGACATCGGGGTGGGTGCCGGCCAGGGTGGTACGGCAACCTGAGCAGATGCCGCACCCCGGCCCAGCTTCGGGATCGGTGCACTGGAGCGCCGCGGCGAAGGCTCGCGCCGCTACCGAGCGGCCGCTGCCCGGAGGACCAGTGAACAGCCAGGCATGAGTCATCACCCCCGCAGGGCCCGTGCCACTAGCCGAACGAGCGGCCTCGACAAGGGCAGCAACGGCCGGACCCTGGCCAACCAGATCGGCCCACACGTTCATCCGCGACCAGCCGAGGATGATCGCCGGCGCACCGCAGACCGCAGATCGGCCAGCAGGGATCCGTCGTGCCGGTCGTCCATCTGGCGGTGTGCGGACACACCGACTATCGCGGCCACCAGCCCTGCACACAGCAGCACCGGCCGGGTGCCGTCGATGGTCACTGGTTGGCTGAACAGGGTGATCGTGCGTTGCTGCACGAGCCCGACAGCTAACGGAACCAGGGCCATCGAAGCAAGCAGGTCAAGGCGGACCAGGGACTGAATGAACGCGATGGTGCGCCCGCGCATCTCATCAGCAACCTGGGCACCGATGATGGTCAGGCCGGTGAGAAACGCGATTCCCCCGCCACATCCCACGCCGATGACGGCAACCAGGGCAACGATGAGGTGCGGCGCCAGCGAAACGGCGACCAGTCCCAATCCAGCCGCCACGATGGCGAGCCCGAACAATCGGCGGTGCTGGATCCGCCGGGCTGCCACCGGCATCACCGCCATCCCTAAACCCAGCCCAACGAACAATGACGCAAACAGCAACCCGTATGCAGCGTCACCGCCGCCCAGGCTCGTGGAGTACAGCTTCGCGCAGGCAATGACGGCACCGCCGGCCGCGAACGCGCCGATGATCCCGGTGACCAGCCCGCGGACCAGAGGGGTGGCGCGGACGAACACCACACCATCACGCAACATCGCGAGCAGCCCAGGCTGGGCGTCGCGGCGGGTCATGGCCCGGCCGGAAATTTCTGGGATCCGGGTGCCGACCACGAGCGCGCAGAAGGCATAGGCGACACCATTGATGCTCAGCGCCAGGTAGGCCGCGCCTTCGGGACCGGTAAACGTGGGGCCGAACCTGGACAGTGCGCTGAACACGCCGGAGGCGACCAGCACCGCCACCCCATAGGTCATGATCAGCGACAGCTGGTTGGCAGTTTCCACCTGGTCTGGGCGGCGCAGGAGGTTGGGGATTGACGCGTCTTTGGCCGGAATCCAGAACAGTGCGCACAACTCGATGAGAAACGTCGCAATGAACAGCCAGGCCAGCTCCCCGACCAGCGGAATGGACAGGAACAACCCGGCACGCAGGACGTCACAGACAACCATCTGATGCCGGCGGTCCAGTTTGTCCGCCAGCGCCCCGGCTAGCGGGCCAAGCAGCATTGCCGGCAGTAGCTTGGTCGCGACCACACCGCCGAGCGCGAAGCTTTGCGCCTGGTAGCCCGAAGTGAGGTGGGTGGCCAGGGCGGACAGCGCCAGCAGAGATTGCCACTCGGCGACCGCGGTGATCGCCGTAACACCCCACAGCCGGCGAAACGCCGGTATGGCCAGCACACCGCGCACTCCCTGCGCGGCAGATGCCGCCAGGGCGGGCTCGGCTTGGCGGTCCATGCGGCTCCATGGCTAGCGGGTGACGGTCCTTACATCCGGATGGAGTCAAGCAGGTCTGCAAGGTGTTGCGCGAATTGGGGCGCGACGCCGGGGCCAAGGCGAGCCAGCGGCAGAGGCCGCGTTTCCGCTCGATGCTGACAGTTCAGCCGTTGAGCGGTGGCAGGTTGCTGATGACAGTCTCCGTGAACTGCTTCGCCGGGATGCACGGGTCCTCGCGTGACGGGCGCAGCGAGGTATACCGGGCGATCAGCGTCTGATTGTCCGAGACCGCGACCCGGTAATAGCAGCTGGTGCCGTCCACGTCGTCCTTCGTGCGGATCGCCGGCAACCCCCCCACCTCGGTCACCTCGAAGACCGGGATGTTGTTTCGCTGGCTGTAGACATTGCCCAGCACGTCGTTGCCGATGTCGACGAAGATGGCGAACTCGCGGGTGTGCGCCTTGTCGGTCCACTCGCAGCCGGTGTTGCCCAAGACGTTCTTGGGGGTGCCAGGCTGGTCGATGTGGTTGGTATCGAGCTGCGCGGGCATCACCAGCAGGCACGGTTGGATAGCGGTCAGGTTGCGGGGATTGCGGACTGGCGGGATCGGGTCATCCGGCGCCCGAGCAGACGATGCTGGTGCTCCCAGCGTCATGTCCACATCACCAGGCTGCCCGCTGCCCGATGAACAACCGGCCAGCACCACGACCATCGCCAGCACCGCCAGGTGGGCACGCATGCACATCACAGCTTCCCCGAGCGCAGGAGAACAACGCGCGGAGTCTGCCATGTGCCCATCCCTGGCTCCGACGGCGGGTCGACCCGCGCCAGAACGTGTGCTACGGGATCAGCCTGACGAAGGCGTCCACGATGCCAGTGATGATGAAGTAGAGCAGTACCGCGAAGACGATCGCCATGATCAGGAAGAAGGCGCCAGCGCCTCCGTCGGATCGGGTCTGCGTGGGCAAGCGGCGCACGACCCGGCGGCCGGTATCACGAAGCGAACGGGACCCGTCAATCAGCGGCTGGCGGTAACCCTGCCCCCCACGTCCACGCGGCGGCAGCTGAGCCGCCGGCACCGGCGCGGCGATGACCGGCCGCAGATTGTAGGCCCGAGAACGCCCCGCCGCCTCCGGAGTAGCCGGTGCCGGCGGCGGTGCTGCAACATCGGGCGGCGGAGCGTCGGGCACCGTCTCGCTGGGAACTGCGGCAGCAGCCGGGTCCTGATCGGCCGTCCGGGCGGTCTCCTCACCGAGCGCTGCGGCTACCGCCTCCGGAGTCATGCCGGCCGGTGGGATGGGGGGCAGCACGAACGGTGGCGGCACCGCGGGCTGTGGCCGGCGGCTCTTATCAGCTGGGACAGGCAGCTCCGTGCCGTCGACGCCGAACAACGCGTCCGGCCACGGCTCACTCATAGGTTCATGGTCGCACGGGTCGGCATAACAACGTTATGCCGGGTTTCTCGCGATCACCCGCGCGCGGCGGCACGCGCCTTGGCGCGCTTGTCTGCGAGCAGTTCAGCGGCGCGCTCGTCGGTAAGGGTCTCGACGCTGTCACCCTTGCGCAACGACGCGTTGACGCCTTCCCCGTCGGTGACGTACGGCCCGAACCGGCCTTCCTTGACCACCATCGGCTTGCCGGTCACCGGGTCTGCGGCCAGTTCTCGAAGTGGTGGCTTGGCGGTGGCCTGCCGGCCGCGCCGTTTGGGCTCGGCGTAGATCTTGCGCGCCTCGTCGAGGGTCACGGTGAAGATCTGCTCCTCATCGGCCAGCGATCGGGAATCGGTTCCCCGCTTGAGGTAAGGGCCGTAACGGCCGTTCTGCGCAGTGATCTCTTGGCCGGTGTCCGGATCAACACCCACCACCCGCGGCAGCGAGAGCAGCCGGAGCGCATCTTCCAGGGTCACCGTCTCCAGGCTCATCGACTTGAACAGCGAGCCGGTGCGGGGCTTGGCCTTCTTGGCGCCACCGTCATCGGGGAGCACCTCGGTGACGTAGGGACCGTAACGCCCCTCCTTGGCGACGATCTCATGACCGGTCACCGGATCGGTGCCCAGCAGGCGGCCCTCCGCCGGGGTGGCGAACAGTTTCTCGGCGATCTCGGCGGTCAGCTCGTCGGGCGGCAAGTCGTCGGGCAAGTTAGCCCGCTGTTGCTCGCCGTCGACGATCCGCTCGAGGTAGGCGCCGTAGCGACCGACCCGCACCACCACGTCACGCCCGGCGTCATCGGTGAACAGCGGGATGGAGTTGATCTCGCGGGCGTCGATCTCTTCCAGGTTCACCCCGACGAGCTTTTTCAGGCCGCCGAAGCGGGCCACCGACATGGCGCCGTCCGACCTGCCCGCTCCCTGGGAACCCCCGCCGGGCGAGCCGAAATAGAAGCCGGCCAGCCAGTCGGTGCGCTGTTGCGCACCGGAGGCGATGGAGTCCAGAGCGTCCTCCATGGCCGCGGTGAAGTCGTAGTCCACGAGGCAACCGAAGTGCCGCTCCAGCAGCCCCACCACTGCGAAGGCCACCCAGGACGGCACCAGTGCCGAACCACGCTTCCACACGTACCCGCGGTCCTGGATGGTGTTGATGATCGACGCGTAGGTGGACGGCCGGCCAATGCCCAGCTCCTCGAGGGCCTTGACCAGGCTGGCCTCCGTGTAGCGCGGCGGTGGGGTCGTGGTGTGCCCTTCCGGTACTAGCTCGGTAGCGGTAATCCGCTGACCCTCGGAGAGCTGGGGAAGGCGGCGCTCGGCGTCGTCGGCCTCGCCGCCGGCCTCCTCGTCGACGGTCTCGACGTAGGCCTTGAGGAAGCCGGGGAAGGTGATGGTCCGGCCGGACGCGGCAAACGTGCATTGTTCGCCTGTGCCTGCACTGCCGGTGATCCGCACGCTCATCGTGGTACCGCGGGCGTCGGCCATCTGCGATGCGATGGTGCGCTGCCAGATCAACTCGTAGAGGCGGAACTCGTCGGCGTCCAGTACACCGGCCAGCGCACCGGGTGTCGCAAAGCTCTCCCCGGCGGGCCGGATCGCCTCGTGCGCTTCCTGCGCGTTTTTGACCTTGCGGGTGTACTGCCGGGGGCCGTCGTGCAGGAAGCGCTCACCATAGAGTTCGCGAGCCTGCTGGCGGGCCGCCGCGATGGCCGTCTCGGACAGCATCGTGGAATCGGTCCGCATGTAGGTGATGTAGCCGTTCTCGTAGAGCCGCTGCGCGGTGCGCATCGTGCGCTCGGCCGAAAAGCGCAATTTGCGACCTGCCTCCTGCTGCAAGGTGGAGGTCATGAACGGCGGGTAAGGCCGACGGGTGTACGGCTTCTCTTCGACTCGAGCGACGGTCAGCGCTGCCGCCGCGAGCGCCTCGGCCAGGCGACCGGCGTATGCCTCGTCGATGACCAGCAGGTCAGCGTCGGCACGCTTGAGTGTCCCGTCAGCGCTGAAGTCACGCCCGGTGGCCACCCGGTGGCCGTCGACGTCAACCAGGCGGGCGCCGAAGGTACGCGGGGAGGCCTGCGCGCCGGCATCAAGGGTGGCCGCGAGATCCCAGTAGGACGCGGGCACGAAAGCCATCCGCTCCCGCTCGCGCCGAACGATGATGCGCGTCGCCACCGACTGCACCCGGCCGGCCGACAGCTTAGGCATCACCTTGCGCCAGAGCACCGGGGAAACCTCGTAGCCGTAGAGCCGGTCCAGGATGCGCCGGGTCTCCTGCGCATCCACCAAGTCGTGGTCGATGTCGCGGGGGTGTGCAGCAGCCGCGAGGATGGCCGGCTCGGTGATCTCGTGAAATACCATCCGGCGCACCGGTACCGTCGGCTTGAGGGTCTCCACCAGGTGCCAGGCGATCGCCTCTCCCTCGCGGTCTTCATCGGTGGCGAGGTAGAGCTCGTCGACGCCCTTCAGCGCGTTGCGCAACTCGGTGACGGTGGCGCGCTTGTCCGGAGTGATGATGTACAACGGCTCGAAAGCGTGATCGACGTCCACACCGAGCCGTGCCCAGGCTTCGCCCTTGTACTTGGCGGGCACGTCCGCGGCACCGCGGGGTAGGTCACGGATGTGCCCGCGCGAGGACTGCACGACGTAGTCTGATCCGAGATAAGAAGCGATCTTGCGAGCCTTGGCGGGCGATTCCACGATCACCAGGCGGCGGCCGGCACCGTTGGACCGAGCGCTGGCGGTGGACCCCGAAGGCGGCTTTGCCGTGGTAGCAGTGCGCCTTCCCCGCCCGGACCCGGCGGCCGGACCTGCCTTCGTGCTCGATCGTGCCACGCTCAACTCACCTCGTGTGCGACTTACTGGTACCCCGACCCCATGCCCCCGTTGCGCCAAGTCACAGTGTGCACAACTTGGCAACCCTAGAAGGCAGTCAGCGTCGCACAACCAGTCGCGAACAACCAGCCTTATTGCCTGACGCCACGGAGGTAAACCCGCTCTCCCAGCTCGTTATTTCCCAGCCGCCGCAGTCGCTAGTTGCTTGCATTCCGGCGCGGCACGAAACGCGGGAGCCAGCTGGGGGTTGCTGGTCAACCCCTGCATCTGAGCGCTGGCCGCGGACAGATCAGGGCCGGCGAGATGGCTGGCCTTGTTCACGAAATCCGGGTCCTTCGCGTCCAACGTGGCGAGCTTGGCACGCTGGTCGCCGACAGTGCCCGCCGCCGTGGTGAAAAAGCCCACCGCGGTGTCCTGGACATGCTTGCCGTCGTCGACCCGTGGCGGCCCCAGCTTTTCCAGCTTCTGCGCGGTATTGGTGAACGCACGCTGGGCGATATCGGAGAACTCAAGCAGCCCGTTTTTCTGGCCCTGCGGCGACGTGTCCGACTTCGCGATCGCGGCCACACCGCTGATCACCTCACCCAGACCGCCACAGAAGGCACCTGTCCAGACCACCGGGTCGGATCCCTGGGCGGCCGCGGGTGCCGACTTGGCATCGCCGGAACCCGAGCCACACCCGGTGGCCGCCAGTGTCAGCAAGACACCGGCGGCAACACCGGCACGGCAACGTAATGAAGGCAACACGTACTCCTAGCTCAGACGCTGTCAAACACGCAGGGTTGGGTCACGCAGCTCCAGGCCGCGCGCTGACCTGAGGCGCTGGTGAGGCGTCGACCAACGAGGTGGAGCGTCGCTTGGACACCACGACCGCGACCACGATAATCGCCGCCGCGACCACTGCGACGCCCACCCGGATGCCCAACGCGTTGGGCAATGCGGAAACCGTCACGATCGCCGGTGCGATCAACACCGACACCAGGTTCATCACCTTGATCAGTGGGTTGATGGCCGGGCCCGCAGTATCCTTGAATGGATCACCCACGGTGTCACCGATGACCGTGGCGGCGTGCGCATCAGATCCCTTTCCGCCATGGTGACCGTCTTCGACGAGCTTCTTGCCGTTATCCCAGGCACCACCCGAGTTGGCCAGGAAGATAGCCATCAGAGTGCCGGTGACGATCGCGCCCGCCAGGTAACCGGCCAGCGGGCCGATACCCAGGCCGAAGCCGACCGCGATCGGCGCCAGTACCGCAAGCAGGCCGGGCGTGGCGAGTTCTCGCAACGAATCCTTGGTACAGATGTCGACCACTCGCCCGTACTCGGGCCGCTCCGAGTAATCCATGATTCCTGGGTGGTCGCGGAACTGCCGGCGCACCTCATAGACCACGGCTCCGGCGGCCCGACCCACCGCGTTGATCGCCAAGCCGGAGAACATGAACACCACCGCGGCCCCGATGGCCAGGCCGACCAGGACATTGGGCACGGAGACGTTGAACGCCGCGTTCAGGTCCAGGTTCGCAGCGGCGGAGCGGATGGCGTCACGGTAGGAACCGAACAGAGCCGTCGCGGCGAGCACGGCGGTGGCGATCGCGATGCCCTTGGTGATCGCCTTGGTGGTGTTGCCGACCGCGTCGAGCTCGGTGAGGATGCCCACGCCGTCGCCCTTGACATCGCCGGACATCTCGGCGATGCCCTGGGCGTTGTCGCTGACCGGGCCGAAGGTGTCCATCGCGACGATGACGCCGACGGTGGTGAGCAGGCCGGTACCGGCTAGTGCGACAGCGAACAGCGAGACGGTGACCACGCCGGACAGCAGGTACGCCGCATACACCGCGGCGCCGATCACCAGCGCGGTGTAGACCGCCGATTCGAAACCGATCGAGATACCGGACAGGATGACGGTAGCGGCTCCGGTCAGCGAACTGGTGCCGACGTCGCGGACCGGGCGGTGCTCGGTGCCGGTGAAGTAGCCGGTGAGCCACAGGATGATGCCGGCCAGGACGATACCGATGATCACGGCAACTGCGGCGATGACGGCCGGGTTGCCGGTGAGTTCGCCGACCGGCCTGCCGTCCACCTCGGTGACCCCAGCCAGGCCGCTGAAGGTACGGGGCAGATAGAGGAACGCGGCGACGGTGCAGGCGATGGCGGAGATCGTCGCAGCAATGTAGAAGGAACGGTTGATCGCGCGCAGTCCCGGCTCACCGGCCCGTACTCGGGTCACGTACACCCCGATCACCGCGGTGACCACTCCGATGGCCGGCACGATGAGCGGGAACAGCAGGCCCTTGAGCCCGAACGCCGCGGTCCCCAGGATCAGTGCCGCCACCAGCGTCACGGCGTAGGACTCGAACAGGTCAGCAGCCATGCCGGCGCAGTCACCGACGTTGTCTCCCACGTTGTCGGCGATGGTGGCGGCGTTGCGCGGGTCGTCTTCCGGGATGCCCGCCTCGACCTTGCCGACCAGGTCACCACCCACGTCGGCGGCTTTGGTGAAGATGCCGCCGCCGACACGCATGAACATGGCCAGCAGCGCGGCACCGAAGCCGAAACCTTCCAGGACCCGGGGCGCGTGCCCGGCGTAGACCAGGACCACCAGCGACGCGCCGAACAGTCCCAGCCCGACGGTGGACATACCGACCACGCCACCGGTGCGAAACGCGATGCGCATTGCTTTTTCGCGACCGGCCGGCTCGTTGGCGGCCGCAGCGACCCGGATGTTCGCCCGGGTGGACAGCCACATGCCCAGGTAGCCGATCGATGCCGAGAACAACGCACCAGCCAGGAAGAAGATCGAGCGACCGACCCGCTCGCTCATGTCGTTGGCAGGCAGCGCGAACAGCACCAGGAACACGACCACGGCGAAGCCGGACAGCGTCTTGAACTGCCGGCTCAGGTACGCCGAGGCACCTTCCTGAACCGCCCGGCCGATGTCCTGCATGCGCGGCGTGCCCTGGCCCGCTTTGAGCACCTCTTTGAGCAGGACGGCGCCGACGGCCAGCGCGGCGAGAGCGACCACGGCGACCACCCCGACAATGGTGTAGTCACCCCCGCTGAGATCAAGACTCCCGCCTGCTTGGGCGAGGTCATATCGGGACATCGGCCCTCCTGATTTCCGCGCAGCACACCCCGTGGCGCCGCGCATTGCGGCGTCATGGCCGGTCAGTCTAGGCGTGCCCGCACAGCTCAGCGCGCGCGGGACCGTTACTGAGCTCAGCTGATCATGATATGTCCCCTGATGCCCGCTGCCATGAACCTGACATGACGGACGTTGTTGGTCCGCGGGAGGTCATTCGGCGTCGAGTTCACGACGGCGCTTCGTTAGCGTGACGTGGGTGCAGTGTGATGGGCACGGGCTGCTGCAGCGGCTGCTCGCCGGTGGTGGCGAATCGGCACTGCGGCACGTTACGACGATTCCCGCTCGGGCAGCGACGGTGGTGGACTGGCCGGCCTGGGTGCCTGACCAGTTGCGCGTGTCGCTCGTTGGGGCGGGCGTGTCGGCGCCCTGGGCACATCAGATTGCCGTCGCAGAGCTGGCGCGGGCCGGGCGCCACGTCGTGATCGCCACCGGTACCGCGTCGGGCAAGTCGCTGGCCTATCAGCTGCCGGTACTGACGGAGTTGCTGGCCGATGCTGGCGCCACCGCGTTGTATCTGGCTCCGACCAAGGCGTTAGCGGCCGACCAGATCCGGGCGGTCGATGCCCTCGGCATGGCTGCCGTGCGGCCGGCCAGCTTCGATGGGGACACCCCCAAGGTCGAGCGAGACTGGGTGCGCTCGCACGCGCGGTGGGTGTTCACCAACCCGGACATGCTGCATCACGGCCTGCTCGCGCGGCACGATCGCTGGGCACGCTTGCTGCGGCGGCTTCGTTTTGTGGTGATCGATGAGTGCCACGTGTACCGGGGAGTTTTCGGTTCCCATGTCGCTTTGCTGCTGCGCCGGTTGCGCCGGGTGGCCGCGCGCTACGGCGCTTCCCCGGCGTTCCTGCTCGCGTCAGCGACCGTCGCGGACCCAGCTGGATCGGCGTCCCGGCTGACCGGCCTGGACACGGTAGCCGTTACCGAGGACGGCTCGCCGCGTGCTCAGCGCACTATCGCGCTGTGGGAGCCGCCGTTACTGGATGAACTGACCGGGGAGAACGGTGCGCCGGTGCGGCGCTCGGCGGGTGCGGAGTCCGCCCGGCTGCTGGCGGACCTCGTGCTGGAAGGCGCGCGCACGCTGGTATTCGTGCGGTCCCGGCGGGGCGCAGAGCTCACCGCCTTGAGCGCCCAGCGGGCGCTGACCGCGGCTGCAGCAGATGATCTGGCTTGCCGGATTGCGGCCTACCGCGCGGGCTACCTGGCCGAGGAACGCCGGTCGCTGGAGGCCGCGCTGGATGCCGGGGAGTTACTGGGGGTTGCCTCGACCAATGCGTTAGAGCTTGGAGTGGACATCGCCGGACTCGACGCGGTGGTGCTGGCGGGCTATCCGGGTACCAGGGCGTCGTTCTGGCAGCAGGCCGGGAGGGCCGGACGAGCCGGGTCCGCGGCGCTGGTGGTGTTCGTCGCCCGGGATGACCCGCTGGACACCTACCTGGTGCACCACAGTGCGGCGTTGCTGGGCGCTTCGGTGGAGGCCACGGTTCTGGATCCGACCAATCCTTACGTGCTGCGTCCGCAGCTGGCTTGCGCAGCCGCCGAGCTGCCGCTGACCGATGCCTGCCTGGACTTGTTGGGTGGCGAGATGGCCCGTTCGGTGGTCACCGAGCTGGTCGCCGAGGGCACGCTGCGCCGCCGCCCCGGTGGGTGGTTCTGGGCCTGTCCCCGCCAGCGCCCGCATTCCGAGGTCGACATCCGCGGGTCGGGTGGGGGTCAGGTGGCGGTGGTGGAGGCCGACACCGGGCGGTTGCTGGGCACCGTCGACGCCGGTTCGGCCTATACCGCGGTGCACCCAGGCGCGGTGTACCTGCATCGGGGTGATTCCTTCGTCGTTGACGAGCTCGACCTGGACTCCGGCATCGCGCTGGTGCATCCGGAGGAGCCTGCGTGGCACACCTCAGCCCGCTCGGTTACGGATATTTGCGTCGTGTCCGTCGTGGACCGTCGATGCCGCGGTGGGGTGTCCGTCGCGTTAGGCGAGGTGGAGGTCACTTCGCAGGTGGTGAGCTACCTGCGCCGGCTGCCGTCGGGCGAGGTGCTCGACGCGGTGCCGCTGGACCTGCCGGCATCGACGCTGTGCACGCGGGCGGTCTGGTTCACCGTCTCGGAAGCGGTGCTGGAGGCCGCCGGACTAGTCCCAGCCGTCTGGCCAGGGGCGTTACACGCCGCCGAGCACGCCGCCATCGGGCTGCTGCCGCTGGTCGCGACCTGCGATCGGTGGGACATCGGTGGGGTGTCCACCGCGCGGCATCCCGATACCGGCGAACCCACCGTGTTCGTCCACGACGGTCACCCGGGAGGTGCCGGCTTTGCCGACCGTGCGCATGCCGCCGTGGTGCCCTGGCTGACCGCGACCCGGGACGCCATCGCCGCGTGCGAGTGCCCAGCGGGTTGCCCTTCCTGCGTGCAATCACCGAAATGCGGCAACGCCAACGACCCGCTGGACAAAGCAGGTGCGATCACCGTGCTCGATGCCGTGCTCGCGGCTCTGGCCGAAGCTGGGGCTGCGCAGGTTCCGCCAGCACATGACGAGCCACCGACACTCATCGACGCTGCCGATCTGCCATAGCCGAGCACCACGGCCTACCTCGGATCGATGAGGCGGGGGTAGGCCACGACACGGCACGGGGGCACGACACACAGTGCACGGGGGCGCGACACGCCAGGGAGGGGTTAGGCGGGGCCGGCGCGGGCTCGGGCGGTGGCGGCCCCCAGGCTGGCGAGCCATCCGGGTGGCTGTGCAGCGACGTCCACGAGCACGTCCCAGTCACTGGCTCGGCAAGACACCAGCGTTACGTGCATCCGGTCGGTAACGCGGCGGGCCTGGCTACAGGCGTACTGCTCGCCGATCACCATGTGGGCGGCGGCGGCCAGCGCGGCCAGGTCCGCTGCCGACTCAGCGTGATGGCGGGCGACCAGAGCCTCGCCCAGATGGAGACCGAACACCCTGTGGGTGCCGAACTGGTCATCCACGGCGGTGACCTGCAGCGTCACTCGCCGGTGGCCATCGGGCATGATCGTCGGTCGTGGCGGTACGACTGCTGTATCTGATCTTCCGGCAGGTCCTGACCTGGCTGGGACTGCTGGCTCGCAGCGCACACTCGAAGAATGCGGAAATCCTCGTGCTGCGCCACGAGGTATCGGTGTTGCGCCGCCAGGTGAGCAGGCCACGATTGTCCTGGGCGGATCGGGCGGTGTTCGCGGCGTTGACCCGATTGCTGTCCCCGGCGTGCCGATTGCATCGGATTGTCACTCCGGCCACGATCTTGCGGTGGCACCGGGATCTGGTGAAGCGACGCTGGACTCGGCCTCGAGGCCATCGAAGCGGTGGCCGGCGCACCCCACTCGAGCTGCGGCGGTTGATCTTGCGGCTGGCTGCTGAGAACTTTTCCTGGGGTTACCGACGCATCCATGGTGAACTGGCCGGGCTTGGCTACCAGATCGCGGCCAGTACCGTGTGGTCGATTCTCAAGCAAGCCGACGTTGATCCCGCTCCTCGCCGCGACGGGCCCAGCTGGCGGCAGTTCCTGCACGGGCAAGCTCACAGTATTCTCGCCACCGACTTCTTCTGCGTCGACACGCTGCTGCTCCAACGGCTGTACGTGCTGTTCGTGGTGGAACACGCGACCCGTCGCGTCCATCTTCTCGGAGTTACCGCGAATCCCAGCGGCGCCTGGGTGGCCCAGCAGGCCCGTAACCTGCTGATGGACCTCGGCGACCGCGCAGCCGAATTCAGGTTCTTGATCCGGGACCGCGACAGCAAGTTCACCGGCGTCTTTGATGCCGTGTTCGCCAGCGAGGGCATGCCCACCCTGCGCGCACCGGTGCGGGCACCTCAAGCGAACGCGATTGCCGAACGATGGATTGGAACGGTTCGCCGGGAACTGCTGGACCGGATGCTGATCGTCAACCGCCACCATCTCGTGGCGGTGCTAGCCGAGTACGTGGCGCACTTCAACGACCATCGCCCGCACCGCGCGCTGGGCCAAGCAGCACCACTGAGGTCCCTACCACCGCCGGCATCGCCATCCCAGGGTCACCTGCAACGTCGTGATCGGCTCGGCGGGTTGATACACGAATACGCCCAGGTCGCATGACGTGGATGCGCAATTCGGCACCCACACGGCGGGCGCTAACACCGGGAGCTTTCGAGTTTTTGCGTTCCACGGTGTTGGACCCAGCAAATGCGTTCGAGGTGATTCCCATTGAACCCGCCATGATGGACCACTTTGAACGAGTTCCCCTAGAGCAGTTGGGCGATCCATTCGATCGGTTCATCCTGGCGACTGCGGCTTATCTGAGACTTCCCTTGGTAACGAAGGATCGAGCCGTGGTGGCCGCTGGAATCGCCGAAATCATTTGGTAGCGGTGATGACGAAAGAGCCCCTGACCAGCGTTAGGCATGGACCGACGGCAGCGACGGCGCAGCCGTCCATACCGTCGTTAGTGTTCGAACTGTCGAGATCCGGGCGCCGGTGAAAGTCGTTGTGATGATAACTGGCTTGATAATCGTGTATCGGACGGCGCTCGTAGGTCGATAGTTTGACTATTGGTTAAGCGATCTGGAGTCTGGGTCTCCCCGGGTGAGCGGTCAACGCTCGGAGTGGGTGTGGGTGCCGGACTGGTCATGCACGTTATGCGACCTGGGTGTATTCGTGTATCAACCCGCCGAGCAAATCGCGGCGTCGGAGATGAGGTTGGGGATGGTCATGCCGCAGGTCACCGCTGGGGATGAGCTATTCGGCACCCACACCATCTCGCCAGCACAACTCCCGCCACCCTCACCCACGCACTTCCTACGTTCGCCGCAACCGATTCTCCTAGCCCCGCCCGGGCCACCACCGCCTGCCACCGATGCACAGCACGCCGGGGCATCCACCAACCCGTCCCCGTTCACCTGCCCATTCACCACAAGGTCTGCACCCGCCACGGCATCTGGCTCAGCGATCTCGGTCAATCCCACCTCGACCTCGCCGCATGCCCCGAAATCATCACCGCTCAGCACCGGGCTGACCGGCTCCTACGCCGCCACACGCCCAGCAGCTGCTACTCACCTACCAAACTGCGGTCAAATCGATCTCTCCCTGGCCAACGTCACCAGCAGCCATCCCGCTCCACTGGAGGAACCGGCTCTTCACACTGCAAACCGCCAACCACCGCTATGGCACCCCCACCGACCACGACACCTATATCCACGCAGCGATCTACCCCGACGCCATCACCCTCGCCGCAGCCGAACTCGACCCTCGCGCCGCCGGGCCAGAATGACTGGCAAAAAACTGCCCCAGCACCCGGCAGGCGGTCTTCGATGACACGGAACCGATCGCTCTTTTGCCACTTAAAAAGGCCCGTGCACGTCAAGGGCGCACTACCCGGCCGATATGCCTGTCACCGGACAGCGACTACTTGGACTAACAACCACGACGTCAGCGACGCTGATGCGGTAGCCGCTCACGGCCACCCCGCTGATGTGTCCCCCCATCCCGGCAATTGTCGACTCGGCTGCGCCGCGCGGGACACCGTCCAAGACCAGTACGCCACCCGCCTGGCGCGGCACCGATCAGCACAGACCGCTCGCCTGCCCATACGGGCCCGCTCGGCGCAACACCGGCCCATCACCGGTGAAGTTCCGCAACGCTAGCCACCTAGGGCCAACCGAACAGGCCCCGAACAAGGGGGCTGACGCGCACCGCTTGCCGACAGCCCCCGGTATCGAGGTGCGCACAGCCAGGCAGCCCTGGCCTGACGTCGATTGTCAACTTCATAAACCGGGCGGTCTCGCCGCATCTGAGTGGGTCTCCACCGCACCCACGACAGCTGAGACCGCCCCGGTGGCCGGTGATCCGCCGAATGTCCACGCCCCCGACCGAGACATCGAACGATCACCGGCCAACCCAACCACTGCCCGGGTCAACAGCCCTCGTGCCTCGACCCGGGCAACGTCCGCCTGGTCGCCGAGGTCGGCGGAACCTGGAACCGCTACGCGGCCGGTGATCACACCCTCAGGTGACACGCACCCAACCGACACCGAATACACGACAGTCAATTACGCGCGCTTACCAGCGTGCTACCCCCTACTGGGATTGTCGTTCTCCAGTATCGAGGGGTCGTGGCTGGTCTCTTGATCTTGACTCCGCCCGACGCTTCGGTGGCCGCGTCGCCGCAGCTGCCGATTCCTTCGACTTAACCCGGCGGACAGAGCGCCAGGCAGTGCGACGTGGGTGGCGGGTCGCCCTGCCTGGTCTCCTCCGGTGAAATGATACGGCTGTTTGAGAGAATCCTCGAATTATTGACCGCGGTCAGTGGGAATGTTCGTGAGCGTCTTCCAGATTGCGCTCATGGGTGTGGGAATGCGCGTGGGATTGCCCATTGTGGCTGTGGTCGTGCTCGTGTTCGACGTGCTCGTGGTCATGCAGGGTATGCGTGTGGATATGTGTCTGATCTCCGTGGGTGTGCTCATGCGTGTGCGGCGTGGTCAAGGTGGTTGCCCCCGTTGCTGATCGTCTATTTCTGTCGAGCACCCGCCCTAAGCGACATTCTCGGGCCTCGTTAACTGATGCTACACACCGCCCGCGGGCACCTGGCAAGTATTTCACCATTATCCAATTAAATGCAAGCAGCTTGCACCTGAGCAAAGGGCGTAACTGCCTTTTTCTCGCCCTGTCCGATAAGTGTGATTGGTGCGAGTAGTGAATCCGTGGCGCGTCGTGCAGCTCGGTACGCAACCCAACCCGGTGAAGGCCACGGCGTCTCGCCGCAGGACAGTGTGTGTGGTGGCGTCACCGCGGTGGGCCGGCCAGGAGGCGCTGATCCCCCGCCCGCCCGAGGGCAGCCACTGGCCATCGACCGCAGCAGGACAGCGACGCTGGGCCCGATCTCGACGGGATCGTGACGACCCCCGAGAACGTGAGACCCCACGTGAAGGCCACGGCGCCAGGCGGACCCCGCGACAAGCTCGACCCGCCCGAACGGTGATCGTCGGCCACCTTATCAACACAGAACGTCACAGAACAACCAAGTTTCCACGAACGGGTGGCAAAAACTGTCACCCGGTACTACCGTCCCCAGTTACTGCACTGGAGTTGCGACAAGGAGAATGTGGTGACAGCAGCGGACATTCCCCACCCACCCAGCTCCTGCGAGCCTCCCGACCGGGTCGTGACCGACCGGCAGCGAGCCCGGTTCACCCGCGACGAGATCCCCCGACTGGCCGGCCTGTTCGGGTTCGTCGCCCTACTGCACCTGATCGGGTTCGGGCTGTTTTACTTCTACAACTCCCAACCCCGCTACCACGACCTCGTCGACCCCCAGGGCACCCTGATCTTCGCCGGGGCCGGAGCGCTGGCCTACGGCTTCGGGCTGCGCCACGCCTTCGACGCCGACCACATCTCCGCCATCGACGACACCACCCGCTACCTGCTGCAAAAAGGCAAACGCCCGCTCGGGGTCGGGTTCTTTTTCTCCCTGGGGCATTCCACCATCGTGCTGGGCCTGTCCGTCGGCATCGCGATCGCCGCCACCGCCGCCTCCCGGTTTCGGGACAGCTTCGAAGCCGCCGGCGGCATCATCGGCACCCTGGTCTCCGCGGTGTTTTTGTACCTGATCGCCAGCCTGAACCTGTTCGTGCTGGTCGGCATCATCAAGATGTGGCGCCAAGCCAAACACGGTGAGTACCGCCCGGAGGAACTCAACCAGCTGCTGGCCAGCCGCGGACTGATGAACCGCATCTTCAAAGGCCGCTACAACCGGTTCATCAACCACTCCTGGCAGCTCTACCCCGTTGGCGTGCTCTTCGGACTCGGCTTCGACACCGCCACCGAAGTCGGCCTCCTCGGCCTGTCGGCCACCACCGCGGTCGCCGGCGGACTGCCCGCGCTGGCGATCATCTCGCTGCCCATCCTGTTCGCCGCCGGCATGTCATTGATGGACACCCTGGACGGGGTGTTCATGTCCAAGGCCTACGGCTGGGCCTTCGTCACCCCGATCCGCAAGATCTACTACAACATCACCACCACCGGGCTGTCCATCTTCGTGGCCTTCGTCATCGGCACCCTGGAGGTGCTGGGCCTGCTCGCCGACAAGCTCAACCTCTCCGGCGGCTTCTGGGACGACATCTCCACCATCGACATCAACACCGCCGGACGCATCATCGTCGGCGTGTTCCTGGTGGTCTGGATCGGCGCGGTCGTCTACTACAAAGCCCGCCGCATCGACCAACGATACGGCCACCTCGTTCCCGACCACCCCACCCCCTCCTCCGATACCCCCACCCCACGCTGAGCGCCATGCAGCCGACCGCACCCCGGCAACCCC
>Ga0213875_10001019_pt1 | contig 19859 bp, 23 predicted proteins | sample BarmaccomBMRX_R8_FD_160105 | JGI IMG/M metagenome (GOLD analysis project Ga0213875, IMG submission 160105) | Root-associated microbial communities from Barbacenia macrantha in rupestrian grasslands, the National Park of Serra do Cipo, Brazil - RX_R8 | ecosystem: Host-associated > Plants > Roots... | reverse complement strand
CGCCCGACCTGTCCGAGCGCTTCTCGCTGCTGGCGGGCGAACACAACGGCCAGTGCGAGCGCCGATGGCGGCACCGCCAGGAACAGGCCACAACAACAACGCAGTCAAATCCATAGCCCACGCCGCACACTGGAACGTGCCATATCACAGAAGCAGAAGTGCTTGCCTGGATTATACCCAAAGGCACAAATATCGTGTCTTCGGAAAGACACGGGCCTTATATCCCACGGCTGAAGCCTGTGGGCTTTACGCCCATTACTGTAAAATGTTCAAGCCATGCCAACAAAAGAATTATATGGGCCGGTCGCTATCAATTGCCGCTGACAGCGCAGCAGTTTATTGATGAGCAAGAGAAAAGGTCTGTTCGCCCAAATGACTCAGGTTTGATTGACCAACTGTTCGAGAAATTGGCTCAAATCTTTTCAAACGAATGGCAGGCGAGGAAAAATCAGACCGTCTGAAACCGGTGCAGCTTCTTAACAGCGTCACCGACGACGAGAGCGGACCGGCCCGCTGACAAAGAGCAAACATTTTTTTGAGTAATACTGCATCGTGTTTACTATCCGATAAAGGGCGTTATCGGATAGTATTGCTATCAGTTCTGGCGGTTGTATGGGCCTGCCCAAGTTGACACAGGGACACGAAAAGGAGTAACATGGAATGAGCATGACTTCCGCATGAAAGGAACCCCATGGCAAACCTGACGAACTCCCATTCCTTGACCGACTTCCAGCGCAACGCCCGACACTTTATTGAGAGCCTTAACGAGACACAGGAGCCGATGCTTCTCACCGTCAACGGCAAAGTGCAGGCGGTTTTGGTTGACCCCGTTACCTACCAGCAGACGGAGGAACAGCTAGAGCGCGCCCGCCTCATTGCCGCCATCCGGGAGGGGGAGCAGGCCATCGGGGAGGGCCGGACGCGGCCTGCCGAGGACGTGTTCGCGGAGCTTCAGACCAAACATGGCTTTTGACGTTGAGATCACCGACGCGGCCAGGGACGACATAGACGACGCGGTTACGTTCATCGCTCAGAAGTCGCAGGCGGCGGCGCGGAAGTGGAAAACCGCGCTGCAAGCCCTCATTCTGTCGCTGCAAGATATGCCGGGCCGGTTTGCGGTCATTGCCGAAGCCGGGGAGCTTGGGCTGCCTTACCGCAGCGCCCCGCATCATTCGCACCGCGTCATTTTCCGCATAGACGAGGAGAAGAACACGGTTTATGTGGTGCGTGTTTATCACGGGGCGCGTCGCCCTCTCTCGCAGGAGGATATAGACCCGCAAGACGAGGCTTAACCCCACCGCTCCATGATTTGCATCTGATTTGATCCTCGGCATCTCCCCGGAGAGGCGGGGGGCTATCTCCGTGCCCGTTTGGGTATGATAAGTCCAAACGAGCGAGGAGAACGACCATGCAGAGGATCATTTTGCCGAAGGACCCCCAGCTGCGCGCGCAGCTGGAGGCCAAGCTGGCCGAGTACGAACAGCGCGGCGCGGACAGCCCCCTGCTCCCCGTGCTGCGCCAGCGCGCCGTCTTCAAGGAGGAGGCCCTGCGGCGGCTGCTGCGCGACGGCATGCTGGACGTGCCCGCCTTCCTGGCGGAGTGCCAGGAGCGCTTCGGGGAGCGGCTGGAGACGGTGGCCTTCGAGGAGGCGGTGGGCGTCATCGCGTCCTACTGCTCCGGGGACTACGACCGGCGCGTCGAGGGCGGGACGGGCTTGCTGCCGCCCGACGAGGCGGCCTTACGTCTCCGCTGAGGGGGCCGTCACTGACGGGGGTCGTTCCCCCGGCGCAGCAGCTGCCGCATGCGGAACCGGACCTGGGGAGTCGCCTCACCGCGCTTCAGGGTGGAGGGGACGTACCCGCCGCAGTTGCGGGCGAACTCCGGGATCAGCTCGGCGATGGCCCGCTCCTTGAGGGCCTGGAACACGTCGGCCGGCAGGAGCCGCTCCAGGTCCGCCGTCTCCTCGGCCGCCGGCCTCGGGGCCGGCGGCTTCGGCGGGGGCGGGGCGGGGCGGCTTGCGGTCGGGGGCCGGTAGGGCTGGTAGTAGCGTGGCAGGGCGGGCGGGTCCGGGGGGGCCAGGTTCCAGCCGCGCCGCAGGGCGCTGGCGATCCAGCCGCCCGAGTTACGGACCTTGCGGCGCTGGCCCTGGAGGGAGTCCAGGGCCTGGCGGCAGCGGGCCTCGCCGCAGTCGGCGAGCAGGCGCGGCGCACAGGCCGCGTCCACCCCCTGGGCGATCAGTTGAGAGACAACAGGGTGGGGCGGCGGGGCGGCGACGGGCGGCCCATCGGGCGGCGGGGCGGCCTCGCGCGCGCGAGGGCTGTTGTCTTTTTCTCTCACAACACCCGAGTCTGATTCTGCGGGGACTCTGGTGTCGCTTTGGCGGGGGGCCGGATTCGCCCCCCGATGCGGGGCCGGCCCATCGGGCGGCGGGTGCGGGGCCGGAGGCCGAGCCGGGGGACACCCGTGTCGCTTTGGAGGCGCAAATTTTTTTGGGGTCCGGCAGCATCGCCAGTGCGCCGGACATGTCGTAGCCGCGCCCGTGCAGGTGCCCCCGCTCGTCGCGCGCGTAGAGGCGGCTCAGGAAGCCCTGGCCCTCCAGCCGGGTCAGGCTGCGCTGGATGGTCTTGACATCGCACTGCTCGCGGCGGGCCAGCGACTTCTGGTGCTCGTAGAAGACGCGGTTGTTCTGGTGGACGCGGGCCATCAGCTTGTTGAGCAGCGAGATGTCCCGGGGGATGAGCAGCCCCTGCTCCTGCAGGACCTCGGCCCGGTGGGGGATGCGGGAAAATCGCTTGCTGTCGGCGTCGAGCGGCGGAATTTCCCTGCTTTTGGGGTATACTTGAGCTTGCATCTAGCTCTCCTTTCACAAAGGGGAATCCAATTGGGGCCGCGTGGCCTGACAAACAACGCGGCCCTTCTCTTCGTCCCGGTCAAATTGTGGTGAGATGGTCACAGGGGGCGTTCACGAACGGGCGTTTGCGGCCCGGTGAAGTCCCGTGAGACCATTGTACCCGAAGCGCGCGCGAATTCGCGCTAATTGTCTACTGCCACTTTCGATATTTCTCGGATGATCCTCGTTGGCGGCGGCTTTCGCGCCGCGCCCCCTCCCTCCGCCCGCCGTCTCCTTCCCTCGTGTTTCCCCCAGGGAATATTTTGTCTGCTATTTTCAGTAATGGCCGTACCTGCCGCTTTTGTGACAAACGGCATAGCCTGGATGTGAACTCCGTTACGGGGCGGCGGCGGAATGGCGGCTACAATGGGAGCCAAGCGGGAGAGACCGATGACAACTCAGTGTGACCTCTCCCGACTTCCGCCAACAGGAGACAACCATGAGTACAACACTGGCGTTCCGAACGCCGCCGGGGGCCGTGTCGATTCCCGCCGGGCAGTCCAAAGAGCTGGGCACGGTGGATGTCAGCCCCTACTCGCAGATCCGCGTCGTCGCCGACGAGCGCGCCGGGTCGGGGACGGGCGTGAACATCCGCCTGACCCTGACCGAAGGCAGCGAGCTGGTGGCCCAGCTGGACGTGCTGACGCTCGGCCCGCACGCCCAGATCACCCGCGTCTACGAGTGCGCCGGGACCAAGCTGACGGTCTTCGCGGACGCGGCCGGCGGCTCGGGTTCCGACGGCGTGGACGTGCTGATCTACGGCACCAAATGACCGGCCGCCGCCGGTCTGGGGAGGCCCGCCGACGTGATCCGCCGGCGGGCCTGCTTGCGTGTGCGGGCGACCCGGCGGGTCGCCCGGCAGGAGTGCCGGGCCTACGAGGCTCGCCACCTCCATCGAAACGGGGGAGGAGAGTCGTCCCAAGCGGCACTCCCTTGCGCCGGCCTCTCCGCGCCGGGCGGCGAACCAGGCGACGGGAGAGGCAACAGCCCATGTGCTTGCGGCCCTCCTTTAGCTCCGTGGGGTATACTCCTTTGAAAAGACAGCGAGCGAATCGGGCCGCTCTTGATGCTCCGTGGGGGCTGAGCGTACGACTTTGTCCGTTTCGTGAGCAGAACCCAAGGAGTACAGCGATGACATCCACCCCTCGTCCGATGAGAGCCGCCGCCCGACCCATGCGTCGCATGGGGAAGCCCCTGACCTGCGTCGCACTGGTCACGGCTTCCCTGCTCGCACAGCCCCTCATGGAGCCCCTCATGGCACAGACTTCCACCCCAGCGCCGGCGGCCCCGGCCGACCAGATGGTGGCCATCCCGATCCCCGCGCAGCCCGACGCGATCGATCTCGGCACGGGACCCTTGCCGGGCGCGACCGCGCCCGAGTCATGGCACCACCAGTACGGCAAAATGTTCGCGCGCAACGTCACCGTCGCCACCCTCCGGCCCTTCCTCCCGGACCCGTCGAAGGCGAGCGGCGCCGCCGTGATCATCGCGCCCGGCGGGGGCTTCCAAACGCTGTCCATGGAGAACGAGGGCTGGGACGTCGCCCGCGCGCTGGCCGACAAGGGCGTCGCGGCCTTCGTGCTCAAATACCGTCTCAACCAGACGCCGGCAGACCTGGACGCCTTCGCGCATCAGCCGTTCCCGCCCCGCCCAAGCGCCCCGGCCGGCGCCCCCCCGGCCGCGCGCCCTGCTCCCGGGGACATGGCCGCCCGGATCGCGCCCCAGATCGCCGATGCCAACGCCGCCTTCGCCCTCGTGCGCGCCAACGCGAAGAAGTGGCATGTCGATCCCGACCGCATCGGCATGATGGGGTTCTCCGCCGGCGGGATGCTCACCATGGCCACGGCCCTCCGCAGCCATGAGGCCAAGCCGGCGTTCATCGGCAACATCTACGGCGGCCTCGGGGCCGTGGACGTCCCGCCCGACGCGCCGCCCCTCTTCGCGGCGGTCGCCGCCGACGATCCGCTCATGGGCACCCCGAACTTCGGCCTGATCGAAAACTGGCGCACGGCCCATCGCCCCGTCGAGTTCCACTACTACGAACAAGGGGGACACGGCTTCGGCATGTACCCCAAGGAGACCACCAGCACCGGCTGGTTCGACGCCTTCGTCAAGTGGCTCGGCATGCACGGCTACTTGAGGCCGAAAAACCCTTAAGGCCGACAACCTCGCCCGGTCGGGTTATAACAGAGTTATTCCTCGCCCCTCTCCCCGGCGGAGTTCGCTCCGCTCATCCCGCCGACCCTCTCCCTCGCGGGGGAGAGGGGGAGGGCGAACCGTCCCGCGTGGGCGGCGTCAGGAAAGGGGAGGCCGTCAAGGTTCCTGGGCGCTCTGGCGGCCTTGCTAGAGGCTCTGGGCGATGAGGGCCTTGACCTGGGCGCGCTCCTTTGGGGTGCCGACGGGCACGGGGACGCCCTCGGCGTTGAGCAGTCGGGGCGCAGGCCGTCAGATTTGCAAGGGCTGGGACTGGTACTTGCGGTGGTGCTCCGCGCAGAGCCAGAGGATGTTGCCGTCTGGGGTGGGGGTCTTGTAGAGGTCGCCCCAGTTGCCGCTGGAGCCGGTCCCGCGCAGGAAGTCATACAGGGCGCGCAGGGCAGGGCCGGCGGAGCGGTGGGGCGTTGCCAGCAGCGGGCCGTCGGGGTGGCGGGAGGCGAAATCGTCCGCGTCCAGGTCCGTCAGGGTGTCCTTCGCGGAGAACTTGATTTCTTTGGCCATATCCGTCATCAACTCAAAAGAGGCTTTCACTTTTTCGGCCCAGTCTTCATCAATCATCGCGCTGGCGGCCTTGCCCACTGGGCCGACAACCTTGAGAAGCTCCATCAAATAATCCAGCCAGGGACTCATTTTGACCCACCACTCTTTAGGCTGCTGCACGGGGTACGGGTTCCCCGACATGTGCGGCTTGGCCGGGTACTGGCACATCAGGCACAGGTCCCACGACTGAGCGACCCAGTTCTTGGGCAGGAACCACTTGCCGTCGCCGGGCATGAGGAAGAAGGTGCTGGGGCACTCGGCCTCCATGCCGGCCTGCATCCAGTTCCACTGCCGGGTGAAGTTGCGGACCAGCAGTTCCGACTGCTGATCCAGCCGCCCGATGATCTCCTGCTGGCCCTGAACGACCGTGCCGCGCAGTTCCATGATGGCGGCTTTCACGTCGGCGTCGGTGCTAGGGTGGATGCCGTAGAGCATCAGGGGCACGGAGACCTCGCGCAGCGTGTCCGGGCACTCCACCGTCTCCCGCCGGGCCTCGATGCGGCGGACCAAATCCTCATAGCGGTAGTGGCGCGGGCAGGGCGGCTGGCCGGGCACGTCCTGCTGACAGATGCAGGGAACCAAACGTTCCACGCGCAGGCCCTCAAAACGCTTCAAAATCTCGTCCAGGGTCTTCATGAGGATGGTGAAGAAGTTGTGCGGCTGCGCGCCCCAGACTTGCAGGCGGATCTCGCGCAGGCCGGTGTTGAGTTCCACGCGGGCCAGGTGGTTTTCGTATTCCAATGCGGCCCCGTCGCGCCAGTGCTGGGTGCGGGTGTAGGGGTGGGTGCGGACCAGAAAGCGGCTCATGATGCCGGCGGGCACGAAGTCCAGCTTGTAGAGCATCGTCACCAGGGTCGGGGCGGGCTGGGGCAGATCGTCGGGCGGCTGGTGGGGCAGGCGCAGCGGGATCAGGCTCCGGGTGGTCGGCTGGGCGGGCGTGTCGGCGGCGATCTGGTAGCTGATCTCGAAGCGCTCCATCAGGCGCAGGAAGGCCGGGTAGACAGGCCGCTCGAACTTCAATCCATCCTTCTCCATTCCCCAGATGCGGGGGAGCCAGTCATGCCGCAGGATGCCCTTTTCCCTTTCCACTTCCTTGTCATCCAGCACGCGGGCGGTGGCGCTGGTGACCCAATTGGGCTTGAGGACGATCATACTGCTGAGGATGTCGTCATCCTGGAAGTAGAGGATTTTGCCCAGGTCATGCAGGAGGCGTCCCAGTTCCCCGGTCGCCGTCTCGCGTTTCACCCCCAATGCCTCACAGGTCTTTGCATACTCCGTCTCGTCTATCCGGTACTCCGTCCTGATGAGCAGCGCCTGCTCGGCGTCGCTCCAGTTCTTCGGCAGTGGCTTGCCGACATGCGGCAGTGTGGCGGCGTGCTCATGGAGCGCCCGGCGCAGCTCCTCAATGCCACGCTTCTCGTTGCCGCTGCTGACGGCGAATTGCCCCTGAAGCTGCGGGTAAGCCTCTTTCAGCGCCGTGTAGTTGAGATCTACCGGGCGCTGGTTCTGGTCAATCTTGGTGGCGACCAATAGGACCGGCGCGTCCGGGGCAATGGCCTGGATGGTACGCAGCCAGTAGTCCAAATTCCGACCTGCTTCATTCTCGCCCGCGTCGAAGACCAGCAGGTACAGCGAGCGCCGCGTCAGGAAATACTGATGCGTGGTGTGATAAATCTGCTGCCCGCCGAAGTCCCAGGTGTTGAGCGTGATTTTCGCCCCCGCTCCCGTCGGAGGCTTGAGTTCCAGGCAGTCTACTTCAATGCCATGCGTGGAGGGAAGGTTCGGGTCGTAATCCTCGCCGCGCAGGGCGCGCAGCAGGGAAGACTTGCCCGCCCGGCCCTCGCCGACCAGCAGCAGCTTGGCCTCATAGCGCACGATCTCGCCCTGGGCCGCCTTATCGCGCAAATAAGCCAGGACGGCCGCCGTCCCCTGTTCCACAACCTCCGGCGGCGGCGAGACGAGCGGGTTGCCGCCCAGGTCCAGCGTTTGCAGCCCGGTGAGTTGGGCCACCTCCGGGGGCAGGGACGTCAGTTGGTTGCCGTACAGGTCCAGCGTTTGCAGGCTGGTGAGTTGGGCCAGTTGCGGGGGCAGTTCCGTCAGCCCGTTGCCGCCCAGGTGCAGCTTTTGCAGCCTGGTGAGTTGGGCCAGTTGCGGGGGCAGGGACGTCAGGCGGTTGTCGCGCAGGTACAGCTCTCGCAGCCCGGTGAGTTGGGCCACCTCCGGGGGCAGTTCCGTCAGCCCGTTGCCGCCCAGGTGCAGCTCTCGCAGCCTGGTGAGTTGGGCCAGTTGCGGGGGCAGGGACGTCAGCTGGTTGCCGTACAGGTCCAGCACTTGCAGGTTGGTGAGTTGGGCCAGCTCCGGGGGCAGGGACGTCAGTTGGTTGCCGCGCAGGTTCAGCTTTTGCAGCCTGGTGAGTTGGGCCAGTTGCGGGGGCAGGGACGTCAGCACGTTGCCGCGCAGGCTGAGGGAAGTCTGCCGGTTTTTGAAGGCGCGTTCAATGACTTGCAGCAGTTCCTCTTGTGTCATTCCTGACCTCGCTTGACGTTCCGGCGCTGACGATGCTGGTGCGGCTGTAGCCAGCCTTGCTTGCATTGTAGCACATGGAAGCGTCTGGCTGTGGTGTGGCGCACCGAAGCGTCGCGGGGCGCTCTCCGCCTTTCCTCGGCCCCGCTTCCTCCGTCCCGCATTCCCGTCAGGTAATGTTTTGTCTGCTATTTTCCGATAATGGACGCACCCCCGGCGGGGGCAAGACCCAGTACGTGTCCCTCCGCGCCCGCCGGGAGGGTGATCGCCCCTGGCCCACAATTCTGGGGGAGAGGGATGGCCGGGGAAGGTTTTCGGAACGCTTTCCACAGGAGGAACGGATGTCCGCTTTGACGGGTCCCTATGACGCGCGGCGCAAGGAGGGCGGGCTGGTCCGCTACCCGGTGGCCGCCAATACGGAGGTTTTTAAGGGCGGCCTGGCCGTCCTGTCGGGCGGCTACGCGCAGCCGGGCGCGGATGCCGCCGGGGTCATTTTCATCGGCGTGTTCGCCGAGACGGTCAACAACACGGCGGGGGCGGTCCAGCCGGGGCAGATCGCGCCGGCCCCCGGCTCGCCGCAGTTGACGCCGGCCGCGGGTGCGGCGGGGGCGTACTCGGTGCGGGTGGAGAAGACGGGCGCGTTCGTGTTCAACAAGGCGGGCGCGGCCCAGGCCGACCTGGGTAAGCCGGCGTTTGTGGTGGACGACAACACGGTTTCGACGGCGGCCACGACCAACAACGTCGCCTGCGGCTATGTCACGGAGATCGTGGACGCCTCCCATGTGCGGGTGCGGATTGATCGGAGCGTGCAGTGAGGACCTACCCCTGGCCGCAAGCGGCCTGTCCCCTCCCTGTCAGGGAAGGGAAAGAGGAGGCCCGCCGGCCCGACCCCCTCCCCGAAAGGGGTTCGTTCCGGTTAGCCCGGCGGGATGAGCGTAGCGAACTGCGCCGGGGTTTTCACGACCCCGGCAAGGAGGAAGGGTGATGACGATGGTGGTGTTGGACGCGCCGGAGGCGGTGGCGTTCTCGGAGGCGGCGGGCGACGCGGCGGGGACCGTGACCGAGCGGGAGGCGCGGCTGCTTGTGGCCGGGGACTACCCCGGCAAGAACCTGACGGTGACGGAGGCCGACCTGGACGCGCTGGCGGCCAACTTCCGCGGCCCCGTCCCCGTCAAGGTGGAGCACGTGGACTCGCCGCTGGACCCGCTGGGGCAGGTGCAGGCGGTGTGGCGGCAGGGTCAGGGGAAGAACGCGGAACTGCGGGGGCGGGTGTCGTTCCCGGCGGAGATGGCGGCGTTCCTGGCGCGGCGGGGGGCGGAGAAGCTGTCGGTGGGGCTGCTGGGCGGGCCGGTGTGGCGTCTTTTGGAGGCGTCGCTGACGCTGCGGCCCCACGTCCCGACGGCGACGCTGCTCAGTGAAGAACCCCCTCCCGGCCTCCCCCTTCGCCTAGGGGAGGGGATGGAGGCGGAGCTCATCCGGCTGCGCCGGGAGCGGCTGGAGGGGCAGGTGGCGGCGCTGAAGGCGTCGGGCCGGCTGGCCCCGGCGGCGGAGCCTTTGGCGCGGGCGCTGCTGGGCGCGCCCGCCGTGGTGACGCTCTCGGAGGGCGGCCCCGCCGAGGGGGTGGGGGACGTGTTCCGGCGCTTCCTGGAGGCGCAGCCGCCGGTGATCCCCTTCGGCGAGCGGGCGCGGGGCGGGAACGGGAAGACGACGTTCTCCGGCGCGGGCGGCGCGGCGGGCGCGGCGCTGGCGGAAGAAGAGCCGGACCAATTCACGCCGGAGGAGCGGGAATTGCTGCGGCGGCTGGGCGTGGAGCCGGGCGACGTGGCAAAGACGATGCGACAGGACAGGAAGGACAGGCCGGATGCAGGTTGACCAGAACACGCTGATTACCGTCGGCGTCTTCGCGCACCTGGGGGCGTCCCTGGCGAAGTCGCTGCTGCACTCGCGGACGGACCGGGCCAAGATTGATGCCCTGACGGGCAGGCTGGACGGGGTGCTGGGGCTGCTGACGAATGGAATAACCCCCCCGGCCCCCAGTAATGGGGGGGAAGGCCCCCTGGCCCCCAATAATCGGGCGGGTGAGGAGCCGGGCGGGTGAGGGGCCGGGCGAGTGAAGCGCCGGGCGAGTGAGGAGCCGGGCGACTGAAGTCGCGGCTATTCAGCGCACTGTCCGCCTGCGCGGACGTAAGCGGCTCTGCGTCGGCGAAGGCCAACAGCGCATTAAAAAGCCGCGAGTTCACTCGCCCGGCGCTTCACCCGCCCGACAAATCCCGCCCGGCAAAAAGGCCCGGCGGGAACGCAATGGCCTGGGGGACGCGCCCGGCAGGAGTGCCGGGCCTACTACGGAGGACAAAGAGATGCTGGTGAAGGGTGATATGTCGGCGCTGCTGCTGGCGGGGCTGAAGACGCAGTTCTTTCAGACCTACCAGACGCAGCCGGCGGAGTGGGACAAAGTGGCGACGCTGATCCCCAGCGACAAGGACACGGAGCATTATGCCTGGCTGGGCGCGCTGCCGGGAGTCCGGGAGTTTCTGGACGAGCGGCAGGTGGCGGACTTCTCCGAGTACGAGTATCAGATCAAGAACAAGACCTGGGAGAGCACCGTGGCCGTGGACCGGACTCTCCTGGAGGACGACCAATACGGGCAGGTGGCGCTGCGGGTCAAGGGGCTGGCGGCAGAGGCCAAGCAGCACCTGGACATCCTGGTGTTCTCGCTGCTGGCCGCGGGCTTCACGGCCAACTGCTACGACGGGACGCCGTTCTTCGGGACGCATTCCGTCGGCAAGGCGCAGGGGGCGGTCCAGCAGAGCAACCAGGCCCCGGCGGGGGCGGCGCTGTCGTCGGCGACACTGATGGCGGCGATCACGGCGATGCGCCGCACACTCAACGACCAGGGCCGGCCGATGCAGATCGCGCCGGACACGCTGGTCGTGCCGCCGGAATTGGAGTGGGAGGCGCACCAGCTGCTCAACTCCGTGTTCTTCCCGGACCCCGTCCAGACGGCCTCCCAGCAGCTGCCCAACAACCCCCTGCGGGGGCTGCTGCGGCTGGTGGTGACGCCGTACCTGACCAACGGGGCCAACTGGTTCCTGCTGGACACCCAGCGGGCGGTGCGGGCCGTCGTGCTGCAGATGCGGCGCGACTTCGAGTTCTCGGCGCTGGAGGCCAACTCCGAGGAGGGCTTCCTGCGGGACCGCTACCTGTACGGCGTGCGGGCGCGCTACAACGTCGGCTACGGCGACTGGCGCTGCGCCTACGGCTACGCGGGGAATTAGGGCGGAGCCCCCACCCCCCGCTTCGCGCCCGGAGGCCCCCACCCCGGCTCGTCCCTCGCCACCCCTCCCCCATAGGAATGGGAGAGGGGCCAGTGGCGACAAGCCGGCAGCCTCCTGACAGGACGCGCAGCCTGGAAGTATTGGCCCCTCTCCCGCTTGCGGGGGAGGGGTGGCGAGGAACGAGCCGGGGTGGGGGCCGCGCGTGTTTGAGGAGGAGCCATGTCTGTGCTGCCGGTGACGCTGGCGGGGGTGAAACTGCTGTGCGGGATCGCGGACACGTCGCAGGACGCGGCGGTCACGGCGCTGATGGCGCTGGCGCAGCCGGCGCTGGAGTACACGCTGGACCCGGCGATTTTGGCGAATTCGGCCAATGACGCGGGGCTGTTGGCGACGCTGACCCTGGGGGCGACGGAGGCGCTGGCGGGGGCGTATGTGGCCGCGCAGGGGCGCAACCCCGCCGCGCCGCCCCAGCAGCAGACGTTCCGGCTGTCCACGCTGGAGGTCAGCACACGGCCCCTGGCGGACCCGGCCAAGATCGGGGCGGCGCTGGCGGCGTCGGGCCTGGCGCGGCTGGCCCCGTTCAGCCGCTCGGCGCGCGCTGGCGCGGACGGCGGCGGGCGGCGACGACCGGCTGGACGACCAGAGCGCGGTCCCGCTGCTGATCGGGAGCGGGCTGGGCGCGGCGGCCCCGGCGGGCACGGTCGGCCCGCCCGCCGACGCCACGTTTGACGCCGTGCTGGGGCCGGACGGGGGGGCGGAGCCGCCGGGCGGGGACACCTGGCCCGGCCCGCTCCTCGGGTTCTTTGCGGGAGGGCCGGAGCCTTGATCTTAGAGATCACCGGGCCGGGCATCCAGTCCCAGGTGGCGGCGCTGGTGGCGCAATTCGGGGAGCCGGTGACGCTCGACCGGGGCGGGGCCACGCGCACGGTCCAGGCCCTCTTCGAGCCGGCGAATGCGGCGGTCATCGGGACGTACTTCGACGACAACGCCGCCGTGGGGCTGATCCGGCCCTGCGTCCAGGCGCTCTTTGACGGCACGACCGGCGGCACGAACGACCCTCCGCAGGGCGGGGACACGTTCACGCGGGACGGGCGCACCTTCACGGTGCAGCGGGTGCAGAACCACCGCCTGGGCGGCACGGTGGTGCTGATCACCGCGCTGTGCGATTAGGCGGGAGGAAAGGAAACTTGCCATGCTTCTGAAATATGGGCTGTGCCCGGACGCCAGCGAGGCGCTGGCGCGGCTGTGCCTGGGGGCGCGGATCGGGCAGACGGTGGGGTTCGCGGCGGCCAGCGCCGGGACGCACGCGCCCGACGGCGCGCTGGACGGGCATCCGTACTGCGCCGCGACGGATCTGCACGTGGCCGACCTGGGGCACGCGGAGGTGCGGGAACTGCTCTCGCGCCTGGCGGACATGGGGTTCGCGGCGTTCTACCGCCGGCCCGGCTTCGACCACTGGCCGGCCTACGACGCGCTGCACGTCCACGCCGTGTTCGCGGGAGTCAAGATGAAGCCGATGCTGCAGGACCAAATCCACCAGTGGCTGCACGGGCTGAACGGGCTGGCCTCGCGCGCCCGCTACGAGTTCTGGCAGCCGTCGGCGGCCCAGTGCCAGGTCGTGCGCGCGCTGTTCCTGGCGCACAACTCGCCGGTCGCTGCCTGAGGGCGGACTAGCGACGCCGGGAGTGCCCGGGGCGCCGCTTGTGGTGTGCGCCCCGACGCCGGTGCGGGGTGACGGACGAGGGAGCAGAGGCGACGACGCGCGGGCGGCCGGGCATGACAGTGGGACCGGGGAGGTGGCGGCTGTGGACGGTCACCCCCGTGGCCGGACCCGCGGGTCTCACGTCGGCGCGCACAGGCGCGGCGGCCAGGGCGCCCAGGCCCAGGGCCAGCAGGCCGGCAGTCAGAGGACGGTTCATTGGGAGTCTCCTTGTGTTTGGTGTGGGGCGGGGGGTCGTGCGGGAGGCCCCGGCGGGACGTTCGCCGCGCCGGGGACTCCTGCCGCCGGGCGCTCACATCGGGCGGTTCTGCACCCGGTTCCAGGCGCCGGGATTGGGGGTCCCCTGGCCGCCGTGTTTCGGCCTGCCGCCGTTTTTCGGGTGGTGGCGGCCCTTCTTGCCCCCCTTCGACGTCTGCGTCCCGGAGTGGCCGGACTTCGTGCCCTTCCCTGGCTGGGGGATGTTCATGTACGGGTCCATCGCGCGGACGGCGCGGGCGGCGTGGACGGGCAGTGCGGGGCGGGCGGCCACGGGGGCGGCGGCCAGGGCGAGGACGGCCAGGCCGGAGCAGAGGGTGATCGGCGTGTGCTTCATCGTCAGACTCCTCGTGTTGAGTGTGGGGCCGGGAGTCGTGCGAAAGGTCCCGGCCCGACGTTCGACGCGCCGGGGCGGAATTCCTCCCGCCTCGCCGGGGTTGTGAAAACCCCGGCAGGGAAGATCATGTGTGCTTCGCACAAGGAGGGAGGCGGCGGGAGGCCCACTTTGTCCGAAGGACACACGCTCTCCCCTGCCGGGGTTTTCACATCACCGGGCAGAATGCCCCTGCCTCGGCCTACGGGGTGTGGTAGGCGCCCCCCGCCCAGCCGTTGACGGCGGCCTCGGTGACCGCGGCGCCGCCGGAGACGGAGGCGAAGTCGCCGCCGGCGGTGTTGGCTTGGCCGCCGGCGACGGAGGCGTAGATGCCGGAGGCGGTGTTGTCGTAGCCGCCGGAGACGGCGGCGAGGTCGCCGGAGCCGGTGTTGACGTTGCCGCCGGTGACGGTGGCGTAGGGGCCGCTGATGGCGTTGTCTTTGCCGGCGACGAGGCCGCCGAAGGAGGCGTAGTTGTTCAGGTCGCCGAGGATGAGGTTGTGGCTGCCCGTGCGCACGTCCCCTTTGCCCATGTCATTGCCGGTGGCGTTGTAGCCGAGGATGAGGTTGCCCAGGCCGTTGACGACGGGGTTGGTGTGGTCGGTCGGGTTTTTCGGCTCGCCGTTGGTGGCGCCCAGGCCGTTGACGATGCGGACGTTGACGCCGGTGAAGGTGACGGTTGCCCCGGCATGGCCGTGGGTGCCGGTGGTCGTGATGGACGCCGTCTTGGCGTCCAGGGCCGTCACGCGGGCCAGCAGGGAGGCCGTCTTGGCGTCCAGGGCCGTCACGCGGGCCAGCAGGCTGGCGAGGGAGACGCCGGGGCCGGCCAGGGCCTGGGGGCGCAGGTTGAGCAGGGCGGTCAGTGCCAGCGCACACAGGGCGCAGGCCCCGGAGAGGCGGTCGCGCCGCTCGGCGCGGGCCAGGCGGGCCTTCAGATCACGCACCTCGGTGAGCAGGGCGGTGTCGGGCGTCTGCGGTGACATGGGAGCGGATCTTTCTGCATTCGGTGCGGGAGAGTCCAGGGGGAAGTGCGCTGGATGGATGCCCCGGCGGACGGGAACAGTGCCGGGGCAAACGCGGGGAGCGCCGTCAGGCGCGGCGGCGGGCGCGGCGCGGCATCCGGCAGGGGCGCAACGGGCTGCGCCCGGAGAGGGGGGGGCGGACAGTGAGCATCGGTTGTCTCCTTCCCTCGGGACGGCGGGCGCCGAAAATGGGCGCGTGCCCTGCCCCAATTATAAGCGAAAGGACGGGCGCTGTCAAGAGATTGCGCCGTCAAGACGCCGGGAGGCGCCTCGCCATTCATGGCGTGGTATTGCGTGGCATTGAGCCTCGGCCTGAAGGCCGTGGCGACGCACCTCAGGAAAGGAAGTTCGCATGATCGCGCGACTGAAGACGCTGTTTCGCCAGAGGCCGGTGATGCGGGAGACGGCCCCGGTGCAGGGCGTGAGCCTGCTGGGGGCGCTCTCGCCGCTGGCCTTCGCCGAGGAGGCCCTGCCCGGCGGCGAGGGCTACCTGACGTATCGGAAGATGCAGCACGACCCGCAGGTCAAGGCGTGCCTGTCTACGAAAAAAATGGCCGTGCTCTCGCGCGGCTGGGAGGTCCACCCCGCCTCCGGCGCGCCGGGCGATGTGGCGGCGGCGGACTTCGTGCGCGACTGCCTGAACGGGATGCAGGGCAGCGTGCTGGACGTGCTCCACGACAGCATGGACGCCCTCGCCCAGGGCCTCGCCATCCAGGAGATCAACTGGGCGCTGCGCCCCGACGGGCGGGTGGGCCTGGCCTCGATCAAGGCCAAGGACACCGCCCACTTCCTGATCGAGACCGACCCGTTTCTGAACGTCACGGCCCTCCGGTCGCTGGTGACGGTCCCCCTCCCCCCGACCCCCGATCCTGGGGGAGCAGGAACGGGCCAGGGCGAACTGCCGGTGGAGAAGTTCATCCTCTACGCCCACCAGCCCTCCTACGCCAGCCCGCTGGGCACGAGCGACCTGCGGGCGGCGTGGCAGCCCTGGTTCATCAAGCAGCAGTTGGTGCGCTGGTGGGCCAAGTATCTGGAAAAGTTCGGGATGCCGACGGTGGCGGGGGCGTATGACGCGGCCAAGGGCTACGGGGTCAAGCAGCAGCGCGAGTTCCTGGGCCTGCTCGCCGCCGTCCACAACGAGGCGGCGCTGGTGTACCCCTCGGACATGCAGGTGCGGCTCCTGGAGAGCGCGCGGGCCGGCCAGACGGGCTTCGAGGAGGCCGTCGCCTATGTGGACCGCGCCATCGCCAAGAGCATCCTGGGCCAGACCCTGACCTCCGACTCCAATGACCGGGGGGCCACCTACGCCCTGGGCGCGGTGCATCTGGATGTGCTGCGCTTCTACTTGCAGAAATTGCAGCGGGACCTGGAGGACGTGGTGATGAACGAGCAGGTCATCAAGCGCCTGATCGCCTACAACTTCCCGCCCGGCACGCCCTGCCCCGCCTTCCGCCTGGGCCAGATGGACGACGGCAAGCTGCAGGCGGCCGGCGCGCTCATCACGGCACTCATCAGCGGCGGCGTCCTGTCCCCCGACGAGCCGTGGATCCGAAACTACCTCGGCCTGCCGGCGGCGGGAAGTTAGCGTACGCGGCGTCAAAGCGGCTCCAGGGCGTTCTGGAGGCGCTGTGAACCATTATATTTCCTGTTCTGCAAGGCATACTCCTTGATGAGCATTTTCAGGAGCGGGATTAAGCGCCGCGCGGCCTCGGGCGGCAGGATCGGCACGGCTTTACCTTGAAGACTTTTCAGAAAATGACCGGCTCGCAGGATAGAACTCTCCCTCACCGTCAGTCGCGGAGCAGGGCACTCACCATCATTAGCAACAAGCGCAATGGCGACCTTGGCAGGGGAGTCGCAGTCATACGGCAGAGAGAAATCGCAGATCACCCGAAGCCGCGAGACAGCTTCTAGGATGCGAATCGCATCAGCCCCGGAAGGCGGCGGTTCGCAGAAGATCGAGAGGTGCGGGTGCGCTTGTGCGGCGGCCACAGCCGTGTCAGCAATGCTTCCTGGCCGGACGGCGACCACCAGCACGTCGGCGGGGATTGACAAGGCCTCCGAAAGAGAGAGACAGAGAACAGCCGTGGGAAACGACCTGTCTCGGAGCAATAGCGCCCTATCTCGGCGGGAGTCGTCATATAGCGCGACAACATTACAGTTAAGGCGTGAGAAGTTCTCAGCGTGACGTTTGCCTGATCGCCCGCATCCAACAAGGATCACTCGGTTTGCCGACATTGCTCTCTCTCCTTTTATGAGACGGCTACTCCCTTCCCCGGCCCCGGAACATCAGAAGTACTTCCGGGGTAGCAGCCTAACGTAATTATTATAGACGGCGACCCGCGCGACTGGTGGCAGATTTTCTGCGGGTAGGAATCGGTAATTAAGATTGCCCAGCTTCTGCATGACGCCAAAGCGGACCAGGGCATCGCAGACCGCACATTCAAGGTCAGGGTCTTCCTGGACAGGGAGATCCCCTAAACGGAGAAGGAGCGGATCAACGGAGCGGGCGTCGAACTCGTTGCCTAGCGCATCGGCTAGCTGCTCGATCCTTGTAGCGTCTTTGGTGTTCAGAAACTCGTCGATCATCTTGCCATTCGTCGTGATCATGGGCTTTCTCTCCCTTATTGGGGTATTGGTCTTCTACTCTACCCGATTATCATTGCAATCAAAACACTGAAAAAATCTTTGTCGAGAAAGTTTCATTTCTCTGTTATCTTTTCAGAGAAATATTTTCACTGCAATCGCCAGTCGAAGCCGAACCCCTACCTGCATCCCCAGCACGGCACCGATCTGGGCGGCGGAAAAGGCTTCGACGCGCGGGCCAGCCGTTTGAGGCCGGTCGCCCTCAATGTCTGGATGTAGTCCGCCACCGTCTTGGGCGGGTTGTGGAGTGAGGCTCTGTGTTGCTGCACGGCGCGTAAGAACAGTCCGGGATCGTCGTCGAACAGCGCGAGAAAAACAATCTTACCCAACCCAGTGAGGTTCAGCAGGGAAAATGGGGGCTCAAAATAGCACGAAACTCTGCTATAATTAGCTAGAGCCAATAGTGATAGCTTTTGCTGTCATTGCAGTGATCCTGAACACAGCGATACAGAAAGGGAAAGGAAAACTATGTCAGCACTAAAGAATGCATCGAATGCAGCCAATCCGTCGTCTGCGGTTACAAAAGAATTAGAGAAGGCTTTTCATGCCTTCGTTGAGGCACAAGAGCTTAAAAATGCTTCAATAGCATCTGAGCAGTTAAAAAAAATGCTGAGGTGCTTATACGCGCTCAAATACACTAAGAAAGATATTACGTTTGCTCTCGATGTGGAGCCTCTGACCGTAGCCCGCTGGGAAGATGGCAACAGCAAAGGGATGAAGCCAGATACTTACGCTGGCTTCATGGAGTTTATCACGGATGTATTCAAAGGGAAGTCCCGCCGAACCGTTGATATATCTGACACTGGGTTTGTGACTTGGCGCTACTTGATGCAAGAGCAAGCGGCGGCAAGGCGCATCTGGTATATTACATCGAGCAAATTTTTAGTGGACCGTTCCCTAGCGTTCAGGGAGGCTGTTAAAAACCTGTTCTTGAAGTCAGAGGGACGTGAGCCGACCCGCCTGGTGTACCTATTCCCCAAAGGTAGCGGGACGGAATCTAGTCTAAACGAATGGTGTGAGACCCTATTACGCATGGAGAGTCAAGGCACTGAACTACGCGGCAGTATCATCGGTATAGCAGACGACGGAGCCGATGCACCAGGCATATACTTGCCTGGCCTTCGTGTTTGTATGCTAGAAAAAGCCGGTTACACAGATCCCGTTCAAGTGAAAGGCTACATACGTGTGAAGTTAGAGGAGGACACCAAAAAAAAGTTGCTCATGGCGCTCGATCCCTTAGAAGAGTTTCAGCATACGCCGTGGCTTACGGTGGAGCGTGAGATTGTGGAGCGGTGGTATAACTACTGTGATAAAAGAGGGTTTACAGCCGACGTTGAACGTATATGCGCCACACAGACAGAGAGGTTCGCCATACGCCGTTTGCCCGAGGAACCAGCCGACGACACCCCTCTTTGATGGCCGGTCCAGTCCTGGTGCGAAGGGCGAGGATGCGCGCAGCTGCGCGACATCCGCCCCCTGCACGTCGCCGGCTACATTGAAACCATGCCGGCACAGCCCCAGACCGTCAAGCAGGCCCTTGCCGCCATCCGAATGTTATTCGACTGGCTTGTGATCGGCCAGGTCATCCCGACCAACCCCGCCGGCAGCGTTCGCGGCCCCCGCTACAGCACCAAGAAGGGCAAGACGCCGGTATTATCGCGCGAGGATGCGCGGGCGCTGCTGGACAGCATTGACACTAGCTCGCTCATCGGCCTGCGCGACCGGGCGCTCATCGGCCTGATGGTCTACTCCTTCATGATCTAGCGAAACGGGGGCTGCCGCGCCTTTCGCTCAACGGAACGAGGCCGACGCGCGGCGGCGGGCGGAGCGGGCGGTGGTGGTCGATCTCGCCGGCCTCGCCGTCCAAGAAGAAGTGCTCGTGGGTCAGGCAATAGGCGCAACGGTGCTGGAAGTCAGGGCGCAGGTAAGGATCGCGATAATCTTCGTAATTGTCCAGCGATGGCACGTTGGGCGAGCGACGGAAGATCATGAAAATTATGGGCCGACAGGCTTGAGGGGCTGACGGCGCAACTCGTTCAGGATGGCGTCCAGCCTGTCGCTTGTCTCCCGCACCCGTGCGTCTATCGCCTGCTCCACGGGATCCTGGGCGTCCATCTCGTCCAGAGCGTCCTTGATCTCCTGGAGCCGGATTGTTTGCTCCTCCGTCAGATGGCCGACAAGTTCCAAGTCCACCAAGTCATGATACTCATGCAGTAGGGCCTCTGAGTCTGTGGGTGAAGTTTCCTGCCGAGTGGTTCCGAATAATGGTGTGCTGTCCTGATCGATTTCTTGCCGCAGGCGTTCCTTCTCCTGCGCCTCCTGCGGCGTCAGCGCGCCCAGGAAGGATTTCTCCACAAGGGCCTGATGTCGTTCTCCCCGCTCGGCCTGCGCCAACTCGCGCC